>OJKY01000021.1_pt1 | contig 175936 bp, 135 predicted proteins | sample 1596571 | NCBI WGS metagenome assembly OJKY01 (sample SAMEA4350170, study PRJEB24818) | metagenome | biome: human; feature: gut; material: faeces | place: Denmark | collected 2013-09 | reverse complement strand
TTTGGCACCTCGATGTCGGCTCGTCACATCCTGGGGCTGGAGAAGGTCCCAAGGGTTGGGCTGTTCGCCCATTAAAGTGGCACGCGAGCTGGGTTCAGAACGTCGTGAGACAGTTCGGTCTCTATCTATCGTGGGCGTATGAAATTTGCGTGGCTCTGACACTAGTACGAGAGGACCGTGTTGGACCGACCTCTGGTTTACCGGTTGTGCCGCCAGGTGCATCGCCGGGTATCTAAGTCGGGATCGGATAAGTGCTGAAAGCATCTAAGTACGAAGCCGGCCACAAGATTAGATTTCTCAGGGTCGTCAAAGACGATGACGTTGATAGGATGCAGGTGTAAAGGTGGAGACACCAAAGCCGAGCATTACTAATTGCCCGTTCACTTTCCTTGAAATAAGGATGGATGATATATACTTTCAGCTTTGAAGAAAGTGCTGGAATTGCTTGCTTGTGAGTCATGAATACATAAAATGATATTCAGGTGACTATGGCACGAAGGTTCCACCTCTTCCCATTCCGAACAGAGAAGTTAAGCTTCGTCACGCCGATGGTACTGCGCAAGTGGGAGAGTAGGTAGTCGCCGTCTTGAAGAGGTCCTGCAGCAACGACGCTGCGGGACTTTTTTTTATGCCCGGACGCGACGGGACGGAAAACTCCGACAGCTGGAGTGCGATTCTCTTTGTATCGGTGGCAGATAAGGATCAACGTAAAAACGGAGTAACGGAAAAGTTGAGGGATTTTGGTCGGGCATAAATTCTAGCCAGTCTGGACAGGAAGAAACAGGGTTTTGTCTGGCCCGATTGAACAATTTGATAGAATTTGTTTCTAGAAGTTTTTGGGTTCAATGTGAAAACCTGAGGAATTTGTTGATCAGGCATAAATTCTAGCCAGTCTGAACAAAAGGGAGGCCGTATCCTTTACTCCCTTGAACCGTGGATGGAAGCTCTTTATTGGGAATTCGCGTAAAAAACAATAGCATTTGTTTCAAGTGAAAGATCGGGTCTAGGTAGTGCTGGGAGCATACGATCTGGATATATATAATAATCCCCCGCTCTTGCATTACTTGTGCGATGCATGGGCGGGGGAAAACTATTTGTTACGTTGTGATTAATGAATCAGCGTATTTATGCCTTCCACGATATTCCCATTGGAGAATACGCATCTTACATTGATATCTTTATCCATGATAACAATGTCTGCATCTTTTCCTTTCTGAAGAGTACCTTTATGGTCATCAATTCCAATGAGTCTTGCTGGAGTTTCTGAAGCCATACGAACAGCGTCTGCCAACGGTATAGCAGCTTTCTTGACCATTGTCTGTACCAGCGTATCCATGGTAGCCAAACTTCCGACCAGTGCCGAATGATCGGCTAGTTTGCATACACCGTTTTCGATGATGAATCTCGGGTCAACAATCGGTTCACCATCGTATGCCGCATACTTCAAGGCATCGGTTACCAGACAGGTCTGCTCAACACCTTTCAATTTATACACAAGCTTCAGAATAGTTGCTGGCAAATGGATTCCGTCTGCAATCACTTCTACACTCATTCCATCTGTCAGGTATACACTTTCCACTGTACCTTCATATTTGTATTCCCGGCGCTTGTGGAACCCTGGCATGGCATTATAAAAGTGAGCTGCATGTGTAAAGCCAGCCTCAAATGCAGCCTTAATTTCAGGATATTCTGCTTCAGTATGAGTAATGGCAGTTAGGATACCTTTCGAACGTGTATATCGGGCAAAATCATGTGCTCCCGGTAGTTCAGGACTAATGTCCCAGCGCTTGATGCACTTTGTACTTTCCAAAAGTGGAATATATTCGTCCGGATCGGGATCTTTTAGAAATTCTTCCCATTGTGGTCCTGCCATTTTTTTGTTCAGGTAAGGTCCTTCGATGTGTAACCCCTGTATTGTACTTCCCGATTCTTTCATCAATTCTTCGCATGTGTGAACAGCTTTTCTGATATTATCGAAGCTGGTGGAAGAGAGTGTGGGGAAAATAGAAGTTGCTCCATGTTTCAGATGTGCTTGAACAGCCTGTTGGAATGCTTCGGGCGTACTTTCGGTGAAATCATGTCCACCTCCTCCGTGTGCATGCATGCTGATGAATCCCGGTACAATAAACATTCCTTTGGCATCGATGATCTTTGCGCCGATGACAGCCAGGTCGCTATTGGTTACTTCTAATATTTTGCCGTCGCTGATAAGGACAGAACCGTCTTTCATCCATCCTTGTGGAGTGAGGATATGTCCATTTATAATTTGTGTCAACATAAAAGCCGAGTGTTTAAGGTTGGTTAAAATAATTTATTGGTGCCTTCTACCAGTTTACCCATTGCCCATACAGCACGTACATTTAAGTCACGGTCGAGAGCAATGATATCCGCATCTTTTCCTTTCTCCAATGTACCTTTTCGGTCGAGTACTCCCATGATACGTGCCGGAGTTTCCGAAGCCATTCGTACGGCATCTTCCAGTGGTATTTCAGCTTTTTGTACCATTGTACGGATCAGGCGGTCCATGGTAGCAATACTTCCTGCCAGTGCAGAACGGTCGGCCAGCTTACATACTCCGTCTTCGATGATGACACGTGGATCGAATGCTTCTTTGCTGTCGCTTGCTGCACAAGCCAGCGCATCGGTAATCAAGGCAGTCTTTTCTACTCCTTTTATCTTATGTACCAGACGAAGGATTGTTGGAGGTACATGAATACCATCGGCGACTACCTCTACTGTCATGTCGTCCATCAGATAAATGCTCTCTACCGTACCTTCATATTTATATTCCCGGCGTTTGTGGAAGCCAGGCATTGCGTTGTAGAAGTGGGTTGCATGAGTATATCCTACCTGGAATGCAGTATAAATATCTTCAAATTCAGCTTGCGTATGTCCTACTGCTGCCAGAACACCTTTAGATGTGATGTATTTACCGAATTGCATCGCTCCCGGAAGTTCTGGTGCTGCATCCCATCGTTTGATGCAGTGAGTTTCTTCCAGCAGAGGTATATATTCTTCAGGGTCAGGGTTCTTAATGTTTTCAGGCATTTGTCCACCGGCCATTTTCATGTTGAAATAATGTCCTTCCAGATGTAGTCCGAGTACTGGACTGTCAGGTTCACTCATTAATTTTTCGGTGGTTTCTGCTGCTGCTCGAATCATTGGAATAGTAGAAGAGGAAAGTGTCGGGAAGATACTTGTGGTACCATGCTGCATGTGAGCTTTGATTGCGGTCCGAAAAGCATCCTCGCATCCTTCCATGAAATCTCGTCCTCCCCCGCCATGTACATGGATTTCAACTCCACCAGGCACAATGTACATTCCTTTTGCATCGATGAGTGTTGCACCGACGATTGCCAGGTCACAGTTGGTTACTTCCAGTATTTTGTTGTCCCTGATCAGGACGGAACCGTCTTTTAACCACCCTTGAGGAGTTAAAATACGTGCATTAATTATTTGAGTTAACATAGGAATAAGGTTTTGTTTCTATTATATCTTTTGCAAAATTAATTAATTGTACGATAGATATTATATTTATTTATAATTATAGGGTTAATTATTTTAAAAGTAAGCCTATTTGTTCGTTTCATGAAAGATATTGAATACCCATCGTTCGTCTATTGAAAAATATCGGAAACGTTAAGTTATCATTTTTATTGAATAAAAAAATGGAAAGACTAGATAAAATGAATTATTATTTGTATCTTTGTCGCCCGATTTATATAGTATTGCGAATTGGGAAAGCTTAGTACATACAAGGTAGAATTGAAAAATATGTCAGAGGATGTGTGCCATTACGAATATGTCCTCGACAATGATTTTTTCATTAGTATCGATGCTCCGGAAGTACAGAAAGGGAAACTGCATGTTGATCTGACTGTAAAAAAGAGTATGGGAGTTTTTGTGTTGACTTTCCATACAGAGGGAGCTGTAGTCGTTCCATGCGACCGTTGTCTGGATGATATGGAGATTCCTGTCACTACGGATGATGAGCTGAAAGTAAAAATGGGAGCTGCATTTTCCGATGAAGATGATATCGTAGTGGTTCCTGAAGAAGATGGCTATATTAATGTAGCATGGTTTATGTACGAGTTTATAGCATTGAGCTTGCCAATGAAACATGTACATGCTCCGGGCAAATGCAATAAGGCTATGATGGGAGCGTTGAGCAAGCATTTACGTACATCGGCAGATGATGAGGATTATATGGATGAGATGGGGGGAAATGATGCCGATACCGATGTGGAGCAGGAAATAGATCCACGTTGGAATGATTTAAAGAAAATATTAGATAATAATTAAATAAAGTTTTAGAAAAATGGCACATCCTAAAAGAAGACAATCAAAAACGAGAACTGCTAAGAGAAGAACTCATGACAAAGCAGTTGCTCCTACTTTGGCCATCTGCCCGAACTGCGGTGCATGGCATGTTTATCACACTGTATGTGGCGCTTGCGGTTATTACAGAGGTAAGTTAGCTATCGAAAAAGAAGCTGCTCTTTAATAAACGCTTTGTAGAACACGTTTGTGTGATTCACTGAAAGAATAAAGCCGGAGAGCTTTCGGCTCTTCCGGCTGTTTTTTTATAGGAATATGCAAACTAAAAACTGAAATGATGGAAAAAATAAATGCTGTAATTACAGGAGTCGGTGGCTATGTACCTGACTATGTTTTGACCAACGAGGAATTGTCAAGAATGGTCGATACCAACGATGAGTGGATTATGACCCGTATCGGAGTAAAAGAAAGACGTATCCTGAATGAAGAAGGATTGGGTACTTCTTATATGGCACGTAAGGCTGCAAAGCAGCTGATGCAAAAAACTAATTCGGACCCGGATTCGATTGATTGCGTAATAGTTGCAACGACTACTCCTGACTATCATTTCCCTTCTACAGCTTCAATTTTGTGTGATAAATTGGGCTTGAAGAATGCTTATGCCTTTGATTTGCAGGCTGCATGCAGTGGCTTCCTTTATGCAATGGAAACTGCGGCTAGCATGATTCAGTCTGGCAGACATAAAAAAGTGATCATCGTGGGTGCTGATAAGATGTCATCGATGGTGAATTATTCAGATCGTGCAACTTGTCCTATTTTCGGTGATGGTGCTGCTGCTTGCATGGTAGAAGCTACTACTGAAGATTATGGTATCATGGACTCTATTTTGAGAACAGATGGTAAAGGACTGCCTTTCTTGCACATGAAAGCTGGTGGATCAGTATGTCCTCCTTCTTATTTTACGGTAGACAATAAAATGCATTATTTGTATCAGGAAGGAAGAACGGTATTTAAATATGCTGTTTCTAATATGTCGGATGTTACAGCTCAGATTGCGGAAAGAAATGGTTTGAATAAGGATAATATCGACTGGATTGTTCCTCATCAAGCTAACCTGCGTATTATTGATGCCGTTGCTTCTCGTCTGGAAGTACCTTTGGATAAAGTGATGATTAATATCCAGCGTTATGGTAATACCAGTGCCGGAACATTGCCACTTTGTTTATGGGATTACGAAAAACAGTTGAAGAAAGGCGACAATATCATTTTCACTGCATTCGGCGCCGGATTTACCTGGGGAGCTACGTATGTGAAGTGGGGTTATGATGGTAACAAATAAGAAATAGATTTCAATATGAACACATACAAAAGAACGCATCCCAATCCGATGCGTTTTTTTGTATGTTACTAAAAACTGATTATGCACAAAGCCGGATTTGTAAATATTGTAGGTAATCCGAATGTCGGAAAGTCTACCTTGATGAACTTGCTGGTAGGGGAGCGTATCTCTATTGCCACGTTTAAGGCACAGACAACTCGTCACCGTATCATGGGTATCTTGAATACGGATGACATGCAGATTGTCTTCTCTGATACTCCGGGAGTCTTGAAGCCTAATTATAAACTTCAGGAGTCTATGTTGAACTTCTCTGAATCGGCATTGGTAGACGCGGATGTCTTGCTTTATGTGACGGATACTATCGAGAAGCCGGATAAGAATGCCGACTTTATGGAGAAAGTGCGTCGCGTAAAGGTTCCGGTTTTGCTGTTGATCAACAAAATAGATTTGACCAATCAGGAGGATTTGGTAAAGCTGGTCGAAGAATGGCATGAAATGCTGCCTGATGCTGAAATTATACCTGTATCGGCAAAGGCGAAGTTTAATGTGGATGTGGTGATGAAACGTATCAAGGAACTGATTCCTGATTCTCCTCCTTATTTCGGCAAAGACCAACTGACTGATAAGCCTGCCCGTTTCTTTGTGACTGAAATTATCCGTGAAAAGATTCTTTTATACTATGATAAGGAAATACCTTATGCGGTGGAAGTTGTAGTAGAGCAGTTCAAGGAAGAGGCGAAGAGCATTCATATCAATGCTGTGATTTATGTAGAACGTGAATCGCAAAAAGGCATTATTATCGGTCATCAGGGAAAGGCTTTGAAAAAAGTTGCTACCGAAGCACGCAAAACATTGGAGCACTTCTTCCAAAAATCAATTTACCTGGAAACATTTGTAAAGGTAGATAAAGACTGGAGAAGCTCAGATAAAGAACTAAAGAATTTTGGCTATCAATTAGATTAACGTATCGGCTGTGACAGCCGTAAATCAATAAGACAAATATGGGAAATTTAGTAGCAATCGTAGGACGTCCCAATGTGGGAAAGTCGACACTGTTTAATCGTCTGACTAAAACGCGTCAGGCTATTGTCAATGAACAGGCCGGAACAACCCGCGACCGCCAATACGGTAAGTCGGAATGGCTGGGAAAAGAATTTTCGGTAGTGGATACCGGAGGCTGGGTAGTTAATTCGGATGATATTTTTGAAGGCGAGATCCGTAAGCAGGTTGTTCTGGCTATGGATGAAGCGGATGTTATTTTGTTTGTGGTTGATGTTACCAACGGGGTGACCGACCTGGATATGGAGGTAGCTTCTATCTTACGCCGTTCCAAAACTCCGGTTATTATGGTCGCAAATAAGACGGATAATAATGATTTGCAATACAATGCAGCCGAGTTTTATTCTTTAGGCTTGGGTGATCCTTATTGTATTTCTGCATTGAGTGGAAGCGGAACAGGTGATTTGCTGGATTTGATTGTAAGTAAGTTCAAGAAGGACTCCGATGAGATACTGGATGAAGAGATCCCTCGTTTTGCTGTGGTAGGACGTCCTAATGCCGGAAAGTCTTCTATCATCAATGCTTTCATCGGCGAGGAACGTAATATCGTGACAGAAATTGCCGGAACAACCCGTGATTCTATTTATACGCGTTACGATAAATTCGGATTTGATTTTTATCTGGTAGATACGGCAGGTATCCGTAAAAAGAATAAGGTCAGTGAAGATTTGGAATATTATTCGGTTGTCCGTTCTATTCGTTCCATTGAGAATTCAGATGTATGTATTCTGATGCTGGATGCAACAAGAGGTATAGAAGGACAAGACTTGAATATCTTTTCGCTGATACAGCGGAACCAGAAAGGACTGGTTGTTGTGGTAAATAAATGGGATTTGGTGGAAGAAAAGACTACGAAGGTAATGAAAAATTATGAAGAAGCCATTCGTAATCGTTTCGCTCCATTTACTGATTTCCCAATTATCTTTGCTTCCGCATTGACCAAACAGCGAATTTTTAAGGTTCTGGAAGCTGCAAAGGAAGTTTATCATGCACGTACTACCAGAATACCGACTGCTCGCCTGAACGAAGAGTTGCTTCCTCTGATAGAGGCTTATCCGCCACCTTCGAACAAGGGGAAATATATCAAAATCAAATATATTACCCAATTGCCGAATACACAGGTTCCTTCGTTCGTGTTCTTTGCAAACTTACCTCAGTATGTGAAAGAACCATACAAGCGTTTTCTTGAAAACCAGATACGTGAACGTTGGAAACTTTCGGGTACTCCTATAAATATTTTCATTCGTCAGAAATAATTGGGCATTTTGGGGCGTTTGTGGAAAATCTTCTTTCCAGTTGTTTAAAACTGGGAGGAAGATTTTTTTTATAAGTAGATAGTGCATTCGTACCTAATTATCTTATGCATAATTGTTGGTTGTCTAAAAAATATATATCTTTACTTATCATTACTACATTTTTGGAAAGGCGAGAGAACTACAATTAAATCTAATATTTTATGAAAATCTATGTTTTAATAATTGCTTGTATGCTATGTTCGACGACTGCATTTGCCCAATATTGTAGTCTTCAGAAAGGACAGAAACTTTATTATGAAGTTCTTACAGGTGAAAAGAAAATCGAAACCTATACTTCAGTAGTGGGTGTGGAAACTAAGAATGATTCTACTTTTATTACTTTGGGAGATTTGGCTCCAAAGATGAATGAAAAGATGAAGGATACTTTGTTTTACTGCAAAGTGGCTTATGCAAATGGCAATACGCTGGTTTATCTACAGGATGGAGAATCTATGAAGAATAATATGCTTGGCATGATGGCAGCAGCCTTGAATAAAAACGATATGACTGCGGCAAAGGAGAAGTTTGACGTAAACGGACAGATTTGTTTGCTTTTAAATGAAAAGCAGAAAAAAGGAGATAAAATTAAAGCTAGTGAAATGAGTATCCGGATAAAGCCAGTAACGATGACTGTTTCGATGAAAGGTGAATATGAGGGTACAGAAACTATTTCTACACCGGCAGGTCAGTTTGATTGCGTAAAAGTGACTTATTCCATGAAGATGAAGTTTTTCATGTTTTCCGATGAAAGTCAGATTACCGAATGGTACGCCAAAGATGTAGGGCTGGTGAAACATGAAGAAAAGAGTCGGAAACTTGGGCAGAAGATGGTAAAAACACTAACGAAAATAGCGGAGTAGCCTTTGTTCTGAAGTGACTTAACGAAAAAACGGATACTCTTTCCATTTAACCATGAAAGAGTATCCGTTTTTTTGTTCAAAGATAGAATAGAGAGGAGGTTATCGTATTTCTTTTTCTCCTTCCGTCTTTACTTTTTTAAGCAAGTCGGATGCGAAGATAAAGTCGTTCAAACGTTGGTTGGTTGCACTGAATACTTCATTCTTTGTTCCTTCCCATTCTTTATGTCCCTGATAAATATATAATATGCTGTCACCTATCCCCAATACCGAATTCATGTCGTGGGTATTGATTACGGTGGTCATGTTGTATTCGGTTGTGATGTCGTGAATCAATTCATCGATGACCAGTGAAGTCTTGGGGTCCAGTCCGGAATTAGGTTCATCGCAGAATAGGTATTGAGGCTGGAGGGCAATGGCACGTGCGATGGCCACACGTTTCTGCATACCGCCACTTATTTCTCCCGGATATTTGTTTTTTGCATCTATCAGGTTGACACGATCTAGACAGAATTCAGCCCGTTTGACACGTTCACGATAAGTCATGTTGGAGAACATGTCAAGTGGGAACATGACATTTTCCAGTACCGACAAAGAATCGAATAAGGCTGCACTTTGGAATATCATACCCATTTCCCGGCGTAAGGCTTTTTTCTCTTTCTTTCCCATGGTGATCAGGTTACGCCCGTCGTATAACACTTCTCCTTTTTCGGGGGTAAGCAACCCCACCAGACATTTCATGAGAACTGTTTTACCGGAACCACTTTGCCCGATAATCAGGTTGGTCTTGCCGTTTTCGAAGATAAAATTGATATCGTTCAATACAGTGCGGTCTTCGAATGATTTATAAAGTGATTTGATCTGTATCATTGTTAGCTGAGTATTTGAGTGAGTATTAAGTCGGAAAACAAAATCAGCACACTACTGCATACTACAGAGTCTGTACTCGCTTTGCCGACTGCAATGGAACCTCCTTCTACGGTATATCCGAAATAAGCAGATACACTGGCTATGATAAATGCGAACACCAGTGACTTGATAAAACTGCACCATACATACCATTCGACGAAACTGTACTGAAAACCATATTCCAGATCGGTTGCATTGGTGATGCCAGCGAACCATGCCGTACAAAAGGCACCTATGATTCCCGCAAAAATACTGAATATCACCAACAGTGGAATCATGGTCATCAATCCCAATATTTTAGGGAGAATCAGGTATGAAGCTGAGTTTACACCCATTATTTCAAGTGCATCAATCTGTTGAGTCACACGCATCGTTCCAATTTCGGAAGCAATGTTAGAGCCTACTTTACCTGCCAGAATCAAACACATGATAGAAGATGAGAACTCCAGCAGCAAGATTTCACGTGTAGTATATCCCACTACAAAGCGGGGCATCCACGGGCTTTCAATATTCAGCTTTATTTGTATACAGATAACGGCACCTATGAAGAATGAAATCAGCAACACAATACCGATAGAATTGATTCCCAACTGTGCCATTTCGTTGCGATATTGTTTGAGATACATCCGGAATCGCTCTGGACGAGCAAATACTCGTCCCATCAGCATGAGATATTTGCCTAAAGTCGTAATTGGTCTTACCATATAAATTGAGTCTAATTTTATGCAAAAGTACTGTTTTTTAGCTATATTATAATAAAAGCATAGACGAAAATGGGTGGAATTACCACAGAACCCAAGATTTTTACTACTTTTGCTGCTGCTATGAAGGTCTTGATTCTTCATGCTTAATTCTTTATTAAACAGCTTTATGGCAGAACAGGAAAATCAACAACATAATGCAGAAGAAGCGTTTGAACTTCCAGCGGACGGACGCATGGTTCTTCGTACGGAGAATCTGGTAAAGAAATATGGTAAGCGTACGGTTGTAAGTCATGTTTCCATTAATGTGAAACAGGGAGAGATTGTCGGACTGCTGGGTCCGAACGGAGCTGGAAAGACAACGTCCTTTTATATGACGACGGGATTGATTGTTCCCAATGAGGGGCATATTTACCTGAACAATCAGGATATTACTGACTATCCGGTATACAAACGTGCACAGAATGGTATCGGATACTTGGCGCAGGAGGCTTCGGTATTCCGTAAGATGAGTGTGGAAGATAATATTGCTTCCGTCTTGGAGCTGACCAAAACCTCGAAGGAGTATCAGAAGGAAAAACTGGAGAGTCTGATTGCAGAGTTCCGTTTGCAGAAGGTGCGTAAGAATTTAGGCGACCAGTTGTCGGGTGGTGAACGCCGTCGTACGGAGATTGCGCGCTGTCTGGCCATAGACCCGAAATTTATAATGCTTGATGAGCCCTTTGCCGGAGTCGACCCGATTGCGGTAGAAGACATCCAGCATATTGTATGGAAATTGAAAGATAAAAATATCGGTATTTTGATAACCGACCATAATGTGCAGGAAACATTGAGTATTACCGACCGTGCTTATCTGCTGTTTGAAGGGAAGATTCTTTTCCAGGGTACTCCTGAAGAACTTGCCGAAAACAAGATTGTACGTGAAAAATATTTGAGTAACAGCTTCGTACTCCGCAGAAAGGATTTTCAGGTAAAGGATGTACGGGAATAAGTTGCCAGTGTTTGTGTAAAGACTTAAATCGTGAAACACTCTTTGTGTTTTTTGTAATTTTTACTTCGACATTTTGGTTTTTGCAATATTAAACACTATTTTTGCACACTCTTTGAATATATTTGGAATATAGTAATAATTAAATAAATAAGTCGGAAATGAATATTTCATTGCAAAACGTAGACAAGGTAAGCGCTGTGCTTACTGTTCAGATTGAAAAGGCTGACTATCAGGAAAAAGTTGAAAAATCGTTGAAAACTCTCCGTCAGAGAGTGAATATGCCCGGATTCCGTAAAGGTATGGTTCCTATGGCTTTGATCAAGAAGCAGTACGGTACTTCTGTATTAGTAGAAGAAGTTGACAAGCTGATGCAGGAAAAAGTTGGCGAATACATTCGTGAAAATAATGTAAACATGCTGGGTACTCCGCTGCCGAAAGAAAACAACGTGAATTTCGAAACTGATGAAAACTTTGAGTTCTCTTTCGATATCGCTTTGGCTCCTGAATTCACTGTAGAATTGTCTAACAATGATACTATTGATTACTATGATATCAATGTAACAGACGAAATGGTTGACCAGCAGGTTAAGATGTATACTCAGCGTACTGCAAAATACGATAAAGTTGAGGAATATCAGGACAATGACATGCTGAAAGGTCTGTTGGCTGAACTGGATGAAAACGGTAATACAAAAGAAGGTGGTCTTCAGGTAGAAGGTGCTGTCATGATGCCTACTTACATGAAGAACGACGACCAGAAAGCTATCTTCAATGGCGCAAAGACAAATACTGTATTGGTTTTCAACCCTGCAACAGCATTCGACAACAACGAAGCTGAGCTGGCTTCATTACTGAAAATCAAGAAAGAAGAAGTTGCAAATTACAAAGGTAACTTCAGCTTCCAGATCGAAGAAATCACTCGTATGATTCCGGGTGACTTGAATCAGGAACTGTTCGACCAGGTTCTGGGTGAAGGTAAGGCTCACAGCGAAGAAGAATTCCGCGCACAGATTAAAGAAACAATCGCTAAACAGTTTGAAGCTGACAGCGACTACAAGTTCTTGATCGATGTTCGTAACTATGTTGTTAACAAGATCGGTAAACTGGAATTCGCAGACGAACTGATGAAACGTATCATGTTGGAAAACAACAAGGAAAAAGGTGAAGAGTTCGTTGCAGAACATTATGAAAAGAGCATTGAAGAACTGATATGGCACCTGATCAAGGAAAAACTGGTTGCAGCAAACAATATTAAAGTTGAACAGGCTGACATTACCAACATGGCAAAAGAAGCAACACGTGCTCAGTTTGCTCAGTATGGTATGATTAATGTACCTGATGAACTGTTGGAAAACTACTCTAAGGAAATGTTGAAGAAGCGTGAAAGCGTGGAAGCACTGATCAACCGTGTTATTGAAACGAAGTTGTCAGAAATCCTGAAAGGTCAGGTTACATTGAACCACAAAGCAGTTTCAGCAGAAGAATTCAATAAAATGTTTCAGTAATTTCCCCGCGGTAAGCTGAGGCGAATTGCTAAAACTTGCTAAAAGAGGGGCTTTTGGTCTGGCTTTCATCCGATTGAACAGCAGTTTTTGTACTTTTGTTCTATATGGGAAGAAGCGATCAGAAGCTTCTCTTTTATTATTTTATTATTCACATTTATAGATTTGACTAATGGACGATTTTAGAAAATATGCTACCAAACATTTGGGTATGAGCAGCATGGTGCTTGACGACGTGATTAAGTCGCAGGCAGGATATCTTAATCCCTACATTCTGGAAGAGCGTCAGTTGAATGTTACACAACTGGACGTATTCTCTCGTCTGATGATGGATCGCATCATTTTCCTCGGAACTCAGATAGATGATTATACAGCCAATACACTGCAAGCTCAGTTGTTGTATCTGGATTCTGTAGACTCTGGAAAAGATATCTCTATTTACATCAACTCTCCGGGCGGGTCGGTTTATGCCGGATTGGGCATTTACGATACAATGCAGTTCATCTCCAGCGATGTTACCACAATCTGTACAGGTATGGCTGCTTCTATGGCTGCTGTATTGCTGGTTGCCGGTACGGAAGGAAAGCGTTCGGCTCTGACTCATTCGCGTGTCATGATTCATCAGCCGATGGGCGGAGCACAGGGTCAGGCTTCTGATATTGAGATTACAGCTCGTGAAATTCAGAAGTTGAAAAAAGAACTGTACACGATTATAGCCGATCATTCTCATACTGATTTTGACAAGGTATGGGCTGATTCTGACCGTGATTACTGGATGACGGCTCAGGAAGCTAAGGAATATGGTATGATTGATGAAGTGCTTTCTCGTAAGCCGACTGTGTAACTATTTAATTTAATAAAAGCTATTTACTTTGGAAGATAAATCAACTAAGAAGAGCAAAAGACGCTGTAGCTTTTGTGGACGTTCGGAAGATGAGGTCGGTTTCCTGATAACAGGTGTCAACGGTTGTATCTGTGACAGCTGTTCGGAACAGGCACATGAAATCGTTCAGGAGGCTATGCGTCAGAAAGGGAGCAATACCGACTTGAATCTGGCAGAGCTTCCGAAGCCGAAAGATATAAAAGACTTCCTCGATCAGTATGTGATTGGGCAAGACGATGCGAAGCGTTATCTTTCTGTGGCTGTTTACAACCATTACAAGCGTTTGTTGCAGCCTTCGTCGAAAGATGATGTGGAAATTGAAAAATCCAATATCATCATGGTAGGAAGTACAGGTACGGGAAAGACATTACTTGCGCGTACCATTGCCAAGTTATTACATGTTCCCTTTACCATTGTTGATGCTACAGTACTGACGGAGGCTGGTTATGTAGGCGAAGATATCGAAAGTATTCTGACTCGTCTGCTGCAAGTCGCTGATTATAATGTAGCCGAGGCTGAACGTGGCATTGTCTTTATTGATGAGATTGATAAAATCGCCCGTAAGGGAGATAATCCTTCTATCACGCGTGATGTGAGCGGGGAGGGTGTTCAACAGGGACTGTTGAAATTGTTGGAAGGCTCTATTGTTAATGTCCCTCCTCAAGGAGGCCGCAAGCATCCAGAGCAGAAACTGATTCCTGTCAATACCAAGAATATTTTGTTTATTTGCGGAGGGGCGTTCGATGGTATCGAGCGTAAGATTGCCCAGCGTCTGAATACAAACGTAGTAGGTTACGGTGCTGCTAAGGAAAAGGTTAAAATCGACCGTGCAAATTTGATGCAATATATTGCTCCTCAAGATTTGAAATCTTTTGGACTTATACCGGAAATCATCGGGCGTCTGCCTATATTGACTTATTTGAACCCGTTGGATCGTACTGCATTACGCAATATTCTGACCGAGCCTAAGAATTCAATCATCAAGCAATATATCAAGTTATTTGAGATGGATGGGGTGAAGTTGGAGTTTCAGCCAGAGGTATTCGATTATATAGTCGACAAGGCTATCGAATACAAGTTGGGTGCTCGTGGGCTAAGATCGATTGTGGAAACGATTGTTATGGATGCTATGTTTGAGATCCCGTCGCATAAGGTAGATTCTTTTGTTATTACGCTTGATTATGCGAAAGAGCAGATGAATAAAGCCAATTTGTCCCGTTTGCAAATGGCCTGAAAAACTAAAAAAGTGATGAGGAAATAAAGTTCTTCGGTAAAATAATTGCTCGATTATTTGCATAATATCAAAAGTTGTTTATAACTTTGTTACATACGCATAAAGCGAGACTTATATCTTGAAGAATTAAAATCACTAAAATAAAAGGACAATGGCGGAAAAGATTAATTTAGCGGAACAGTTGAAAAAGTATTTTGGTTTCGATACATTCAAAGGAAATCAAGAAGCTATAATTAGTAACTTACTGGCCGGGAAGGATACTTTTGTTTTGATGCCTACCGGTGGAGGTAAATCGTTGTGTTATCAGTTGCCTTCATTGCTAATGGAAGGAACGGCTATCGTTATATCTCCGCTCATTGCTCTTATGAAAAATCAGGTGGATGCCATGCGAAACTTCAGTGAAGAAGACGGAGTGGCACATTTCATCAACTCATCACTTACAAAGTCGGCGATAGAACAGGTTAAATCTGATATCCTGGCCGGGAAGACAAAACTGCTTTATGTCGCTCCCGAATCGCTGACGAAAGAAGAAAATGTAGATTTTCTGAAACATGTGAAGATTTCTTTCTATGCAGTAGATGAAGCACATTGTATCTCTGAATGGGGACACGATTTCCGTCCGGAATACCGTCGTATCCGTCCTATCATCAATGAAATCGGTAAAGCACCGGTCATTGCCTTGACGGCTACGGCTACTCCCAAGGTGAAGATGGATATTCAGAAGAACTTGGGTATGGTAGGAGCGACGGAGTTTAAGTCTTCGTTCAACCGTCCGAATCTGTATTACGAAGTACGGCCCAAAACAAATAATGTAGATAAAGATATTATCCGTTTTATTAAGCAGAATCCGGAGAAATCGGGCATTATTTACTGTCTGAGCCGTAAAAAGGTAGAAGAGCTGGCCGAAATTCTTCAGGCAAACGGCATTAAGGCCCGTCCTTACCATGCCGGAATGGATTCTGCTACCCGTAATGCAAATCAAGATGCTTTCTTGAAAGAAGACATCGATGTAATCGTGGCAACGATTGCTTTCGGTATGGGTATTGATAAACCGGATGTACGTTTCGTTATTCATTATGACATTCCGAAGAGCCTGGAAGGATATTATCAGGAAACAGGACGTGCCGGACGTGACGGAGGAGAAGGCTTGTGCATTACTTTCTATTCGAACAAGGATTTGCAGAAGCTGGAAAAATTCATGCAAGGCAAGCCTATTTCGGAACAGGAAATCGGAAAACAGCTGTTGCTGGAAACGGCAGCGTACGCTGAATCGTCGTTGTGCCGTAGAAAGATTCTGTTGCATTATTTCGGAGAAGAATATACAGAAGATAATTGTGGTAATTGTGATAACTGTTTAAATCCGAAAAAACAAGTGGAGGCTCAGGATTCGTTGTGTGCAGTGATTGAAACAATCATTGCGGTAAAAGAAAATTTTAAACAAGACTATATAGTTGATATCCTTTTAGGAAAAGAAACGTCGGAGGTACTGGCGCATAAACACGAAGATTTGGAAGTCTTCGGCTCAGGTATGGGCGAAGATGAACGTTTGTGGAACGCCGTTATTCGTCAGGCGTTGATTGCCGGTTATTTAAGCAAAGATGTAGAGAACTACGGCTTGCTGAAGGTTACTCCGGAAGGGCATAAGTTCTTGAAAAAACCGAAATCATTCAAGATTGTCGAAGACGCTGATTTCGACGATGAGGAAGTTGAAGAGGTTCCGATGCGAAGCGGTGCATCGTGTGCGGTAGACCCGGTACTTTTCTCTATGTTGAAAGATTTGCGCAAGAAGATGTCGAAGAAACTGGATGTTCCTCCTTACGTCATCTTCCAGGATCCTTCACTGGAGGCCATGGCAACTATTTATCCGGTAACACTGGAAGAGTTGCAAAATATTCCGGGTGTAGGTGCTGGTAAAGCTAAACGCTATGGTCAGGAGTTCTGCGAACTGATCAAGAAGCATTGCGATGAAAATGAGATTGACCGTCCGGAAGATTTGCGCGTGCGTACGGTTGCCAACAAGTCGAAGCTGAAAGTTTCGATTATTCAGAGTATTGACCGTAAGGTGGCTTTAGACGATATTGCCGTAGCAAAGGGTATCGATTTCAATGAATTGCTCGATGAAATAGAAGCAATTGTATATTCGGGTACCAAGCTGAATATCGACTATTTCCTGAATGATGTGATGGATGAAGATCACATGCTCGACATCTATGATTACTTTAAGGAATCTACGACCGACAAGATTGACGATGCGATGGATGAACTGGGTGCAGATTACACCGAAGAAGAAATTCGTTTGGTTCGTATCAAGTTCATTTCAGAAATGGCTAACTGATAAGGTCGGTATATTAATAAGTTTTGTGGCAGCAGGTTTCCGGTTTATACCGTTTGCCTGCTGCCACAATTTTTATATAACTTCCTTTTTATTTGTTCCTTTTTAGAAAACGTTCAGTCAGTCGGCGACGGAGAGGTTCATCATACAGCTTCAGAGAAGCATAAGCCAGAACAATGGCTCCTGCCAGAACCAATATCATATAAGGAATGCCTTCGGATATTGTTGCATGGTTATTGCATACCCAGGCGGTGTAAATATATATCAGCGGGTAGTGAGTAATGTAAATGGGATACGAAATATCTCCTAGAAACTTGCAGATACGGCTGGAATACTTGCCTGTAACCTTACCTCCGGCTCCCATGGAAACAATAACAGGAAAAATAAAAATGATGCAGAACGATTCGTAAAGCCCGTTCAGCCAGTAATGTTCCTCACCTCCCAGGCGGGGAACAGATAATATGACGACAATAATCAGGGCGCAATACCAGAAGGCTCTTTTCTTGAGTCGTATCAGCCAGCCAAGACGTGAGAGCAGCAATCCCCCGAAAAAGGGAAACAAGAGTCGTACGAAGCCTACATACTGCTGTTCCCAGTTTAGGGCCCATCCACCTACCATGTCGCCCATCGGTGCAGTCTGACTGCGGTAGATCGTAAGACAAGCTGCTGCGGCAACCAGAACAGTCAAGGCTTTTTTACTGAACCGGCGTATGACAAGTGCATAGAGGATATTGGCAATGTATTCATAGTACAGCGACCATGCCGGACCATTCAGCGGATGCATTTCCGTCCATCCCCGCACATCCCATTTCAGCGGAAGCGGTAGCAGCGTGCATCCCAGCAGCATGATGAGCAACAAGGTCCCTACGGAGGTGTGCTCTATTTGTGGAAAGCAAGACGATTTCTGGAAATAGAAAAGGGCGGCTCCTACGATACTTCCCATAATGACCATCGGGTGCAGGCGAATGATGCGTCGTTTGAAGAAGGTTCCCAATGTCATCTTGTTCCAGCGGTCGTCGTAAGCATAGCCTATTACGAATCCTGAAAGCATGAAAAAGAAATCGACGGCAAGATAGCCGTGGTTGATGATTTGAATGAGATGGTTTCCCTGAGAATGTGTTTCGAACAGGTGAAAGATAATAACCATTAGTGCTGCAACTCCGCGAAGTCCGTCAAGAATTTCGTAGTGCGGTTTCGAAGCCAGATAAGTGCTTTGTGTGTTCATAGTTGTTTTTTCTTGCGTTATAAAAGATCTTTATTCAACAGCGCGCAAAGATAACTAACATCTTATTAATTATGCAAAAAAGAAGTGGCTAAAATCATTCTTATTTCTTTTACTATCTAACGGCTGAAAAAAGATAAAAGATCAGAGGAGGCAGATTGTAGAAAGTCGTGGTGTGCAGGGCAACTTTTCTCGATGTTTTTTTATTTTTTGTACAAATTCCAAACATTTTTGTACAAATTATTTTGACTGCCTCCGCATGTTTTTTTGAAAGCTGGAAAACAATTGGCAAATAAAAAAAGATGTTAAGCATACTTCTTGATTGGAATAAAATTTGTATATTTGCACGCAATAAAATCTAAAGCATAAAGCCCTATGTCATTTATTGCAGATAAAGTTGTAATGGACGGATTGACTTACGATGATGTATTGTTAATCCCGGCCTATTCTGAGGTATTACCCAAAACTGTCGAACTCACGACAAAGTTCTCACGTAACATTGAATTAAAAATTCCGTTTGTAACTGCTGCTATGGATACAGTTACCGAAGCACAGATGGCTATTGCCATTGCTCGTGAAGGAGGTATCGGTGTCATTCATAAAAACATGTCTATCGAGGAACAAGCCCGTCAGGTTGCTATTGTAAAACGTGCCGAAAACGGTATGATTTATGATCCGGTAACTATCAAGAGAGGCTCTACCGTAAAGGATGCTCTTGATTTGATGGCTGAATATAAGATTGGTGGTATTCCAGTGGTAGATGATGAAAAATATTTGGTAGGTATTGTAACAAACCGTGACCTTCGTTTTGAAAAAGATATGACAAAACGTATCGATGAAGTGATGACGAAGGAAAATATTGTCACTACAGAACCGGGAACAGATATGGAAACTGCTTCCAGAATTCTGCAAGAGAATAAAATTGAAAAATTGCCGGTTGTTGATAAAGACGGCAAACTGATTGGTCTGATTACTTATAAAGACATTACAAAGGCCAAAGACAAACCGATGGCTTGTAAGGATGCCAAAGGACGTTTACGTGTTGCAGCCGGAGTAGGCGTTACAAACGACACGTTGCAGCGTATGGAAGCCTTGGTAAATGCTGGTGCTGACGCTATCGTTATTGATACGGCACATGGACATTCTTTGTCGGTTATCGAAAAGCTGAAAGAAGCGAAGAAAGCTTTCCCGAATATTGATATTGTAGTCGGAAATATTGCTACAGGCGAAGCTGCCAGAACATTGGTTGAGGCTGGAGCTGATGCAGTAAAAGTTGGTATCGGTCCGGGGTCTATTTGTACCACACGTGTGGTAGCCGGAGTTGGTGTTCCACAGTTGACAGCCGTATACGATGTTGCAAAGGCACTGGAAGGTACAGGTGTTCCTTTGATTGCTGATGGTGGCTTACGTTATTCAGGTGATGTTGTGAAAGCATTGGCTGCCGGAGGATATAGCGTGATGATTGGTTCACTGGTTGCCGGAACGGAAGAATCACCGGGTGATACTATCATCTTCAACGGCCGTAAGTTTAAGTCATATCGTGGTATGGGTTCATTGGAAGCCATGGAAAACGGTTCGAAAGACCGTTACTTCCAGTCGGGTACAACCGATGTGAAGAAACTGGTTCCGGAAGGTATTTCTGGTCGTGTTCCTTACAAAGGTACATTGTACGAAGTAATCTACCAGTTGGTTGGTGGTCTGCGTGCCGGTATGGGTTATTGTGGTGCACACAATATTACAGAGCTGCATAATGCCAAGTTCACCCGTATCACCAATGCCGGTGTATTGGAAAGCCATCCGCACGATGTAGCTATTACCAGTGAGGCTCCTAATTACAGCCGTCCTCAGTAAGAAAGGATAATTCTTTTCGTATAAAAGGATATTGTTTTTCACCACAGACTTCTGTTTTCAGTGTCGGAGTACTTATATTATTAGCCGGCGGTTGAAGTCTGTGGTGAATTTTGTTATAAATACGTTTCATTTATTCCTTCCAATTCTCATATCGAAAAATGACAAGATTTATCAAACGACTTTTCTGGCTTTCCTGTTTGTGCCTTCCAGGCAGTTTGCTGGCTGCTGGAAGTACTGAGGTGCTTTTGCGTATCGGAGGTAAAGATATAACAAAACAGGAGTTTGAATTTTACTGTAAGCATTATGCGGCAGAAAATTGCCGTACGGAATCTGTACGGAATGCGTTCGATGATTTTCTGTTTCAGAAACTGAAATCGGCCGATATGAGGAGAACGGGTTGTGATACGCTTCCGGCCTTCCGCCAATATTGCAAAGTGATGCAGGGAGAGTTGCTTAAAAGCGTTATGCTGGATAAAGAGCAGGAAGAACAAATTTGTCGTGACTTATACCGGCAGAGTGTGGAACGACTTTCAAAAAGCGGGTGGGTAAAAATAGAACAGATTACAATACGTCTTGCTCAGAACGCAACGAAGCAGGAAGAATATGCAGCTCGTAACCGCATGGATTCTATTTATACGGCACTGAAGCAGGGAACTCCGTTTGCTGCATTCTCTCCTCAAAAGGAGGAAGATACATGGGTACCGGTCGTGGAACTGCTGCAAGAGTTTACAGACCGGATAGCTTCTCTATCGAAAGGAGCGTTTTCGGAGCCGTTTTTTTCTCCGCTGGGAATTCATATTGTGAAGCTGACCGATACCAAGCCTTGCATCAGCTATGAGGAGGCACGGCCTTATCTTATGGCTTATCTGGACCGTCTGGGGGCCGAACATCCGGCGCTGAAACGAGATGTCTTTGCCCGTTGGACCGAGGGAGTGCTTAATGATAATGGAGTACAGATGCGTCTGGAAACAGAAGAAGATGCGTTACTCGCCTCTTTTTGGGATCAGCAGCATCGGGAAGCATCGCCTCGTGAGGCCACACCGGAAGAATTGGAACGTTATTTCAAGCAGAATAAGAATCAGTATGCCTGGGAACTTCCACATTTCAAAGGGGCGGTTATCCGGTGTGTCAATAAAAAGATGGCATCTCGCATCAAGAAATACCTGAAGAAACTTCCTGTCGGTCAATGGAAGGAAGGCCTGCATAAACTGATGGCGGCAGACTCTACCGTAAATGCTTCCATCGAGGTCGGACTTTTTCAGATTGGTAAAAATGCCTGTGTCGATAGACTGGCCTTCAAGTGCGGAAAGCTGCCGGAAAATGATAAACTCCCTTATGCTTTTTTGATGGGAAAGAAACTGAAGAAAGGTCCAGAGGATTATACCGATGTGTACGAAGTGTTAAGAAACGACTATCGAAGGGAGCAGGAAAAAAGGTTGCTTGCTTCGTTAATGCAACATTTTGGCGTAGAAATTAAACAAGACGTTTTAAAAACCGTTAATTGTTGCGGAAGTAATTAATTAATACTGTATCTTCGTTCACTGATTCAGAGTAATAAGGCGAATGGGCAAGTTTAGTATCTTCATTGCAGGACTGATAGTTTTGTCAGGATGTGGCAAGACGGTAGACCATAAGGGAAAAACTCCCTTGGTGGAGGTCGACCATGAATTTCTGTATAAGGAAGATCTGCAAGCTGCTATGCCGATGGGGATGCGGGGGCAAGATAGCGTCCGATTTGCCGAGGAATATATCCGCAACTGGGTACAAGACGTGTTGTTGTATAAAAAAGCGGAAGGAAATATTCCCGATAATGTAAAGATAGACGAACTGGTTGCTTCGTATCGCCGTGCATTGATTATGCATACTTATCAGGAAGAACTGGTCAACCAGAAGCTGGGCAGTGAAATATCGGATACCGAAATCGAACAATATTACAGTCAGAATACCGGAATGTTTCGTGCCAACCAACCCTATATTCAGGGGTTGTTTATGAAAGTGCCGGTGGGCGCTCGCCATTTGAATAATGTGCGTGCATGGTATAAAAAAAATACGCAGGAAGCGATTGATAAGCTGGAAAAATTCAGTATTGGAAATGCAGTGAGTTATGATTATTTTTATGATCGCTGGATTCCCGTATCTGCTGTTGCGGCTAAGCTTCCGTTGAAAGCCATCGATACGGATGCCGATTATTTAAATCGTAACCGTAACGTAGAAGTACGTGATACGGCTTATTGTTATTTCCTTCATGTAGAAAACTTTCTGCCTGCCGGACAACAGTTGCCGTTGGAATATGCCAAGAGTGAAATAAAAGAAATATTAATCAATCTGAAGCGTGTGGAGTTCATAAATCGTATGAAGGATGATTTGTATAAAAAAGCTTCAGAGGATAAGGACATTATTTATTATTAGAACCCGAACAATGAATAAGATTAAGTTCATCAAGGCTTATGCTTGTATGCTTTTGCTGCTTGCCGGAGTGTCGGCTTATGCGCAAAATAATGTGATAGACGAAGTAGTCTGGGTCGTAGGTGATGAGGCTATTTTGAAGTCGGACGTAGAGAATGAACGTCTGAACGCCCAGTATGAAAACCGGCATTTCGACGGCGACCCGTATTGTGTGATTCCGGAAGAACTTGCTATACAGAAACTTTTCTTGCATCAGGCAGAAATAGATAGTGTGATCGTTTCGGATCAGGAGGTAATTCAGGAAGTGGAACAGCGTATTGCCTGGCTTGCCGATCAGATCGGCTCGAAAGAGAAAATGGAGGAATATTATAACAAATCGTATACCCAGATCCGCGAAATGTTGCGTGAAAACGTAAAGAGCCAGAAAACAGTGCAGCAGATGCAGCAGAAAATCGTAGGTGATATCAAGCTGACCCCTGCCGAAGTACGTAATTATTTCAGCAAATTGCCGCAAGATAGTATTCCGTTCATTCCGACTCAGGTAGAGGTACAGATCATTACTCAGGAGCCGAAAGTATCGGAACAGGAGATAGAACGTGTAAAGGCTCAGCTGCGTGAGTATGCCGACCGTGTGAACAAGGGTGAAACCTCATTCTCTACGTTGGCTCGTTTCTATTCGGAGGATCCGGGTACTGCACGACGTGGTGGCGAAGGTGGATTTACCGGAAGAGGTGAGCTGGTTCCTGAATTTGCGAATGTAGTCTTCAACTTGACTGATACGAAAAAAGTTTCGAAAGTTTTTGAAACGGAGTTTGGTTATCACATTGCTCAGCTGATTGAAAAACGAGGTGACCGAGTAAACTACCGCCATATTCTTTTGCGTCCGAAAGTAGACCAGAAAGACATTGATGCTGCATTGGCACGCTTGGATTCTATAGCAGACGATATCCGAAAGAATAAATTTACTTTCGACGATGCTGCTACCTGGATTTCGCAGGATAAGGATACACGTAATAATCACGGATTGCTGGCCAACCCTCAAACCAGTACATCTCGTTTTGAAATGCAGCAATTGGCCGGTTTGATATCGCAAGATGTGGCAAAGGTCGTAGAGAACATGCAGATTGGTGAAATCTCGAAACCTTTTACCATGATTAACTCCAAAGGAAAGCAAGTCTGTGCGATTGTAAAACTGAAGAACCGAATCGACGGACACAAGGCGACCATTACCGAAGACTATCAGCGTCTGAAGGCTATGGTAACAGCCAAACGAAGCGAGGAAAAACTTCAGAAGTGGATTGTTGAAAAGCAGAAGAATACATACGTACGTATTAATCCCGACTGGAGAAACTGTGATTTCAAATATCCGGGATGGATTAAGAACTGATACTTAAAACCATATATGCAGAAACAGAAAAACAAGAAAAATATATTTGGCGGGCATAGGATGCTGTTGGCAGGCGTCCTATGCCTGTTCGGCTTTTGTCTGCTGGCACAGAAACCTGTCCAGAACCGTAAGCCTAAGGCTCGGACAGATACGGCAAAAGTACTGAAGCCTCAAGCTGCTACGCCTCAAAAACAGCCGGCTAAAAGTAAGGTATATCTGATTCATTCCGATTTGTTGCGTAAGGATTCGCGTCATCCGGATGCTCAGGTTGTAGTGGGAAATGTGGTTTTCCGTCACGATAGTGTGTATATGTACTGCGACAGTGCATATTATTACGATAAGATTAGTTCATTCGAGGCTTTCAGCAATGTCAAGATGAATCAAGGAGATACACTCTTCTTGTATGGCGACCGTCTGTATTACGATGGCAATACGCAGATAGCTGAAGTACGTATGAATGTACGTATGGAAAACCGTAATACTACGTTGCTGACGGATAGCTTGAACTACGACCGTGTATATAATCTGGGTTATTTCTTCGATGGCGGAACATTGATGGATGAACAGAATGTCTTGACCTCGGAATGGGGACAATACAATCCCGGTACTAAACAGTCGGTATTCAATTATAACGTGAAGCTGGTGAATCCGCAGTTTACGTTGACTTCCGATACGCTGGAGTATAATACGGCAAGCAAGATAGCCAATATTGTCGGTCCTTCGGATATTTTGAGTGATAACAATCATATATATTCGGAAAAGGGTACCTACAATACCATGACTGGTAAGGCATACTTGCTGGACCGTTCTGTTCTGACTAACGAAGGAAAACAGTTGACGGGAGATTCTTTATTCTATGACCGTAACGAAGGACTGGGTGAGGCATTCCGTAATATGGTGTTGACCGATACCGTCAATAAAAATATGATGACGGGAGAATATGGTTACTATAATGAGAAGAAGAAATATGCATTTGCCACCGATAAGGCCGTTGCTGTTGATTACTCTCAGGGTGACAGTCTGTTCTTGCACGGAGATACATTGCTGATGGAAACTTTCCATCTGGATACAGATTCGATGTTTCGTGAGATGCGTGCCTTTCATAAGGTCCGTTTCTATCGGACGGATGTGCAAGGGGTAGCCGATTCGTTGGTCTTTTCGACAAAGGACAGTTGCCTGACCATGTATCATGATCCGATATTGTGGAACAAAAGTCAGCAGCTGGTAGGTGAAAAGATTTGTATGTATATGAACGACAGTACTATCGATTGGGCACATATCATCAATCAGGCATTATCGATAGAGCAGATAGATACTACCATGTATAATCAGGTGACGGGAAAGGAAATGAAAGCCTATTTCCGTAACAAGCAGATGTACAAGACGGAAGTTATCGGTTCGGTACGTTTGGTTTATTATCCGATGGACTCTGATAGTACGCTGATAGGAATGAACGTGTCGGAAACCAGTAAGCTGGATATTTATTTGGAAAACCAGAAACTGGAGAAGATGGTGATGAGTCCGAAATCGAACGGTACACTTTACCCGATGACGCAGATTCCACCCGGCACAAGTAAATTGCAGAATTTCGTATGGTTCGACTATATACGTCCGCTGAACAAGCAAGATATATTCAACTGGCGAAGCAAGAAGGTTGAAGACCAGTTGAAGAAGAATGTACGCGGTCCGGTAGAATTGCCGAACCAGCATTTGTTTGAAACTAAAAAGGAGTAAAAGTATGGGAATGTTTACGATGAGGAAGCCACGTGCGTATCACCATGAGTATATTTACGTGGACGAACGAAAAGAAAAGTTGGAGAAGATAGAAGAGAACGCAAAGCGTGATCTTGGCATGCTTCCTCCTAAGGAATTTTCTCCCGAAGACATCCGGGGAAAGTTCATTGAGGGTACTACTTATCTGAAACGGCGTAAAGAGAGCGGACGCAAGCCTCTGAGTTACGCTGCTATATTCGTTGCCATAGCTGTACTTGCATATATCTTACACTATCTGGTAACAGGAGAATTTACTTTTTAAACTTTTTCATGCTATGAGCGATGTAATCCGTTTGTTGCCCGATTCCGTAGCCAACCAGATTGCGGCGGGCGAAGTAATACAGCGTCCGGCTTCTGTGGTTAAGGAGTTGGTAGAAAATGCCATCGACGCCGGAGCACATCACATAGACGTTTTGGTGACCGATGCAGGAAAGACTTGCATTCAGGTGATAGACGATGGAAAAGGCATGTCGGAAACCGATGCACGCCTGGCTTTCGAACGTCATGCCACGTCGAAAATCCGTCAGGCTTCCGATTTGTTTGCACTTCACACAATGGGCTTCCGTGGCGAGGCACTTGCTTCGATTGCTGCGGTGGCTCAGGTAGACCTGCGTACTTGTCAGGAAGGAGAACAGCTTGGAACTCATATTTGTATTTCGGGCTCCAAAGTGGAAAGTCAGGAAGCGATAGCTTGTCCGCAAGGAAGTAATTTTTCGGTAAAGAATTTATTCTTCAATATACCTGCACGGCGTAAGTTCCTGAAATCGAATCAGACGGAGTTGAGTAATATTCTGACTGAATTTGAGCGTATCGCTTTGGTCAACCCTGAGGTTTCGTTCACGCTTCATCACAATGATACGGAAATGCTGAATCTTCCGGCTATCCAGTTGCGTCAGCGTATTATGGGAGTATTCGGAAAGAAACTGAACCAAGATTTGCTGTCGCTCGATATTGAAACCAGTATGGTAAAAATACATGGTTTTATCGGGAAGCCCGAAACTGCACGTAAAAAAGGGGCACGTCAGTTCTTTTTTGCCAACGGGCGTTACATGCGGCATCCGTATTTCCATAAGGCAGTAGTCGATGCTTACGAAAACCTCATTCCGGCAGGCGAGCAAGTGTCTTACTTCATTTATTTTGATGTTGATCCGGCAAATATTGATGTGAATATCCATCCTACGAAAACAGAGATAAAATTTGAGAACGAGCAGCCTATCTGGCAAATCCTATCGGCTGCTGTGAAAGAGACGCTGGGACGCTTCAATGCGGTACCTTCCATTGACTTTGATACGGAAGGTATGCCTGATATCCCGGCTTTCGATGCGGTTCCTGCTTCAGGGGTTCGTCCTCCTTCTACATCGTACGATCCTTCGTATAACCCGTTTAATGTGTTGTCGGTACCTCCTTCGCAGTATTCTCCTTCTTCGTACAATAAGAAGCAGCATACGGAGTGGGAACCGTTGTTTCAAGGACTGGAAAGAAAAAATGCTCCTTCCTGGGATATGCCTTCTTCGCCTGTACCGGAAGAAACGTGGAGCGAGCCTGAACCTCAGTCGGCAGAACCGACACTGTATGATGAACATCCTGATATCAATGTCTCCGAGAAATCGGCGCAGCATTATCAATATAAAGGAAGTTATATTCTGACTTCTGTCAAGTCAGGGCTGATGATTATTGACCAGCAGCGTGCCCATGTACGTATCTTGTACGATCAGTACATGAATCAGATAGCCAACCGCAAGAATGTTTCGCAGCGTATGCTGTTTCCTGATATGGTACATTTCTCTCCGGCTGAAATCCCTGTTCTGGAAGAAATCATGGATGACCTGACGGCATTGGGCTTTGAACTCAGTAATCTGGGAGGAGGTTCTTATGCCATCAATGGGGTGCCTGCCGGTATTGAAGGACTAAATCCGGAAACACTGGTCACAAATATGGTACAGACTGCTATCGAAAAAGGGTGTAAGGTGAAGGAAGAGGTACAGAGTATGCTGGCTCTTTCGTTGGCCAAAGCAGCAGCCATTGTACCGGGACAGGTACTGACGAATGAAGAAATGAATAATCTGGTGGATGAGCTTTTTGCTGTTGCCACTCCCAATTATACCCCTGATGGGAAGATCGTTCTTTCAGTATTGAAAGAAGAGGATTTGGAAAAGCTTTTCAAATAATAGTAGTACGTATTCAATCGATAGAAACGTCGGGACGTCTTAGTCAGAACGTGCGCATGTTTTATAGAAAATGTGCGCACGTTTTTTTATGCTTTATCTCAATGTAAAAAACATATGCCCTTCACGGCTTAGTACTTCGTCGAATGTGAACCCTTCCCATTCAAAACTTTTCAGTGCTTCTACATCTTCGATGCGGTTTTTCAGAATGAAGCGTGTCATTTCTCCTCTGCACATTTTGGCATAGACAACAACTGTTGTGGGTTTACCATTCTTGTATACCATAAATTCGGGTGTTACGACTTGTACCGCTTGGGTTACTTCTTTCCACTGAAACAGGTCTTTCATCTCGGCACTCGCTAAGTTGATCAAGAGTCCCCCTTGTTTCTGTATTTCAGCAATAAAGTAGTCGGTTAATAACGGACGCCAGTATTCAAACATTGTTCTATTTCCATGTTCGGCCAAGCGTACATCGCCCTCAAGCCGGTAAGGCTTTATCAGATCCAGCGGTCTCAGTAATCCATAAAGAAAGGACGTGATGAACAGATGCTGCTGTGCATACTGCCAGTCTTCGTGAGTAAAGTCTTTCGGGTTGAGGCGCTTGAATACAATGCCGGTGTAAGCGAGTAAAGCCGGAAGGGAAAGACTTTCGGGAGAGAGGAATTCATGATAACGAAGAACGTTCTCGGCTGCCAGTTTATTGTTTATGTGCAGCAGACGAGCCAACTCTTCGGAACTGAATTGTGCCATGTGCAGGGCATTTTCGTGTGCCTCCTTTTCGAAATAGGGAGTAGTTGTAAAAGGAACCTCTTGGCGGTTGCGTGCAGCCATTGTCTTGGCACACGACATATAAATCATCATAAGCAGTAACTGTTTTTGTTAAATCTCATTACAAAGATACGCTCTGTCAGGGACTTTTGTTCAGAAAAGACCTATATTTGTTGATGATAGAATGAATTGTTTTATTTAATTTTAATCGTATATGATGAAATCGTTGAAAATCGGTAGCTTGGTCGTAATGGCTTTGATGTTGCTCTTTGTGAGAGCGAATGCCCAAACCGGTGCAGAAAAGGTAAAAATAGGTGATACAATGCCTCAGTTTACACTGAATTCGGAAGTGTATGGAACTGTTACTCCTGCCGACTTAAAGGGTAAAGTTGTTTTGGTGAGTCTGTTCGCTACATGGTGCGGACCCTGCCAAAAGGAGCTTGCCGAAGTGCAGACTACACTTTATCCGAAATATAAAGATAATGAGAATTTCCGTTTGCTGGTGATTGGTCGTGAGCATACTGATGCTGAACTGACAAAATACAACACCCGCAAGAAGTTTACTTTCCCGCTTTATCCGGATCCGAAGCGTGAAGTTTTTTCATTGTTTGCCGACCAAAGTATTCCTCGCGCCTATTTATTCAATAAGGAAGGAAAATTAATATATACTTCTATCGGATACACTCCTGAAGAATTTCAGAAATTGATGGATTCGATTGAAGAGGCTTTGAAATAATGGATTGTATTGAGTGAGCTGCTATGAATGAAATTGAAAAAATGAGAAGTGGGCTGCTTGCTGATTTCACTTCGCCTGAAATACAGAGCAGTTTTTATCATTGTAAGAAACTCCTGGCTAAGTTTCGGGCAATGACTCTTTACGATGACGATTACCGTAAGGTCTTGGAAGACTTGGTACCGGGAATACCTGCAACATCGGTCATTCAACCTCCTTTTTTCTGTGATCACGGACATGGCATACGTATGGGGGAACATGTATTCGTCAATGCCGGATGTACGTTTCTTGACGGGGCTTACATTACGATAGGCGATTATACCCTGATTGCTCCCAATGTTCAGATTTATACTCCACATCATCCTATTGATTACCGAGAGCGTCGTGCCTCCAAAGAGTATTCATATCCGGTAACCATTGGTCGGGATTGTTGGATTGGGGGAGGAGCGATTATTCTTCCGGGAGTAACGATTGGCGACCGTTGCATTATCGGGGCCGGTAGCGTGGTGACGAAAGATATCCCTTCTGATAGTCTGGCAGTCGGCAATCCGGCTGTAGTCAAGCGTAAGTTGAATGTTGATGATAAGTAATCCGTCCGGTGAACAAACAAGTCAAGGTTGAAAAGATACATACAAAAGAGCCTTATCAAAACTCCATTTGAAAAAAGTGCAATGCTGGAGAATTGAAAAGGCTCTTTTAGAATAGATGGCAAAATAGTTAAGTTCCGAAGTTGATGTCAAGGACGTATAGAACTTGGCTGGTTATATGCTTTTCGTATGTTTCTTAGTTGTTGGGCAAGTATATCGGCTTGTGTATCATCCATTTGCTTATTTTTTAGATCAGATTCTGTCTGTAAAATAAATGTTTCCAGCTCTTTCGCCTGTGGATGTGACAAATGGAAATAATCTTCATCGCTGTGGAAATAAAGCAACTTTAAACGGGCTAACATCAATTCGGCTTTTAAGGCTACTTTCCCTTTATATACAGGAACCGGCTGGCTGTCATCTGGAGATAATTTAAAATTCTTGTTTACAATTTCGATATATGAAATTTGTTTTCCTTGTCTGAAATCGTTGCCGTTGTAATCGATAGAACAAATGTGATATTTGTTGTTTATAAGATCGATAAAGTAAATTCTATCTTTTGTACATTGGACTTTATCTAAGTTGCTAACCTTGGAAGAAACGTTTAGCTGTCGGAGTTCTTTTGCACGAAGTCCGTTAAAGTCACTCTTGATAATCTTCATATTCTCATCTTTCATCGACAGATAATACCAGTATCCGTCGGCATATACAGCCTCTGTTTTAATTTCATCATTCTTTGGATTGTATCTTCTCACCACACATTTATCATCGTCAAATTTGTTGCCGGATGCTGTATAGATCTCTGCTTTTAAATTTAAATGTGGCTGAGGATGATTGAATATGGTATAGAACCAATTATCGGAGCTGAGAAAATATTTGTTGATGCTGCCCATTCCTGTTAGTTTATAGGTGCTGGCATCATCAAAAGTAGCATCGACATTATACCAATCACCGTCAATGTAAATTCTGTTCCACGCATGTCCGGAAGTACCAGCTATGGCTCCTGTGACATAATTGGTTGGGATACCCAGTCCATTCAGTAGGAGTGAATAAGAAAGGCTATATCCCTGGCACACGACTTTGCGAGTCAGAAAGGCTCCTAAAGCAGAGAATGAACTGTATGCCAAATAAGGATATTCATCGTTTCTTTCTCCATAAATAACATCCTTACATAGTTTTTGATAAAGCGTATAGGCAATTTCGGCAGATGTCATACGATAGTCCAAAAGTGAATAGAATTCTTCGATGCGTTTTTCCAGTGAGGGATAAATTTCTGGAATATGAACAGGCTGTATGGCATATTGCGGCAAGAAGGCTGATAAGTATGTCGGATTCTCCAAATCGACTTTGTAGCCGATATTTCCATTTACTTTAAGATGAAACAGCAACGGATCTTTTCCCAGAAAAGCACTATATAGACTATCTGCTTTATTGGATGGTATATTAAATTCTCTGACGTTTATTTCTTGGGCTCCTTGCAAGACGCCGTTTGTCAATTTATTGAATAAATCCGATTCATTGATGGGGATTTTTTCTTTTTCGTCCTTATTTTCATTCACTTCATTTGAATCTTTGTCGGAGTCGGTCGAGGTACTATTGGTTTCTTCTGTTGTCTCTTCTATTTTTTCTTCTAGTTTTTCTTTTTTACATCCGGTCGTAGATAAACATAAAAATAATACGAATGCGGTTGGAATCAATAGTCTCATAAAGTATGGTATCGTTAAGTAGAATGTGAAACAATAACTTTTTATCTGGTTATAACAAACTCAGTTGCTTGAATGTTTTGATATGTAGATAAAAAATCCCTGCTTCCAAATTCAGACTGTAGGACACATCTGAAGTTTGAAAGCAGGGAATATTATTTTGTGAAGATTGATATGGCTATTTATATTCTTGCCAGCTCTTTATTTGTATATCTTCCTGTTTCATCTGGCAGAAAGCTTCAATGAAAGCTTTTGCTAGTCGGGCGTTGGTCATCAGCGGAATGTTATGGTCTATTGCTCCACGCCGGATACGATAACCGTTTGTCAACTCACGTTTGGAGTGGTTTTTGGGAATGTTGACTATCAAATCAAACTTATGCTCGGCTATCATCTTCATCACATTGTTTTCGGCATGTGGGCGTTCGTCGGGCCAGAATACAGGTGTGGTCGGTATGCCGTGCGAATTGAGGAAGGTCGCTGTGCCGGCGGTTGCATAAATGTGGTAACCGTTCTTACTCAGCATGTGACTGGCATCCAGTAAGTCTACTTTCGACTTGGTCGCTCCAGAAGAGAGCAGTACCGACTGTTTCGGAATCTTATAGCCTGTTGCAATCAGTGCGTTGAGCAGCGCTTCGTTGAAGTCGTCTCCCAGACAGCCGACTTCTCCTGTAGACGACATGTCGACTCCCAAAACAGGATCGGCATTCTGGAGGCGGGCAAACGAGAACTGGGATGCCTTTACACCGATGCGGTCGATGTCGAATGCCGACTTGTCCGGACGGGTGTATGGAGCGTCGAGCATGATACGTGTTGCTGTTTCGATGAAGTTACGTTTCAAAACTTTAGAAACAAACGGGAAGCTGCGTGAAGCACGCAAATTACATTCTATTACCTTAACTTCATTTTTACGGGCAAGATACTGAATATTGAACGGACCGGAAATATTCAGTTCCTGTGCAATGCGGCGACTGATCTTTTTGATCTGGCGGGCTGTAGAGAAATAAATTTGTTGTGCCGGGAATACAAGTGTGGCATCTCCCGAATGTACGCCAGCATATTCAATGTGTTCGGAAATGGCATATTCTACGATTTCGCCATTTTGGGCTACCGCATCGAATTCTATTTCTTTGGTTTCTTGCATGAACTGAGAGACAACTACCGGATATTCTTTCGATACTTCACTTGCCATCTGCAAGAAGCGGGTAAGTTCTTCTTCGTCGTAACATACGTTCATGGCAGCACCGCTCAATACATACGATGGACGAACCAGTACCGGATAGCCTACCTTTGCCACAAAGGCTTTAACATCATCCAGACTTGTCAGTTCCTGCCATGCGGGTTGGTCGATTCCTAACTGGTCGAGCATGGCCGAGAATTTGTTGCGGTTTTCGGCACGGTCGATAGATATGGGAGATGTTCCTAAAATAGGAACCGCCTGGCGATAAAGTTTCATGGCGAGGTTATTCGGAATTTGTCCGCCTACGGATACGATGACACCACGAGGCTGTTCCAAATCGATGACATCGAGTACACGTTCGAATGACAGTTCATCGAAATACAGACGGTCGCACATATCGTAGTCGGTCGATACCGTTTCTGGATTATAGTTAATCATGATTGACTTATATCCCAGTTTGCGTGCTGTCTGAATAGCATTGACAGAACACCAGTCGAATTCTACAGACGAACCAATGCGATAAGCGCCTGAGCCGAGTACGACTACCGATTTCTCATTCTTATAGTAATTGATGTCGTATCCTTCGGTACCGTATGTCATGTATAGATAGTTCGTCAGTTCCGGATGTTCGGAAGCAACCGTATTGATGCGTTTTACAGCCGGAAGGATACCCAGTTTCTTACGGCAAGCACGTACCATCAGATTTTCCTTTTCCATGTTTCCACCTTTAGGCTTCAGTACGAAGCGGGCAATCTGGAAGTCGGAGAAACCTAATACCTTTGCTTTGCGCAAAACCTCGGCAGGAAGTTCTTCCAGCGAATTGTACGATTGCAGCTTGGCTTTGTAGTCGACGATGTTTTTCAGCTTGCCGATGAACCACGGGTCTATCTTGGTCAGGTCGTAGATGCGTTGAATATCGTATCCCTCTTCCAGTGCCTGAGCAATTGCGAAGATTCTCAAGTCGGTCGGGTTGGCAAGCTCATCGTCCAAATTATCGAAGCGTGTATGGTCATTGCCTACGAAACCATGCATGCCTTGGCCGATCATACGAAGTCCCTTCTGGATAATTTCTTCGAATGAACGTCCGATGGACATGATTTCGCCGACCGATTTCATGCTGGAGCCGATACGGCGTGATACACCGACAAACTTGGTCAGATCCCAGCGCGGAATTTTGCAGATTAAATAATCCAGTGAAGGAGCTACATAAGCCGAATTTGGAGTGCCCATTTCACCGATTTCATCGAGCGTATAGCCTAAAGCGATTTTAGCAGCTACGAAAGCCAGCGGATAACCCGTTGCTTTGGATGCCAAAGCAGAGGAACGGCTGAGGCGTGCATTTACTTCAATGATACGATAGTCGTTCGAATCGGCATTAAAGGCATATTGTATGTTACATTCTCCCACGATACCTAAATGGCGGATACATTGTTTCGATAATTCCTGGAGCATGACAACCTGATCCTGAGTCAGAGAACAAGTTGGGGCCACCACGATCGATTCACCCGTATGAATGCCTAGCGGATCGAAATTTTCCATGCTGGCAACCGTAAAGCAATGATCGTTTGCATCGCGGATCACTTCAAATTCTATTTCTTTCCATCCCTTGAGCGATTCTTCTACCAGTATCTGCGGAGAGAAGGTAAAAGCGCTTTCAGCCAGTTCAATGAATTTTTCCTCGTTGGGACAGATACCACTTCCCAGTCCGCCAAGAGCATATGCCGAACGGATCATGACCGGATAGCCGATACGGCGTGCAGCAGTCAGGGCATCCGACATGTTTTCTACCGCCTGACTGATGGGTGTTTTCAATTCGATTTCATTCAACTTCTTGACAAATAGGTCACGGTCTTCGGTGTACATTATGGCTTCGACCGACGTTCCCAGAACTTTTACACCATATTCCTTCAGTACTCCAGTTTGGTATAATTCTGTACCGCAGTTCAGGGCAGTCTGTCCTCCAAATGCCAGTAAGATACCGTCTGGACGTTCTTTCTTGATGATTTCGGTTACAAAATAAGGAGTCACCGGCAGGAAATATACTCGGTCGGCAATACCTTCCGATGTTTGGATAGTAGCGATATTAGGATTTACTAATACAGAACTGATACCTTCTTCACGCAAGGCTTTCAGAGCCTGTGAGCCTGAATAATCGAATTCTCCGGCTTGACCGATTTTAAGTGCGCCTGAGCCAAGCACCAGGACTTTCTTCAATTCTTTCTTCATGGTGTTTTATTAATTAGATTTATGGTTGTCGTTCATAGTCTTATACATGCAAAGAAACAATTAATTTTGAAGAAAACAAAGGATTTGCTTATCTTTGCTGCTAATTAATAAATCTCAAAGATATAATGATGAAAAAGGAAAAAATTATACTTACCGGCGATCGTCCAACCGGGAAACTGCATATCGGACATTATGTTGGTTCGCTGCGTCGTCGTGTGGAACTTCAGAACTCAGGACTTTACGATAAAATCTTTGTTTTCGAGGCCGATGGACAGGCTTTGACCGACAATATAGATAATCCGGAAAAAGTTCGTCAGAACGTGATTGAGGTAGCTCTCGATTATCTGGCTGCCGGACTAGACCCTGCGAAATCTACAATCTTCATCCAGTCGCAGATACCGGAACTTTATGAGTTGAGCTTTTATTTCATGGACTTGGTAACGGTTTCTCGTCTGCAGCGTAATCCTACGGTAAAGACAGAGATTCAGATGCGTAACTTTGAAGCAAGTATTCCTGTAGGATTCTTTACTTATCCTATCAGCCAGGCTGCCGATATTGCTGCTTTCAAGGCTACGACAGTTCCGGTGGGGGAAGATCAGGAACCGATGATTGAGCAGACCAGAGAGATTGTTCGTCGTTTCAATTATATTTATGGTGAAACGCTGGTTGAACCGGAAATTCTTTTGCCGGACAATGCCGCTTGCATGCGTCTGCCGGGTACCGATGGTAAGGCCAAGATGAGTAAGTCGCTGGGTAATTGCATCTATCTGGCCGATTCGGCTGATGAAGTTGAAAAGAAGGTAAAGAGCATGTATACTGACCCGACTCATATTAAGGTCAGCGATCCGGGTAAGTTGGAAGGAAACTGTGTCTTCACGTACTTGGATGCTTTCTGTCGTCCGGAACATTTCAAACGTTATTTGCCCGACTATGCAAGTCTGGATGAGTTGAAGGCTCACTATACTCGTGGTGGACTGGGAGATATGAAGGTGAAGAAATTCCTGGCAGCCATTATGCAGGAAGAACTTGCACCGATACGTGACCGTCGTAAAATGTTCGAAAAAGATATTCCGGCAGTATACGATATGCTGAAGAAAGGTTGTGAAGTAGCTCGTGAAACAGCCGCACAGACCATGGATGAAGTACGTCGTGCCATGAAAATCAATTACTTTGATGATGCTGCACTGATAGCTGAACAGGCAAAGCGTTTTGCACAAGAATAACGTTCAGATTTTACGATAAGCATAATTAAGATAAATCGCTATTCGGAATAGATACAAGTACCTTGTATTTGCCGGATAGCGATTTTTGTTTGTATCAGTGAACAAAAAAGGAAAATGGGCTGTTCCTTATTATATATGATTATTTGTTTATCTTAAAAATGGTACTTATGAAAAAGATTGCGTTAAGTTGCATACTTATGTTTCTTTCTTTGAGCTTTGCCTTGGCTCAGGAAAATTCCTATCAGTTGTCAAGCCATATTTTGGATATTACTCAGGGAAAGCCCGCTCCTAATGTGAAGATAAGTCTGTATAAACAGCAGGCTGACGGGAAATGGAAAATGATAGAAGAGAAACTCACCGATGAAAACGGTCGTGTCAAGGATTTCTTGAAGGAAGATGGTACGGAGCACGATGGCGTGTATAAACTTATTTATCACGTGAAAACTTATTTTGACCTGATGGGAGAGGATACATTTTATCCTTTTGTCGAGGTTGCCTTCGAAATAAAGGGGAAAAAACATTATCATGTGCCTATCACTTTATCACCTTACGGTTATTCTACCTACCGAGGGAACTGATATATAGAGTCGGTTGCAGAGGTTTGGAAGGTGAAAAATGTACTTTTTTGCTGGCTTCACGATGGTTTTTGTGAAAAAAACAGAGCAAATATTTGCATATTCAAAATAAAGCCGTACCTTTGCAACCGCAATTGAGAACGAGAGCTAAGGGCGTTTAGCTCAGCTGGTTCAGAGCATCTGCCTTACAAGCAGAGGGTCGGCGGTTCGAATCCGTCAACGCCCACCACTAAACCTACTCTTGTTCTTCAATTCGCTTTTGGGGCGTTTAGCTCAGCTGGTTCAGAGCATCTGCCTTACAAGCAGAGGGTCGGCGGTTCGAATCCGTCAACGCCCACTTCCCAAAAGCATAAATGGTCAAATTTTCCCCTTTGGGGCGTTTAGCTCAGCTGGTTCAGAGCATCTGCCTTACAAGCAGAGGGTCGGCGGTTCGAATCCGTCAACGCCCACAAATGAGAACTTAATTTTAGTGTTTTTCGGACGTTTAGCTCAGCTGGTTCAGAGCATCTGCCTTACAAGCAGAGGGTCGGCGGTTCGAATCCGTCAACGTCCACTTCAAGAGTTTCATCCGTTCCGATGGAACTCTTTTTTTATGTTCTTTCTGTTAAACCTTTTTTTCGAGGTTGTTGTTCTATCAATAATAGCATAAGTTTATGAAGTCTTTGATTCTGGCGGACAATCAGGTTGCAACACGGTTGGGAATAAAATTTCTGGCTGTAGAAAGTGGTAAACCTGCTTCCTTGATAAAGGAAGCGGAAAACCTGCATGACTTGTCGGCAGGATTATCTGATTGTCCGGATGCAGTTGTGGTTATTGATTATACTTTGTTCGATTGCACTGCCGATCAGCTTTGGGTGTTGAAAGAGTGTTTTCCTGAATCTGTCTTTATCCTTTTTAGCGAAGCGCTGAGTGAAGATTTTGTGCGGAGGATGATATTGGGCTCGGTAGGCTTCAGCCTGTTGTTGAAAGACTCTGATCTGTCGGAACTGCTTGCCTGTATGCAGAGTGCGGAGCAGGGAGAGCAGTTTGTCTGTGCGAAGGTTAAAGGCTGGCTGTATAGTGGCGAGCAGCATGTGTCAGCCGGCATTCCTCAGCTGACAGCAACTGAAAAGGAGATACTCCGTTCGCTTGCGTTGGGTAAGAGTACCAAAGAGATTGCAGCCGAACGCTTCCTGAGTGTGTATACCATCATGACGCATCGCAAAAATATTTTCCGAAAACTGAATGTAAACAATGCGCAGGAAGCTATCCGATATGCTTTGCGGGCAGGAATAGTCAATGTTGCAGAATATTGCATCTGATGCCGGTCGGAAAGCGATAGTATGTTTCTTTGTAAAATTGTCTTATAGTATAGATATACAAATCCCCCTGTGTCATCCTTGGCTTATTTAGGATAAGGATGAAACAGAGGAATTTTTTGTTTAAAGCTTCAAACTATAAAATTTTTAATTCTCGGATGTTACGTTGAAGAATTCGGGGTTCGTGACGAATAAGTCAATTATATCTTGTCGAGTGCCTGGCTCAGGTCGGCAATCAAATCGTCTACATGCTCTGTTCCGATAGACAGGCGGACGGTTCCCGGCTTGATGTGCTGCTCTTCCAGCTCTTTTTCATTCAGCTGCGAATGGGTTGTGGTAGCAGGATGAATAACCAGTGATTTCATGTCGGCCACATTGGCCAGCAGTGAGAATATCTGTAAACTGTCTATGAAGCGTTGGGCTTCCTTAATTCCTCCCTTAATGTCGATTGTAAAGATGGAACCTCCTCCTTGCGGGAAATAACGCTCGTAAAGGAGATGGTCGGGATGATCGGGCAGCGACGGGTGATGTACGGCTTCCACTTTAGGATGCTTGCTTAAGAAATCCACAATTTTCAATGCGTTGGCTACGTGGCGTTCCACACGGAGTGAAAGCGTTTCCAGTCCCTGAAGTAGCAGAAAAGCGTTGAAAGGACTGATGGCAGCTCCAGTGTCGCGTAGTAAAATAGCACGGATGCGGATGATGTAGGCGGCATCTCCCGCTGCGTCGGTAAACCGTATGCCGTGATAGCAGGGGTCCGGTTCGGTCAGTTGTGGGAATTTACCCGAGGCTTTCCAGTCGAATTTACCCGAGTCGATAATGACGCCTCCAAGGCTTGTACCGTGTCCTCCGATGAATTTGGTTGCCGAATGTACCACGATGTCAGCTCCATGCTCTATCGGTCGAATCAGATAGGGGGTACCGAATGTGTTGTCTATCACCAGTGGAATCTGATGGGCATGAGCAATTCGGGCAACGGCTTCAATGTCTGTAATGTTCGAATTCGGGTTTCCCAACGTTTCGATGAAGATGAGCTTGGTATTTTCCTGCAAAGCTTCCTCGAAGTTTTCGATTCGGCTCGGATCGACAAAAGTCGTAGTTACCCCCGAAGCGGGAAGTGTGTGAGCCAGTAAGTTGTACGTTCCCCCGTAGATGGTATTGGCAGCTACAATATGGTCGCCCGTGCGGGTGATGTTCTGGAACGCATACGTAATGGCAGCAGCTCCTGATGCAACGGCAAGAGCAGCAATACCTCCCTCCAGTGCTGCCATGCGTTTTTCGAATACATCTTGTGTCGGGTTGGATAGTCGACCGTAGATATTTCCCGGATCTTGCAGGGCAAAACGTGCCGCAGCATGGGCCGAATTGTGAAAGACATACGATGTTGTCTGGTAGATAGGTACGGCACGTGCATCGGTTGTGGGGTCTGCCTGTTCTTGTCCTACGTGTAGCTGAAGGGTTTCGAAGTGAAGTTTTTGAAAGTTCATAGTTGTAATGATTTTGTATGTTGGCTGATTTTATGATTTAAAGAGGATATTCTTCGAAGGCATAAAGTACGGTCGACAGGTAACGTTCTCCGGTATCGGGCAGTAGCACGACGATGTTTTTGCCTTCATATTCGGGCATTTGTGCCAGTTGCAGTGCGGCATATGTCGCAGCTCCCGATGAAATGCCCACCAGTAATCCTTCCTGTAAGGACAGTTCCCTGCCGGTACGGATAGCATCATCGTCTTTTACGCGTACAATCTTGTCTACTACATCTGGGTTATATGTTTTCGGGACGAAACCGGCTCCTATACCTTGAATTTTGTGCATACCCGGCTTGTCGCCCGACAGAACTGCCGACGTATCAGGTTCTACCGCAACAATTTCAATCTGCGGATTGTACGATTTCAGTCCTTCGCCTACTCCGCTTAGCGTCCCTCCTGTGCCTACTCCGGCAATGAATACGTCCACTTTGCCGTCAGTGTCTTGCCAGATTTCTTTGGCGGTGGTCAGGATGTGAGCTCGGGGATTAGCCGGATTTTCGAATTGTTGCAGAATAACGGCTCCCGGAATCTGGTCGCGGAGTTCTTCAGCCTTTTTGATGGCTCCGCTCATACCTTCCTTGCCGGGGGTAAGCACCAGTTGTGCTCCCATGGCTTTCAGCAGGTTCTGTCGTTCCAAACTCATGGTTTCGGGCATGGTAAGAATCGCTTTGTATCCTTTTACCGATGCTACCCATGCCAGTCCTACGCCGGTGTTTCCGCTGGTTGGTTCAATAATTACTGCTCCGGGCTGTAAGATACCTTTCTGCTCGGCATCTTCTATCATTGCCAGTGCGATGCGGTCTTTGACGCTTCCTCCGGGATTAAAGAATTCCAGTTTGGCGATAATGCGTGCTTTTGCCTCATAAGTTTTACTTAAATGTTCCAGCTCCAGCAGAGGAGTATTTCCGATTAGTTCGGTGAGGCTTTTGTGAATTTTTGCCATAAGCGTTCGATTTTAGTTGCTTCACTGGCAAAATTAACGGATTGCGGGAGGAATAGCAATACCCCATTTAGGGTATATTGAAGAAAAGGCAATAAAAAAAGAGAAGCATTGGCTTCTCTTGTCTGGTTGCGGAGGCCTGACTCGAACAGACGACCTTTGGGTTATGAGCCCAACGAGCTACCAACTGCTCCACTCCGCGATGTTATTTCTTGTTTGTTTGAGGTTGATACCTCTTTTTAGTTGCGGAGGCCTGACTCGAACAGACGACCTTTGGGTTATGAGCCCAACGAGCTACCAACTGCTCCACTCCGCGATGTTATTTCTTAATTGCGGTGCAAAGGTAAGGACTTTATTTTAAAAAGACAAATTATTTAGTGAAATATTTGACTATTTTTGCATTTTTCTGCTAAAAATATACAGAAATACGCGTAGATTTTATTTTTAGACGGTATTTATGTCAAAAAAAATCATTAAATAGCCGTTTCTCCTCGGAAGTTATTAGTGGTAAAAAGAAGAATTTTTGAGCAAGGTCCTGTCTGAATATACTGCGAGGTAGTAGGAAGGCAGGGCAGATGTGATGCGGTTTTTGTACAAATTTTCGGATTTTTTGTACAAAAGATCCGAAAATGTCAGCACGTTTTCCTTCATTTATGCAGAGATTGTTCCTGATATTTCTTATTGATTGAGTGACAGTTGTTTATCTGTTTGCAGTTAGAAAGACGTCGGATGTGAAGAAATATTCGTGTTACGACTTGAGTATTATTGTTGTTTTTTCATAAACTCTTCATCTTCGTGATGGAAAATATATCTTGGATTTGTGTAGATAAAAGAAAAACAGTAATTTTGCTCACAATATACATGATTGTGCAATAGGAGAGTTAGAATGACTGTACTGAAGACCAGAGCTAAATTAGTGGATGTTGCCCGGCAGTTGTTTGCCAAGAAAGGTGTAGAAGCTACGACAATGAACGACATTGCCTTGGCTTCTAAGAAAGGGCGCCGTACGCTATATACTTATTTTAAGAATAAGGATCAGATTTACATGGCCGTAGTGGAGTCTGAACTCAAAATGCTTTCGGATACGATGGATAAGGTTGCCCGGAAACCGATCGTTCCGGATAAGAAAATCCTGGAGCTGATTATGACTCATCTGGATATCATAAAGATGGCCGTTTACCGTAATGGTACGCTCCGTGCCGATTTTTTCCGTGACATCTGGCGTGTGGAAGCTATGAGGAAATACTTCGACAACAATGAGATTAAGTTGTTTCGTGAGGTTTTGAAGGAAGGAAAAGATCAGGGGCTCTTCGATATCGATAACGTGGAGATAACGGCAGATATCTTGCATTATTGCATTAAAGGAATTGAAGTTCCGTACATTCGCGGTCAGATAGGTGAAGACCTTGACGATGAAACGGGTTGGCGATATGTGTCGAAAATCGTATATGGGGCATTAGGTTGCCGGAAAGAGAAATAAGTTTAATCTTTTAAATATAAAAAAAACATGGGATTATTAACAGGAAAAACAGCTATTGTAACTGGTGCTGCTCGTGGTATCGGTAAGGCTATCGCAATGAAGTTTGCTTCAGAAGGTGCAAATATTGCGTTCACAGACTTGGTTATTGATGAAAACGGAAAGAATACAGAAGCTGAAATCGCTGCATTGGGCGTAAAGGTAAAAGGTTATGCTTCGAATGCTGCCAGCTTTGAAGATACAGCAAAGGTTGTAGAACAGATCAAGGAAGACTTCGGTACAATCGATATCTTGGTAAACAATGCCGGAATTACAAAGGATGGCTTGATGATGCGTATGAGCGAAGGACAGTGGGATGCTGTTATCAACGTCAACCTGAAGTCAGCTTTCAACTTCATTCATGCCTGCACTCCTATCATGATGCGTCAGAAGAGTGGTAATATTATCAACATGGCTTCTGTAGTAGGTGTACACGGAAACGCTGGTCAGTGCAACTATTCTGCTTCAAAGGCAGGTCTGATTGGTCTGGCTAAGTCAATTGCTCAGGAATTGGGTTCTCGTGGTATCCGTGCAAACGCTATCGCTCCGGGCTTCATCATTACAGATATGACTGCTAAGTTGACCGACGAAGTGAAGGCTGAATGGACAAAGAAAATTCCTTTGCGTCGTGGCGGTACTCCGGAAGATGTGGCAAATATCGCTTTGTTCTTGGCTTCTGACTTGTCTTCTTATGTATCAGGACAGGTTATCCAGGTAGATGGTGGTATGAATATGTAATAGAATAAGTAGTAAATAATTGAGGATGAAGGATGGGGAATCTTCGTGCCGGCATGTGATGTCGCACAGTTCTTCATTCTTCATCTTTTTATTTCAGGGTATTATGACCGTAGTATACGAAGATAACCATATTATAATAGTCAATAAAACGGCTTCCGAAATTGTGCAGGGTGATAAGACGGGAGATGTTCCACTGTCTGAAACCGTGAAACAATATATCAAGGAGAAATATGCAAAGCCCGGTAACGTATTTCTGGGGGTGACGCACCGTCTGGATCGTCCGGTAAGCGGACTGGTTGTATTTGCAAAGACCAGCAAGGCATTGAGCCGTCTGAACGATATGTTCCGCAACAGTGAGGTGAAGAAAACCTACTGGGCCATTGTAAAGCAATGTCCTCCTGCCGAAGAAGGGGAACTGGTTCACTATCTGGTGCGTAATGAAAAACAGAACAAATCGTATGCTTACGACAAGGAGGTGAAAAACTCCAAGAAGGCTATTCTCGATTATAAGCTGATAGGACATTCACAGAATTATTATTTGCTGGAGATAAACTTAAAAACAGGACGTCATCATCAGATTCGTTGCCAGTTGGCCAAGATGGGTTGTCCCATCAAAGGTGATCTGAAATATGGCTTTCCCCGTTCCAATCCGGACGGAAGCATTTGTCTGCATGCACGTCGGATTCGTTTCATTCATCCGGTTTCGAAAGAGCTGATTGATGTTACGGCACCTGTTCCTTCAGGTAATTTATGGAATGGATTCGACATGAATCTATAAAAGAAAAACGGAAGCGCTTCACAGCGTCTCCGTTCATTAAAAAACACATAGGCATCTTCATTTTCTTAAAGGTTACGTTTCAGGGGGAAGAAACGTACCTTTCTCTCTTTTGTTTTTTATGGGGTTGGGTTTTTGTAGTTTAGTTTTTGCCTTTTATGTTGTTATAGAGTGTGTGTTTATCAATTCTCTCTATTATACAGTGCAATTGGCGTGCCAAACTTTACCTATTCTGTAAATACTTGATTCCCTTTTGTTTACTGGAATGTTCTTTTGGAAAAGAATGTGGAAAGTGTGGAATGATTGGGGAGTGTTGTGGAATTATTCCACACTTTTCGGAGTATGTTTTCATGTGTCGGTAGTTACCGGGGAGAAATTATCCTATATTATACAGTTTCATTTTATTGTATAATGTCTTGCGGTCGATACCGAGCAGAAGTGCAGCTTTCGTCTTATTGTTTCCAGTCTGCTGCAATGCATTCAGGATACGCTGCTTCTCCATTTCTTCGTCGTGCAGAACAAAGGATGAAGTCTGAGGGGTACTTGCAGGTTGCGATAAAATCTCGTCACCCAGATCGTGTAACGTAATAAACTCTCCCCGTGCCAGTAGGGTAGCACGTTTCACGGTATTCTTCAACTGGCGGAGATTACCCGGCCATGAATAGCGTTGGAGAGCTTCACTGGCTGCGGCATCGAAGCCAATGAGGTCGCGTTCCAGTTCGCGGTTGGCTTGGTCCAGAAAGAAGTTTGCAAAGAGCAGAATGTCTTCGGGGCGTTCTTTCAAGTCGGGCATACGCAAGGTAAATTCATTGATGCGGTGATACAGATCTTCTCGGAAGTTACCTTTGGCTATTGCTTCCTGCAGATTTTCATTGGTAGCACTTATCAGTCGTACGTCGACTTCTATTTCCTTGGTGGAACCGATCCGGCGGATCCGGCGTTCCTGTAAGGCACGTAACAGTTGTACCTGCACTTCGTAGCTCAGATTTCCTATTTCATCGAGAAACAATGTTCCTCCGTTTGCTTCTTCGAAAGCTCCGACTTTGTCGTTCAGTGCCCCTGTAAATGAACCTTTTATGTGCCCAAAAAATTCGGAAGCTGCCAGATCTTTGGGGATAGATCCGCAGTCTATGGCGATAAAAGGCTTCCCGTTTCGCTTGCTTAGTTCATGGATTCGGTGGGCTACATATTCTTTTCCCGTACCGCTGGCTCCGTTTATCAGGACAGACATCTGGGTAGGAGCTACCAGCCTCACGTAGCTGAAAAGCTGATGTGCAGCTTCACTTTCTCCTTCCAAAAAGCTTTGTGGTGCTGTTTTTCCCAGTTGTACGTCGGTAGTTGTTACCTCTTGTTCCGGCTTTTGTATAGCTTCCCTTATTTTTTTCAACAGTTCGTCAGGCTGTACCGGCTTGGCAATGTAATCGCTTGCTCCTTGTTTGATAGCCTGTACGGCAGTTTGGATTTCCGCATAGCTTGTCATGATGATAAAAGGAGTGGTGCATGATTGGTTGCGGAGCCATGCAAGCAAGTGAATTCCGTCTTGGTCGGGCAAACGCAAGTCGGACAGAATAAGGTCATAAGAACGTGCCGAGAGTTGTTTCTTGGCGCGTGAACTGCTACTTGCCGTATCAACTTCGAATCCTTTTTTCCCCAGCCATGTTTTGAGCATGGTAGAAAAAGTCAAATCATCTTCGATTATCAGAATAGACGGAATCATATATTTCTTTTTATCCGATATTTATTATTCATAGCCTTGCCTTTCCGGTTACTCTCTGTCGGTCGATAGATCAAAGAGTACCCTGTTTCACCGTAAGAAAGTCTTATTCTTTTATAGAATATTTGTGATGCGATTTTGGAAATTTAATTCCATTCTACAGTCAAATGTTCAGGTATATCAAGGCAATATTTATACAAAGATAGTGTTTTTTCGCTATTGTATTTAGAGCTTGTTCGAATTTTTCGAAAAGTAAACCCGAACAAGCTTCTTTTTAAGTTTTCTTTGGAACATGCTGCTCCGTTGTCTATGCTTGGAGAATATTACCGGTTACCTTGCGTGCCTGCTCTATGACATCGGCAATGCAAGTCAGAGCAATCTCAGCTTGTACCTTTGCTTCCTCAGTCAGAACCGTTTTTCCTCGATGAAATTCCAGCCATTGCAATGCCGGTACAGCCTTTTTAGCTTCAATCATGGTAAAGGTTGGAAGCATTTTATGAGCTACAGCACATAAATCCTCCATATCTCCAGCTTCCAATGCCTGTTTCATCCGTTCGTAATTTTTGGAACTTTCTCCGATGAAGGTTTCCAGAATTTCGTGCGCCGCTTCCGGATCATCTCCCGAGAAGGCTGTCAGCGGTGAAAAGTTATACGCATTGTCTGTTGGTACGGGTGTGGGCTTATGCTCTTCCTGTGGCGGTATTTTTTTCCAGTTTGCAGAGGTATGTGCCTTGAATATCCTCAGTAATTCATCTTGGTTGAATGGCTTGTGCAGGCATCCGGCAAAGCCTTTGGCTTGAAAGTCAGCTTCATTCATGTCGCTTCGTGCCGTGATGGCTATGACGGGAATCGTCTTTGCTTGCGGAACGTTGAGGCTTCTTAGTTTCTGGAGCAGTTCGAATCCGTTCATTGCCGGCATTTGTATATCGGTAAGAATGATATCGAACGGTTCGGAAGCAACCAGGTTGAAAAGTTCTTCCGGCTGTTCACAACTTTTTATCACTGGAGGAATGTTGTGGTTCGCATGATTAAATAAGTCATAAATCATTACTTCCGTCAAATTTCGTTGGATACGGTCATCGTCTATTAGCAGAAGCCGCCATTGCTTTTTATCGTCCGGCAATGTTTCTTCGTGAGTAACTGGTGCCTTGGTTACTCTAGGAAGATACAGTTCTACTTGGAAAGTGGTGCCTTGTCCCGGAGTGCTTTCTACCGAAATTTCTCCTTTCAGCAGTTCAACCAGTTTCTTGGTGATGGATAGCCCCAGCCCGAAACCTTCTTGTCCCTGGGCACTTTGTAGCCGTGTAAACGCTTGGAATATACGTTGCTGTTCTTGTGGATTCATTCCGCATCCCGTATCTTTTACGATGAAGGTAAACCGGTTTTGTCCATAATCAACTTCTATCGTAATGCTGCCTTGCGAAGTAAACTTCAGGGCATTCGATATCAGGTTCTCTGCAATCTGGCGGATACGGAACGGATCTCCTTCCAGATTGAGTGTAGGAGGTATATGTTCTTTTAGCTCAAGTGCCAGTCCTTTCTTTTCAGCTCCGGGTAAGAAACTGGTATAAATGCTTTCGAACAATTCGTGCGGATTGAAGGTTACCGGATGAATATCCATCTTTCCGGCTTCCAGTCGGTGATAGTCGAGCAGCGAAGTGACCAGGTCCAGCAGATGATGTGCCGAACTTCGCATGTTATGCAAGTAAAACTGCTGGCGTTTGTCGTGTACCAGTCTGATTAATAAATCAATATATCCTATAATAGATCCAGCCGGTGCCTTGATGTCGTGCGTAATGGTCAGCATCAACTTTTCTCGTGCCACAAGCAGGTTTTCGGCATAGAGCTTGGCCTTCTCCAGTTCTTTACGGTAATGGTTGCTGCGGGTAATATCGCGCCAGATGATGGTAAAGAAGATCAGTACCAGCAAGACTGCAAGAATGGCGATGGTTGCCATGGTCCATGCTGCCTGCTGGCGGATGCTCTGTTCGTGTGCAAAGCGGATTTCCATAGCCTTTTGTTCGTCGTCCTCGATTGTTTCCAGCAACTGGTTTACGCGCTGACTGACCCTTCCTCCCGCGATACGCAATTGGCTGATACGGGCGTCGAGTGTCCGCTGACTTTCCTGTCTTGTCTGGAAGACCTTGTGCTGTATGGAAGTCAGCATAGTGGCGATGGTGTCTACCGGGTTGTAAGCTTCGTCTATCGTATCGGTATATTCTTCCTGTATAATATTGTCTACCTGTGTCGAATCGGGTTTGCCGGGAGAAAATAAGTCGGCCAAACGACGGAAGAACTTCTTGGGTTTGTGATGGATAGTATACGAATTATGATGCGTAACGACCCGTCGGCGTACATGCGTGCTGTTCAAGATAGAATCCTGCTGCATGATCAGACTGTCCAGTTGCTGACGGTACAGTTCGTCGGTCGGGCTTTGCCGCATGGCTTCGAGGACCAGAATCATGTTTTGTTCCTTATTGCGTAATAAAGAGCGTACCGTATCCAGACGTAACTGTTGCAGAGTATCCGTCAGCAGCTGCTGAAGTGAGTCGATCAGCACGCTGGTTTCCTTCATGGCCTTTTTATACTTCGGATACTCGTTCAGGCGTCCGGTACGCAAGGTCTGTCCGATGATTTCGGCTTCGTACAGTTGTGTCACGATCTGGTGCGTGGTTTTTCGCCGGTTACTGATAGTTTCTTCCAGTCCCGTAGGAGTGGTAAGCAGTGTCATTTGCTGATAGATATACCCGATGGCGCCGAAAAGCAGGCAGATAAGCAGGATATATCCGAAAGCGATTTTAGTAGAAGTGGAAAACATAGTCAGACTCCTTTCCCTGTTTTATACCTGAACCTGAGATAATACATGATGCCGGCGCTGGTCAGTCCGAACGGGAAAGCCATCCATATACCGGTAATTCCCCAGTTGCAGACAAAGCCGAACAGGTATCCCAAGGGCAGTGATATGATAAAATAAGCGATAAACGAAAACAGCATCATCAGACGTACATCGGCGATGCCCCTCAGTGAGTTGGCAAAGTTGATTTGCAATCCGTCGCCAAACTGGTAGAGCAGGAACGGGATAATGACCTGTGCTACCATGGCAGCTACGGTCGCGTCGTCGGTAAACCAGCCTCCCAAATGATTACGAAGCAGATAAATAGGGCTGGATGTACAGACAATCATGATCAGGATGATATGGAAACCCACGTTTGCCGTGCGCCTTACGTTCTCCATATCTCTCTGTCCGAGGAAGTTGCTGATACGGACCGATACAGCTGCTCCCATGCCATAATACATCATGAAGCAGATTTGTGACACGGCAATCATAATCTGATAACTGGCAAGTTCCGCGCTTCCCAACCAGCCCACCATAATAGCACTCAGGCTGAAAGAGGCTGTTTCCATTCCCATCTGTGCGGCAATGGGCCATCCCAGTCTGTTCAGGCGACTGAAATCGGCCTTGTTGAGGCTGCCCCGACGGAAGCCTTCCCGGAAAGACTGGTAGCGGCGGGTACCGAAAAATAAGACTAAATAAGCTATCACCATGAGAATGCGCGATACCAGCGTGGAAACGCCGGCACCCAGTAAGCCCAGTTCCGGCATACCGAGCTTTCCGTAAATAAGAATATAGTTGCCGATGATATTCAGAATATTGCCGCTCAGCAGTATCCACATCGACACTTTGGTATCGGTTATGCCGTCGGAAAACTGTTTGAATCCGTTGAACCACAGTACGAAAGGAAGGGAAACCAGCAGAACCATGAAGTAAGGTCGCATGTGCGGTATCAGCTCGGCGGGTTGTCCCATCCGGTCCAGATTCACGTAAAGCATTGTCATTACCAGACATACGATGGCTGCCAGTACAGTATTGGCTGCCAGGCTGTTCTTGAGAATCCTTCCCACATCTCCGATTTTATGCTGACCGAACAGGCTGCCTACTACGGGAGTCAGTCCATAGGCAAAGCCTGTACTGAAGATAATGGCAAGGTTGAACATGTTGTTCACGAAGCTAGCGGCCGCCAGTTCCGTTGTGCTGTGATGACCAATCATCAGCGTATCGGCAAATCCCAGTACGATGACTCCTATCTGTCCGATGACGATAGGGAGCCCCAGTGACAACAATGCTCGGTAATGTGACTGACTCATTTGATTGCTTTATAATATAGGATGTTACAGTTCTCGGGAACAAAGGCACGCCGTGCCGTTTCTTGTATCTGTTCCACCGTAACCGAACGGTATTTTCCTACTTCCTGATTGATATCTTCCGCCCGTCCTAGCAGTTCGAAGAACGCGAGGTTCGTTGCTACGTTCAGGTAATTGATGTTATTGAAAATTTGTTCGCTTTCGTAACGGTTCTTCACCTTTTCCAGTTCATCTTCGGCTACTGGGACCGTTTTCAATTTGTCGAGTTCCTGCCATACAGCTTCTTCTGCCTGTTCCAGTGTGACGCCCGATGCCGGTTTACCCGTAATGTGCAGTAAACCTTCGTCGAGGCTGCCCGAAATATAAGCATCGATGGAGGTAAAGAGTTTTTTCTCTTGTACCAGTGTCTGTATGAAACGCGATGAACGTCCGTTCGATAGTAGGTCGGTGATGATGTCGAACACGTAATATGCACGATGGAACCGGTTACACATGTGGAAAGCCATGTACAAAGCGTCTACCGGAACTTTTCGTTCTACGCTGTGTCGGCGTATCGCTGTCTGAGGCTTTTCTGCCGGCAATTCACGTTTGGGTATATTGCGTGAGGGTATCGGCCCGAACCATTTCTCAGCCAGACGAACAGTTTCGTCGAAGGAAATGTGTCCGGTGACGGCGAGAATTGCATTGTTCGGGGCATAAAACCGGTAGAAGAAGCTTTTCACCTCTTCCAGCGTAGCGTTAGCTATATGACTGATCTCCTTGCCGATGGTCGGCCAGCGGTACGGATGGTTTTGGTAAGCCATTTCGCGCAACAAGTGTGCTGCGTCGCCGTAAGGCTGGTTCAGGTTGCGTTGCTTGAATTCTTCGATGACTACCTGACGCTGTACTTCCAAGCTTTGCGGACTGAAGTCGAGGCTTAGCATACGGTCACTCTCCAGCCAGAAACCTGTTTCTACATTCTGGTAGGGAAGGGTAATGTAATAATTGGTAATATCGTTGTTGGTCCAGGCGTTATTCTCGCCGCCGGCGTTTTGTACCGGAACATCATAGTCGGGAATATTCACCGAACCGCCGAACATCAAGTGTTCGAACAGATGAGCGAAACCGGTGTGTTCCGGATCTTCGTCGCGGGCTCCTACGTCGTACAACACATTGAGGGCAACCATTTGAGTAGAGTTGTCCTCATTGTGTACGATACGCAGTCCGTTGGACAGTGTATGATGGTTTACTTGTATCATTATTCTTTATCCGATTTCTCTATGACAGAAGCTTTCAGTATACGTACATCCTTTTCCGGACGGTCTGTACGATTGGTTTTTACTGCTTCGATACGTGCTACCACGTCCATGCCGTCTACTACTTCTCCAAATATCGTATAGCTGCCGTCCAGATGGGGAGCTCCACCTACTGTGGTATAAGCTTCTATCTGTTCGCGGGTAAACTTCAGGGCAGGTTCTTTCTTTACTTCGGCACGTGCCTGTGCTTCAAGGCTGTCTTGCAGTGTCATCAGACCTTCCATGTCGTTTGCCTTACGCATTTTGTAGATTTCCTTCATGTGCTTGCGTGCCAGTGTCTGGAATACCGTGTCGAGTCTTGCTTCGTTCAGCTGGTTTTCCATGTTAATCATCTGAGCTTCGGAGAACTTTCTACCGGTTACGATATAGAACTGGCAGCCTGATGATTCTCTGTTGGGGTTGACATCATCGCCCTGACGTGCGGCGGCAAGTACACCTCTTTTATGGAAAAATTTCGGATTGATTTCTGCCGGAATGGTGTAACCAACATCACCGGTACCTAAAGTAGTGGTTGTATCGGTAGCAGTTTTACTCTGCGGGTCGCCTGCCTGAATCATGAAATTCTTGATGACACGGTGGAAAAGTGTGCTGTCGTATACCCCTTCTTTCACCAGCTTGATGAAATTGTCGCGGTGCTTAGGTGTTTCATCATACAACTTTACGGTAATATTTCCCATCGTCGTTTCCAAGCGTACAAGTGTTTCGTTTCCTGTTATCATAGAATTTTCTTTTTTTTGACTTCCGGTGCATGCGGTCATGCAGCAGAGAATCAGGGTGAATAAAATGATTGTTTTCTTCATACGAGGTGTGTTTTGCTTGCAAATGTACAAAAACCCGTGGGAATATAAAAAAGATGTCAGCACGTATGAGAGAAAACATGCTGACATCTTTTTATTTTTTTGTACAAAATAATTTTGTTTTTGTACAAATTATCTTGAAATGTCTTGTAGACTTGCGGTTAATGTCTTATTCTGCCAGACTAAGTATCTGCGCTTCCTGAGGAACATAATCTCCTTGGAAGAAACGGCTGGCACGAAGCAGGTGGCGCCAGATACTTACCAACTCCTGTGTTTCCTGGAGGATGTTCAGGTAAACCATCGAAGCTTTCAGACTCGCATTGTCGGTTTCCTGCATGCGGTTCATCTGCTGCTTGCGCAGAGCTGATATTTTGTTTTTCAGGGCATCACCTTTTACCAGAATATCGTCTGCTTCACGATAGTCGTTGTTTTCGATAGCTGTACGGGTACGTTCCATCAGCTGACAGAGTTCTTCACGTATCGGAAGGAATTCTGCGATGCAGTCTTTCGATATCGGATTGAAGTTGTTGTCTACATGTTCCTTACAAGGTTCGCAGATACGCTTCAAGCAGTAAAGCATCTGTTCGCAGCTGTTGCTGCCCAGGTGGAACCATGTATTCTTTTCGATAGCTATTGGAATAGGAATACGACGTAATCCTAAAATTTCTTTGCGACGACGCTTTTTCAACATCTTCTTTTGCTCGTCGGTAGAATTCATCACTTTTTTCAGCTGTTTCAGGTCCTCGTTGATGAAACCGTCGGTAACTTGCATGTAAGCTTGTTCGGTATAAGCGATGTAATCTGTCAGGGTACCTTTTACATGCTGGCGGAGCAATGACAGCACTTCCGCTTTGTCTTTGCTGGCCATCATGCGTTTGAAGATATCATCTTGCTGTTCTGCCTTTTCTTTCTTGCTGTACTTGATGTTGCTGCGGATCAGCAGGAATACAGCCACACAGATAAAGATGAACATGCCCACGAAGCTTGTGTAGAACATGATGGCAGTTACCAGTGCACAGATGGTAAAGGCTACGAAAGCGGTGATGAACCATCCGCCGATGACCGACAACATTCCGGTGATACGGTATACGGCACTTTCACGTCCCCACGCACGGTCGGCAAGAGAAGAACCCATTGCCACGATGAAAGTTACGTATGTAGTAGAAAGCGGGAGCTTCATGGTTGTACCGATGATAATCAGCAAACCGGAAAGTACCAGATTGACAGATGCACGAACCATATCGAATGCGGCTCCGTTTGCCAAAATTACTTCATCTTTATTGAAACGGCTGTCTATCCAGCGGCGCATGCCTACCGGAATCACCTTAACCAAAAATTCGTTGATAGCTGTCGCGCGGCGGACGATGGTACGTGCCAGTGCCGACGAACCGAACATTTCGTCACCCTCTTCCTGACGAGCCAGATCGACAGAGGTCTTGATTACATTCTTCGCTTTCTTCGAAGTGGCCAGTGCATAAACCATGATGATACCCGAAGCCAGCAGGAAGATAGCCGGAGTCTTAGCCGACGACATCAGCGAATTCATCATAAAGTCGTGTATGCCTACACCGTTCGAGTTGGCTGCATAATCCGTATAAGCCGAGAAACCAGCCAAAGGCACACCGATAAAGTTGACAAGGTCGTTTCCGGCAAATGCGAGTGCCAGTGAGAAAGTACCCAGCAACACGATGATACGGAATACATTTACCTTGCACCAGTGCAGGATTTGCATCAGTACGGTAAAGAAAACAAAGCAAGCTACAACTAGCATAGTTGTGTTTTCATCTATCCACGCAAGTGATTCTGCACTCATAAACGGTGCGCTTTTCAATCCCTTTATCAGCACGAAATAGGCAAGTGCGGTTACAGAAATACCACCAAATACGCCAATGGTCCAGGAAAGATGTTTTTTGTAGTTAAAGCTGAAGATAAGACGAGAGATGTATTGAACGATTGTTCCGGCAATGAAGGCGATGGCAACGGAGAGGAAAATACCCATAATAACGGATAAGGCTTTTTCGGTATTCATCATGTCTCCTAAAGACAGAAGACCAGTTTCATCGCCAATGATTTTGAGAATTGCAAGAATAAATGTACCTCCCAATAATTCGAAGACCATCGATACGGTAGTCGAGGTAGGGAGTCCGAGAGTGTTGAATACGTCCAGCAGCACCACATCCGTTACCATAACGGCAAGCAGAATACACATAATTTCATAGAAACTGAAATTGGCTGGTTGGAAAATACCATGTCGGGCGATGTCCATCATGCCGTTACTCATAATTGCACCTACGAATACGCCGACTGCCGCTACAATGACGATGGTTTTATACCGGGCAACCTTTGCTCCTACGGCGGAATTCATGAAGTTAACTGCATCGTTGCTGACACCTACTAGCAGGTCGAATATTGCCAGCATGAAAAGGAAAATAACAATTCCTAAATAAAGAGTTTCCATATTTTACTATAAAAATGATTTTTTAGCGTCGCAAAGTTATGGAAAATCTGTCAGACGCCTGTTGTTATACGTATTACATTTCTGTTACAAAATACTTAGGGGCTATGTTATAAGGGTAAAATGTTTTTTTTAGAATTTCTTCGCATGTTTATCTATTGGAAATTCGTAACTTTGTGCCCTAAATCATAGAATTATATAGTAATTACTAAAATATTAAAGCAATGTCAGAGTCAAAGAGAATAAAAACGGCCTTGGTATCGGTATATCACAAGGACGGTTTGGATGCGATCATTCGTCGTTTGGCGGAAGAAGGTGTAGAATTTTTGTCGACAGGCGGTACACGTCATTTTATTGAAAGCTTAGGATATGCTTGTCATGCAGTAGAAGATCTGACTGGATATCCTTCTATTCTGGGCGGTCGTGTCAAGACACTTCACCCGAAAGTATTCGGTGGTATTTTGTGCCGTCGTGAACTGGAAGAAGACCGTCAGCAGGTTACCAAATATGAAATTCCTGAAATAGACCTGGTGATTGTCGACCTTTATCCGTTTGAAGACACCGTTGCTTCGGGAGCCGATGCTCAGTCTATCATCGAAAAGATTGATATAGGTGGTATCTCGTTGATTCGTGCTGCTGCAAAGAACTTCAATGATGTAGTTATCGTGGCAAGCAAGGCTCAGTATAAGCCTTTCCTCGACATCATTACAGAAAAAGGTGCAGTGACTACTCGTGAAGAACGTCGCTGGTTCGCCAAAGAAGCGTTTGCCGTATCTTCTCATTACGACTCGGCTATCTTCGGATGGTTCGACGGAAACGATAATTCTGCTTTCCGTTATGCAGCTGAACAGCCGAAGGCATTGCGTTATGGTGAGAATCCTCATCAAAAAGGTATTTTCTTCGGTGACTTCGATCAGATGTTCGAACAGATTCATGGTAAGGAAATCTCTTATAACAATTTGCTTGACATCAATGCGGCTGTCGATCTGATTGATGAGTTCAAGGGCGAAACGACTTTCGCTATCTTGAAGCACAACAATGCTTGCGGTCTGGCTTCTCGTCCGGTACTGGTAGATGCTTGGCGTGCTGCTTTGGCAGGCGATCCGGTTTCTGCCTTTGGTGGTGTGCTGGTAACAAATGCCGTAGTCGACCGTGCTACAGCCGAAGAAATCAACAACTTGTTCTTCGAAGTAATCATTGCTCCGGGCTATGATGCAGATGCGCTGGAGATTCTTACTCAGAAGAAGAACCGTATCATTCTGGTACGCAAAGAAGCTGAAACTCCGAAAAAGCAGTTCCGCTCTTTGCTGAACGGTGTGCTGGTTCAGGACCGCGACCTGAAGGTTGAAACTCGTGAAGACTTGAAGCAGGTTTCCGAAAAGGCTCCTTCGGATACAGAAATCGAGGATCTGCTTTTCGCCAATAAGATTGTAAAGCAGAGCAAGAGTAATGCTATCGTGCTGGCTAAGGGTAAACAATTGGTTGCCAGTGGTGTAGGACAGACTTCGCGCGTAGATGCCTTGAAACAGGCTATCGAAAAGGCTAAATCGTTCGGATTCGACCTGAACGGAGCTGTAATGTCTAGTGATGCCTTCTTCCCCTTCCCCGATTGTGTGGAACTTGCCGACAAGGAAGGTATCAAGGCTGTTATCCAGCCGGGTGGTTCGGTAAAGGACGATTTGACATTCCAGTACTGCAATGCACACGGTGTAGCTATGGTGGTGACTGGTGTACGTCATTTTAAACACTAATATAACTCGAATAATAATAATGAATGAAGAGTGATTCTTCGTTCATTATTTTAAAAAGATTCTTCAATAGGAAAATTATGGGATTATTCTCTTTTACACAAGAAATAGCAATGGATCTTGGAACTGCCAATACCATTATATTGAGCAACGACAAGATTGTGGTAGATGAACCCTCAGTGGTAGCACTCGACCGCCGTACCGACAAGATGATTGCCGTAGGCGAGCGTGCAAAGCTGATGTATGAAAAGGAAAACCCAAACATCCGTACGGTCCGCCCGCTGCGTGACGGTGTGATTGCCGATTTCAATGCGTGCGAACAGATGATGCGTGGTTTGATTAAGAAGGTAAATACGGGACGCCGCTTGTTTACTCCCTCACTGCGTATGGTTATCGGAGTACCTTCTGGTTCTACCGAGGTAGAACTGAGAGCGGTTCGCGATAGTGCCGAACATGCAGGCGGACGTGATGTCTATCTGATTTTTGAACCGATGGCTGCTGCTATCGGTATCGGACTGGATGTGGAAGCTCCCGAGGGTAACATGATTGTGGATATAGGTGGTGGTTCTACTGAAATTGCTGTCATTTCATTGGGAGGTATCGTTTCGAATAACTCTATCCGTATTGCCGGAGATGACTTGACTGCCGATATTCAGGAATATATGAGCCGTCAGCATAATGTAAAGGTCAGCGAACGTATGGCTGAGCGTATTAAAATTCATGTAGGTGCTGCTCTGACTGATCTGGGTGATGAGGCTCCGGAAGATTATATCGTACGTGGACCGAACCGTATCACGGCACTGCCGATGGAAGTTCCGGTTTGCTATCAGGAAATCGCTCACTGTCTGGAAAAAAGCATTGCAAAGATTGAAACGGCTATCTTGAGTGCGCTGGAAAATACACCGCCCGAATTGTATGCCGATATCGTAAGCAATGGTATTTATCTGGCAGGTGGAGGTGCACTGCTGCGTGGACTCGACAAACGTCTGACCGACAAGATTAATATTCCGTTCCATATTGCCGAAGACCCTCTGTTGAGTGTTGCCAAAGGAACAGGTATTGCCTTGAAGAATGTCGACCGTTTCTCATTCTTGATGAGATAAAATAGTTTCCTGCCTTAAGGCATGGATGAAAATTGCGGGGCCTTTTGCGAGAATGGCTCCGCATTAATCTTGATATTTTTCTTCTCTGAAGTTGTAGGTATGCGAAATCTGCTGAACTTTTTATTGAAATATGATTATTGGCTGCTCTTCGTTTTGCTGGAGGTAGTGAGCTTCATTCTGCTGTTCCGTTTCAACAGCTATCAGGGAAGTGTCTTTTTTACTTCAGCCAACCGTGTTGCAGGAAGTATCTATGAGGTGGCAAACGAAATCACGTCTTATTTTGGTTTGCATACGGTAAATCGTGATCTGGTACGCCGTAATGTAGAGCTGGAATTGCAGGTGGAATCCTTGAGCAGAGCGCTTAAAGGCTATATGCGTGATACCACAGAGGTAGAAAAAAGCATGTATCAGAATGTGCTGGCCGATTATTCCATTTATCCTGCTGAGGTAGTGAATAACAGCCTGACGCATGTTGATAACTATATTACAATCAATAAAGGTGATGCTGACAGCATCCGTACTGAGATGGGAGTAGTGAGCGGAAATGGGGTAGTCGGCATTGTTTACCAGACTTCGGCTCATTACGCTATCGTATTGCCGGTATTGAATTCAAAAAGCAGTATCAGTTGTAAAATCCAGCGGACGGATTATTTCGGTTCGCTGAAATGGAACGGTGGTTCTTCGCTTTACGCATGGCTGAAAGATATTCCCCGGCACTCGGAGTTTTCATTGGGTGATACGGTGGTGACCAGCGGGCATAGTGCTGTTTTCCCAGAAGGTATACCTGTAGGTGTAGTCGACGACATGGCCGATAGTCACGATGGCTTGTCGTATGTACTGAAGGTAAAGCTCTTTACTGACTTTGCACGCCTGAACGATGTGAATGTAATCAGTTTTCGTGGACGACCGGAACAGGCCGAACTCGAAAATAATATAAAATAAGGTGTATGGTATTGTTCTTACAGAGATTGGTGTGGTTCGTTTTTCTGGTACTGCTTCAGGTACTGGTGTTGAATCATGTGCATATTCTGGGCTATGCAACTCCTATGCTCTATATCTATTATATATTGATACTGAATGCTGAAATTCCTCGCAAGTCGTTGCTTTTGCAGGCTTTTTTCCTGGGATTATGCATCGATATCTTCAGTAATACTCCGGGCATGAATGCGGCAGCAGCTACCATGATGGCGTTTGCGCGCCGTCCCTTGCTACGTATGCAGATGCTGCGTGATGTAACCGACGATTACGTACCGGGCATTCGTTCGATGGGTTTTTATCCTTTCTTCCGGTATATCTTGAGTAGTACTGTGGTATTTATGGTTACCTTGCAAATAATTGATGCTTTTACGTTTTTCCGCATGAGTGAGCTGATGTGGAAGATTGTGACAGATACACTGATAACGGTAGTTGGCATAATCTGTATAGACACTATAAGGAGGAAGAAATAGTGGATCGGAATTATAAGCTGGCAAAGAGAAGGCATGTCATTGGTGGTGTCGTTCTGACGGTAGTGGTTCTTTTTATAATTCGTTTGTTTGCGTTGCAGATATTGAATGACGACTATCGGAAGAATGCCGACAGCAATGCGTTTCTGAAGAAAATTCAGTATCCCAGTAGAGGAGTGATTTACGACCGTACCGGGAAGCTGCTGGTTTATAACCAGCCGGCTTATGATATCACGGTGGTCATGAAGGAGATTACTTCGCTGGATACTGCCGATTTATGCAGTACACTCCGGATAACGCCCGATTTTGTGCGCCGTAAATTTCGGGATATGAAGAACCGGCGTTTGAATCCTGGGTATTCTCCTTATACCAACCAGGTATTTCTGACTCAGCTTTCGGCCGAAGACTGTGGTATTTTTCAAGAGAAACTGTTTAAGTTTCCCGGTTTTTATATTCAGCGTCGTACAATCCGTCAGTATAATTACAATGCGGGAGCGCATATCTTGGGAGATATAGCCGAGGTTTCCAAGGAGGAAATGGAAGATGATGATTATTATTTGCCGGGTGATTTTATCGGCAAATTAGGAGTAGAACGTTCGTACGAAAAACAGCTCCGTGGAGAAAAAGGTGTGGAGGTCTTACTTCGTGATGCACACGGACGCATTCAGGGCAATTATATGGATGGTAAGTTCGATAAGGCTCCTGTTCCGGGAAAGAACCTGACGCTGAGCCTGGATATTGAACTTCAGATGCTGGGAGAGAGATTGCTGGAAGGGAAAATCGGTAGTATTGTGGCGATAGAGCCTTCTACCGGCGAAGTACTTTGTCTGGTATCTTCACCTACTTACGATCCGAGCCTGATGATTGGACGTAACAGAGGTAAGAATCATCTTGAATTGTCGAAAGATCCGTGGAAGCCCTTGTTGAATCGTGCCATTATGGGTACTTATCCACCGGGCTCTACTTTTAAGACAACTCAGGCACTGACTTTCTTGCAGGAGGGTATCATTACTACCGGAACGATGTATCCGTGCTCGGGAGGTTTCTCGTATCGCGGACTGCATGTGGGATGTCATGCCCATCCTTCTCCTTTGGCTTTGATACCGGCTATTGCCACCTCTTGTAACGGATATTTCTGCTGGGGGTTGTATCACATGATTGGTGCTCGTCAGAAGTATGGCTCTGTGCAGAAGGCCATGAATACGTGGCGTGATTACATGGTTTCGATGGGATTTGGTTATCAGCTGGGAATTGATTTGCCGGGTGAGAAACGGGGTATGATTCCTAATGCACAGTTTTATGACAAGGCTTACCGCCGTTCGTGGAACGGTTTGACCATTATCAGTATTGCAATCGGTCAGGGAGAGGTTACTGCCACTCCGCTTCAGATAGCCAATCTGGGTGCGACCATTGCCAACCGGGGATATTTTGTAACTCCTCATGTTGTGAAAGAGATAGAAGGAGAGCCGATAGATTCTATTTATACAACCCGCCGTTATACAAAGGTGGATAAGGTACATTATGATGAAGTGGTACAAGGTATGCGGTCGGCTGTACTGGGAGGTACCTGCCGTTTGGCTAATATTCCGGAACTGGAGGTCTGCGGTAAGACTGGTACGGCGCAGAATCACGGGAAGGACCACTCGGCATTTATGGGATTTGCTCCGATGAATAATCCGAAAATAGCCATTGCCGTTTATGTGGAAAACGGTGGATGGGGAGCTACATACGGTGTACCTATCGGGCGACTGATGATAGAAAAATATTTGACCGGTAAGCTGACCGAGGAAGACGAAGCGTTGGCTACCGATATTCAAAACCGTAGAATTGATTATGGCTTACAGGAAAGATAGTTTGTGGAAAACGGTTGACTGGTGGACAATTGCTTTGTATGTTGTCCTGATAGTGTGTGGCTGGTTCAGTGTGTGTGGAGCCAGCTATGATTACGGTGATCCTGATTTTCTGAACTTTACGACGCGTGCTGGAAAACAGTTGATGTGGATTGGCTGTTCCTTTACCCTAGGTTTCGTATTGCTGATGCTGGAAGATCGTTTATATGATACGTATGCTTATCTGATATACGGAATCTTGCTGTTATTGCTGTTTGGAACGATATTCAATCCGCATGAGATCAAGGGTTCGCGTTCGTGGATTGTATTGGGTCCGGTAAGTCTGCAACCTGCTGAGTTTGCCAAGTTTGCTACGGCACTGGCTTTGGCTAAATACATGGGTGAGTATACTTTTTCTATGGAAAGAGGTAGGAAAATGCTGGTAGCACTGGCCATTATTCTCGTTCCCATGTTCTTGATTATCTGTCAGAAAGAAACAGGGTCGGCTTTGGTTTATCTCTCTTTTTTCCTGGTACTGTATCGGGAAGGGATGACAGGTTCCATCTTGTTTGCGGGGGTATGTGCGGTGATTTATTTTATTGTAGGTATCCGTTTTAGTAATGAACTGATGGCCGATGGACTTACTTCTCTAGGAGAGTTTGCCGTATTGGGACTGATTATATTATTTTCGGCCTTGCTGGTGAAAGCTTATTGCAAAAACAGTGAGCGTGCCGTCATTTACATTCTTTCTTTCGGTCTCGGCTCGATGCTACTGGGCTGGTTGTTTTCTTTGTACGTCATTCCGTTTGACGTAGTTTACTTGCAAGGAGTGGTATGTGGAGCCTTATGCATCTATTTGGTTTATCTATTCTTGCACGAACGCATTCGTAATTATCTGTACATATTAGTATTTACTATCGGTTCGGTGGGATTCCTCTTTTCGGCAGATTATGTATTCAATGAAGTACTCGAACCTCACCAGCAGATACGTATCAAGGTATTGTTGGGAATGGAAGATGACCCGACAGGTGCCGGATACAATGTCAATCAAAGTAAGATTGCAATTGGTTCGGGAGGCTTTTGGGGAAAAGGTTTTCTGAACGGTACCCAGACCAAGTTGAAATATGTACCCGAGCAGGATACCGACTTTATTTTCTGTACCGTAGGCGAGGAGCAGGGATTTGTGGGCTCTACGATTGTGATTCTGTTGTTTGCTGCATTGATATGGCGGTTGATTTATCTAGCAGAACGACAAAGCACCCGGTTTGGACGAGTATATGGATATAGTGTGCTGAGCATTTTCTTTTTCCATCTTTTTGTCAATGTGGGTATGGTACTTGGATTGACTCCTGTAATCGGTATTCCTCTTCCTTTCTTCAGTTACGGAGGCTCTTCGCTTTGGGGATTTACCATTTTACTGTTTGTTTTTCTGCGTATTGACGCTGCCCGTGAAAGTTGACAGACGCATACCCACATCGCTGATTCCCTTCAGCGACTTGTCACGCATGATATGAACTACCTGTAGCAAACTGTCGGCTGGCGAAAGATGTAGAGGATGATCTTGGGTACATGTAAACTGATACATATTGCCTGCTGTACCTTTGCCTTTCCAGTTTCCCCATTTATCGGCCAGGCTCAAGTGTAACGTATCCGGACGTCTGTCTGGACTTAGTGGGTACAATACTTCCAGCCATATATCCTGATAAGGATAGTTTTCCGTATGTCTTAATCCTACTTCCAGCTCATAGGTATGTCCTGCAAGCTGGGAAGGAAGTGTATACTCCAGCGTATCCTGTTTGTTCCAGCCGTTGCTGCTCAGGTTTTGGTAAGTATGGTAAACCGTATCATCATGGCATGCCGCAAGGGAGAATAATAAACCTAATATTCCCCCTGCGGTCCGGATATATGATGAAGTTTTTAGTGTGGTCATGCTATTTCGTTGTTATTCTTTCGTGCTGGCCGACGTGGACGGTTAGGCTGTCTGTTGTTTCCTTCCGGTTGCGGCTGCTGTGTACGTGCCTCCGGTTGTTGGTTGGGCTGCTGTCTGTTGTCAGCCTGACGTGGAGCTGTTCCTTGTCTTTTCCCTTCCGGTTGTGGTTGCTGCGTACGTGCTTCTGCCTGCTGGTTGGATGGTTGCTGCTTGTTATCGGCCTGGCGTGGAGCATTTCCTTGTCTTTGAGGGCGGTTTCCTCCCTTTTCTCCTCTTCGCTTATCACTGCCCTGGCGCTCTTCTTTCCGTCTTTCTCTTCCACCGTTAGGAGTATTGGAAGTTGCGGCATTGTTCTCTACTCGTGCCTGTCCTTCTGTCTTTTCCTGACTTGATGCATTCTTATTGGGAAGGAGCTTTTGTGGATTGGTCTCTTGAATAGTGGCTTGACGAGCTTCTCCGTTTTTCTTCTTATTCTTACGGTTCTTGCCGTTTTTGCTTTTATCGAAACGGGTAACACTTTCCTGTTCCAGCAAGTCTTTCGGACGTGCCGGCTCATGCATGCCGTTGTCGTTCAGTTTCTCGGGCTTTTCTCCACGGCGGTTCATGTTGATAACCTCAAATGCACGGCGTGCTGTAATTGTTACTTCGTTGGCAAGGAAACTCTTGTCGGTAGAATAAATGATTTCTCCTTTCAGGATGTCGGCCTTGAAGTAATAATATGTTGCATCCATTGTTTCGAGGGTGATTTCCTTGCTTGGCAATCGTTTTTGGCATTCTACGTAAGCGTCTACTTCGTAGTTGAGGCAACATTTCAGCTTGGCACATTGTCCGGCCAGCTTTTGCGGATTAAGCGAAATATCCTGATAGCGGGCTGCTCCCGTAGATACAGAAATAAAATTAGTCATCCACGTAGCGCAACACAGTTCTCGTCCGCACGGACCGATACCTCCGATGCGTCCAGCTTCCTGACGAGCACCGATCTGTTTCATCTCGATACGTACACGGAAAGCCTCAGCCAGTACTTTGATAAGCTGACGGAAATCTACTCGTTCGTCGGCAATGTAATAGAAAATGGCTTTGTTTCCGTCGCCCTGGTATTCCACATCACCGATTTTCATCTGCAAACCTAAGTCGGCGGCAATCTGACGAGAACGAATCATCGTAGCATGTTCACGACTTTTGGCCTCTTCATATTTTTCCATGTCTACCGGTTTTGCCTTGCGGTATACACGGCGTATTTCAGCATCCGGCTTTATGTTTGCCTTACGCATCTGCAACGGTACAAGGCGTCCTGTCAGCGTTACTGTACCGATGTCATGACCCGGACTGGCCTCTACTGCAACAATATCGCCTTTTTCCAGTTTCAGGTGATTGCTGTTTTTGAAATATCCTTTTCGGGTATTCTTAAACTGTACCTCCACCATATCCTGCTCTTCGCTGTTTCCGGGAATATCGGCCAGCCAGTCGTAGGTATTCAGTTTATTATCTTGTCTTCCGCAGCCCTTACAGCAAAGCGAGCCACTTCCGTTCTTCAATATAAATTTGTTCATAGTTTCAATTCTTTAGTAGTACAATCATTTTCAGGGCGAAATCGAAGAAAACGAATTTGGGATTTACGTTTTGTTCGATATGTCGTCCGGCTTCCTCCAGTTCATCCATGATACCCATGACGTTCCTTTCGTTGACGAAAGGCGCAAATCGTGAAGCGAATTGAGCCTCTTCGCGTCCCAGGTAATTCATTTCCGGCTGGTGGAAGTTATATATAAAGTTTTCCCGTATCATGCGCTGGCAGTATGCCAATAAATTTTTCTGCCGTTCTCTTCCCAATGCCGCAACCTGCTCGCTCCATGCTTTCATTTCTTTCAGGCGTCGGGCGTATGCCAGTCGCATCAGAGAAGTAAACAGTGTAAAGAATAGTCGGTTCTCTTCTCCCAAATGTATGTTTTCGATGGCGCGTAAGACACTTCCGGCAGAGAGGTGTGCAATATCGGCTGCATCTTCGGGCTGAAGCATATAGCGCGTGCGTAATAATCCGGCAATATCCTCCTCACTCAGCGGAGGCAGGTTAAACCGTTGCATGCGGCTGGTCAGTGTCGGCAGAATATATTCCGGAGCCTCGCTGACCAGTAAAAACAGGGTATAGGCAGGAGGCTCTTCGAGGAGCTTCAACAGCTTGTTTCCACATTCCGCATTCATCTTTTCCGGGAGCCATATAATCATGATTTTATACCCGCCTTCTCCGGCTTTCAACGACAGCTTCCGTTGTATTTCGTCACTTTCACGTACGAATATCTGAGCCTGTTGGTTTTCGGCTCCCATACGTGCCAGCCAATCTGGTAGTGAGAAATAGGGTGAATCAATCAACTGCTGACGCCATGCATCGATAAAGTCGTCGGACACCGTGTCACGTCCGGCTTTTTTCTTGATGACCGGAAAAGCGAAATGTACGTCGGGATGAACCAGTTTGTTCATTTTTACACACGAAGGACATTTCCCGCAAGCATCTTCTTCTCCCGGATTTTCACAACACAGGTATCGTGCTAAGGCCAGCGCCAAAGGGAGTTTACCCGTTCCCTCCATTCCACAGAACAGCATGGCGTGAGGCACCCGCCCTTCGTGGACGAGTGTCAGCAGATGGCGTTTCGCCTCGGTTTGTCCTATGACGTCTTTAAAAAACACGGTTAATAAATTTCTTTGGCTACGCGGCGTACGCTTTCCGTAGCTCCAACAGTATAAAAATGAATACTCGGTACACCGTGGGCAATCAGTTCACGGCATTGGTTGATACACCATTCCACTCCCAATTGTCGGGCTTCTTCGTCGGTTTTACATTTCAAAGCTTCCAGAGCCAGATCCTGCGGAAGGTCGACTTTAAATGTTTTAGGAACCACCGACAATTGTGATAGTTTGCTGAAGGGCTTGATACCCGGAATGATTGGAATATCAATACCTTCACGGCGTACCCGGTCGACAAAGTCGAAGAATTTACGGTTATCGTAGAATAATTGTGTTACAGCATATTCTGCTCCTGCTTCCACCTTCTTTTTCAGCCAGTAAATATCCTGTTCCATGTTGGGAGCTTCTTCATGCTTTTCCGGATAGCAGGCAACTCCGTAGCTGAAAGGATGTACAGGAGCTTTAATAGGAGAACCGTCGACGAATACTCCGCGGTTGAAATCATTGATTTGCTGTTCCAGCTCCACTGCATGTGCATAACCTCCGGGTTCAGGAGTAAAGACTTGCTCGTGTTTAGCCTTGTCGCCACGCAGAATCAGCAGGTCGGTAATACCTAAAAATTGCAGATCCAGCAAAACATACTCCGTGTCTTCACGTGTAAATCCACTGCACAAGATGTGTGGTACTACCGTGATGTTATATTTGTTTTGTATGGCTGCTGCCACTGCTACCGTACCCGGACGGCGGCGGATTCGCTTGCGTTCATACAGCCCGTTACCCAGTTCGCGGTATACATATTCGCTGCGGTGTGTGGTAATATTAATGTATTTCGGGTCGAATTCGCGTAAGGAATCGATGGTTTCATATAATTTTTCTATCCCTGTGCCTTTTAAAGGAGGAAGAATCTCGAATGAAAAGGCAGTTTTCTCAGGTGATTTGATTAAGTCAATTACTCTCATTTCACTATTTTTGCGCCTTGTTAGGGTGTTACATATTTGGCAAAAATAAGAAAAATATCGTACTTAACGGGAGAATGTTTCTTAAAAATTTTAATTTGTCTGCCGATACATCAGAGCACGGGGGTAAACAGGTGAGCGAACCATCCGACAAAGCGTTTCCACGGTGTCCGTTTCTTGTAAACCTCTTTCGTCATTATCGTACTGTTTTGCTTGTCGGCACTGAATATCTCAGTCAGTTGGGCCGTGATAGGCAGGTCGAATACAAATGCGTTGATTTCGTAGTCATACCGCAGGCTCCGGCTGTTCAGGTTGGTACTTCCCACCGTACAGAACCGTTCGTCTACCATCATGACCTTCGAATGATGAAATCCTCCGTTGTAGACATAGATATGTGCTCCTTTTTTCCGGAGGCAGTTGGCAAGATAAAATCCGGCATCGGGTGTGAAACTGATGTCCGATTTGCCGGGAATCATGATTTCTACCCTGACTCCACGGTCGACAGCCTTTTCGATGGCATGGCGTATGCTGGCAGTCGGAGTAAAGTAAGGGTTGATGATTTGTATTTTCCGTTCTGCCGCATTGATGGCTGCAATGTAAGCGTGCCTCATTGCTTTGGGCGATATTTTCGGGACGCGCTGTACAATAGCTACCTGATGACCGGCATGTATCGGAGGCGCATTCAGTGAATCCTCTCCAAAAGGGAAAAATTCATCGCCTTCTATATGCTGCTTGGTATCTTTGTTCCACATTGTTAAAAAAGCCTCTTGCAGTTTTTCTACAGCAGGTCCTTTGATGCGGATATGCATATCTCTCCATGCTCCGATTTTAGGCAGTCCATTTATGTAATAGTCGGCGATATTCATTCCTCCTGTATAGCCTACTTTGCCGTCTATGACTACTATTTTCTGGTGGTCACGACTGGCAGCATGGTTTACGTACGGAAAGGTAATCGGGTCGAATGTTATAATTTCTATTCCCCTTTTACTCAATTTCTTGAGAAGCCTGTTACGGAGTGGACGGTTATTCGACATATTTCCGAAAGCGTCGAACATGGCGCGTACCTTTACTCCTTCCTTCACTTTCAGTGCAAGTAAGTCGAACAAGGCATTCCCGATAGAATCGTTTCTGAAATTGAAGTATTCCAGATGTATATGATGTTTTGCCTTTTTGATTTCTTCAAAAAGGTCGTTGAATTTCTCTCTGCCGCTGGGCAGTAGTTTCAGCTCATTATTGTTGATAATTGCTACGCCTTGTTCGCGCAAGTATCTGGCAAATAATGAGTCAGCAGGCAGATATTCGGTAATGGTATCTTCTGCTGCTTTTGCCGTAAACGATTGTGATTGTGCATGGCAAGGCACGCCGAATTTCACAATCAATAAGACTAAGCAAAAAAATATTTTGTGAAATTTGTAGTCATTCATGCATCGATAGTTTTTGTGAGGTGCAAAAATATGGAATTTAATTAAGAATTTGTAATGATTACACTTGCTTTTCATAAAATAGTGACTATTTGACTGTAAAATCAGATGAAATGACTGATTTGATTAGAAGAAAGTAAGGTATAAAGTTTGGGAAACGATGAAGACTATTCTCTGAATTGCTTTTGAAATTTGTACAAAGAAAAAAAGTTTTTGTACAAAAGAATAAAAAACGTCGAGAGGAATAACCGCACAATTGCGCGTTTTCCCCTTAAATAATGACTTTATTTATGCCTTTTTGCCCTTCACATCCTTCACAAACGTAGGAAAATTAACAAAAGAGATACTTTTCTCTCGTACTAGAAGGCTGATTTTCCTCCTGCTAGAAAGGACTGTGAAGGCGGTGAAGGGCAAAAAAGGCAAAAAAGTTTTTTTATTTTGCCGGATGTTTCCTTATTGTCAGCCAGTAAGCCGTTACCACAAGTATACCGGTTACCACCCACGAAATAGGGTAGACATAGAGCAATACATCATATCCTCTCCATATCGGTGAAACACAATACACCCAAATGATACGAAGCATGCAGGTACCTACTACAGTCATGAGAGCAGGTGTAAGCGACTTTCCCATACCTCGCAAGGAAGAACCGGCTATCTCGTAACTGCAAGCAATAAACTGAAGCGCCAGTACGATGTGCATACGTATGCTTCCGAAGTGCTGTACCATGGGCATATCGGAAAAGAATCCTAAGAAGAAACTGTGCTGCCAGGTAAATATCCAGCTGAAGGCTGCGCAGAGTCCGGCACTTGCTCCCATACAGATCCAGAAAATGCGGTGCACCCTGTCCATCTTTCCGGCACCGTAGTTCTGGGCGATAAAACTGATAGCCGCCCCATTGAAGCCTTGAATGATGAAATAAGTATAGTATTCAAAGTTGAGCGCGGCCGACGAACCGGCTATGGCATCCGCTCCGTAACTGTTGATAGACGACTGTACCACTACGTTTGAGATAGAGAATATCATTCCCTGAATGCCGGCTGGCACTCCGATCTTGAGCATACGACTCAGTTCCGTAAAGTTGATTTTTATTTTATTGGGATGTAACCGGTAAGGTTCTTTTTCCTTGAGAAGCAGTCGAACGATCATCGTGGCACTGAATATATTGGCTATGCCGGTTGCTATTGCCACTCCCGATACTCCCATGTGGAAAACAAGCACGAACAGTAGGTTGAGAAAGGTGTTGATAATTCCTGCCATGACCAGTATATACAAAGGACGACGGGTATCTCCGATACTTCGTAAGATAGCAGCTCCGAAGTTGAATACCATGATAAAAGGCATGGCAAGAAAATAAATGCGGAGATATTTCACGGCTTCTCCCAATACCTCGGGTGGAGTTCCCATCCAGGTCAATATCGGTCGGGCTACCAGTACTCCCAGTATGAGCAGGAATATACCGCTGATAATGGCGACCATGCCTACGGTATTGATGGCATTGCATATACTCTTGTGATCCTGCTGGCCGATGTGATTGGAAATGATGGCACATGCTCCCATTGAGATGCCCAAAAAGAGATTGATAAGCAGTCCTATGACGGGGGCATTGCTTCCTACTGCTGCCAGTGCTTCGCTGCCGATGAAATGTCCTACTACGGCGATATCGATTGAATTGAACAGTTCCTGCAGCAGACTGCTTGCTGCTAACGGTAATGCAAAGAATAGTATGTTCTTGAATAACGGGCCGTTCAGCATGTCTATTTCATTGCTTTTCGGCTTTTTGCTCGTTACGGTTGTATCACTCATGTCTTGCTTGATTTTGAAACGACCTGCAAAATTATAATAAATTTTCCAGTTGTGGATATTTTGACTCTTTTGTAATAGCTCAAGAGACAAACTGGCAATTGGATAATGGACAATTTTTTATTCCCGACAGTGTGATTTCTCCGGTAAAAAATAGATAGATAAAAGTAGTAAAAACTTGTTTTTGAGATATTTGTTGCTTATTTTTGGGTAAACCTATTTATTGATACTATGAAATCCATTTGTTTTTTATTCCTGTTGATACCTGCATTCGCATTTGCCGCTTCACAGAAATATCTTGCGAATGTAGAAAAGAAGTTGGACTCACTGTTCTCAACTGAAATCCCAGATACGGCTGTTTTGAAGGCTGTAAGGATCGTTACGGAGGACGATTCACTTTCTTCGGAAGAAACTGAACATTTTTATGCGAAAAAGATTTTTCCATTTATTGAAAAGAAAAAAGCGAATGTGTCCCATCTCATGTTGGCTGTAGCTTACCGGAGCCGTGCCTTGACAGTATCTAAATTTGGAGAGATAGAGGAGCACCGTAAGTACATGGAAATGGCTTATAACCATATTCTTAAAGTCGGTGATACCGGTTATCAGGAACTACGGCAGAAGGGGGCCGTATGTTACAGTTATGCTTCCATGCAACTTTTTTTCGGTGATATAGCCAAAGCCCATAAAGTCTTTTATCAGGCTATTCGTGCTGCCGAAAAGATAAAGGATTACAATAAAGTAATGGAAAGTTTTTATGCGTTGGCTATCTATTATACGCAGATAAAAGATACCCAACGTCTGGATAATATCCTTGCCGACATCAGGGAGGTCTTTCGAAAGGCCAATGGGGATGTTCCGCCAAGGGCGTACTATTCATGGTATTCGGTGGCTACTGCTCGTTATGCTCTTGACACTGACCGTTCGGAAATGAGAGATTCTGCGTTGCTGTATTCTAGAAAATCGCTGGATATTGTGGAGAAATATGGTCCGGAACTGGAACGGGGTACTGCCAATTTTGCGTGGAACTATTATAATCATGCACTGTTTTTCATCGAGAAGCCTTATGTAAATGAAGATAGTGCTTCCTATTATCTGGAAAAAGCCAGACGTGTGCCGCAGCGTCTACCGATGCATGCCAGGGAAGTGGAACTGAATGTACAGTGTGCGTATGCTACGCTTTATAAAAGTCAGGGACAGTATCCGAAAGCCATCAGGGTGTTTAAAGATGCGCTGCGTATGATGGATGCCGATACGATAAACAACGGTATCCGTCAGGAGCGTCTGGATGCTTATGAAAACATTGTTTCGATGGATTCGGCTCTTGGTAATTATAAGGAGGCGCTGGCGTATCAGCAAAAGATAATAGATTACCATCAAAAGGTTTACGATAGTGAACTTGCACGGCAGCTGGACGAAATCTCAACTAAATTTGGAGTAGAGAAGAAAAATCTGGAGTTGCAGAATCTGAAAGAACGAGAAGAACAGCGTACCGTCATTCTTCGTTTGCTTATCGGCTCGCTGGTGGCTGCCGTGGTAATTCTTGTGTTTGTAGTCTGGATTTATATACTGCATCGTCGCCGCTTGCAAGACCGTCTTTATCAGTCTGCTCTTGAGTCGGAGATGAATCTTCAGGAACTGGAAACCGTTAAATCGCAATATTCTGACCTGAAGGATAGTCTTGAATCCAGACAGGTATTACGTAATTTTGAAGTTGCAGTGGAAAAGATGAAATCGGTTGTTACGGCAGCCCGTTTAGATCCTGCTGTACGCGATGAATATATACAGAAGCTTTCAATTCTTAATTTAGTAGCATTTGAACGTCAGTTTGCGACTTCCATTTCTCGGATGACACAAATGGACATAAAGTATATTCTTTGCTTTTATCTTGAGTTTGAGGCTCGCGATATTGCCACGATTTTTAGTGTAGAGCCAGCCAGTGTGTATACAGTACGTTATCGGTTGCGTAAGAAATTCAGGGACAATCCTTCTTTTCAGTTTCTTATGAAGTGATTTTTTATGGTGAGACAGGCATTTGTCTATATTTGTCTATTTATTTGAAGCACAGATTCGGCTAATTTTGTTTGCAGAAGATAAGAACGTCAACATTATGCAAAACACAGAATTTCTCAATTCCGAACTGACAGAGTATTCTATTTTGGTGATTATAAAAAAACTGTGTGCGGTCATTGTCGATTCGGAAGCAAACATCAGCGATGAACGGAAAGTGAAATATCTTCATCGTTTGGCTTCCTATCAGATAAAAGGTGAAGAGGGAAAGGATATTTTACAATGTTATCATGTTCTTACTCATACGGATATCAGATATCTTTTGTGTTTTGCTATCGGTATGGAATATGGGGATATCCAGACCTTGTTTCATATAGAAAAGAAGACCATTTATTCAGTGCGCTATCGTATCCGTAAGAAACTGAAAAAAGCAGGGAGGGATAATGTGGTTGCTCCCTTGACCGGATAAGAGACAGATATTCCATTTGTTCATTTAAAATAAAAGCCTATGAAAAGTTTGTTGTTTGTAATGATTGCAGGTTTGGCCTCAGCGGCGATGTTAGTATCTTGTGGAGGTGATGGAAGCAAAGCTTCAGCTTCGGGACCTTTTGGAGAAATACCCTCACTTGTGAGTGATTTTGAAACTTTTTCGGATGCGAAACGGGCTGAATTGCAAAGTGGAGGTGAGGATAATATGAAGAAAATCCTCGAAGAGATGAAAACAGCGGAAGAAAAGTTTAAGGAGTCAATGAATGCTGCTTTCGAAAAAGTGAAAGGCAAAGAGGTGGTAACCGAAATTGATCCGGAACTACCGCTGAAGGTTGTCACTCCTATGAAGATAGAAGATATATCTGTTTCACGTCATTTGGTTAAGCTGGTTGGTGAATTGGAACTGACGGCCACCGCAATCGGATTTGATTCATACGAGCCGACCGATGCATTCGAACTGGATGACTTGGTGGTATTATCTTACGACAATAACGGTAAGCCTTTTGCATACGACGGATTGTCTAAAGACATGGGAGGCGAACCAATGCCGGCTGGTTCGAAAGTGCCTGTCGATACGCATATTCATATTGAAAGTTATAATGCGGCCTCTATGGGATGCTTGTCTAAAATACTCATTACTCTGAAAGGAAGTGAGCTGTATAATCAGGCAAAAGCGGCAGCCGATGCTTTGAAAGGAAAGTAAGGTTTGGATATTTGTATTGACTCTTTATCTGTCTGTCTTTTTGTGCAGACTGATTCTGGGATAATTGGTTTATAAGAAAAGATCCCGGCTTTCACTCAAACGAAGGCTGGGATTCTTGTTTTAAGAGTGTTCTTTCTACTGGTTTCAAGGCATATCTGTCTTTAATGTTAAAAAATGACTTCTTGTTCTATTATGAACATTTGTTCATTATATTTGCGGGCGGAAACAATAAATACATTCATGTCACCACGTCCTAAAAATATCCGTAAAATCAATGATATGCCTTCTGTGGCAGGATTTAAGCCGATAGCTTCAAGCTATTGTCGTAAGGATACTATATTCTTGCATTTTGAAGAATATGAAGCGATACGACTGTGTGATTATGAAATGAAAACCCAGCAAGAAGCGTCTGTTTCAATGGGAGTATCACGTCCGACTCTTAGCCGGATATATGTCAGTGCAAGGCAAAAGATAGCCACAGCATTGGTACGTGGGGTGGCGATAATGATAGAAGGCGGAGTATCGTATACCGATAGTGAATGGTTTCGTTGTGGAGTATGCGGTTTTTTATTCAATAATATCAATCCGGCACTTAAAATCCGTAAGATAGAATGTCCGATGTGCCACTCCAATGACATAAGCATAAGTAATATTAACATTAATAAAAGTGAGATTATGATGAAAATTGCAATTCCTACCAGAGATAATATGGTTGACAGCCATTTTGGTCATTGTGAGTATTATACAATCTTGACAGTAGGGGCAGACAATCAAATTCTGAGTAGCGAAACTATTCCTTCTCCTCAGGGATGCGGGTGTAAATCTAATATTGCGGGAGAATTGGAAAATATGGGAGTCAGCGTCATGTTGGCAGGAAATATGGGACAAGGTGCTTTAAACGTATTAACCACCCATCATATCAAGGTGATAAGAGGTTGTTCGGGTAATATTCTCGATGTGGCTGCTGAGTATTTAAACGGGACTCTTACCGATTCGGGAGTAAGCTGTTCATCTCATGAACATCATCATGAATGCCATGAACATGATCATAAGGAGTGATGTTTGAAAAGTAAGATATTACTTGATATCAGTGTTGAAAAGGGGCCGTCTCATAATGAATGAACTTGAGATGGCCTTTTTCTTTAATATTAATATTTATGCTTAAAGTAACGAATTCCTCAGGTTTTTACGTTGAGCCCAAATATGCTTGTAGCAAATAATTAGAATTGCAGCTTTTATAAAAAATACGGTTGACTTCTTGGTTTAATTGCTGGTTTAATTTGCTCGATTAAACCGCCGCTTACAGCGATATGCATAAAAACAAAAAAGCATTGACAATCATCAGATTATCAATGCTTTCTTCCAGTCGGGGTGACTGGATTCGAACCAGCGACCACGCGCCCCCCAGAGCCTTCCTTTTATTTTCTATATTTTTGTATTTATCTGAAATTCAATATATTTGTAGCGATTAAAATATGGCGTAGTAGCTTCTGATTATACTAAATTGGATGTATTAGGACTAAAAACGTCAGTAATCCGTCAGTAAAATGTATCGCTTATGAAATATGCTTCGTTTAAGATGTGGATAGCAGATAAGTACCATTATAAAGATGGTTATGCTATTTGGCTGGTTGTGCGAAAAGATAATAAGCGTAAGGTCATGGCATTAGGCATTTACGCAGAACCACACCAATGGGATGATAAACAGGAACTGTTTATCACAGATAAGCGTGTGCCTAAGTTGCATCCAGACCGTAAATATCTGAATGATTGGCTTACTCAGAAGAAATCTGAGATACTTCATATCATCGCAGAGTTTGATAAAAAGAAAATAGATTGGACTTTAAATCAGTTTGAACAAGAATTTTTTCATTATTCCAATAAAGGTAATGTCAAAGATTATTTTGAAAAACTTATCTTAACCTATAAAGATACCAATCATATAGGGAATGCCACTTGTTACAATCGGACCCTCCATATGCTTGAATTATTTGATGATAAGTTTTCAGAACGGGTATTTCCTGAAATTGACATTAAGTATGTAAAAGCTTTCGATGTTTTTCTCCAGAAAAGAGAATGTAAAGGCAATACGAGAAAGTTTTATTTTAAAGCTTTAAGAGCCGTTTTAAATAAGGCTATCCAAGATGGAGAAGCATCGGAATCTACTTATCCATTTGGAAAAGGAGGATTTAGTGTTGCATCTTTAGAAGAAGAAACGATGAAGCGGTATTTACCACATGAGGATATGGAGAAATTGAAAAATACAGTAGTTGAAAGTGCGGCTCAAGAGTTGGCTCGAAGATTATTTCTTTTTTCGTACTATTGTTATGGTATTTCTTTCATTGATGCAGCATTATTAACAAAGAAGAATATCGTCCGTTATAATGGGGGTAACTATATCGTATATAAACGAAATAAGACAAAGGAGGCCAAACGGGTAAAACCAATTCAGATTAGAATTACACAAGAAATACAAAATTTATTGGATTGGTTTTCCGCAAATACATTGTTAGTGGAAGATTATTTGTTGCCGATTGTTTCCATTGCCGGGTACAAGGGGGAACGACTATATAATCATATTCGTAGCCGTTTTGGACGTAATAACAAGAATTTGGCTAACTTAGCGCAGACTTTGGGGATTACGGACATGAAGCTGACCAGCTATGTGAGTCGTCATACAATGGCTATGACTTTACAGGACAATCAAGTACCACGTGAAGTTATCTCACAGATATTAGGTCACAGTGATTTGGCAACGACCAATACTTATTTGGATAGTTTTGCCAGTAGTGTAATAGACGAAGCGGTAAAAGTATTATAAAAGAAACTGTATGTTATCAACAGATAAAATAAAGGACTTGCTTTCGCATGGTGAGAATAAGCAAGTAGAATTTAAGAAATGCACGGATAAGGTTTCGGCTTCCGTGTATGAAACGGTATGTTCTTTTCTGAATGCAGAGGGAGGATATATCTTTTTAGGGGTGGATGATGATGGTACAATATTGGGAATTAACCCTAAATGCGTAACAGATATGACCAAAAGTATTATCAATACGCTGAATAATCCTGAACAGTTTCTTCCTCCAATGCCAATCACGCCAGAACAGACAGAGATAGACGGTAAGATTATCTTGTATCTGAATGTGCCGGAGAGTGAACAGGTACATAGATATAAGAACCGTTTTTTTGACCGTTGGGGTGATGCAGACAATGATGTGTCAAAGCATACTTATCTGGTTAAGAACATGTTCATGCGAAAAGAAAAGGAATCTTCCGAGAATGAAGTATTTCCCGATGTAACATTGGAAGATATGGATGAAGAATCGTTCAAGATTATGCGCAGCCACATTTCCATTCATAACTCCAATCATCCGTGGCTGAGCATGACAAATGAAGAATTCCTGAAAAGTCTGTTCTGGGGTAAACAACGGGGAACAAACAGAGAAGGATATAAGTTGGCTGCCATTCTTTTATTTGGCAGGGAACAGACTATTCTAAATTGTTGTCCTTGGCATCGTACGGATGCCATTTACCGTAGCATATCTTATGAGCGTTTCTTGCATCCGCTTCCGACTGACCCTGATATTCGTTACAATGACCGGGATATGATATGCGTAAATTTGATTCAGTCATATATCCGTTTGCTGAATTTTGTGCAACGCAACATGCCTGATAAGTTCCGTTTGGCGGATAATGGTATAGACCGTTTGGATTTACGGGTAATGATATTCAGAGAAGTAATTTCAAATACCCTTCTGCACCGTGAATATATCAGTTCATATACCAATAAGTTTCTCATATTCCGTGACCGGGTCATAACGGAGAATTGGACGAAACCTTTCCAAACAGGGGATATAGATATAAATGACTGGCGTACCCGTACAAAGAATCCGCTAATAACAAAGGTCTTTCGTGAAATGAAATGGGCTGAGGAGCTTGGATCTGGACAGAAAAATATTCGGAAATATGCTCCGTTATACTTTGAAAACTCTGAGATAGAGATTCATAGTGGAGAGGAGTTTGTCTTTTCCATTACTTATCGCGACCCTAAAGAATTTGAGTTTGCAGAAAATATACCGACCAGTCACCGACAAGTCGGCACTAAGTCGGCACTAAGTTGGCAGCAAGTCGGCACTAAGGTAGCATTAAGTCAAAAGGAGATAAAAACTATATTGGAAGCATGCTTGCTTGAAAATTCTTTAACTCAGATTATTGCTTTATTCAATTTTAGTGATAGAACAAAGTTTAAGAGGAAATATATAAATCCTTTGATTGCTGAAGGATTGTTGGCAATGACTGTTCCTGATAAGCCTAACAGCCGTTTGCAGAAATATTATACCACAGAAAAAGGAAAATCACTACTATGCCAAGACGAAAGCAATTAACATTCCATATTCAAGATTTGCGATGTGCCGGTCATATCATCGAAGAGTTATCCAAACTACCACAGTTGGCTAACTTCGACATGAATTCTATTGAACTGACCATCAAAGAAAACAGACCAGTACCCAAAATTATCAAAAAAGACATCGATATACTGATAGACCGTTTACAGCGTGGCTTTTCAGCAAATAAACAAACTGTTACGCAATTAAACGGATGTTACCTGATTACAAATGTTCATTTAGCCAAATGGATGAAGACAACCCAAGCATCCGTCAATAAATGGATAAAGGATGGTCTGATAAAGCCCAACAAGAAATCATTCACCAATCTGGAATTCTTCGATATAGACGAGGTAATTGACCAGCTTCGCAAACAAAAACAATAAAATCACATTTTCTTTTATCATCTATATTAACTGTGCCAATTAGTGCCAATTCGAGCCATTTGTTGCCAAGCCTTGAAATGCTGTCTGGCAAATGTCTTCAAATGACATCAAATGTCCGCTGTTGGCATAGCTGATATAGATATTATCCTGTTTTATAAGCTCTTATTTTTATATTTCCTTTGCCGTATCAACGTTGAGATAGCTGTGACGACAGCTTATTGTTTAACCCCTAAAATGTTTGATTATGGCAAATATCATTGTCGCAACAGAGGAGCAGATTCAAGAAGCTGTATTCAATGCGGTTTCAAAATTCTTTTCAGGAAATCAACAAGCAATATCCAGTTCCGATTTACCTGATACGTTAAGTATGCCCAATGCCTTGAAAGTGCTGGAGGATAACGGCTTTCCGACTTCAAAAGCGAAATTATACAAAATGACTTCGCAGGAACAGATACCCTTTATGAAGTATGGAAACAAACTTGTTTTTTCTCGGAAGGCTCTTATTGAATGGGCACACAAGCAATTGGTTTCTAACAGCAGTGAAGGTTGTGATTCAGCGACCAATATTCAGAAATTTTTTAAACGTAAACGCTAAGGTATGAGTACGGATGAAACATTGAGAAATGAGAGCCCGTTTGTTCGGGTTGGTACGACACTCTACAAAATAGTGAACCAACCTCGTTTGAACGGTGGTTACGTAAAGAAGCGTATTGTCTGGAACAATGAAACACTTCGTCAGGATTATGGTAAAGATTATCTGGCAAATGTCCCAAAGTATGACGGCTTTTGTATTGTACCTGATCATGTGAACTACCGTCAAGTGATTGATAATTTTCTGAATCTGTATGAACCGATAGGACACCAGCCAAAAGAAGGAGATTTCTCTCATATTCAAGCTTTACTGCACCATATTTTCGGTGAGCAATACGAATTGGGAATGGATTATTTGCAACTCCTTTATTTGCAGCCTGTTCAGAAATTGCCGATTCTGTTGTTAGTATCGGAAGAACAAAATACGGGAAAGAGTACGTTCCTAAACTTCCTGAAAGCTATGTTCCGCAATAATGTAACCTTTAATACGAATGAAGATTTCCGCAGTCAGTTCAATTCGGATTGGGCAGGGAAACTCATCATTGTAGTGGATGAGGTATTGCTGAACCGCAGGGAGGATTCGGAACGGTTGAAAAATCTGAGTACAACTTTATCCTATAAAGTGGAAGCAAAAGGCAAAGACCGTGACGAGATTGCCTTCTTTGCCAAGTTTGTGCTTTGTTCAAATAACGAAAGACTTCCTGTAATTATCGATCCGGGAGAAACACGGTATTGGGTAAGGAAGATTCATCATTTGGAAAATGACGATACACACTTCTTACAGAAACTGATTGAGGAGATTCCGGCATTCCTTTACTTTTTGCAATATCGGACACTGACCACTCAAAATGTGAGCCGTATGTGGTTTTCACCGAAACAGACGGAAACAGCGGCCTTATTGAAAATCATACGTTGCAACAAAAGTAAATATGAGGTTGAAACTGCAGAACTGATAAAGGAAATCATGGAGTGTATGGAAATAGACAGTTTTTCTTTTTGTCTGAATGACCTGCTTATCCTGCTGAATCTTTCTCAGGTCAGAATTGACAAGCATTGGTTAAGGAAAATTGTGACTGAGGATTGGAAACTGACTCCAGCTCCGAACGGATTGACTTATACCACTTATCTGTTTGCCTGTAACAAAGAAAGGAGATTTGAACCAATCAGACGGGTAGGACGCTATTACACCATTACCAGAAAACAACTGGATGAATTCTAATTCTTTTGTTGAATTGTTGAAAGGTAATACTAATTTGCTGAGTATAAGAGAATAATATTCTCAACAAACACTCAACTTCTTAAATATGCTGTTGAAAAGAGAAATAGTTATTTCTTTTTTCATCGGTCTTTGTTGAGTTGATGTTGAGGTGTCATTCGGTTGTTTTTCAGTAAGATAAGTTCGTCGCTCAACAAATCAACACATTTCATTCACATTCAAATTCATAAGAAAATGACAATAGAAGAAGCAAAGAATATTAAACTGGAAGATTATCTGCATAGTTTGGGGTATAATCCGGTCAAACGACAGGGAATGAACCTTTGGTATAAATCACCATTTAGAGAGGAAGCAGACGCATCATTTAAGGTGAATACCGAAATCAATAAATGGTATGATTTCGGGCTGGGTAAGGGAGGTAATATACTTACCTTGGCTTCGGTACTGTATTGTTCTGAAAGCTTACCTTACATTTTGCATCAAATTGAGGAGCAGGCTCCGCATATTTGCCCCGTTTCCTTTTCTTTTCAGAAGCAGTCTCCTACAGAGCCGAGTTTTCAACGTATGGAAGTGAAACCTTTGGAATCACCAGTTCTGCTTTCCTATCTGCGTGAAAGGGGGATTAATACGGAACTTGCGAAAAGAGAATGTTGCGAAGTACATTTCGAGAACAACGGTAAGCATTACTATGCAGTCGGGTTCCCTAATGTGCGTGGAGGGTATGAAATACGGAACAAGTATTTCAAGGGGTGTATTGCTCCCAAGGACATCAGTCATATTCGGCATACGAACAGGCAGAATGAAGTCTGTTATGTCTTTGAAGGATTTATGGATTATCTTTCTTTCTTGACACTGAGATTGGACAGTTGTCCTCAATATCCGGAATTTGACAAACAAGACTATATGGTACTGAATTCTGTATCGAATGTTTCCAAGGCTCTTTATCCGTTAGGAAATTATCAGCGCATTCATTGCTTTTTTGATAACGACCGTGCAGGGATGGAAGCCATTCTGCAAATCCGAAAAGAGTATGGTAGTACCATCAATATCCGTGATACATCACATCTGTATAGTGGATGCAAAGATTTGAATGAGTACTTGTGTAAACAGAATTCACTTCGAGAAAAGAAAATCATACAAACATCAGTGCCCAAGAAGTCGAAAGGCAGGAGTCTGTAGTAGCAATCAAGTAACATTGCTGTAGCAACGAAATATGTGCAGGCTAAGGAAGCAAGGTAATGGAAATGTATACATTTCCGCCCTTGCTTTGCCGGAAGGCAAAGACAACCTGCTCCCGTTGGTTGCAGTCCAAAAGGAATTTCAGAATGGAAAAAGATAAACAACAATCACGGCAGACCAGGCGCAACAAGGTGCGTGTGGTTAGCGCAAGATTTACAGATATTGAGTACCAAGCGGTAGAGAAACGCAGGAAAGATGCAGGAGTTTCACTCAGTAGGTTCGTCCACTCCGTATTGCTTACGGGTAAAGTAGTACAGCGCATTAGCAAGGCGGATGCGGACGTGTTGCGGAAACTTGCTGGAGAAGCCAATAACATCAACCAGCTTGCCCATAAAGCCAATGCCGGAGGATTTGCTGGCGTAGCAACAGAACTTATGCTGTTGAAGAAAAAGATAGTACAAATCATTAAACAGTTGTCCGATGATTGGAAAAATAAGTAAGGGAGCGGGATTCAAAGGATGTGTCAATTATGTATTGGGTAAGCCGGAAGCGAGACTTCTGACTGCCGAAGGAGTATTGACGGACAGCATTCAGACCATTACGGACTGTTTTCAAGCTCAGCGGATGATGAAACCGAATATCCGTCAGCCTGTGGGACATATCTCGCTCAGCTATGCACCTGAGGACGCTCCGAGAATGACGGATGAGATGCTGGTAAGTCTGGCAAAGGAGTATATGCAGAAAATGGGAATCAAAGATACCCAATATATCATTGCCCGGCACAATGACCAGAAGCATCCGCATGTTCACATTGTTTTCAACCGAGTGAATAACAACGGACGCATCATCAGTGACAAGAACGACTGTTATCGGAATGTCAAAGTCTGCAAGGAACTGAAAGAGAAGTATGGACTTTATTTTGGTAAAGGAAAGGATAGGGTACGGACTCACCGTCTGAAAGGAAATGATAAGACGAAGTATGAGATTTACCATGCGGTCAAGAACTCGTTAAGCAAATCCAATAGCTGGAAGCAGTTCATATCGGAATTATCCAGACAGGGAATAAAAACGGAGTTCAAGTATAGAGGAAGAAGCGATGTCATACAGGGCTTGTCATTTACTAAAGACGGTATTACGTTCAAGGCTTCGGACATTGACAGGAGTTTCAGTTATTCCAAGTTGGACAGAATGTTGGGAGAAACCAATAACCAATATCAACAGAATATCGGAATGGTAACTAACGGCAATCAACCTGTGATGCAGTATGAGAATACCTATAATTCAGGCAGCAATGTAGTAGAAAGCATTGTCGGGGCATTGGGCGGATTGTTCAACCCTACCCCCAATTATACCGATGAAAATGTGGAAGCAGCCTTTCAGCGGAAATTGAAAAAGAATAAAAAGAGAAGGATAAACTGGTAATAACTCAAAAACAGATACGAAAATGAAAGAAATGGAGAACAATGATTTTGTCCACACGCTGGATGCGGTATATAACCTTTGTTCCGAAATCAAGGAACATATAACTTCGGTTGAAACGACTGATGAAGAAGAAAACAATGAGGGATTTGTCCTGCTTTCCGACAATCTGCAACGGCTTCAAGCGGAGATTGCTGGAATGAAGTCCCAGCTTTCAGCCGGAAGAAATGAGTGGGAGCAGTTCCGTGAACTGACACTGGTTCGTGTCAAGGAGATGCACAGCTTGTATGTCAACCTGAGTGCCACTAACAAGGACATATTTTCGGAACAGGAACGCATCGCCAACGAGTTGCAGAGAATACAGCAGTTGGAAGTTCATCACACCAACAATCATATTTTGGACTTCAAAGCCTCACGGCCATTCTTGTGGCAGGTTGTTCTGTTGGGGATAATTCTGCTTCTTTTGGTCGGCAATGCTTGTCAGTTTAAACGAAATATGCAACTTTCTGACAATGATTTGAAGTACCGCCTTATTAAAATGTATGGTGGTATTTCGGGCAATGAACTGGATACATTGGAAGTGGTATTCCATCGTGATAGGAATAAAACTGTCATCAGAAACATTCGTAATGAGGTGGAGGATTTTGAATACCGTACACGGGTAAGGGCTGAAAAACTGGAAAAGGCAAGGTTGTTACAACAAGAAGCGGAAGAACTGAAACCGTAAAAAAATGGATTAAACATCAGCGTAACAGATAATAAAAAAATATTTGTTATGCTGTTGCTTATTTTTTATGGTTTGCTTATTTGTCTGAAATACATTACTTTTACCATATGTTAAATGAATAATAATGTAGGACCAGTAGTATGAAACATATAGAGAAAAAAATACAGATAACCATTTTAAAACACAGAGAAGAAGAAATTGATGAGATATTTCAAGAACTGTCAAGAGGTAATTCGGTCTATTTTATGATGACAATGGATATTAATGAGATAGATAAAGTGTTTTTCTCTTATGGTTCACACTTGGAACAATCTATTAATGATGCGGATTTTTACAGAAACTATATTCTTCATTATTCTTCGCAACGAGCCAAAGGTATTGATTTTTTAGAAACAGCAAAGGTAATAGATGCAAAGAGGAAAGACAGAGTTGCTATCTTTACTCTATCAATGCCTATACCGTGGGAAGAAGAAACTATCATTGAAGATGTGGAGAAAGCGGAAACTGAAGCAATGCGCATCATAAGAAGCGCAAAAGGAAAAGCGTATGCCGAGCGAATTAAAATACTGAAACAAACTGAGCAGGATTGTTTTGAAATGCGAGAAAAAGCAATGAAAGAGATAAAGGAAGAAAGAGCTAAATTAAACCGCCTTTCAAATAGGCTCGATATGTATCTTTCTACGATTTCTAAAAGAGATTGCTTGACGAAAGAGGAAGAATTACATAGTATGCTCAAGTTCCTTACACTTTATCAAGATGAAGACGACCTCATTCTATATAAAGATGAGGAGTCGTTCAGAAAGAAAATTCAAGATTTGAAGTGGAGTATAAGATGGCGGCAGAGAGAACATGAAAAGAAAGGGGATTCTACTGAAATGAGAATAAACTGGGAGGACAGGTCGCGTAAACCTGAACACATGAGTTATAAGGAATGGGAACAATGGGGAATTAGATTAGCTGATTATTTCGATGATGTTGCTCAGTTGTATGCCGAACTTCGTCCTAAATTAGGACTTAAAACGTCATTGACTAAAGTGGTAGACTGTTATTTGGGGATAAATGAACTACTAGAAGGATATGGTCTGAAATTGGCTGATGATTATGTAGCCTTATGGGAGGAGTTGGTAAGGACTTGTTCAAGTTTCGATTTGTATAAAAGAAGAAAAAAAGAGCAGGAAAGAGAAGAAAAAGAGATTGAAAGAGAGCGCATAAAAGCAGAAAAAGAATACGCAAAGGCAATACGTCAGGCTGAAAAGGATGAAGTTACTGCACGCCGAAAACTAAAAGAAGCTCAACAGGAACTAGAAAAGCAAAAGGTAAATGAAAAGAAATACAATGAACTGAAAGAACAGATAAGTAAGTTGGAAAGGGCTTTGCAAGAGGCTATCGAAAGAGGCGAGAGAGCTATAAGTATGGCTCAACAGACTAAAAAGGGTTTTGTGTATATTATTAGTAACGTGAATAGTTTCGGAGAAAATGTGTTCAAAATAGGACTTACACGGAGATTGGACCCTACGGAGCGAATAGATGAACTAAGCAATGCTAGTGTTCCATTTCCATTTCAAATACATGCTATTATAGAAAGTGAAGATGCTCCTGCATTAGAGGCAAAACTTCATAGAATATTTTATGAACAAAAGATGAATAAGAATAATTGGAGAAAAGAGTTTTTTAAAATTACTACAGAAGATATAAGGAAGGTATTAAAAGAAGAAGGTATTGAAGCTTCTATTGTTAAGGATTATAGCCTGTTTGATTATGGAATTGACTTTTGAATTGGTTGCCGGTTGTTCCATTTCCGTAAAATAAATATATATGAGGGAGCTGTTGAATTATAGTAACTGATGTGATTTAAAATATATCATCTTTAATGGATCGGTATTAAATATATGGTAATGAATAAGTTTTATATGTCATTAGATGAAGTTGGAAAGAATGAATTTTATATTGCTTGTTTGTATCTTGTAAAAGATATAATTCGAGATGTAGAGAAAAGAGAAGGTTTTAATATGGATAGAAATAATTATCATTTACTCACTGATGATGAGATATTCATATTGGGACTTTATAATATTCTTAACAGTATTGAAAATTGCCTATTCTCAATAGAAAACGCAAGTATTTTTATGAAGCATTTCTTTGGGAAAAATTATTTTGAGAAATATCAAATAAGTAGTGTTGACTATTATCAATATCATTATGATGTTTTCTGTTTTAAAATCTCAACTCTTAAAGACTTGTATTATAAATTGATAAATTATTTATATGGCTTAAAGTTAAAAGGTAAAAATTGTAATTGGCGTGAAATAGAAAAGAAAAAAGATGAGATTAATAACCCTTTTTTGTTTTATCTTATAACGGAAAACTATAATAGACTCTCCATTATTTACAATAGTCGTAACGACTCAGCACATGAAGGGAAAATAGGGCATAAAGCTTTTAACGATATTGCTCCATATGTAATGATTGATATATATGCAAAAAATAAAATTATTGAAAATAATTATGTTATAAAGAGTGGCTCATTTTGGGAATATAAATACAAAAACAGTAGAAAGCAGTTTTTAGAAGAGGTTGATATTTGTAAGTATAATGCGTTCTTATTTACGCGTTGTATACTTTGTTCTTTGTCTGATAAATTTGCTCAATCAATAAGTTCTGATATAAAATATAAGTATTCTGAAACATGCGGGAAGATTATTCAAGAGATACAAAAAAACAGATGTAGTATAAATCAAAGGATTTGGACAGAATGGGAATATTGTAGTAATACTGATTCTAATACACAAGAAAAACAATATTAAGTGGTAATCTTCATTCTTTGATTTTATGTTTTATAGTATTTATTTTCTACCTCAACCGTCAGTAATCCGTCAGTATATAAAAGAAAAAGGAGCTAAGTCAACGACTTAACTCCTTCATTTTCACCAGTCGGGGTGACTGGATTCGAACCAGCGACCACACGCCCCCCAGACGCGTACTCTAACCGGGCTGAGCTACACCCCGAATTGCGGATGCAAAGGTAAGGCTTTATTTTAAACTAGCAAATTATTTGGGATAGTTTTTTCTACTTTTTTAGGGAAGCACGTTGCAGCAAAATGTCAACTTGGGCAGTTATGCTTGAAAACAAAAGAGATAGACTTTTGTTGCACTATTGCCTGAAACATGTCTGTTCCTGCAACGGCTTCGGCTGTTTATCCCATTGTTTCGCTGTAGAAATCGAACATATCATAGATCTCATCCTGTGTAGCAGTCTGGTTGATATGAACATCACCGATTTCTCCCAGCAGGGTAAAGTTGACGTTACCCAGCGAAGCATTTTTCTTGTCGTGCTTCATGAACTCATACAAACGGTCGTAATCTTTACAGCTGAAATCCAGTTTCCCGTAATGTTCTTTGATGAACTGTATGGTTTGGCGCAGTTTGTCTTTCGGAAAACCTACTTTCAGATGAGAATAATACAGTTCACAGACCATACCCCAGGCTACTGCATACCCGTGCAATACAGGATGTTCTGTTTCGAGGGCAAAACTCTCGAATGCATGCCCTATGGTATGGCCGAAGTTCAGTGCCTTGCGGATTCCTTTTTCAAACGGATCTTGTTCCACAACCTTTTCTTTTACCTGAATGGAAGTATCTACCAGTTTTTGCAAATGCTTGTAGTCTACATGTTCCAGATTGAAATTGAGAAGTTCACTCCAGTGCTCTACATTACTGATAAGTCCGTGTTTCAGCATTTCTGCATATCCCGATAAAATATTAGGATGATCGAGGGTTTTCAGAAACTCACAGTCTATCAGTACATAGTTGGCCGGAGCAAAGGCTCCGATTTCGTTTTTCAAGCCATTGAAGTTGATACCTGTCTTACCGCCTACCGAAGCATCTACCATAGCCAGCAGGGTAGTCGGAATATTAATCATATCGATACCCCGTTTGAAAGTGGCCGCAGCGAAGCCACCCAAGTCGGTAACCATGCCGCCACCAAGATTAATCAGCAATGAATGGCGTGTACCTCCCTTGCTGCTCAGTTGATTCCATACATAAGCGAGGGTTTCCAGATTTTTATGTATGTCTTCTACTCCGATACATATCTGTTCGGCATGAGCTAAAAACGGATATTTTTCAATAATGGGAAGGCAATACATGCGGGTATGTTCATCGGTCAGGATGAACACTTTATCGTAGGATTGGCTGGAAACTGCATGACGCAGATTTTCTTCCAGCGCATGACAAATGACAACTTCTTGTTTGCTCATAAATCTCTTGTTTTTCCTGCAAAAATAGAAAAAAAGTAAAAAGTACATGCCCGTGCGTTGACAATTAATTATTTTTGTACAGTATTTACCAATAAATTGATTTGTTTATGAAAGGAATATTACCCGTTGCGTGTAGATACGCAGGCTATGCTTTACTTATCTTATCTGTATTTGTACCTTTGCTGATGTACATGTTTGGACTTGTACACGATGGTAATTTGTTGTATGTCAAGCTATGTATAAAGCTTGTTATCTGGATTTCACTATTCATGATCTTTTTGGCAAAGGCTAAGGAAGAGAACGAAGAAATAGCCGGTATTCGCAGTAAGGCGATGAAGTATGCCTTATACTTGTGGGGAATATACTATATTGTTATGTTGGTAAAGGGAACCATTAATCAGGATGTGCAGTCTGCCGATAATTCTGTCGGTATCGTATATATGATTATCAATGTGCTTTGCTGGGAGTTTTTCTTGCAGAAGCATCGTATTGAAAAGACTTTTAGAAGAAAATAACCCTTAAAAAAGATTTTGCAATTAAACCTTTAAAATATTTCAATGTCAAACCAACGTTGAAACATTTGTATTAGATTGTAAGAATGAAAACATGGGTTATGGGGTTGCTGCTGGTATCCTGCGGGATAGTCGCTTTTGCACAAGGCGGAGGCAGCAAAGATTTGGTTTCGGGAACTGTTCTCGACAATGATGACAATTCTCCGGTTATGCAGGCAACGGTGCAGATACTTGCCGTGCGGGATAGTTCAATGGTTACAGGAGATGTGACAAATAATGACGGACGTTTTACCTTGTCTGTACGTCCGGGAAAGTATTTGTTGAAAGTGTCTTTTGTAGGGTATACACCTGCATTTCAACCGCTAACGTTGACAAATGCAAAACCACGTATCAATTTGGGTACGATTAAATTGCACTCGGATGCGATTATGTTGGAAGGAGCGGTTGTTGTAGCTCAGGCACCAGAAGTTACGGCTTCGGAAGATACATTGGTATACAACAGCTCTGCTTATCGTGTGCCCGAGGGATCGGCATTGGAGGAGCTCGTTAAGAAGTTGCCAGGAGCTGAAATTGATGAGAGTGGAAAAATTACAATCAATGGTAAGGAAATCAATAAGATTATGATTGACGGTAAGGAGTTCTTTGCCGACGATCCGAATATCGCTATGAAGAACTTGCCGGTGAATATCATCGATAAGATACGTGCCTACGAAAAGCAATCGGATATGGCCCGGATGACGGGAGTGGACGATGGTGAAGAAGAAACGGTACTCGACCTGACTGTCAAGCCTGGCATGAACAAGGGATGGATAGGAAATGTAGACCTAGCAGGAGGAACAAAAGACCGTTATAGTGGAAAAGCAATGGTAAACTATTTTCAGGGGAAAAATCAGTTTACTGCCATCGGCTCTTTGAATAATGTAAACGACAATAGTTTCCCAGGTGGTGGAGGCGGTTTCCGGAGAGGAGATAACGGGCTGACAGCTGTGAAGATGGGAGGAGTGAATTTCGCAACCGAAACATCGAAGTTGAAGACGGAAGGAAGCGTGAAATTTAATTATAAGGATGTAGATGTGGTCAGCAAGCAGGCTTCCGAAACGTTTGTATCGTCGGAGAGCAGTTCGTTTAAGAATGCAATGGATCACTCACGCAATAAAACGACCGATCTGTTGGCCGATGCTTTCATCGAATGGAAACCGGATACTTTGACTACTTTTATCTTCCGTCCGCGTATCAGTTATGGCAAGACGGATAATTCTACTGGTCAAAATTCGTATACCTTCGGACAGGATCCTGGATATTCTACCGACGAATTGTTTGGCACCGATGATCTGACCTCGTTGGTTCCCGAAGAAAATATCGTGAATACGGTCTTGAAAAATACCTTGAAAAAGGGAGATGATCTTACAGCTGGAGGTTCTGCAATGGTTAATCGCCGTTTGGGAAAGGCTGGCCGGAATATAACTTTCCGTGGCAGATATAATTATACCAATAGCAGCAGTGAACAGTTTTCTACCTCACGGACAGATTATTTCCAGAAATCTCCGGAAGAACGTCTGGAAATTTTGAACCGTTATATAACGACCCCTACTAAGATGTCTGATGTTAGTGCACGACTGACGTATAGTGAGCCTATTTTTACGGGTGGTTTTCTTCAGTTCAGTTATAATTTCCAGTACAAACATTCTACAACTGATAACTCTACGTTCAATATGGGAGATGACTGGACGGTAAACGATGGACTAAACGGTAACACACAGGGAGAATACAATGCAGATTTAAGTAAAAATGCAGTATACAACTATTATAATCACCAGATGGATGTAACGTTCCGCTGGGTGCGTGAGAAGATGAGCCTGAATGCCGGACTCAGTTTCCAGCCGCAGAAGTCGGATTTGTCGTATAAGAAGGGAGAGCTGGATACAATGACCGTGAGAAATGTGTTCAACTTTACTCCGACGTTCGATTTCCGATATAAATTTTCCAAGACCAGCCAGTTGCGTATTCGTTATCGTGGAAAGGCTGCCCAGCCGGATATGGTAGATTTGTTACCGATTTCGGATAATACAGACCCGTTGAATATTCAGAACGGTAATCCGGGATTGAAACCTACGTTCACCAACGAGCTGCGTGCCGAATATAATTTCTTCAATACAGAAAATCAGCGGGGTATGTTCTCGTTCTTCCGTTATCAGAATGTACTGAACGACATCAGTAACCGGAGAGTGTATGATCCGCAGACTGGTGGATATGTGACTACTCCTGAAAATATCAACGGAAACTGGAACTTGATGGGAATGGTTGGTACCAACATTGCTTTGCGTAATAAAAAGTATACGATCAATACATTTACCCGGGCAAATTACCAGAATATGATCAGTTATATCAGCGATAAGAGTGTTGTTTCTGATACTGACAAGAATACTACCAAGCGTTTGTCGTTGGGAGAACGTTTGAGAGGTACGTATCGTAATGACTGGTGGGAGTTTTCGCTGAATGGTTCGCTGGATTACACACATTCGCGTAACAGTTATCAGGAAAACAATAACATGGATACTTACCAGTTCTCTTATGGTGCAAGTACCAACGTACGTTTGCCGTGGAATATGTCTATATCTACCGACTTGTCGCAGAACTCTCGAAGAGGATATGCCGAGTCGAGCATGAATACCGACGAGTTGATCTGGAATGCGCAGATTTCTCAGGATTTCCTCAAGGGAAATGCAGCTACAGTGAGCATACAGTTCTACGATATCTTGAGAAACCAGAGCAACATCAGCCGCACCATCAGTGCTGCCATGCGTCAGGATACGGAGTATAACGCTATTTACAGCTATTGCATGGTACACTTTATTTACCGTCTGAATTTGTTTGGTGGAAAAGGCGCTCCCAAAGGCGGTCCAGGATTTGGTGGACCGAGAGGTGGATTCGGAGGACCTCCTCATCGCCGTTTCTGAGAAATGGGATTATTAACCGTTACATAAGAGTCATATCCGACTTATAAACTATCTTCCATAAGTTTATACAAAACATATAGAAGATAGTTGCGATAGGTTGTGATATGGCTTTTTTATGTATACTTTTCTCTATAAGTAGATGGAAAGGCATTTTTTCCTTTCTTTACTTGTTTGCTGAATCATTTAATTTTCATTACTTTTGCCCGAATCGCTGAATATAATGTTATGAAAAAACTTTTAAATATTCTTTTATACCTGTTTGTTAGCCTTTTAGCTCATGCTCAGCTAAATTGTACCTTTACTCATTATTCACAGGAAAACGGTTTGTCGGAAAATTCGGTTATGGATATGGTGCAAGACCATGACGGAATGATATGGTTTGCTACGTGGGATGGTATCAATCGTTTCAATGGATATGATTTCAAGGTGTATAAGGCTCGTAAGGAGAATGAAATGCGCTGGAGTTCCAATCGTGTGGATCATCTTCAGGTGGATAAGTATGGAGATGTATGGTGCATTACTTACGATGGGAGAGTGTTTCGTTTTGATAAACGGATGGAAACATTTACTGAAGTACTTGCCGACGGATTGGGAAAAGATTTGACTATAACGTCTATTTTGCCGCTTGATAATGGAACGGTATGGTTGCTTACCGATAAGAACGGAGGTATCAGGGTCGTTCCCGATAAAAAAACGGGAAAACTCACTTCGAAAATATATTTGTCTACTGCGTCTAAGGAAAAAGGGACAGCTATCAATACGGTTTTCCTGGATAAAAAAAATAAAGAGTGGTTGCTGACGAAAGACGGTTTGTTTGCAATAGACGGCACGAATGGGAAGAAGGCCTCTTTTTTTGTGAATACCCATTTGGAAGCAGGCCATGCGGGACAATCTTTTTTTTCGGCGACTTCCGTGAACGAACACGTTTATTTTACCTCCAGCTATGGACGGGTGTGGAAGTATTCGCTGAAGGATGAATCTTTTGTATTGAAAGAATTGTCTTTGCAGGACGACATTATTGCTATTCATAAGCTGCCGGGTGATAAAATCGTCATGGCTACCCGCAAGTTGGGCTTTGTCATAAGCGATGCAGCACTAGATAGTGTGACGTATTATAATCCGGTTGATAAATTTGATTTTTCCCAGTATCCTATCCGGTCAATGTATGTGGATAGCCGTAATGAAATCTGGTTTGAAGTAAGGAAAATAGGAAGTGTTTGCCATTTTAATCCGTTTACTCAAATATTTAAGGTTGAGCAGGTTGCTGTTGAGAGGGAACCGGGGGATGCTCCTAAATTCGCGATTTGTGAAGATAAACTAGGGAATTTGTGGGTACATCCGTTTGGGGGAGGATTGTCGTTGTTTGATAGAGAGAATAATTGTTTGTCACCTTTTTATAATGAGGCAGGAACTGATTCCTGGCGTTTTTCCAATAAGTTGCATGCAATGATGCTCGACCATCAGGGAAATCTGTGGCTGGGAACACACTCGAAAGGACTGGATAAGGTAACATTCTTTAAAAATGAATTTCATCTGCTGAAACCTCTTGACTGTAATTATGATACTAACGCCAATCAGGTACGTGCATTGTGTGAGGATTCCCGTAAACAGCTTTGGATAGGTACACGTGACGGCAAGATTTCTGTTTATTCACTTGCTTTCGACTTTCAGGGTTATCTGACAATAGATGGAAGAATTTCTTCTTCGGGAACTCCTTTTAAGGGCTCTGCCTATAAAATAATAGAAGATTCAAACAAAAATATCTGGATTGCCACTAAAGGAAACGGATTGCTTCAGTTAATTCCTCAAGGAAACGAGTATAAGTTACATCACTATGTATACGATGCCAGAGATGTTTACAGCTTGAGTCATAACAGTGTCTACGATTTGTGTGAAGACAGTCTCGGACGTATCTGGGTTGTCACATTCGGAGGAGGTATCAACTATATAGAGAGGCAGGATGATGGAAGCGTGCGTTTTATCAATTCACGCAATAACCTGAAGTCGTATCCGATAGATCGCTGTTATAAGGCTCGCCGTATGACGCATGATAAAAACGGGACATTATGGGTAGCGACATCAAATGGACTTTTGTCGTTCAGTGAGAAGTTTGCACGCCCTGATGACATAAACTTTCATTTGCACGTCAGTATACTCGATCAGCGGGAGGCCTTGACATGTAATGATATATACGATATTTTACTTACACACGATAACAGGATGTTCTTCGCTACATTTGGAGGTGGGTTGAATGAACTGAAGAGTGTGGACAAACAGGGTAATGCGTCGTTCATTTCGTATGGAACAAAGGATGGTCTTCCTACAGAGGTACTTTTCTCGCTTGCCGAAGACAAAGATGGAAATATTTGGATGGGGTCAGAAAGTGGGTTGAGCAAGATGAATATCGTTAATCATCATTTTGTTAATTATCTGAAGCAGGAGATCGGTGAGGAATTGTTGTTCGAGGAAAGTACAGCGATAGCTTCTACTGACGGACGTCTGTTGTTCGGTACAAATCGGGGGATGTTGTGCTTTGCTCCCCAGCAGGTTCGGAAAAATGCGTATGTACCTGAAATTGTTTTTTCGGGCTTGAAAATAGCTAATAAAGTGATTGTTCCGGAAGCCGGCTCTGTTTTGCCGGAATCGTTAAACAGTTTGTCGCATCTTTCTCTTTCGCACAAAGAAAATACGGTAACATTTTCGTTTGCTGCACTGGACATGAGCTTTCCCGAGAATGTGAAGTATGCCTATATTCTTGAGGGCTTCGACAAAGAGTGGAACTATGTGGGCAAGCAGCGTACGGCTACTTATACCAACTTGCCTAAGGGAAAATACGTTTTCCGTGTGAAATCGACGAACGGGGCAGGCATCTGGGTGGAAAATGAACATAGTCTGAATATTACCGTAAAACCTTCGTTCTGGGAAACGACTTATGCTTTTATACTTTATATTCTGGTGTTTATAGCAGTCTTGTTGGGAGGAGCTTATATTCTGTTCCTTATTTATAGGCTGAAGCATGAGGTGTCTGTCGAACAGCAGGTTACGGATATGAAGCTGCGTTTCTTTACCAATATATCGCATGAGCTCCGAACCCCGCTTACACTGATAGAAGGCCCGCTGGAATTTATCTTGAAACGTTCGGATTTAAGTAAGGAGGTGCGTGAACAGTTGCAAGTGGTAGAGCGCAATACTCATCGCATGCTGAGGCTGGTCAATCAGATACTGGACTTCCGTAAGATACAGAATCACAAGATGAAACTTTGTGTTGAGCAAATTGATATCGTATCGTTCGTGCATAAAATTATGGAGAACTTTGAATCGGTGGCAGAGTCGAATAAGATTGATTTTATGTTCGAGAGCGAACAGCCTGTATTGAAATTGTGGGTCGATGCTGATAAGGTGGAAAAAATAGTGTTCAATCTGTTGTCGAACGCATTTAAGTATACACAACCTGGAAAGACGATTACCGTGTTTGTACACGAGAATGAAGACAGTGTGACTGTAGGTGTGCAGGATCAGGGTATCGGTATTCCCGAGAACAAGAAAAATTCTCTGTTCGTCCGTTTTGAAACCTTACTCGACAAGAACTTGTTCAATCCGAACAGCTCGGGTATCGGACTTTCACTTGTAAAAGAACTGGTCGAGATGCACCATGCTACCATACGTGTAGAAAGCAAGGAAGGAGAGGGAAGCTGCTTTATGGTTGATTTTCTCAAAGGCAAGGAACATTATGGTGAGGATGTAGAGTTTGTTCTTTCCGACAATGTGGAAGTGATGGATGCCATCAGCAAGCAGGATGTGCCGGATGATGCGGTGACTGTTCCAGATGTGGCAGCATCTGATGCATCTCAAGATAAAACCGCAGCTGAGAAGACTATGTTGCTTGTAGAAGATAATCTGGAACTGAGATTCTTCTTGCGTAGTATTTTTAGTCCGCGTTTCCGTATCATAGAAGCTGCCAATGGAGTAGAAGGGTTGGAAAAAGCGGTGAAGTATATTCCAGATATTATCATCAGTGACATCATGATGCCTGAGAAAGATGGTATTACGTTGGTCCGTGAATTACGTGAAGAACTGACAACCAGCCATATCCCTGTGGTTCTGCTTACGGCTAAAACAGATATGGATACCAAGCTCCAGAGTTTGCAACAGGGAGCCGACAGTTATATTACCAAACCTTTTAGTGCTACTTACCTGGAAGCTCGTGTCGATAATCTGCTGGCACGCCGACAGAAATTACGTCAGTTCTATTGTGAGCGTCTGATGAATGTTAATCCTCCTGAGGTAGAGAATGAAGAGGAAGAAATTGACATGATGTCGCAGCAGGATCGTCGTTTCCTTGAACGTCTGACCGAGTTTATGGAGCGTAATATTGATAACGGAGATTTGGTTGTCGATGATTTGGTGCATGAGATGGCAGTCAGCCGTTCAGTTTTTTTCAAAAAATTAAAATCGCTGACGGGACTTGCTCCGATTGAATTTATCAAAGAAATGCGTGTAAAGCGTGCTGCCCAGCTCATTGAAACGGGAGAGTTTAACATGACTCAGATTGCTTATATGGTCGGTATCAATGATCCGCGTTATTTCAGCAAGTGTTTCAAACAACGCTTTGGCATGACTCCTACCGAATATAAGGATAGGCAGAAAAGTAAATAGAGGATTTTTGTTTTTATTGGTAAGCTTTTTAAAATGCTATTTTAGCAACGATGAATGATTAATTTGAAAGTTTATCTATTTTTCAAGAGATAAAGAAGAAGGGTCGTATCATTACTCAGAAACAGAGTTTGATACGACCCTTTTTAGATTTTGTAGTTGTAGGCTATTATTTGTTGATCTGTCATTTAACAATATTACAACATTGTATGCGGTATCTGTTTGACTTTAGAATGGATATCCGATTGCAAAATGAATACCCATGCCGTCTTTGAACCGGGGAATGTTGTAATACTTGGAGATACCCGTTTCGTAAGGTACGTGAAGGGCGATTCCCCAGTCGAGGCGGAGCACGAGGAATGACAGGTCGTAGCGGATACCCAAACCGGTGCCTAGTGCAATGCTATCTAAGAATTTGTTGAAGCTGAATTCGGCATCCGGGCGGGCTTCATCCTTGCGCATCAGCCATACGTTGCCGGCATCCAGAAAGACGGCTCCGTTCAGGTTGCCGCCGAACAAGCTCGACAGGATACGGAAACGGTACTCCAGATTGGCTTCCAGTTTAATGTCACCTGTTTCGTCGACGTACGAATAGGTGGAACTTTCTGCCGGATGAAAGCGGCCCGGACCGATGGAACGTACCGTAAAGGCACGGATACTGTTGGCACCTCCTACGTAGAACTGTTCGCTGTAGGGAGCGATGGTCTTGTTTCCGTACGACCAAATAACTCCTGCCATGAAGCGGGCTGCTATCTGCTGTTTGTCGCTGATGTAATACAACGGGCGTATCTCGCTTGAGATTTTCATAAACTGTGCAAAAGGTGTTCCGAGGAACTTCTTGTCCTTCTCTTTTAGGCTTCGTCCGAAGGCTGCATAAATAAGGGAGGTGACGTTTCCTGCCGAGGTAAAGGAGTTTTCCCACCACAGGCGCATCCGGCGCTGCTGCCAGGAGTTGTCGTAGGTAAAGGTATAGGTCACCGATGGGATGAACTGGTCGTCCAGACTGTGGAACAGCATCGGGTTGGCTTCTGCTATGGAGTCGAAGGCTGCCGTGCGGTGTTGCAGGTGGTTGAATGCCAGATGAAGCGGCGTGACAGTGTGCTTCATGCTGCGTGAGGGCTGGAAGCTGTACGCAACGCTTCCTCCGAAGGAAAGCATCTTGAAGTAACGGGCACGATTCACTTGTTCGGCATAAATTTTAAAGTTGGTTTGCGAAGGGAAACGGAAAGGGTCGATACGGTTACGTACCCACGGCAGTACGAGGCGGGGAAACTCCAGCGACAATGCCGCTCCCAGTTCATAGGAGTTCATGACCGACTTGTCGCCGTCTACGGTAGAACTCGTTTGCCATTCATACGAACCCTTTAGCTCGAGGTTAAGCGAGGCTCCCATGCCGCGGAAGTTCTTGCGCGAGAGATTGAAAATGGCTCCCGGTCCGGTCTGTTTGGTACTTTTGGTCGTGACGTTCAGTTCCAGTTCACTATTGTAGGGCAGGTCGAACATGGCATTTACCCGTATGTCGAGGGTATCTTTTTCGGCTCCGCTACGGGGAGTGTATTGAAAGTCGCTGAACTTGAATACGTCCAGTCGTGCCAGTGCTTCTTGCGTATAGTTCTGTCGGGTTTGTGAATAGACTTCTCCTTTGCGGTATAGAAAACGTTTGCGGAGTACGCCGTACCGGATGCCGGGTTTCTTGCCGGAATAATAAACCGTAAAGTTGCGTCGTTTCAGCGAATCGGTGGGCTGTTCGCCGTTGTAGCCGGTAAGATACACCGAGGTGTGTCCGATGTAATAGGTGCGGAGTGCTTCTTCGGGTATACTCTGTCGTGGTACAATCTTCATACTGACGTAGCCTTTGCGCATGATGGTGTCGGCCAGAAACGTCAGAAATTCGTTTCTGGCATAGTAATATCCGTTGTCTCGCAGCAGGTCTATCAGGCGTTGGCGCTCCTGATTCAGCACGGTCACGTCGAAGTTGTCGCCGCTGCGTACCAGACGTTCATCGAAGTGGGCGCGGATCAGACTGTCGGTACGTGGCCGGAAGCCTTCGTAGATGAGAGTATCGATATAGTAGGGCTTACCCATGTCTATATCGTAGCTCAGTTTTACGGCACGGGGATTGCGCGTGCTGTCTACACGGTAGGTTACCTTGCCGTCAAAATAACCGTAGTCGTGCAGCAGGTTGGTTGCTACCTTGATACGAGTTTCAGGATTGACGGTAGAAACGTATACGGGATCGGAGGCCAGTTTTTTGAATACCCAATGGCCAAATCCTTTTTCATATCGCTCGAAGCGGTTGTATATCCATAGTCCGAAGGGGATCGGAAAGCGTATGTTGGGATTGATTGTAATGGCATAGTTGGGGGCGATGCTGATTGCACCTTCCACTTCTGCCAGCGCGTTTTGTCCTGCCTTGCTTTTGTCTTCGTTGTTGATGGTTACCTTTTTCAATCCTAAATACAATGTTTCCCCTTCAGGCAAATGCTTGGTAGTAGAGCATGACGCTGAGAGTAACGTTACCAGCAGAATGGCTATATAATATATGTTCTGTCTTTTCATGAATCTGTTTTTATGTGTCTAAAAAATCAGTTGGCTGTTTCTTGTTCCGGCTGCTTCTTCTTTCGCGAGCGGAAGATGAAGAGCTCACCCAGTTTGCTTACTTTCTTTCTCAGTACAATACCGGCACCGGTTTCTATCACTTCGCCGTCGAGAATGCTTTCGTAATTCTTGTCGTGGAAAATCTTGATGTAGCGTGTTCCACTGTTGTCGAGGCGGTATTCCAGCGATATATTATCGATAAATGATTCATCTTGCTGCTGTACGTCGTTTCCGGTAGAAATCTTTCCGCCGATAATTACCTGGAAGCGGTTGTTCCAGAAACGTTTGGCAAACTGGAAGTTGTAGTCGGTACGGGTATTTCCTGTACCGCTTTCGTCCGTCGTTTCCATACCGAAATTGATATCGATACTTTTCAGTGCGCTTCCCGCCACTTTGTTGATTTCGCTTTGCAGGAAAGAGTTCAGCATACTGTTGGTATCGAATCCTTTCGTTCCGGCACTGCTGTCGCCCATGTATACGCCGGTAACCAGCATGGTGACTGCCAGCTTATTCTTTTCTTCGGCCGACTTTGATGCCAGTTCATTCTGCATGGTTCCGTCGTCGGGGGCCTCGAGGGTAAAGGTGAATCCTAGATTCTCCAAGCGGTTAGTCAGATTAACACCCACATCAAAGTTAACCATACGAGTACTTTCTCCCCCGTCGGATGAAACCGAGGCGCGTACACGCTCGGAGGCTTTGATGTTCAGATTAGGATTCATCAAGTTACCAGTCCATTCTATGTAGCTTCCGTCTTGTATGTAGAAGGTTTTCAGCGGGATAATAGGCATTTCGTATTTCATTTCTCCGCTCATCAGCGAGTATCGTCCGTTCAGCAGCATGTTGCCGTCGGGTTGATACTGGAACGAGAGGTCGCCTCCACCTTCCAGCAGCATGTAGTTGCTGCCGTTGTCGTTCAGGTCGACACGTGCCTGTACGGCTTCATCAATGTGGAGTGTCATCAAGATATCCATTCCTCCCAGCGACATAACCGGCATGTTGGGCTTCTCTATATGAGTGGTATCGCTGAAGTCGACAAACGTTACGGTTTCGTTCAGGCGGTCTTCCACGGTGAGCGGTGAATCTTTCAGCACATAGGTGAAATCACTGTTGCCTAGTATGTTCATGTTTCCGCGCATGGTCAGGGCATCTGGTCTTCCTTTCAGCATGGCGTTGACATCGACATACAGTTTGCCGTGAACCAGCGATTCCTTGGTACGCTTGGCATTGATCAGTTCGAAATTGTGTGCCTGCATCTTCAGGTTGATATCCATGGCAGCCATGTCGGTCATATCGACATATCCGTCGATGCTGAACGGCGTTTTTCCCTTGGTGAAGATATTGAAGCGTTCGAATATCAACCGGCTGTTTTCTATCTTCAGCGGGCGGTCATCGAAACGAAGGTTCAGCGAAGCCTGCGGTATGTTTACGATGACGCTATCCATTCCCAATTGTCCGTTTAATACGGGTTGCGACGTAGAGCCTTCTACGGAAATGGCTCCGTCGAGGTCGCCTTGCAACTTTGCCATATTGTCGGGGATAAATGCATTGGCTATCTTCAGCGGCAGGTGATGCAGGTTCACGTCGGCAGTGATATGGTCTTTGTCGTTTTTGTCCGAAGCCGACAGATAACTTCCGTTCATGCTCATGATTTCTTCTCCGTTCAGCATGACAAAACCGTCGATGCTGTGCTCTCCCGTTTCCTTAGGAAGATAGACGGCGCTCATTTCCCAGTTGCCCAATGGCTGCTTGTTGTAGGCCAGATTGTTGATACTTATATCGGTAGCCACTTGCGTACTGGCTTCGGTCTGTATATAATGGGCTTCTGCATTGATGAACCCGGCTATGTCGGGCATGTAAGGGATAATGCGCCGGAATTCAGCTATGTTTATCTGGTTGAGTCCTAACGTAATATCTTGTTGAGCGAGAGAATCGGGGGTAGAGTACAGCGACAGTCCCGAATGGTTCTCGTCGTATATCTTTACGTCGGCATGGATGCGTCCCTGGTCGCTCAGGTAAATGTAATTGTCGGGATTTACCTTGAACGGCCGATATACCAGTGTGGGGTTGTCGGGAGTAATGTGCATGCTGATTCCGTTGGGACGTAGCTGGGCTTGCAGACCGAGGTCTACGCCTGTTTCTCCTTTCCCGTTTAGATAACCGATTAGCATCTGTGCGTCGGTAGAGCCTATGTAACCGTTCAGAGAGATATTGAATGCTTCCTGACGCTTGCTGGCAAGTGCCTTTACACCGCTGTTGAACTGTAGGCGAGCAGAATCCTGTGAGGCTCTGAAGTAAATAGTGTCCAGTTGCAGACTGTCAGTATGCAGGCCAAACAAGTCGATAGAACCGTCCAGTCCTTTTTCGGGTGACATGCTGAAGTTTGCTCTCAGGCGGTTATAACTGATGTGCTGTGCTGCCAGAAAATTGGCAACCGGATTGTCGGAACCGGAGAATATCTTCAGCTGGGCTGTCGGCATTATCTCCTTGAGCAGTTGCTGGTTGATATGTTTCTTTTTCCACTGGGCACTGAATTCTTGTGCTATGCGGTCGGTCTTGTTCATGAATTTTTCAAGACTGTTCGCTGTTCGGAACAGGAAAGTCAGGTCACCGGCATTCACATATCCTCGTACCGAGTCGGGCGCCATGTTGAATCCCGCATGCAGGTCCTTGGTCTTGAATGTCCGTTCCGCCGTGGCCAGCTGGATTCCGCTGATGGTTGTCCGTGCACTGTGCCGCTGTTTCATGTCGGTCTGTGCATGAACTTCAATGTTCATGGACGAGCGGAACGGTGTATTCATCAGTGCCAGTTCCTGCCAGTCCAGCAACCGGATGTTAGTATTGAGATCGGCTTTTACCAGATTGGGATGCAGCAGTGCCTGCAATTCCGCCGATACGTCGAGCGCACGGTTGTTGATGTTCAGTAGTGCCGAAGCTTGAGAGCGTTGCAGTCCTGCCGTCAGTGTCACTCCCGAGAATACGAGTGACCCGTATCGGAAGTGAGAAACTTCGGTTTTTAGCATTGCTCTTGTACGCGGAGAGAAAAAGTCCATGCCTTCGCCTTCAGCATGAATGGTAGCCGAAAGTCCGAAGATGGAGTCATGAGGCATGAAACGGTGCAGGTTGAGGCTGTCTACGTTCAGGTCGAACAGATAGGCTTCCTTCTGCATGTCGTAGTCTGCTTTGACAGATACGTTGGCCTTCCTGCCTGGCAGGAATTGTAAGTCGGCTCCCAGTCTGCTTCCGTTGATTCGCGCTTCTCCGTTCAACTTCATGCCGTGAGGCAGCACGATACCTTCCATCATGGTTTCAACGAAAGCCAGATTGCCCGTTTCTACCTTCAGGTTGACCGAACCATTCCGGCGTATGCTGTCCAGTGGCAGAGAAATTTTTCCCGACGCCTGTGCCTTGAGTGCTCCCTGAATGTTTGCCGAGAGTGTAGTGAGGCGTATCTCTTTCAGGTTGCCGTCTACTCCTGCCCGTATTTGTAGGGGAGCAGCCGGATATTTCTGGATGAACGCTTCAGGCATGCCGGTAACTACCTTCAACAAGTCGTTCTTGCCGATGTCTGCCATGAGGCGGGCGTTGATTTGTCCGTCCTTATCGGCATGCGTAGCATCCCAGTCCATAGAGGCGTTAAACTCGATGAACGAGTCGGGAGTCTTTATCTGGAGCGAGGGTACCTTGAGGGTTTTCGCGTCGGAGATTAGTTTACCTTGCGTTGAGGTTATTTCCAGTCCGGAACGTTCCTTTAGGTTGAAGTCTTTGATATTGGCATAGATATCCTCCCCGGCATAATATACCGAGTCTAGACGTAGGTTAATGTCGGTGATGGCGATATGTGCTACGTCCAGTCCCTGTGCGGGAGCAAGCGTATTAGTATTGATGGAAGCCGTACCTTTGTTCAGATTGAGTGTCTGGGCAGAGTATGCCGATTTATGCAAGTCTACCAGTCCGTTGCGCAGTGACAGCTTTCCGATGGACGCTGACATGTCGAGGGAGTCTAAAGGCATCTGCATGGCAAACGATACATTTTCCAAATCGACATTTTTCAGCTGTATTTTCCAGTACAGCGGTGCCGAGCTGGTCGTGTCGGCAGCAGTCGTATCTGCCATGCATACCGATAGGTGTGTATCTTTCAGCGACAGTGTATTGACAATGGCAGTTTCCGGGTCGAGGTCTACTCCGTGAGAGGAAACGAAGAGTTCTCCCAGATTGCCTTTCAGGGTGAGCCCTTCAATCAGGTTTGCTGTATTGACCGAAGCCTTGGTAAGTTGCAGCCCGTCCAGCTCTACTTTCTTCCTCAGGAGCGGCATGAGCTGTACCTTGGCAGTCAGCCGTTCAGCATTCAGAATCGTATCTTGCTTGTCGACTACAACCGTATGGTTGACTACCAGGTTTAAGGGGAAGGAGAGCGAAATCCGTCCGATGGAAATTTGCATTCCTGTGGCCTCGGAAGCATAACGGGTAGCCGTATTCACCAGAAAGTTCTGGATAGGAGGAATGTATATCAAAATGCATAGTAGTATAAATAGTATGAACGGTGATGCGACAGCAATCCCAGTCCATCGTAAATACTTTTTCATAGGCTAAATAAAGCGTATAGTTTATTGCGAATTTATATAAAATAACCGAAACAACATTCATTTTGTTCTATAACAATTTAGCGCCATTTATATAAATTCTTTACCTTTGCGGTATAACTTAATTTAAAGACATATTATGAAACCAACTTTATTTGTCCTGGCAGCAGGAATGGGAAGCCGTTACGGAGGTTTAAAGCAGCTTGACGGCGTAGGACCTAACGGTGAAACAATCATGGATTATTCTATTTTCGACGCTATCCGTGGCGGATTTGGAAAAATCGTATTTGTAATCAGAAAGGATTTTGAAGAGGATTTCCGTAAGAAAATCATCAGCAAGTACGAAAATCATATTCCGGTGGAAGTAGTTTTCCAGAGCATAGACAAGTTGCCCGAAGGATTCACTTGCCCGGCAGAGCGTACAAAGCCATGGGGTACCAATCATGCTGTGCTGATGGGTAAAGATGTGATTCGTGAACCTTTTGCTGTTATCAATGCCGACGACTTCTACGGACGCGACAGTTTCGCCGTTATCGGCAAATATCTGTCTGAACTGCCCGAAGGAGCCAAGAATACATACTGCATGGTAGGATTCCGTGTAGGTAATACGTTGAGCGATAGTGGTACAGTAGCTCGCGGTATCTGCTCTACCGATGAACACAGACACCTGACTACGGTAGTTGAACGTACTGAAATCATGCGTATCAACGGCGTTGTTTCTTATAAGGATGAGAACGGTGAATGGGTAGGCATCGAAGATAATACACCGGTTTCTATGAATATGTGGGGCTTTACTCCCGACTATTTCAAGTATTCTGAAGATTACTTCGTAGACTTCCTGAAAGAGAATATTGACAAGCCGAAAGCTGAATATTATATTCCGCTCATGGTGAACAAGTTGATCAATGAAGGTACTGCCACAGTAGAAGTACTCGATACTACTTCTCGCTGGTTCGGTGTGACTTATGCTGCCGATCGTCAGGGAGTTGTAGATAAGCTGAAAGCACTTGCCGACTCTGGGGAATATCCGAGCAAGTTGTTCTGATAAGTGAAAAATTCCTTTGTGCTGAAGGATGGATTTTACCGTTCTGTTCAGCATAAAGGAATTTTTTTATTGCAATTTAAAAGATTATTCGTGATTTTGCGAACGATAAGAAACGATGGAAGAGAAAAAGGATTATACAGCCACACAAGAGCAGTTGGCAAGATTTGCCAAAGCTTTGGGACATCCGGCACGGATTGCTATCCTGCATTTTCTTGCCCGGCAGGAAACATGCTATTTTGGTGATATTCATGAGGAATTGCCTATTGCCAAGGCTACCGTATCTCAACATTTAAAGGAGCTGAAGGATGCGGGACTTATACAAGGCGAGGTGGAAACTCCGAAGGTGAAGTACTGCATTAACCGTGAAAACTGGAAACTGGCCAGCGGGCTTTTTCAGGAGTTTTTCGGGTTGTGTGTGGAGAAAACGAAAAAGTGCTGTAAATAATAATGGCCTTTTTTTGATTGTGATGTCATAGCTTTGTGAATTAACACTAAATTTAGTGCTTTAGAAATTAAAGCTTTAGGAACAGAATGTTTCTCGATGAAGCCGGAATATCCACTTCCAAAGGAGGTGGTAGGGCTTTCACTTTCCGAGGCAAAAGTGATTCAGTAGAAACTTCAGGCGACTGATCAGGTGACATAATCCCAAAATGCTGAATAAAATACCTACCTGATAGTGTAATAGGCCCCAATGTATATCTGCGGGACCTTTTTGCAATATGAGAATAATGGCAGTGACGATTGTCAGCAAGTAGGCAGGCCACCGATAGTCCCATTGTGATATGTCGATAATGGCAAGAGATACATGCAGATTCAATGCCTGAGAGCGGTTACCGGGGAGCGACTGGTTGTCGGACAGGATGGCAAACAATGATTTCAGCTTTTTCTGTTGTTGGGGAGATAAGCAGATGAGTTGCGATGTCAGGGTATATTGTTCGAAAGCCCTTTGAGAGGTTTCTTCCACAAAAGCGCTGTCTATCATGAGCAGGTACGCCGACAGCTGGTCAGAGTGTGTAAAACAGTGTACTTGTCCGGGCAAGACCAGAGCCGTTTTGTTCACCGCCAGTTCATAGTCCTTGAAGTCGATGCGGATATTGCAAGTCCCCGATTCAATAAATCCGAATATATAATAATCGTCTTGATGTACATAGTTGACCGGTGTTTCTCGTATGTTGTCCGGAGAGAATAGCCGCAGGCGTATTCCTGTTTCAGAAATGTCGGAAACTCTATGTCTGGGCAGTCTGGTCATTAAAAGCTGTTTTATGAGATTGTTATGGATTATTTGATAAGCATTACAATGCTTCCGCAGGTAATCAGGAGAGCACCTATTACCACCCGCAGGCTGACCGGTTCGCGCAGAAACAAGAACGACAGGCAGATGGTCATGACCACGCTGAGCTTATCTATTGGAGCCACACGCGACACATCTCCGGTTTGCAATGCTTTGAAATAAAACAGCCACGACAGTCCCGTTGCTATTCCTGAGAGGATGAGGAATATCCACGTATGTTCACTCACTTGTCTGATGCCTGCGGTTTCCCGGCTGCAGAAAACGATTCCCCACGTAATACACAAGATAATCGTGGTGCGGATAGCTGTAGCAAGGTCTGAGTTGATGTCTTTTACGCCTATCTTGGCAAAGATAGCTGTCAGTGCGGCAAAAAACGCCGACAGCAGTGCATAATACTTCCACATAATCGGTCGAATCTCTTAAAGTACGGGCAAAGTTATGGCTTTATGCCGGAAAGTGGTTGAATGAATTGGAAAAATATCAATTCGTTCAACTTTTGGCGTAAAACTGAAGCCGCGTAAAAGCATCCTGAGTGCAGGCAATAATGGCTTCGGTGTCATATTTATTACACGAAGTTTTGTAATAAAATGTTTTTTTTGCAAAAAATATATCATTATGGTGTTATCCAAACGACAGAAAATTATAACGGCGCTTGTAGCTGGCTTCATGGTAGGTGGAGGATTGTATTTCCTCTATCTGTTGAGAGCACATACCTATCTGACGGACGAACCTTCGGCTTGTGTGAACTGCCACATCATGTCACCTTATTATGCTACTTGGATGCATAGCTCGCACGGGCGGGATGCAACGTGTAATGATTGTCATGTGCCACACGAGAATTTTGTCAGAAAGTGGACTTTTAAGGGAATGGATGGAATGAAACACGTGGCAGCTTTTCTTACAAGCTCGGAGCCGCAAGTGATTCAGGCACATCCGGCAAGTTCGCAGGTGATTATGAATAATTGTATCCGCTGCCACCAGCAGCTGAATACAGAGTTTGTAAAGACCGGACGCATTGATTACATGATGTCGGAAGTAGGAAAAGGCAAGGCCTGCTGGGATTGTCACCGAGATGTTCCGCATGGAGGCAAGAACAGCCTTTCGTCTACTCCGGGAGCCATCACTCCCTATCCGGATTCTCCTTTACCGGAATGGTTGAGAAAAATGAAAAAGTAAAACAATCAAAAACTGAAATATATGAACAATCGTTTTAAATCTTGGCATGGATGGCTGTTGTTTGGAATATCAATGGTCGTTGTATTTTGTTTGGGACTTGCCGTATCTGCTTTGTCGGAACGTAGGGCAGAGGTTGTGAGCATCTTCAATAACAGAAAGAATCCGATGAAAGGTATTGTTGCTCAGAATGAAAAGTTTCAGGGTGATTTTCCACGGGAATATCAGACGTGGACCGAAACGGCACGTACAGACTTCCAGAGTGAGTTTAATGGCAATGTTCAGGTAGATGTGCTCGAGCAGCGTCCGGAAATGGTCATTTTGTGGGCCGGTTATGCTTTTTCGAAAGATTATGCTACCCCTCGCGGTCATATGCATGCCATTGAAGATATCCGGGCGACCCTCCGGACAGGAGCTCCCGAAGGTAGTCAGGACGGTCCGCAGCCGTCTACTTGCTGGACGTGTAAAAGTCCGGATGTACCTCGCATGATGCAGGAAATAGGGGTAGATTCATTCTATAACAATAAATGGGCTGCATTTGGAAGTGAGATTGTCAATCCAATCGGATGTTCAGACTGCCACGACTCGGAAACGATGGATCTTCATATCAGTCGTCCGGCACTTATCGAGGCGTTTGCCCGTCAGGGAAAGGATATTGCCAAGGCTACTCCTCAAGAAATGCGTTCGCTGGTCTGCGCACAGTGTCATGTAGAATATTATTTTAAGGGCGATGGAAAATACCTTACTTTCCCCTGGGATAAAGGCATGACCGTAGAAAACATCGAACAGTATTATGATGAAGCGAATTTTTCTGATTATACCCATGCGTTGAGCCGTGCGCCAATCATCAAGGCGCAGCATCCCGACTATGAGATTTCTCAGATGGGCATTCACGGACAGCGTGGAGTATCGTGTGCCGATTGTCATATGCCTTATAAGAGTGAGGGAGGCGTAAAATTCAGCGATCATCATGTTCAGAGCCCTCTGGCTATGATCGATCGTACCTGTCAGGTGTGTCATCGTGAAAGTGAAGAGACCCTGCGGAACAATGTATACGAACGCCAGCGTAAGGCCAACGAGATACGCAATCGTCTGGAAAAAGAACTGGCTGCGGCACACATTGAGGCTAAGTTTGCATGGGATAAGGGAGCAACGGACGGCGAAATGAAGACGGCTCTGCAATTGCTGCGTCAGGCACAGTGGCGCTGGGACTTTGCCGTGGCTTCTCATGGAGCATCCTTTCATGCGCCTCAGGAAATACAGCGGATTTTGTCGCATGGACTGGATCGTGCTTTACAGGCACGGCTTTCTATCTCTAAGGTGCTGGCAAAGCATGGATATACTGATGATGTGCCGATGCCGGATATTACGACCAAAGAAAAAGCGCAAAAGTATATAGGACTGGATATTCCGGCTGAAAAGGCGGCGAAAAAACGCTTTCTGGAGAAAACTGTACCCGAATGGTTGAAACAGGCTAAATCGAACGGACGTATTATTTAAGTTGTATGTGGAAAAGAACGTGGGGAATAAGTGAAGGTATCATGATCTGTGGAGGACTGGTCTTCATCGGTCTGATCCTTCATCTTTGTACGGGCGGACTGGACTGGGGCAGTTTTGCGTGGCCGCTGAATGTGTATCTGGCAATTGTATATGTAGCGGTTTTGGTCATTTTGTACCTTGTCCGGAGTAAGGTTTATTTTGTTCGCTGGGCTATGTCTTATCAGGCTGCTATTCCGTCTTTGATTTTTGTGGTATTTCTTACGTTCATTATGGGAATTACCAAGCAGGTTCCTGCCTCTGTCCCTCGTGAAGATGTCCCTTTGTTTGGCCGGATGCTTTCGTTCTGGCCGTTTGTCCTGGTGTATTTCTGGATGACTACGATTGTGGGACTGGTGTCTGTGCGGTATTTGTTTTCGTTCAAGCTGAGCAAGATTCCTTTTTTGTGCAATCACCTGGGACTGTTTGTAGCGTTGGTGGCCGGAACGCTGGGAAGTGCAGACATGCAGCGCCTCACCATGAATACACGGGTGGGGCAGGTGGAGTGGCGTGCGCTCGATGCCGACGGAAATCTGCATGAACTGCCTTTGGCGATTGAACTTAAGAATTTCAGTATCGACGAATATCCTCCGAAGCTGATGTTGATAGACAATGCAACGGGGAAGGCTTTGCCGGAAAGGGCTCCGGAACATTTGATGCTGGAGGAAGGTGTGCTGGCGGGCAGCTTGTCGGGCTGGCGTATCGAGGTACTGGATAAAATAGATATGGCTGCATCTGTTCCTGGAAAGGACAGCGTAAGATATGTTGAATGGGCCACTACCGGTGCTACCAGTGCCGTAAAAGTCAGGGCTTTTTCTCCTGATGGAAAGCGGACGGTCGGTGGGTGGGTAAGCTGTGGAAGCTTCCTGTTCCCGTATCAGGCTTTGCGCTTGGATAGTGCTTGCAGTCTGGTGATGCCCGATAGAGAGCCGCAGCGATTCTTCTCGGATGTGGTGCTCTATACCAAGAGCGGAAAGATCGTCGAGAAAACCATAGAGGTCAACAAACCAGCTACGATTGAAGGCTGGGATGTGTATCAGTTGAGCTATGACGAAGGGAAAGGACGCTGGAGCGATGTTTCTGTTTTCGAACTGGTTTCCGACCCGTGGCTTCCTGTAGTGTACGCCGGTATCATACTGATGATGGTGGGAGCCGTATGTATGTTTGTAATGGCTCAAAAAACGAAAAAGGAGGAGTTATGATAAGCTGGGACTATTTTATCTATTTCGCAGTCGTATCTGTCTTGTTTTGGATAATCGGCTCGTGGAGGGCCTTCAAGGGAAAGCATGTGCAGGCTTGTACGTTGACGATAGCCGGGCTGGTGGTGTTTGGAATCTTCATCGGGCTGCTGTGGCTTTCGCTGGAACGTCCTCCGCTCAGGACCATGGGAGAAACTCGTCTGTGGTATTCTTTCTTCTTGCCACTGGCCGGGTTGATTACCTATGTCCGGTGGAGATACAAATGGATATTGGGCTTTAGCTCCATCTTGTCTGTCGTATTTATTTGTGTCAACATCCTGAAGCCGGAAATTCACAATAAGGCGCTTATGCCTGCCTTGCAGAGTCCTTGGTTTGCCCCTCATGTGATTATTTATATGTTTGCTTATGCCATGCTGGGAGCTGCTGCCATCATGGGAGTATATCTTTTATGGGTAAAGAAGAAACAGACTGGCGAAAAGGAAATGGCGATGTGCGACAATCTGGTTTATGTAGGACTGGCATTCATGACGCTGGGGATGCTTACCGGAGCTTTATGGGCTAAAGAGGCATGGGGACATTACTGGTCGTGGGACCCGAAGGAAATCTGGGCGGCGGTTACCTGGTTTTCTTATCTTGCTTACATTCACATGCGGATAGGCTTCCGCCACAGGCAACGGATGGCCTTGTATATGCTGTTAGTGTCGTTTGTGTTTCTGCAAATGTGCTGGTGGGGAATCAATTACCTGCCTGCTGCACAAGGAAGCAGTATACATACTTATAATATAAACTGATAAAATCTCACTGCTATGAAAAAGAAAGATTCACTGGCTTTGGCCGTATTTTTGTTGTTGGGAAATATTGCTATGTCGAGTGCTCAGGAGAATACCGGCGATCAGGATCGTTTTTTTATCTCAGCGCAACTCCGTTCCCGGGGCGAGTACCGCAACGGTGCGTTGATGCCGCGGAATGAAGGAGAGAGTCCGGCCGGATTTATCAATGAACGTGCCCGACTGACATTGGGGTATGAACGTAAGAAGCTTTCCTTGCGATTTTCGGCACAGCATGTAGGAGTGTGGGGACAGGATGCGCTGGTTGACAAGAACGGGCGTTTCATTTTGAACGAGGCATGGGCTGGACTGGAGCTGAGTGACTCCTGGCTGGTTCAGTTGGGAAGGCAGGCGTTGGTTTATGACGACGAACGTATTTTAGGAGGACTGGACTGGAATGTGGCAGGGCGCTATCATGATGCGTTAAAAGTGGTGTTCCATAAGAATGGGCATCAGCTTCATGGAATATTTGCTTTCAATCAAAATGATGAGTATGTATCGGGAGGTACGTTTTACGATAGCAGCAAGACCAAGCTGTATAAAAATATGCAGACCTTGTGGTACCACTATGATTTTGACACTACTCCGCTAGGAATTTCTGTTCTTGCCATGAATCTGGGTCAGGAAGGTGGGGATGCTGCTACCCGGACATCGGATACCCAATATATGCAGACCGTAGGAACACATCTCAAGTTCAATCCCGGCTCGTGGAATTTGTCGGGCAGCTTTTATTATCAGACGGGCAAGAATGCTTCGGCACGGTCTGTTTCTGCTTACATGGGAAGCATACGTGCTTTATATCATATCAATAAAACCTGGTCGGTCAATGCAGGTACCGATTATCTGAGTGGAAGCAAAAGTCCCGACGGAACCTACAAGGCTTTCAATCCTTTATACGGAACTCATCATAAGTTTTACGGAGCAATGGATTATTTTTATGCGTCCGATTTTAGAAACGGTTATGCTCCCGGGCTTTCGGACACGCAGGTGGGGATCGGCTATAAGGCTTCCGCTGCTGTTTCCATGGGACTGAATTATCACTATTTTGCTACAGGTGTTAAATTGGACGGAATGAAACGTTCGCTGGGTTCTGAGTTCGACTACCAGTTGGACTGGAAAATTATGAAGGATGTTTCATTGTCTGTAGGGTATTCTGTCATGCTGGGCACTTCCACTATGGATGTCGTGAAAGGTGGCGACCATCGCAGCTGGCAGGACTGGGGATGGGTTTCACTCAACATCAATCCACAGATATTTGTGAAATAATATTGTTTGCTTTCTACAGAGGAGGATGTGTCAAAACAACATGCTGGTTTGGCACATCCTTTTATTCGAAGAGGCAATAATTATACAGGTTGCGTATCATTTTCAGGTTGAGCTCAATGTGGTTGTTTCCCTTTCTGCGGATGATGCCTTCCTTTTCCATTTTGTTGAACTCCGTCGATAAGGCCGGACGGGTTACGTTCAGGTATTCGGCCAGCTGAGTGATGGTATGCGTTATTTTTATGGTAGAAGAATCTTTTTTCAGTTTCTTGATGAGATATACCAGCACTCTTTCACGAATCGTTTTTCTGGAAAGAACATCCAGCCGGCTCGTCGTACAGGCATTGCAGTTTCCAGATATACAGAAAAAACTTTTCAGCATCTCGGGATACTTACTTAGCAGTTCGAAGGTAGAATCCTTGGTAGCAGTCAGCAGGACAGACTTGTTCAGAGTTTTGAACGTAGCAGGAAAACGATTATCCCTTTGAAACAGATGCGGAGTGGCAAAAGTGCGTGGAGCTTCTATATGCTCTATCAGTACTTCGTTTCCGTTGGCATCGATGATGTTCACTTCCAGAATTCCTTCCAGCAAGATATACAGGTAGCAGCAAGTGCTTCCTTGTTCGATGATGACTGTATCCTTGTCTATTTCATACAGTTTGAAATGTAATTTTTTGATGATTTCACATTTTAGGTTAACCGGTAAGTCTTTGAATAAGGGGATAGATAATAACTTGCTTTCATAATAATCGTTATATGGTATGCTTTTCATGTTTTTAGATTTATATTGTCATACAAATATAGCGGTTTTAGTGGTTATTGCCAATGAAATTGTGTCAAAATGAAGCTGATCGGGGAAATGGACTGAAGTGGAAATGTTTAAGTCATCCTTCAAAAACTTTGAACTATATGATTTTTATCAACAAATCGCTCACATTTTTACGTTGATTCAGAAGCGTTCCACAAACGCTGCATCTGAAGCCTTCAATGCAAAAATAAAGAGCTTCCGTTCACAGTTCAGGGGAGTAAAGGACAAGGCTTTCTTTTGGTTCAGGCTGGCTAAGATTTATGCTTAATCAACGAATCCCTCAGATTTTTACGTTGAGCCGATTTTTACGTTGAGCCATTCTTAATTCCTGAAAGCCCAAAAAAGAAAAGGTCTTCATTTTTGAAGACCTTCTTTTGGTGATCCGCTTGGGGCTCGAACCCAAGACCCCAACATTAAAAGTGTTGTGCTCTACCTGCTGAGCTAGCGAATCAAACCTGTTTTGCTATCATTTCCTGATTGCGAGTGCAAAGGTAGGTGTTTCTTTTTAATCTACCAAATATTTTGGAATAAAATGTGAAAATAATATTCTGTTTAATTTTTAGGATATTGATTATCAGTTGTTTATTTTGCTGTGTTGAAGGAAAAGAATATTTAAGGACAAACTTAATAATCGTCAAAAGCTTAAAAAGGATTGTTTTATTCTTGTTTTTTTACTTACTTTTGGCAAAGTATTTGTATGATTTTAAGTGAATAGAAACACATAAAGATAGATTGTATGTATTGGATTTTATTTATTGGCATTGCCCTTATCAGTTATTGGGTGCAGTCGAACCTGCAAAGCAAATTTGATAAATATTCTCGCATGGCATTGAGTAATGGCATGACAGGCAGGGAGATTGCAGAAAAGATGCTTCGTGATAATGGCATTTATGATGTAAAAGTAACCAGCACTCCGGGAATGTTGACCGACCATTATAATCCGACAAACAAAACCGTCAACCTGAGTGAGGGAGTTTATAATACATGTAGCGTGGCTGCGGCTGCCGTTGCGGCTCACGAATGCGGACACGCCGTACAGCATGCCCGGGCGTATGCACCCTTGCAGATGCGTTCGGCACTGGTTCCGGTGGTACAGTTCTCTTCTTCCATCGTACAGTGGGTTTTGCTGGCAGGTATGTTCATGATTCATTCATTTCCTCAGCTGCTGCTCATCGGTATTTGTCTTTTTGCCATGACTACCTTGTTCAGCTTCATTACTCTGCCGGTAGAAATCGATGCAAGCCGTCGGGCACTGGTATGGTTGAGCGGGGCAGGGGTGACCAATGCTTCCAATCACCGTCAGGCACAGGATGCCCTGAAGTCGGCCGCCTATACATATGTAGTAGCCGCCCTCGGTTCACTGGCTACCCTGATTTATTACATTACTATATTTACCAACCGCCGCGAGTAATCAGTATCGGAAAAAGATAAACAAGGCGCAGAGACATGTATTGAGTCCGGAGGACAAATATGATGCTCTGCGCTTTTTTATTTTGCTCGTCGCAGGAAATATCTTCTTCTGTACCAGACACCAAATTCAAATATTTCATGTATTTTTGCAGCGGAATTTATAAATTTTGACTCATTATGGCTACAAAACCCAGTATACCCAAAGGAACAAGAGATTTTTCGCCGGTGGAAATGGCGAAACGTAACTATATATTCGATACTATCCGCGAAGTATTTTACCTGTACGGATTTCAGCAGATAGAAACTCCTTCGATGGAGAACCTGTCTACGCTGATGGGGAAATACGGCGAGGAAGGCGACAAGCTGCTGTTCAAGATACAGAACTCGGGAGATTATTTTTCGGGTCTGACTGATGAGGAATTGCTGAGCCGCAATGCTGCGAAGCTGGCAAGCAAGTTCTGCGAAAAGGGCTTGCGCTACGACCTGACAGTACCTTTTGCCCGTTACGTGGTGATGCACCGCGATGAAATCAGCTTCCCGTTCAAGCGTTTCCAGATACAGCCGGTATGGCGTGCCGACCGTCCGCAGAAAGGGCGTTACCGCGAGTTTTATCAGTGTGATGCCGATGTAGTAGGAAGCAACTCGCTGCTGAACGAAGTGGAACTGGTACAGATGATTGATGCGGTATTCAATAAGTTTGGTATCCGCGTGTCTATCAAGATCAACAACCGTAAGATTCTGACAGGTATTGCCGAGATTATCGGAGAAGCAGACAAGATTGTCGACATCACGGTAGCGATCGACAAGCTAGACAAGATCGGTCTGGAGAATGTGAATGCCGAATTGGCGTCGAAAGGTATTCCGCAGGAAGCCATCGACAAGTTGCAGCCGATTATCTTGTTGAGCGGTTCGAACGAAGAGAAACTGGAAACACTGAAGTCGATTCTGGCTGCCAGCGAAACCGGACTGAAGGGGGTAGAAGAAAGCGAATTCATCTTGAAGACCATCGCTACACTGGGCATCAAGTCGGAAGTAGAGCTGGATCTGACGCTGGCACGTGGATTGAACTACTATACCGGTGCTATTTTCGAAGTAAAGGCACTCGACGTTCAGATTGGTAGCATCAGCGGTGGTGGACGTTATGACAACTTGACAGGTGTGTTCGGTATGGACGGTATGTCGGGAGTGGGTATCTCTTTCGGTGCCGACCGTATCTACGATGTGCTGAATCAGTTGGATCTGTATCCGAAGGATGCTGCACTGGGCACTCAGTTGTTGTTCGTCAACTTTGGGGAAGCTGAGGCTGCTTACGTACTCCCGATACTGGCGAAGGTTCGTGCGGCAGGTATCCGTGCCGAGATTTATCCGGACAGTACGAAGATGAAGAAACAGATGAGCTATGCCAATGCCAAGGCTATTCCTTTTGTTGCTATCGTAGGCGAGAACGAAATGAACGAAGGCAAAGTAACCTTGAAGAACATGGCAACGGGTGAGCAAAGCCTGCTGGCTCCCGAAGAATTGATTGCTGCGATACGCTGATAAAGAAATTTTTTACCCTTTTTTGCCCTTCACCCCCTTCACACCGACCGGATGTGAAGGGGGTGAACTGTTTATAAGAGGTTTTGCTCGTCAATTATCTGAACAGATCGCATCCAATTGTATGTACGGGTGAACTGTTTATTGGAAGTTCTATCTTTCAATGGCTAGAACGTATCTATCCAATCGTATTATAGGTTGGGCTGTTTATAAGAAGTTCCACCCGTCAATTGCCCGAACATATCGCCATCCGATCGTGTACGGATGGACTGTCTATAAAAAGTTCTGCCCGTGTCTGTCGGAATTTATCGGGACATTTTTTTAGAATTTGTACAAAAGAAAAAATTTTTTGTACAAATATTCCGGGCTTTCTGACGAGGTTACTGCATAGATTTCTTGTTCTTTTACGATAACTTCCCGTTCATGGCTTTTCTTTCCGCTGTATCCTGATATTGCGCAACACAAACGTAACCGGCTCGTAAGTGAATCATCAACCGGATGCAATGTGTGCGAAATACGGTCATCCTATTTTTGCATCAGAAAAAAATGAGAAGATAGGATGATTGATACGAATAAGATTATGCTGGCAGCCTCGGCAATGGTTTTGAGCATCAGTGCTCAGGCTTTTACGGTAAAGGGAGTCGTGATAGACCATTCGACGAAAGAACCGCTCATCGGGGCAACCGTTCAGGTGGGAGGAACGACAACGGGAGTGATTACCGATATCGACGGACGTTTCGAAATCAGAGATATAAAAGGTAAATCGTGCACGCTTGTCGTACAGTATGTTTCGTACAAGACGCAGGAACTGGTCGTACAGCAGGGACAGAAGGAGGAACTGGTCATTGCTCTGTCGCCCGACAACCAGCAGCTCGATGAGGTGACGGTGGTAGCCCGAAAGAATCTGGAAAACGAGCGTGCGCTGATGATGGAACGGCAGAAATCGAGTGTGGCCATCGAGAATATCGGTGCCCGGGAAATGAGTGCCAAGGGTATCTCCAACGTGGAAGAGGGAGTCAAGAAGATAAGCGGTGTGTCGGTAGCTTCGGCGGGACAGATTATCGTGCGCGGACTGGGCGACCGTTACAGTACGACTACCCTGAACGGACTGCCGATTGCTTCACCCAATCCCGACCATAAGCTGATACCACTCGATTTGTTTCCGGCTTCTACGGTGAAGAATATTACGGTGAGCAAGGTGTACGAGGCAAATACGTTTGCCGACTATTCGGGAGCACATATCGATATCGGTACCAAGGAACAGACCGGTGAGGATTTTTTCAGCCTGTCGTTCAATACCGGAGGGAAATTCAATACCTTAGGAAAAGATACGTACCGCATGGATCACGACGGTACTTTGTTCAAGACTCCTTCGCTGGACAGTAAGTTGCGCGATATGGAGCTGATCGATTTTGAAGAGTATGCCGTAAACAATAAACTGTTTAATACGAACTTCGATGTTTCCAAGAGCAAGGCGTTGCCGGAGTTTGGAGGGAACATCGGGGTAGGCAGAACATTCGATATACAGGGCAATCGCCTCAGTGTACTGGCTTCGGCTGGTATCAGCAACGAACAGCAGACCATGCTGGATGCCAGTGTGCGTACCTTGGAGGCGACCGGCAGTACCCTGAACGACTTTCAATACGATAGTTATTCCAATGAACTGAAAATAGCCGGACTGGGTAGCTTAGGTTACAGCTTCCGTCAGCAGGATCAGGTGAACTATACCTTCTTTTATGCCCGTAATGCGGTAGACGACTATATGTACCGTCAGGGTTACGACTACGAAGACCATAACCTGATAGGCAGTAATAATGTGACACATATCTATACGCTTCAGAATCATCAGTTGAACGGCAAGCATTTCTTCGGTGAGCGCTGGAGCCTGAACTGGGGCGGTTCGTATAGCAAGACTTCGAGCGATGAACCCGACCGGCGGCAGATTATGTTTGTGCGTGAAGGCAGCGAAATCAATCTTTTCAAACTGAACCGTCAGGAAACGATGCGTTACTTTGGTACGCTGGACGAGAAGGAGTGGGTCGGCAGCCTGTCGGGTGAATATAAGTTCGGAACACAAAATAAGTTGCAGGCAGGTTTTACGTACAAGGATAAGACCCGCGACTATGCTTCTACCCGTTTCTACTATAACCTGAACAAGCTGAATCCCGTGATCGGGAGCGAAGAGGCGGTGTATACGCCTTCCGACTTCCTGAATCAGGAAGCCATCGCCAGCGGACAGGTATCCATTACGCGTTCGCAACAGCCCAAAGACAGCTATACCGCCGGAAACAAGATTTATGCCGGCTATATTCTGGCTGATATCTATCCGGTAGATGCCTTGCTGGTGAACGTGGGTATCCGTTACGAGAACAGTCGTCAGTGGGTGAATTATGCCGACGACGGCGGTAAGATGCAGCGTCGGGAGCTGAACTGCAACGATTTGTTCCCTGCCATGAATCTCCGTTACCAGTTCGACCGGAAGAACAGCCTTCGTCTTTCGTTCTCCCGTACGGTAACCCGTCCTTCGTTTATCGAGATGGCTCCTTTCCTCTATCAGGAATCTTACGGGTCGGCTCAGATTCGAGGTAATGCCGATTTGCAGAACGGCTACAACTATAATCTGGATTTGCGTTACGAGTTCTTTGGTGAGGGTGGCGATATGTTCTCGGCTACGGCTTATTACAAGCATCTGGAAGACCCTATTGAACAGATACAGCAGTTGTCGGGAGGAGCTACGATCCATTCGTTCCAGAATGCCAGCAACGGTATGGCTGCGGGGGTGGAAGTGGAATTCCGCAAAGAGCTGGTACGCGACCTGCGCTTGGGTGCCAATGCTTCGTTCATGTATACCGACGTAAAACTTCCTGAAGGAGGTGCGTATACCAATACACAGCGTGCGCTGCAAGGAGCCTCTCCTTACTTGGTGAATGCAGACTTGACGTACAGCCCGACATTCGGCGAAACCAAACAGTTGAGTACGGCACTGGTGTACAACCTTCAGGGACCGCGTATTCAGTCGGTCGGTATCTCCGGACTGGGCGACGTGAAGCAGCAGCCTGTACATACCCTGAACTTTGTAGGCAGCTTTAAGTTTAGCGAAAAGGTAGCTGTCAAGTTGCAGGTGAACGACTTGCTGAATCAGCCGGTGGTCTTCAAGCAGGAGGTTCCCTCTACCGGAGAAAAAGTGGAGGTAGAACGCTTCAAGCGCGGAAGCAACTTCGAGATAGGCATTACGTATACCTTATAAAAAAGAGAAACAGAACAACATAAATTTAAACCATTAACTTAAAACATTTTGAGTATGAGAAAAAATTGGAAATTTGCGGCAATGACATTGGTTGCAGGTATGGCTCTTTTTACAACAGCTTGTAGTAGCGATGACGATCCTGCCGCTAATACAGGAAACGGTGACGATACGGAAGAGTCTTATGTGCTCGATAAAGATATTACGGAAAACGTGACACTGGAAACCGGCAAGAACTATACGCTCAACGGAGGTATTCATGTAAAGGCCGGAGCTACGCTTACCATTCAGCCGGGGGTGACCATTACTGCCAAGCATGACGGAACGGTAGACTATATCTTGGTGGAACAGGGTGCCAAGATCGACGCTCAGGGTACTGCTTCACAGCCTATCGTCATGACTTCCGAAAAGAAGGAAGCGGGTGCATGGGGTGGCTTGCATATCTGCGGATACGCTCATACGAACAACGGTTCGGGTAGCTCCGAAATCGGTAACGCTCCTTACGGTGGCAATAATGATGCTGATAACTCGGGAACGTTGAAATATATCCGTCTGGAATATACGGGATATGCCTTCGACGAAGAACATGAGGCCAACGGTGTTTCTTTCTACGGCGTGGGTAATGGAACAACTGTGGAGCACTTGCAGGCATACAAAGGTTCCGACGATGGATTCGAATTTTTCGGCGGTTCTGTCAATGTGAAATATCTGGTTGCTACCAGCTGTAGCGACGACTCTTTCGACTGGACGGAAGGCTGGAACGGTAAGGCACAGTTCCTGGTTGCTTATCAGGAAGGAGAAACGTCACTGGGCTATGCCTGCGACTGTCTGATGGAATGTGACAACAACGGTACTAACTTTGCGGCTACTCCGGTGGCTCATCCGGTCATTGCCAATGCAACCTTGATCGGTAACGGGGGAGAGGCTCAGGGCGTACGCTTGCGTGCTGGAACAGAAGTGGAACTTTATAACACGATTATAACCGGTAAGGGTAAGGCCCTGACTGTAGAAACAAACGAAACAGAAAATGCCTTGAAGAACGGTACTTCGAAACTGGAATATGTAGCGATTGCCGGAGAACTTTCTTCTAAACAGGGCATTTATACAAATGCTGATTTCGTTCAGGCTACAGGCAACTTGGATAATCAGACTTTTACATGGAACAATAAGTATGTAGGTACACTCGACGGTAGTAAGGATTTGTCGGCCGACAGTTTCTTCACTTCGACTGATTACAAGGGCGCCGTAAAGAGCGGTGAAGACTGGACTGAGGGCTGGACATTGTAAGAGGATGCCGAACCTGAAATGGCTGTCTTGAAATCTTAATAGTCACGCTGACAGGTGAAAATACCAACTGGTAAATAGAATCATGAGCTGTATCATGACTTGCACAAAGTTTGATACAGCTCATTTTTTTGTATTTCTTGTATTTATTCTTGCATCTCTTGCATTGATCCTGCCGTAAACGTTCTTGTTTTTGCACAGGGAACTATTCTACTTCTTCCGTATTTTCCTCCTGACTCGACAGCCGTGAAGAGATTTTTCTCTTGGGAGTAATACCCAGTTGGCGAAGCATCTCTGCCTGACGGATCACATTTCCTTTTCCCGCAGAGAGCTGATTCAATGCCGTATCGTAGGCATTGGAAGTTGTTCGTAAGGTTTCGCCTATCCGTTCGAACGTTTCGGTAAAGCTGACCAGCTTTTCGTAGAGAGCCGTTCCTCGCTTGACGATTTCACGCGTGTTCTTCTCCTGATACTCCCGTTTCCACAAGTCGAGAGCCAGACGCAGGGCAGCTATCAGGTTGGTAGGGCTCATGAGAACCACCTTTTTCTTATAGGCATAATTCCAGAGGTTCGGATCGGTCTGGAGGGCAAGCACATAAGCCGGTTCGTTGGGAATGAACATCATGACAAAATCCAGCGACGACAAGTCGTATTTGGAATAGTCCTTCTGACTAAGCTCATCGATATGCGCTCTGACCGACGAAAGGTGAGCCTTCAGGTATTGTTCCTGCTCGTTCCGGTCGGTACTGCCGATGTAGTTGGCATAAGCCGTGAGCGACACCTTCGAGTCGATAATCACCTGCCGGTTGTCGGGATACTTGACCAGCACGTCGGGTTGCAGGCGCTGTCCGTTCTCGTTGCGCAGCGGTTCTCCATGTTCGTCTTTCAGGAACTCCTGACGGAAATATTCTTCTCCCTCCCGCAGACCGGAGTTTTCAAGAATCGATTCCAGAATCATTTCTCCCCAGTTACCCTGTGTCTTGGAATCTCCCTTCAGCGCACGTGTCAGGTTATTGGCTTCGTCGCTGATCTGTTTGTTCAGTTGTACCAGTTCTTTTATCTTGTCTTCCAGCGAGAAACGTTGCTTCGATTCCTTGTCGTATACTTCTGCCACCTGATGCTTGAACTCGTTCAGGTTTTCGCCGAACGGCTTCAGCAGGCTGGAAAGGCTTTCGGCACTCAACTTGTTGAAACTTTCCGTTTTCTGCTGGAATATCTTGTTGGCGATATTTTCAAATTCCAGGTTGAACTGTTTGTGGAGTTCTGCCATTTCCTCTTTCTGATGTTCAAGTTTCTCTTCGAGCGCCCGTTTTTCGGCTTGTAGCGAAGCCACCTGACGACTTGTCTCCACGTATTGCTGGGTTGTGCTTTCCACCTGACGCTGTATACGCAGGTTCTCTTCCTTGAGCTGTTCTAGAGCTGTTGCCGCCTGACGTTTCTCTGCCTGCAGCAGATCTTCCTGATGACTTGCCTGCAAGTGTAGTTGTGCTTTCAGCGCATTCAACTGGCGGGAAGCTGCCAGATATCCCAGCACCCCTCCGACTATAAATGTAAGAATAAGGTAAAGTATTTCCATGTTTTTTGTTGTACTATGATAAATTCCGTGTAAAGATACGGCGAAACTTTTAACCCGAAGCAGACTCGTGTTCATATTTTCACTGGCAGACGGGGCTTGCTTTTGGCAGAAGTGTCAGTCGGAGTAAAAGTTTTTGGCAGAGAAAAAGTGACAGAATGTCATAAATAAGTCGTGGCACGCTTTTCGTAAGAGGACAAGTGTCCCTTTAAAGGACAATAAATAACATGTATAATAACAAATAAAAATATAAAGACTATGAACATTAAACCATTAGCAGACAGAGTTCTGATTCTTCCGGCTCCTGCAGAAGAAAAGACAATCGGCGGTATTATTATTCCTGATACAGCGAAAGAAAAACCATTGCAGGGTGAGATTGTGGCAGTAGGAAATGGCACAAAAGACGAAGAAATGATATTGAAGGTAGGCGATACCGTATTGTATGGAAAATATTCTGGTACGGAAATCGAACACGATGGTGTTAAATATCTGATGATGCGTCAGAGTGACGTTCTTGCGATTTTGGGATAATTCATTAGTTGGACTTTTAAACATTTAAGATTATTATGGCAAAAGATATTCTCTTCAACATTGACGCTCGCGATCAGTTGAAAAAAGGTGTAGACGAACTGGCTAACGCCGTGAAAGTGACACTGGGTCCGAAAGGACGTAACGTTATCATCGAAAAGAAATTCGGTGCTCCTCATATTACAAAGGATGGTGTAACAGTGGCTAAGGAAGTAGAACTGAGCGATCCTTTCCAGAACACAGGTGCGCAGCTGGTGAAGTCGGTGGCTTCGAAAACTGGAGACGATGCGGGCGATGGTACAACAACTGCTACCGTATTGGCTCAGGCTATCGTAGGCGTAGGCTTGAAAAACGTTACAGCCGGTGCAAACCCGATGGACTTGAAACGTGGTATCGACAAGGCAGTTGCTAAGGTTGTAGAATCAATCAAGTCACAGGCTGAAACCGTAGGCGACAACTATGATAAGATTGAACAGGTTGCCAGCATTTCTGCAAACAACGATCCGGTTATCGGTAAGCTGATTGCTGATGCTATGCGTAAGGTTTCTAAGGATGGTGTCATCACTATCGAAGAGGCTAAGGGTACAGATACTACTATCGGTGTAGTAGAAGGTATGCAGTTCGACCGTGGTTATTTGTCAGCATACTTCGTAACTGATACAGAAAAGATGGAGTGTGTAATGGAACATCCTTACATCTTGATCTACGATAAGAAGATTTCTAACTTGAAAGATTTCTTGCCTATCTTGGAACCGGCTGTTCAGAGCGGACGTCCGTTGCTGGTTATCGCAGAAGATGTAGATAGCGAAGCATTGACAACATTGGTTGTAAACCGTCTGCGTAGCCAGTTGAAGATCTGTGCTGTGAAGGCTCCGGGCTTCGGCGATCGTCGTAAAGCTATGCTGGAAGATATCGCCGTATTGACAGGTGGTGTCGTTATCAGCGAAGAAAAGGGCTTGAAACTGGAACAAGCTACTTTGGAAATGTTGGGTACTTGCGATAAAGTAACTATCACAAAAGAAAATACTACTATCGTAAACGGTGGTGGTCAGAAGGAATTGATTCAGGAACGTATCAACCAGATTAAGGCTGAAATGAAGAATTCTACTTCTGATTACGATAAAGAAAAACTTCAGGAACGTCTGGCTAAGTTGTCGGGTGGTGTAGCTGTTCTTTACGTAGGTGCTGCCAGCGAAGTAGAAATGAAGGAAAAGAAAGACCGTGTAGACGATGCATTGTGCGCAACTCGTGCAGCTATCGAAGAAGGTATCGTTCCGGGTGGTGGCGTTGCTTACATCCGTGCAATCGATGCTCTGGAAGGCTTGAAGGGTGACAATGCAGATGAAACTACAGGTATCGAAATCATCAAGCGTGCTATCGAAGAACCTCTTCGCCAGATTGTTGCCAACGCTGGTAAGGAAGGTGCAGTAGTTGTTCAGAAAGTTCGTGAAGGTAAAGGCGACTTCGGATACAATGCACGTACCGATGTTTACGAACACTTGCATGCAGCAGGTGTTGTAGATCCTGCCAAGGTTACTCGTGTGGCTCTTGAGAATGCAGCTTCTATCGCAGGTATGTTCCTGACTACAGAATGTGTCATCGTTGAAAAGAAAGAAGAGAAAGCTGAAATGCCGATGGGCGCTCCGGGAATGGGCGGCATGGGCGGTATGATGTAATCTTCCCCTTTCTAGATAAATAAGAACCTCTCGTCTTGAGTTTTACTCAGGGCGGGAGGTTTTTTTGTGTCTGTACTTGGAGTATTGGCTGCTTGTTTCACAGCTGGCAGACGGGGCTGGCAACGGTCTGCTGGTACTTCTGCTTTTGCCGATGGGAATTAAAAGGCCAAAGAGTTTTGCTTTTCTGAATTTTTTTATAACTTTCCCCGCGTTGAAAACAAACCTTACAACAAGAATAATTATGACAAAAGAAGAACTGATGCGTAAAGCGATAGAACTTTCGGTACAGAATGTGGCCGAGGGTGGTGGACCGTTTGGTGCTGTAATTGCCAGAAACGGGGAGATTATAGCAATGGGTGTGAACCGGGTAACTCCCGATTGTGACCCGACTGCACATGCCGAAGTGAGCGCTATTCGTACAGCGGCTAAGATATTGGGTACTTTCGATTTGAGCGGGTGTGAGATTTATACTTCCTGCGAGCCATGTCCGATGTGTTTGGGAGCTATTTACTGGGCTCATCTGGACAGAATGTACTATGGCAATAGTAAAAAGGATGCGGCAAAGATCGGTTTCGATGATGCGTTTATCTATGAAGAACTCGACTTGAAACCGGAAGATCGCCGATTAAAATCGGAAGTGCTGTTGCCCGAGGAAGCTATTAAGGCTTTTCAGGATTGGGAGAACAAAACAGATAAGGTAGAGTATTAATGTGCTAAAAAAATGAAAGCACCACCGATTACACTGATTGTTGAATGATTACTAAGATGAACAGTGTAATCTGTGGTGCTTTTTCTTGACACACAGCTTAATTTTGTATTTGCTTGTAAATTTACATTTTCATTTGCCTTTCCGGTGTGCTGATTGATCAGTGCTGTTATCGTGTCATGGTTTCCCAAGGTCTCAAATGGTTTTCTTCCATTGTCAGGAAACTCTTTACGAATATTTTTTTCAGTTTCTTAATCATCTCTAGTTATCCTGTTTTTATGTTTTGCAACACAAAATTACAGGTTTTAGAGATATGTTGTTATGTTATATAGCAGAAAATTTAGCTATTTTATTTAATTCTTGACGTAAATCAATTTCTAAAAAGATTGAGTCTGTTTGAACCGCAGGCAAAAGTCCCTTTGTTAAAATTTCAGCCGGAGAAATTCACTTTCGAAGTTGGGAGTGAATATACCTTTGCCTAAATTATCTCTAATTTCTTCCAAGGTCCAGAAACGCCCTCCGTCCAGTTCTTCACTGGGTGCAATCTCCCCATCGTACGTCGTACGATGACTGAATACCAGTTCTTTTTCTCTATCCGATTCGAACACATAGTGAGTCAGCAGTTCCGGGGTAAAGTCGGTTATGCCAAGTTCTTCCCGCACTTCCCGTTTCAATGCCATTTCCACACTTTCTCCCAAGTCGACATGTCCTCCTACCGAGGTATCCCATTTTCCCGGTTGAATATCCTTCCATGCCGGTCGTTTCTGTAAGTATAATTCTCCTTTTGAATTGAAAACATGCAGGTGTACTACCGGATGAAGCAGTTTACTGCCGCTATGACATTCTTTTCGGGTAGCGGCTCCGGTTATATTGCCTTCTTCGTCTACGATGGGAAACATTTCTTCATTATTGTCGAGCATAGCCTTTTGAATTAAGTTGTACGTTGCAAAGATACTCAATATTTACTTATAAAGGCCGGGAGGTTGTCAGAACATTCTCTAATTATAGAGAATGGTTATAACTGTTGTACTTGTTTAATTGTTAGGTAAAGGTAGAATAATCAAACTTTTTAAAAGGATTAAAAGATATATTTCAATTTAATGAAAAAAATACCCTGCTACAATCATGAATGTATCTTAGATTTTAGTATCTGACATTTAAGATATACTCACGTGTGGCAGGGTATTTTTACCGTCTGGTAAATATAAATATTTATTCTTCTTTCATCTTTTCATCGATAGCTTCTATCTTCTTCAGAACGAGATCCATTTCTCCTTTCAGGCGTTCGATTTTCCGGTTGATTTCGGCTACGAGTGTATTACCTTTCTTTGAAGCTGAAGAAAGAAAACCTAAGTTGTTTTCGTAAGTCTGAATATCGTTTTTCAGTCCTTCGTATGTGCGGACAAGTTTGTCGCGGTCACGGTATAAATTGTCACCTTTGCTCAGTCCCGATTTGAAGTTGCTGAGTTTCTTTTCTGAAACAGAGATATTCAGGCGGTCGAACAATTTGTCTATCAGACCATGGAATTCATTGTACAGGCGATCTTTTTCTTTAAACGGTACATGTCCTATGCCGTTCCATTCCTTCATCAGGGAACGGACCTGTTCGGCAGTTGCATCATCGGTAGCTCCCGAAGCATTCAGTACAGCCAGCTGCTTGATGATTTCCTCTTTCTTCGCCATATTTTCCACTTCTACGGAACGTTGTGAAGAAGTAGCCTTGTTCTTCTGGGCAAAGAAATAATCGCATGCACCGATAAAGCGTTTCCATACAGCGTCGGAGTGCTTTTTGGCGACTGGTCCAATGGTTTTCCATTCTTTCTGCAACTTAGTCAGTATTTCAGCTGTTTCTTTCCAGTCAGTACTGTCTTTCAGCGCTTCTGCCTTTTCACACAGAGCCTTTTTCTTTTCAAGGTTTGCAGCCATGCTTTCTTTTACAGACTTGAAGAATGCTGCTTTACGTCTGAAGAACTCATCGCATGCAGCACGGAAACGTTCAAAGATTTTTACGTTCATTTTCTGCGGAGCATATCCGATGGTCTTCCATTTAGCTTGTAAAGCAAGGATTTCCTGTGTCTTGTCTTCCCAATCGGCAAAAGTCTTGAACGTATCATACTCCATGGCTTCCACGATTTCGCAGATCACCGTCTTCTGGTCGAGGTTGTTCTGTTCCTTTTCTTTCAGTGCCTCGAAGTGTTGCTGATGGCGACGGTTGACTACTGAAGAAGCAGCCTTGAAACGTGCCCAGATACTTTCACGCAATTCTTTGGCAACCGGTCCGATGTTGCGGAATTCCTGATGCAGCTTTTGTAGCTGGTGGAAGGCTGAGACTACATCCGGTTCGTTGGCCAGTTTTTCGGCAGCCTCACACAAATAAGTCTTCTGTTCCAGATTCTTCTTAAAGTCGTATTCACGGAATTCATTGTTCAGTTTTACCATGTCGTAAAACTTTTCTGTATAGAGTTGATATGTTTTCCACAATTCATTGACTTTGCCTACAGGCACTTGTTTTATTTCGTTCCATTGTTGCTGAAGCTGTTTGAACTCATTATAGATCTTGCCTGTATCTTCCGTATTGTCAATCAGGGATTTCATCTTGTCAAGTATCTCCAGTTTCTTTTGCAGGTTAGCTTCTTTTTCCTGCTCCAGTTCTGCTGCCATGACACTACGTTTTTCTTTGATGGAACTCATGATTTCCTTGAATTTTGCTTCCAGTGGATTAGGTACGGGAGTAAAATCATCCGGATTTCCGCCTTGCTCAATAAAGTTTTTGCGTGCTGTATCTTGCTCGGTTTTGTGCAATTTGTAAAACGTTTGTTTCAGGTAATCTATTTCCTGTTTGTCTGCTTCGCAGGCGTTGTTGTTGATTTCTGTCAAACGCTCTATCACTTCTTCCTGAGTCTGTTTGGGAGGATACTGCGTTTTTCCATCATTCTCAACAATAGGAACCGAAGTTTCGGGAGTCTTTTCTGCCGGAATTTCAGTTAATGGGCGGGTTGTTTCATTTACTTCCATCGTATTTAGATTTTAAAGAATTATGTCGGCTTATCTTAGTCCGTAGTTACAAATTAAAAGAATAAAATCTGATTTTCAATAATTTTTTCTAAATTTTTTTTGCAATAAAGACGATTTTTATGAATTTCTTTGGGAAATAGAGGGCATGGAGGTCATAAAAATTAATAGACCTCCATGTATGATTGGGGAATTAGATATTTTAAGAGAGCAGTACGGTAATTCCCATGTACATCATCATGCCGATAATGTCGTTGGTAATTGATATAAACGGTCCGGTAGCAATGGCAGGGTCTACTTTCAGCTTTTCCAGCGTCATGGGAACAAGTGTTCCGAAAATAGAAGCAAACATCACTACGGCAAACAGACTGATAGATACCGAATAGCTGACCGTGGCAGTCGCTCCGAAGCGGATAAAGTTATAAATATATACCAGCATCGAGATAATAGTCGCATTGATGAGGGCAACAACAGATTCTTTGATTACCTGCTGAAACGTATTTCCCGAGTCGAGTGAACTGTTGGCCAGGCCTTGTACTACAAGGGCCGATGACTGTGTTCCTACATTTCCTCCCGTACCACCAATCAATGGAATATACAGAGCCATTTCTGGATGGGCTGCAAAGGTGGAGTCGAAGTTGCCCAATATCATGGAGTTGCCGATACCTCCCAGCATCCCGATGAGCAGCCAGGGCAGGCGTGCCGTTGTCTGGCGGAACACGTTGTCGTGCGATTCTACGTCCTGCGACAAACCGGATGCCAACTGGTAATCTCGTTCGGCCTGCTCGCGAACCTCATCCATCACGTCGTCTACTGTGATACGTCCCACCAGTCGACCGATGCTGTCGACTACCGGCACCGCTACAAGGTCGTACTTTTCGATGACCTGCACCACCTCGTCCAGCGGCGTATCTACATGTACCGAAATCGGATCCTTCTTCATCACGTGCTTTACTTTCGAGACCGACGGACTGGTAATCATTTTTTTCAGCGGGAATACACCTCGCAGACGTTCGTCATCGTCTACCACATATACGTAGTAAATCTCGTCCATATCCTCCGCCTGTATTCTCATTTCGCGCAGACATTCCGGCATACTCCAGTTCTCGTTTACGATGACCATCTCCGTACCCATCAAACCACCGGCAGTATCTTCGTCGTACTTCAGCAAGTCGACGATGTCGCCCGCCTGTTCGATGTCTTCGATGTGTGAAAGGATTTCCTCCTGTTTGTCTTCGTCCATGTCACGGATAATGTCTACCGCATCATCCGAGTCCATATAGTCGACAAAACGCTTGGCGATGGTTTCCGACGGCAGGACTTCGAGGAATTTCTTACGGGCATCCTCGTCCATTTCAATCAGTACATCTGCCGCCTTTTCGTTGTCGAGAAGCAGGTAGATGGAACGCGCCTCTTCCGCATCCAGCTCGTTGCACAGTTCGGCAATGTCGGCAGGATGCAAGCCTTGCAGGAGTTCCTTCAGTTCGTCCGATTTCTTCTCCTCAATCAGTTCTGATACTTTTTTGATTTCTTCGTTTTCCATACCTTACTCGGTTGCGAGTGCCTGTTCCACCCGGTTGGTCAATTCGATGAAGTCTGCTACCGACAGCTGTTCCGGCCGTTTGTTGAATATCGGGTCTGCACTGAGCGGGTTCCCTTTTTCCAGTATCGGAGAGATTGAGTTGCGCAGGGTCTTGCGGCGCTGGTTGAACGTGGTTTTCACGATTTGCTTGAACAGCTTCTCGTCGCATCCTAGCTCCGTAGTTTCGTTGCGCGTCATGCGTATCACGGCACTCTTCACCTTGGGAGGCGGATTGAACACATGTTCGTGTACGGTAAACAAGTATTCCACCTTATACCACGCCTGAATCAGCACGCTCAGAATGCCGTACGTCTTGCTTCCCGGACCGGCAGCAATGCGTTCGGCAACCTCCTTTTGAATCATTCCCGTGCAGCAGGGTATCAGATCTTTGTAGTCGAGCATCTTGAAAAAAATCTGGCTGGAGATGTTATACGGATAGTTCCCCGTCAGCACGAAAGGCTGTCCGCCGAAGAGCTCTTTCAGGTCCATCTTCAGGAAATCCTGCTCGATGATGTTGTCGCCCAGCTGCGCGAAATTCTCCCGCAGGTAAGCTACCGATTCGAAATCCAGTTCCACCACCTTCACCGGTCTTCCCTTGGGGATGAGGAACTGTGTCAACACACCCATTCCCGGTCCCACTTCCAGTATCGGCAGGTCGGGGCAGGTATCTACCGTATCGGCTATGTCTTTGGCTACTTGGAGGTCTTTCAGAAAGTGCTGTCCTAAAAACTTTTTCGGTTTAACTAATTTCATTCCGTATGTATTTTCTCGATATAAATAAAGAATTATTCCAGCAAGATATTATCTTTGCATCGTGCAAATTTAAGCATTAATCTTTAATAAACGATTAGGTTTTGGAACGAACTGATATAAAAAAACTCATAAATAAGGTCTTTCAGGTAGCTTTACCTCTGGTGCTGGGAGCCGTCATTTTAGTATGGACGTATCATGGATTTGATTTTCGGCGCGTGTACGAGGTAATGGACGGAGGTATGAATTACGGTTGGATGCTCTTTTCGCTGGTCTTCGGTGTTTTCGGGCATCTGTTTCGCGGATGGCGGTGGAACCTGGCGCTGGCTCCTTTGGGCGAATATCCCAAGCGCTCGAACAGCGTATATGCCATCTTTGTAGCCTATGCAGCCAATCTGGTTCTTCCACGGGTAGGAGAGGTCTCTCGCTGCGGTGTGCTGGCAAAATACGATAACGTATCTTTTTCTAAGTCACTGGGAACGGTCGTATCCGAGCGGCTGGTCGATTCTGTCTGTGTGTTGCTCATTACGGCAGGAACCCTGCTGCTCCAGACGGGTGTCTTTGCCCGCTTCTTCCGCATCACCGGAACCGACGGCGCCTTCTTTCTTCACCTGTTCTCGTCGACCAACTTTTACATCACCCTTGTCTGCATTGCTGCTGCACTGATCTTACTGTGCTGGCTGGTACGTAATCTCACCATTTTTGCGAAAGTGAGGGGCATGCTGAAAAACGTCTGGCTGGGCTGTCTGTCCATCCGCAATGTCAAGCATCCGTTCCTATACATACTTTACACCATAGCCATCTGGGCATGCTACTTCCTGCATTTCTATCTGACGTTCTACTGCTTCGATTTTTCGGCCGGACTGGGCTGGGCTGCCGGCATGGTATTGTTCGTGGTAGGAAGTATTGCCGTCATCGTTCCCACCCCCAACGGAGCCGGACCGTGGCATTTTGCCGTCATCACGATGATGATGATGTATGGCATAAGTAAAGAAGATGCAGGAATATTTGCACTTTTAGTACATGGTATTCAAACCTTTTTATTAATTTTGTTAGGAATATATGGACTGGTGGCTCTGCCGCTTACAAATAAAAATAAAACTAAAACCTATGAGTGAAATTCTTTCTCTGGCTCCACAGAATGTGTGGAAGCATTTTTATTCGTTGACTCAAGTGCCTCGTCCCTCAGGACATCTGGCTAAAGTTCAGTCGTTCTTACTGGAGTTTGGTAAGAATGTAGGTGTTGAAGCTTTTCAGGATGAGGCCGGAAACATTATTTATCGCAAGCCTGCCACTCCGGGTATGGAGAATCGTAAAACCGTAATCTTGCAGGCACACATGGATATGGTGCCGCAAAAGAACAAAGATACACAGCATGATTTCGAAAATGATCCTATCCAGCCGTACGTAGACGGCGAATGGGTGAAGGCGAAAGGTACTACACTGGGTTCCGACGACGGTATGGGCGTAGCTGCTATCATGGCTGTGATGGAAGACAAAACCCTGAAACACGGTCCGCTGGTAGCCCTGATTACTGCCGATGAAGAAACAGGCATGTACGGAGCCTTCGGCCTGAAGCCGGGAACCATTGAAGGCGATATCCTGCTGAACCTCGATTCGGAAGAAGAAGGTGAACTGTATATCGGCTGTGCAGGCGGTGAAGACCTCACAGCTACACTGGAATACAAGGAAGAAGAAACCGATCCCGAAGACGTAGCCCTGAAGGTTACTCTGAAAGGTCTGCGCGGCGGTCATTCCGGCATCCAGATAGGCTGGGGACATGCCAATGCCAACAAGCTCATGGCACGCTTCCTGAATCAGGTCATTGCCTACGACGAGGCTTGTCTGGTATCGTGGGAAGGAGGTAACATGCGCAATGCCATTCCACGTGAATGTGAAGTGGTAATTACCGTTCCCGAAACAGAAGTAGACGACGTACTGGCATTCGTAGGCGAGTGCGAACAGGTATGGCGCGACGAATTTGCCGGCATCGAAGAAGACCTAAGCTTCAAGGCAGAACGCGTAGCTCTGCCCAAGTACATGGTACCGGAAGAAATCCGCGATAATCTGGTAGACGCCATCTACGCTTGTCCTAATGGTGTAGAACGTTTCATCCCGAGCATTCCCGATACGGTAGAAACCTCATCCAACCTTGCTATCGTCGAAATAGCCAACGGAAAGGCAGCTGTCAAGGTATTGACCCGTAGTGCTCGTGAATCGATGAAGGATTACCGCAACACAGCCATTGAAAGCTGTTTCTCCATGGCAGGCATGCACGTAGAACGTTCGGGCAGCTATTCAGGCTGGGAACCGAATGTAAATTCTCCTATCCTGCACGCCATGAAAGAAGCATACAAGGCTCAGTTTGGCGAACAGCCTGAAGTGAAAGTCATCCATGCCGGACTGGAATGCGGTATCATTGGAGCCATTATTCCGGGACTCGACATGATCTCTTTCGGACCTACCTTGCAGTGTCCGCATACACCGGAAGAACGTTGCCACATCCCTTCAGTAGCCAAGTTCTACGACTTCCTGACTGCTACACTGGCAAATACTCCTGAAAAATAATTCTTGAGATACACAGAGCCTGTCCCGGTGATTGATTGTCATCGGGGCAGGCTCTTTTTTTGTCTTCGTCCTGTTTGTAACAGAAACGTGCTTTTCTTTAATTCTTACTTTTCGCAAATATCTTTTCAAGCCTCTGCGAAACCGTTTGGTTTTTTGTACAAAAAATAAAAACGTTTGTACAAATTTTCAGAAAACGTCGGGACGTTTTTCTGCGTTTGTCGGCATGTTTTTTAAAAACGTCGCCAGCGTTCACTTGATTACATGCGGTTCTTCTGACTCTCTCCGGCTCCGGTACCTTTATATTTGCTCTTGGTGGTATTGAACTTGTATCTGACAGTGACGGAAATCTCTTTGTTGTCGTATGAGCTTTTATGATAGATTCATTTTTATAGAGTGGCCTGTGAAATATCGTATATGCAGGATTGGAGAAACTTTTTTGCTTGGTTAAGCAGGTGGAACAGACTGGTTTCTTATGACCTTCCCGACTGATTCCCGATAGTGCGGGAATAGGAAAGTCATTGCAGATAAAATAATTTCATTACATTTGTAAACCTGTCAACTATTTGGCGGGGATATGCGTTGTAATCTGTACTTGCAGGCAAATAATATCATTAGGTAAATTCAGAGAGTATGCAGACAATACTGATTGTAGAAGATGAAAAGCGAGTGGCCGACCTGCTGAAAGCCGGACTGGAAGAGAACGGTTATCAGACAATGGTGGCATACGACGGAGCTATGGGGCTGCGTCTTTTTCAGGCTTATTCTTTCCAGCTGGTTATATCAGACATTATCTTGCCGAAGATGGACGGATTCGAGCTTTGCAAGGAGATTCGCCGCCTGAATGAAAAGGTACCTATACTGATGCTGACCGCTTTGGGTTCTACCGATGACAAACTGGATGGTTTCGATGCGGGAGCAGACGACTATATGACGAAACCGTTCGATTTCCGGGAACTGACGGCACGTGTAAAGGTATTGCTGAAACGGAATAAAGAAGTGGTAGCCGATACGCCTGAGCAGATTGAGTATGCCGACTTAACAATCAATCGGAACCTCAGGGAGGTGAAACGGCAGGGGAAAGCGATAAAGCTGTCGCCGAAAGAATACAACCTGTTGCTGTATATGGTTGAAAACGCAGAGAAAGTCATCAGTCGCGTAGAGATTGCCGAAAAAGTATGGAATACGCATTTCGATACAGGAACGAATTTTATCGATGTGTATATCAATTACCTGCGAAAGAAAATCGACAAGGAGTTTGATGTCAAGCTCATTCATACGAAACCCGGTATCGGTTTCATTTTAACGGATAAGTTATGAAAATAAAGACGAAACTGACTTTACAGAATACGTGTGTTACGGCAGCCGTTTTTCTGCTGTGCATGGTGTTGATTTATCTGGTAAGCGAACATACGCGCAGCAAGACGTTTTTCCACGACCTGAAGAGTGAGGCAGTGACAAAGGCGCATTTGTTTCTTCAGAATCAGGTCGATGCACAGACCATGCAGTCTATTTATCTGAACAACAAGAAGTTTATCAACGAGGTGGAAGTGGCAGTCTATTCTGCCGACTTCCAGATGCTTTATCACGATGCGGTACAGAACGATATTATCAAGGAAGACCGTGCCATGATAGACCGTATTCTGAAAGAAAAGGAGATGGAGTTCTATATTGGCAAGTATCAGGCTGTGGGAATACGCTATTCGTTCGGAGGAAAAGACTACATTGTAACGGCTGCTGCTTACGACGGATATGGCTACGACAATTTGTTGGAGTTGCAGAAAACGTTGGTCGTCTTGTTTGTTGTCGGATTGTCGTTGCTGTTTGCAGCAGGGTATTTTCTTGCCCGTGCGTCGCTGAAACCGATTCGGGATATTGTGAAAGAAGCAGAAACCATTACGGCATTGCACATTAACCGGCGGCTTCCTGTGAAAAACGAAAAAGACGAACTGGGAGAACTGAGTACGGCTTTCAATGCCTTGTTGGAACGCTTGGAGGTATCGTTCAACTCGCAGAAAATGTTTGTCAGCAATGTGTCGCACGAACTGCGTACGCCGCTGGCAGCCCTGATAGCAGAGCTGGATTTGTCGTTGCAGAAGGAACGAAGCGGGGAGCAGTACAGGCAGGCAATGCAGAACGTATTGCTCGATGCTCGCAGAATGACGAAGCTGATAGACGGCTTGTTGAATCTGGCGAAGGCCGACTACCAGAAGGAGCATATCAAGATGCAGGAAATCCGGCTGGACGAATTGTTGCTGGATGCCCGGGAATTTATTTTGCGTGCTCATCCGGATTATCATATCGATTTGTTGTTCGAACAGGAGGAGGCAGAGGATGACCGTCTGATTACGGTGAAAGGGAATCTGTATCTGCTGAACATTGCTTTCTCGAACCTGATTGAAAATAACTGTAAGTATTCTGCCGACAAGTCTTCGTTTATCCAGATCTCTTACTGGGACAAGTGGACCATCGTACGTTTGTCGGATGCGGGCATCGGAATGTCGGAAGCCGACAAGCAGCATCTGTTTACCTTGTTCTATAGAGGGGAACAGGAGAAGATGGCGGAAGGACATGGTATCGGCATGACACTGTCGCAGAAGATTATTCATCTGCATCAGGGAAATATCAGTGTACATTCGGAGCAGGGCAAGGGAACGACTTTCGTCATTGAACTTCCGCATATATAGGATTTATATTTTAACAATGAGGCGCGAAAAAGGAAATAAACACGCCCATTTAAGTTGCATAACTGGCTGTTTTCTAATGGCTAAGTATCTGTTTGTGTATTTTTCTAATAGTTTTCTAATACCACTCTAATTGTTTTCTAACTATCTTTTTGCAGTGTCCGTTCTACTTTTGCAGCGTGAAAAAGATACATGGTAGTAACTTGTAAACGAAGTATGACAATGTGGAAGGACAAGAAGCGTAAGACACAGTTCGCTTTTAATGCCGAGAAGGTATTTTTGGCGGCAGCTCAGCCACTGGACGCTGTATTCAGTTATTTTCAGACTACTCCGTCGGGAATCAGTGTGGAAGAAGTAGAGGAAAGACAGTCGCTTTATGGCAAGAATGAAGTGGAACATGAAAAGAAGAAGAATCCGGTTTCTACCTTCATCAAGACGTTTATTAATCCGTTTATCGGTGTTCTGACGATTTTGGTTATCATTTCGTTCGTGCTGGATGTGCTGCTTGCCGATCCGGGAGAACAGGACTGGACGGCTATTATCATCATTTCCGTGATGGTAGTGTGCAGCGCCATTCTCCGTTTTCGTCAGGAGTGGAAGGCAAACATGTCGAGTGAAGCGTTGCTGAAGATGGTGACCAACACGTGTTATGTGAAACGTGCCGGAAGTCACGACGAAGAAATCAGCATTGCCGAACTGGTACCCGGAGATATTGTGATGATAGCTGCCGGTGACATGATTCCGGCGGATATCCGTATCGTTGAGGCAAAGGATTTGTTTGTCAGCCAGTCTTCGCTTACCGGAGAGTCGGATCCGATTGAAAAGTGTCCGGTACCGAAAGGAGAGAAGTACAGCAAGGGTAGCGTGGTAGAGCTGGACAACATTTGCTTTATGGGGTCGAATGTGGTGAGCGGTTCGGCTACGGGAATTGTTTTTGCTACGGGAAACAATACGTATCTGGGAACGATTGCCAAGGGGATTATCGGACATCGGGCGGCAACGGCTTTCGACAAAGGCATCAGTAAGGTGAGTTTTCTGCTGATCCGTTTCATGCTGGTCATGATTCCCTTTGTCTTTTTGGTGAACGGACTGACAAAAGGTGACTGGCTGGAGGCTTTTATCTTTGCGGTATCGGTGGCTGTCGGACTGACTCCGGAGATGCTTCCGATGATTGTGACAGCCAATCTGTCGAAAGGGGCGGTAGCCATGTCGAAGAAAAAAACGATAGTGAAGGATTTGAATGCGATTCAGAATTTCGGCGCTATGAATATTTTGTGTACCGACAAGACGGGTACGCTGACATGCGATCAGATTGTTTTGGAAAAATACATCAACGCCGATGGCTCAAGCGACAACGACAAGCGTATTTTGCGCCACGCGTACTTTAACAGTTTCTTTCAGACTGGTTTGAAGAATCTGATGGATAAGGCCATCCTTTCGCATGTGAAGGATCTTGATCTGGAACACTTGAAGGATAATTACAAGAAAGTTGACGAAATCCCGTTCGATTTTACTCGCCGGCGTATGTCGGTTGTGGTGGAAGATAAACAGGGAAAACGGCAGATTATCACCAAGGGAGCGGTAGAAGAAATGCTCGAAATTTGTTCGTATGCCGAATTTGAAGGGAAGGTGCAGCCCTTTATGCCCGAACTGAAACAGAAGGCAAAGGAAATCAGTGAGCAGATGAACAAGCAGGGAATGCGGGTCATTGCCGTGGCACAGAAGAGTTATCTGGACAAGGAATGTAATTTCTGTGTGAAGGATGAGAACGAAATGGTGCTTATCGGGTATCTGGCGTTTCTCGATCCTCCTAAGCAGTCGGCGGCAAGTGCCATCCGGCAGTTGCACGAGCATGGTATTGAAGTAAAAATCTTGTCGGGAGATAACGATGCCGTGGTACGTACCATTGCCCGTCAGGTAGGCATTGAAACGGGAAATGCGCTTACCGGACCGGAACTGGCTGCAATGAGTAGCGAAGAGCAGCATAAGGCTGTCCGTGAAACGACGGTTTTCTCTAAGCTGACTCCTATTCAGAAAACGCAGATTATTTCTATCTTGCAGGACCAGCAGAATACGGTTGGCTTTTTAGGCGACGGCATTAATGATGCATCGGCGTTGCGTCAGTCGGATATTGGTATCTCTGTCGATTCGGCTGTGGATATTGCAAAGGAGAGTGCGGACATTATTCTGCTGGAAAAGGATTTGATGGTGCTGGAAGATGGTGTACTGGAAGGCCGCAAGACGTTTGGAAATATCACGAAGTATATCAAGATGACGGCAAGTTCCAATTTTGGAAATATGTTCAGCGTCATGGCTGCCAGTGCTTTCTTGCCTTTCCTGCCCATGTTGCCTATTCACTTGCTTATACAGAATCTGTTGTACGATATTTCGCAGACTACCATTCCGTTCGACCGTATGGATGCCGAGTATCTGCGCAAGCCTCGTAAGTGGGATGCATCCGATTTGAGCCGGTTCATGATCTTTATCGGTCCGATCAGTTCGGTTTTCGATATTGTGACGTATCTGGTGATGTGGTATGTGTTCGACTGTAACTCGCTGGCACATCAGACTCTTTTTCAGTCTGGATGGTTCATCGAAGGACTGCTCTCGCAGACATTGATTGTGCACATGATTCGTACGCGGAAAATTCCGTTCATACAGAGCTGTGCATCCTGGCAGGTTACCGGTCTGACCTTCCTGATTATGGCTATCGGCATTATCATCCCGTTTACTCCTTTTGGAAGTTCTATCGGGCTGGGAGCATTGCCGTTAAGCTATTTCCCATGGTTGTTCGGTATTTTACTTTCTTATTGCATACTGACACAGCTCGTGAAGAACTGGTATATCAGGCGATTTGTAAAATGGTTATAGCAAAAAAATTTTGTACTAATGTTTTTTATGCTGCAATGTCAATGATTACTTTCTATAGTCATTGTCTTGCAGCACAGGAAACAGGTATAGCCTATACATCCGAGTTCCAGACCGATTTCGGGAAAGGAACAAAGTGGGTGAATCTGCTCCGGGCAGAGTTTGAGTTTCCTATAGGAAAAAATTTCGGCATGGAGATGGCTTCAATCAGTATTGCCGAAACACATGAGAGGCCTTTGATAGACGACTGGCAGGGATTTTCTAATATTGAGGAAGAAAATACTCCATTGGCGTTGGCTGTATTGGGTATAAGGTGGCAGTTAAAAAAGTCGTTTCTGTTTGTAGGAGTTCGTAATTTGAATGAAGACTATTTTACATCTCCTTATACTTCCTTGTTTACCAATAGTTCGTGTGGCATTTTCCCTACATTATCTGTAAATTATCCCATAGCCAATTATCCTCTGGCTTCGATAGGGATAGACTATAAGTATAAAGGGGACAGATGGAGTTTTGAGGCTTCTGCTTACAATGGAGTGGGGTATAAAAGACTGACTGGACGTGAGAATGTCTTTCGTTTCTGTCCTGAAAGTGATGGCATACTGGGGATATCAACAATTAATTATCAGAACAATGGCAGCAGTTATTATATGGGTTTTGCTTTACGTAACGGGATGTCTGCTTGTTATGAGAAGGGAACTGAAGAGTCGAAAGAAAAAAAAGAATGGAATGCGTTAGTATGGGGATATGCAGAGCAGAAATTGTCAGCTCATTGGCATGCATTGATTCAATACTCGGTTAATCCTACAGTCTTAAAAGGTTGCCGGAGCTATGCTGGTGGTGCTTTGGTATTGCATTGTGGCAAACTGGAAAGTGGGGTGTTTGCCGGTTATGCAGGTTTTGCTGAAGGAAACGAATGGAGTGGTGAACTGACCTGCCGGATTGCTTGTTTGCATAACATGTATATACAGCCGGCTTTTCATGTGATAAAAAACAGTCGGGTACATGGCTGTATCGGATTACTCAGATTAGGGTACGAGATATGAAAGCCGTAAAGCTGTTTACTTGGCTATTTTTAAAAAAATCTCTATATCCTGCTGGATTTTTTTGTATAGAGGCGATGACTGGTAATGAGGATTTTTTCGGATTACTACTTCCACGTCGATCTGGCTGCGCTGATATGCCGTGAGTTCGTTGTGGAGTTGTACATCGTGCAGCGCCAGATCGTGTATTTGCTGCTCTCGTTCACGACGCAATACCGTACATACTGGAACCAGCAGACGCAGGACTACATTGTCCATGATGTGATGCCCTTGGATGAACATGTAGGTATTGTCCGGATAGACTCCCAGCGTACGGAATTCTTTTTTCATATCTTCTATTTCATCGAGGGCAGCCGCATGACGCTTTTCCAGTTCATGAAGTTTACGGTTGACTTTCTTCGACATGATTTCGAGGCTTTTCTCCGGATGACGTGTACTGACCTGATCCAGTTTTACGAAGGAACAGAAATCGAGCAGTGAAAATTCCGACAGGTTGTGCTGACGATAGAACCATACTGACCAGACAAAAAGAGGATAGGCTATTTCCGAATACAGCTTCATGAAAGCCGGAAAGTCAATCAGTTTATGGTCGTTCAGGGTAGCTGTGACACATACTTCGTGTAATCCTTCGGCATAGCAATGGTAATTTTCGATGGCGTATGCATAGGTTTGCAGTACGTAAGGACTGTTGATAATGTAACGTGATGTTTGTGTCCTTCCCTGAAGCAGGTAGTCATAATCACTGTCTACACAGGCTATCATGTTTTCTCCGAGGTGACTACCCAGTTCGTTCATCAGAACGGTCTTTTTCCCTTTGGCAAGAGAGCTGCGTGAGGGCAACATAACCTCAAAATAACGTTTGTCGTTTTCATATTCGGCCAGAAGGGAACGCCAGAAAGAAACATCGTCGTAACTTTCTACATAGGCAACGATTTTCCTTCGTGCCTGTTTGGGCTTCAGACTATTGGCGGCTCCAATATAGAGTGAAGTAAGATTGTCAGTGAGTCTTTTTCCCATAGCCGTAATTGTTTTAACGAGTTGTTATGTCACTTACTTCGGTTACTGCATCCAGCCATCCGTTCATGATGAGAGCAGGGGAGTGTGTGGTAAGGATGATTTGTACATTCGGGTTCAAGCTCCGGATAAGTGCGATAAGTCGTTGCTGCCATTCTACATGAAGTGAGATTTCTGGCTCATCCATGAATAAGGCAAAGGGCTGGTTGTCTTGCACTAGTACAGTCAACAGAATGACAAGCATTTGTTTCTCTCCGGATGAAAGTTGGTACGGAGTCAGTGTATCACCGTCCTGTTCGAATAATATTTCGTTGCTTTTGCGGTTTATCTTCTTGCCTGTTTCGCTGAACAAATCGTCTATCAGATCCTGAAATTTGGTTTTAGGACGTGAAACATCTGCTGCGCGTGCCTGGTTTTCTATTACTCCACTGGTGAGCAGCTCAATAATCCGGTTTCCGATATTTACCTGATAGTCGAGATACCGGCGCTGTAACTGATACAGTTGCCAGTCTAATTCTGTCTTGACATTTGCATTTCCAATTTTTTCCAGTAAGTCGGAATTTATAAGCGGACGGTCGAAACTGCGAATCACATCGAAGCGGATGAAATTGGCATCCTCGGGAGAAAAGATAAACGAAACACCCGGTTGAACTCCGTTGGTGAGCGCATGTCCTTCCAGTTCGTTGAGATAACGTACAGAATTATTCAGAATCGTACTTTTGCCGATTCCGTTTATACCACTCAGAATATTGACATCCGCACGCAAGTTCCACGAAATATTCTTTCTTCCCCACAGGCCTTTAATCTCAATACGTTTAATATAGTCAGCTTGTTTCCTCATGGTTACATTATTTTTATAGCCTCTAAACAAAAGTACGCATAATCCGGGAATAAATCAATGTTTCCGCCGCTCTTTTTTCGAAGAACTCTTACCTTTGCAAAAGGAAAAAATCAAGATTGACGTCGCGTATGGCTATAACCTATGTGACGGATGTGTAAGATGATTGGTGTATGAAAGAAAATACGACTATAAAATCTCCGATACTTTATTTGCAGCATCAGTATGAATTGTTGCAGATGGAGTACGAATATGAAAAGGAACAGTTCAAGCAACAGACAGAGCTGATGGGAATAGGACGGAAAATCAAACGGGGAATGTGCTGGTATCCGTTGAATTTGGGGCGGAATTATTACAATGCCCTTAATCAGTTGGTCGTAGAGGTTGAACGGCGGGAGGATAAGGAAATTGAGCATCAGTTTGAGTATGGTCGTCCGGTCTGTTTCTTCACACAGGATATATCGGGTAAGCTGAATTACCTGAATTTCGTAGCGACGGTGAATTATGTGGATGAGGACCGTATGGTGGTGATTCTTCCTTCTGTAGACGCTTTGCTTGCCTTGCAGAGTAAGGAGGTACTGGGGGTGCAGTTGTATTTCGATGAAACCAGTTACCGGCTGATGTTTGAAGCCTTGAAGCAAGTAATAAGTGCCAAGAACAACCGTCTGGCAGAATTGCGTGATATTTTTCATGGAACTCAGCCCGTTTCCACTTTTTCATTCCAGCCGGTACGTTTCCCGTGGTTGAACCGTACGCAGGAGGAGGCAGTAAACAAGGTACTTCATGCCAAGGATGTGGCAATCGTACACGGACCTCCCGGAACGGGTAAAACCACCACGCTGGTAGAAGCTGTCTACGAAACGCTACATCGAGAAAATCAGGTACTGGTGTGTGCACAGAGTAACATGGCAGTCGACTGGATCAGCGAGAAGCTGGTCGACCGTGGAGTGAGTGTGCTGCGTATCGGAAATCCCAGTCGGGTAAACGACAAGATGCTTTCGTTTACTTACGAGCGGCGTTTCGAGTCGCATCCGGATTATCCGCAACTGTGGAGTATGCGTAAGGCTATCCGTGAACTGTATGCTCGAATGCGGAAGGGAACGGACCGTGAAGCCATTCGGCAAAAGATAAATTCTCTGAAAGATCGTGCCACGGAGTTGGAAATACGTATCAATGAGTCGCTGTTTGCAGATGCTCGAGTCATTGCGTGTACATTGGTAGGCAGTGCCAACCGTCTGCTGATGGGACAGAAATTCGGTACGTTGTTTATTGATGAGGCTGCACAGGCGTTGGAACCGGCATGCTGGATTGCCATCCGAAAGGCAGACCGTGTGATTCTGGCCGGCGATCATTGTCAGCTTCCTCCTACGGTAAAAGCTCCGGAAGCGCTTCGGGCAGGGTTGGGGCATACGTTGATGCAGACCATTGTGAAAAACAAGCCTGAAACGGTTTCTCTGTTGAAACTTCAGTATCGGATGAATGATGAAATCATGCGCTTTTCGTCTGAATGGTTTTATGGAGGCATGTTACAATCGGCTCCCGAAGTAAAATATCGGAGTATACTCGATTTCGATACTCCCATCGAATGGATAAATACGGAGGGAATGGACTGTAATGAGGAGTTTGTCGGTGAGAATTATGGACGTATCAATAAACCCGAGGCAGAGTTGTCTATTGCCCAGTTAAAGGAGTATATTACCAAAATTGGTCGGGAGCGGTTTCTGAGTGAACGGATTGATGTCGGTTTGATCTCTCCTTACAAGGCACAAGTGCAGTATTTGCGCCGGCTGGTTCGGAATGATGCCTTTTTCAAGCCTTACCGGCAAGCGATAACCATCAATACGGTCGATGGCTTTCAGGGGCAGGAGCGTGATGTGATTCTCATCAGTCTGGTGCGTGCCAATGAAGAAGGGCAGATTGGTTTCTTGAATGATTTGCGTCGTATGAATGTAGCTATTACTCGTGCCCGTATGAAGCTGATTATATTGGGAGATGCTTCTACACTGACCAGACATGCTTTCTACAAAAAGTTGTATGGATATATCGAGAGTCTGCATGAATCGTATTGATACAGGTAAGTTTCTTATCGTATAAAAAAGGCTCTTCTTTCTACTTCCGTTTAATAAATGGAAGCGAGAGAAGAGCCTTTTGCTGTATGAAAGAGTTTGATTTTAGTTGACTAGAAGTCGTTTCTTCTTCCTGTATGCTTTCAGACGGTCCATAGCATGCTTACGGCTCAGCATAATCTGGCGCCGGTATACAAAACAGGTTGTGAAAAAGTAAACGACGGCCTGTATCCATAATGCTCTGATTTGCGGTAAGGTATCGTGTAATGTCGCTCCCATGGTATTGATATGAACGTAACCGTTTATACCAAAAGTGGATGGGAATATCCAGGAGAAGATTTCCCAAAATTTGGGTACGGCCGCTCCTGGCCACGATATACCTGATATGAACAACAGAGGTACGGAGGTGAATACGAAAATCAGCATGCACGATTCTCTGTGGTGGATGAAAATCGAGCAAGTCATGGCAAAGAAAATACATGCCAGCAAGTAAGGCAGTGTAAACCAGAACAGCGTTGCAGGTTGTGCAAGCTGTACCAGACTGAACAGTTTGGGAACGACGCACAGAATATATGCCGCCATGACAGCGTAAATCATCAGGTAGGCCAAAGACTTGCCCATGACGATGCGTAAGGTTCCCTGATATTGTCGGCTGATAGGAACGAGATCGCGGAAACGGTTCGTTTCACGTGCCGTACCTGCCGACAGACCTACTCCCAACAGCAGTGTTTGCTGTATGATCAGTATCAGTACAGCCGGAATCAGAAAGCTGGCAAATCCGTCTTGTGGATTGAATAGCGAAACCGATTCATATTCTATAGGAGTTGTACTGATTTCATCTTGCCGCTCAGTCGTATTCCCTAAGCGTTTTATCTGAATGTCTTTGTTTATTTTCAGAGATGTTTCTGTATTTGCCAGCAGAATAGCTTTATAGTACAGCATGCCACTCATGTCGCAATAGATGCTTACATGTGTCTGCTTTCCTTCGGCTATATCGCGGCTGAAGCTTTCGGGTATATAAATAATACCATATATTTTCTGCTCTTTCAGCAGTTGTTTGGCTTCCTCCATGTCGGCACAATAAGATTGTATCTGTACATCCGGTGTTCCGTCTACCATGCGGATGTATTTTCGGCTGAGGGCAGTGTTGCTTGCATCTATTACAGCAGTGGGGACTTCACGAACCACTTCATTGGTGTAGATAAAAGCATATATCAGCGGATAAGCCAATGGTACCAGCAGGAAGAAAATCAGTACTCCCTGATCTTTGATGGTAGCTTTAAGCTCTTTTCTGAAAATATAGAATAATCCGTTGAACCCTTGCTGTATTGTATGTCGGAGTGAATATTTTTCCATGAATCAAGCTTTTAAGGAATATAGATATAGTGTAACATAATCGTACGTAATCTTTTCAGTACGAAGAATGGAAGCAGCATAAATATCAGTAGTGCTACCACAGAATGCCATGCATAAATGAGCGGATAACCGTTTAGAGCAAGATTGGCATATAGCAGAAAATAATGCCGTAAAGGAAACAGCATGCACAGTGCCTGAAGCGTCGGGTGCATCGCCATCACTGGATAGGTGAATCCTGAAATGGAGAACGACAAGACTCCCCACAATGAGGCGGCACTGAGTGCCAGACGGAGTGTTCCGAATAATCCGAAAAAGAATATGCCTACTGCTTGCGAAGCAAGAACAAGTAACAATCCCGCCAAAAGCATGGGGAATATGCCGCTGTTACACGGATAATGCAGGAATCCATAAAGATATACATTATAGAATACAGCGATGATGAAGAAAATGATGGTCTGTGGCAATAGTTTCCCTACCAGTGCTGTGACGATGGAATTATCTGCCATGTGCATCAGTTCCTTTGCTGTATTTTCTTTCACTTCTACGCCTATGGTGTAGGCTGTAACCAGGAAGATGAGCAGCATCAATATTCCTGGGAAAAGTGTATTGCACAAATATACGGAATAGTTCAGCCACGGATTATTCAGGGCATGTGTATCTATCACAATGGGTTGCAGAAAGGCCATAGCCTGGTCTTCTGTAGCGCCCTTAGCTAGTAAGGTACTTTGTCCGATGGCCGCCGAAGCCAGTTCGCTCATGGTACGTTGGTCTCGGTAAAGCAGTGAGCCGGCTATCAGGTACGAAAAGTTTGTGTAAAAGGAAACTTTAGGCTGTCTGCCTGCGATTGCTTTTTCTGTCGTTCCTTGTGGTATGTAATAGAATGAGTAAATCTCTCCGCGCTGTACAGCTTCTCTGGCTTCGTTAAAGCTATTGTAATGAGCTACAATTTTTGTCTGCTGAAAAGCGTCCAGGTTACGTATGATTGCACGAGTTGTTGAGGTGTTATCTAAATCCACTACACCTGCCGGCATATTGGTAGGTAGTCCGCTGCTCATCAGTGTTGTGAAGAATATATAACTGAAGACAGGGGCTATTACCATGCAGAACAGATACATTGGTTTGGTTGCAATGCGCATTACTTCTCGCTTTGCAATCTGTAACAGGCGTTTATGGATGGTTATTGACATGACTGTTTTTTATTTTTCAATGATAGCCGACATTCCCGGGCGTAAGTTTTCTACAGGCTGTACTGGTTTAGCTTTTACTTCGAATGTTTTCAGGTCAAACTGTCCGGTTGTTTTTGTTGCTTTCCAGGCAGCATAAGTACCTAGGTCTTTCATATAAGTGACCTTAAATGTAACGTTCTTTTCCAAAGCCGGTACATAGGCGCTGATTTCACCTCCTACGGTGAAGTCTTTCAGGTAATCTTCCCGTACGTTGAAAGTTACCCACATGTCATTCATTTGGGCCACATTCATGATGGGAGCACCTGTACCGACCAGTTCGCCTACCTTTGGGAAAATCTCTGTCACTTCTCCGTCGGCAGAAGCGATCAGATAAGTTTCATTGATGTAAGATGTCACTTCGGCTACGGCACCTTTGGCACGTTCTACCTGAGCTGCTGCCATAGCTTTATCTTCACGTTGAGCACCATTCTTTGCCATGGTATATTGTGCATTTGCAGCTCGTTCGGTAGCAGCCATCGCATCATATTGGGCTTTTGCTTCGTCACGTTTCTGGGCAGACATGACTCCTTCTTCATACAGTCTGTTGACACGGTTGTATGATTTCTCGGCTATTTCCAGTCCGGCTTTTGCTTTTTGCCACATTTCGAAGGCAGCCTGGAGTTGTTCGGAACGAGTGCCTCGTATTGCTTTTTCATTTAGGGCTTGTGCTGCTTCTTCAGCAGCTTGTGCTTGCGACAATTTGGCCTGAACATCGGGGGCCTCGAGTATGGCAAGTGTATCGCCTGCCTTAACCTTGTCACCTTCGTCTACCAGGAATTTAAGAATACGTCCCGGTACTTTGCTTGATACACGATATTCGGTCGCTTCTGCTTGTCCTTGAATGATTTCAGGACCTTTTCCGAGGGTAAAGAACCCGATAATGCTTACAATAACAATTACTGCTGCAAGTGTAAAGAATGCCAGCATGATATTGCTGCGTTGAGATTTTTCGGTCATATTGGTTTGTTATTTTAATGTTCCCATTGATTTGTTTAAATATATTTCACTCATTTTCAAATCGATTTGAGCATCGATTTTTCCAGATTGTGCTGAGAGCCAGGCTGTCTGTGCTTCGAGTACGTTACTGGTAGGAATGACTCCTTCCTTAAAGCCCAGGTTGGCATATCGGAGATTTTCTTCAGCTTTTTTCATATTCTTTTCTGCCATGTTCAGCTTTTTGACCGCTTCGTTTACTTTATATGAGCTTTGGGTAACTTGTAGTTCCACTTTCTCCTTTACATCTTCCAGCTGGTAGCGGGCTATATTGGCTTCTGCTTTGGCTGCCTTTACTTTATAAATACCTTCTCCCCAGTGGAATACAGGTATTTTTACAATGACTCCGATTCCCCACATTCCTCTGAATTTATTTTCAAATCCATTGACAAGTGACGGGTTGGAAAACAAATAGTTGGCTGTCAGTCCGACAGAAGGAAGAAATTCTGCGCGCGTAACATTGACTTTCTGACGGTAAATCTTTTCTGCAAGCTCCAGTGATTTCAATTCCTCGCGGTTGGCGAAGGCTGTACTTACATTACTTTCTGTATACATATCAGGTAAGGTAAGATTTTCCATATTCTCGTCTGCCAGTCGGATATCTGTGTTTAAGGGGATGCCACAGAGTTGACAAAGTACCATTTTCGATAGACTGAGTCCATCTTCTACTTGTGTCAGGGTCATTTCGGCTTCATTTACTTTTACTTTAACACTAAGTTCGTCGGCAGTGGTTGCTACACCTTCTGCAACCATCTTACTTACATCGGAGTCAAGCTTCTGTACTAGTTTTAAGAAACTTTCGGCCAGCTTCTTTTTATTTACGAGGGAAATGACTTGCCAGTAAGCCTGGTCTGTACTCAATATGACATCCTGCATTCCTGTAGCATGTTGCGATTGAGCAAGCTGTTCTGCATATTTGGTAATCTTGTTGTATGCGATGATTTTTCCTCCCATGAAAATGGGCTGGGTCAGTGTAGCTGCTCCGACATACAGATTTCTTGTATCGGTGCGGAATGCGTCAAGAATACTTTGTCCGGCTTGATTGAGTGCTCCTGGTATTTTACCCATCACATTATTCAAAGGGGTAAGGAGAGGAAGGAGTTCAGGATGTTGCATAGCTACCTGTTGCAACTCCTGTCCCAATTGTTGCAGTCCGTTTCCTACGCTTGTACCCATGTTACCGATAACCTGTTTCTGGTCATCGTTTAGTAACGATATTTCTTTTTGGGTACGCATGTAACTCCCTGTAACATCTATCTTGGGCAGAAAGTTGGTAAATGCTGCTTTCTGCTGATAATGTGCGGCATTTACTTTCTCTTGTGCGATGCGTAGTTCTTTGTTGTTCGAGAGAGCCAATGCACGACAACTGTCCAGGTTTAGGATTCGTTGGGCATAACTGCTCAGAGCCAGCCCGAACAATAAAATGAAACTTAAAACTCTTTTCATTACCGATTCTACTTTAGGTTTTAGTTGCTTATGCAACATTGCAAATGTATCACAATATAAACAATCCACCAAGTAAAAAGGTTGAAAAGGATTATTGCATTAATGCTTTTTTGCTTTTTTAGCTTATTGGCCTGAGTTAATTAATATTTGGTTATTTTAGAGTACTTGGGTTTATGTGCAATGGAATTGAATATGACCCGCGGAGTTTGGTTCATTCCGAAGTTGCGACTGACAGCAGATTGCGTTTCAGGAGTTTCTACGGCTGGGAAACTGCCATTTTCGATGTGATGCAATACGGCAGCCATTAATGCATCTTGTTCAGTGCCTAATTCTCCCAAGTATCCTGATACGTCTTCACTGACGGTATAATCGGATTTTAATCCATCGGTGTAGTAATCGTAGTAGTTTTCTGAATTGCTGATATATGCAGTAGTCAGCCAAAATTCCAGTTTTGAGTATGAAGCATTCGTAAACAAGCTTTGGGCTACATTCTTGCCGAAGGTATTTTCTCCTACTTGAAGCAGTTTGTCACCCAGGTACGGACGCAGGCAATTGATAACCAGTTCCGAGGCCGAAGCGGTATTGCTTGTCGTCAGGATATACAGATGTTCGTACGAGGCATTGGAAACTCCTTGCAGTAATGCCGGATCGAATGCATAATTCTCCACTTTATTCAACTTGTCGTTAAAGATCAGGTTGAAGCAGTTTTGTCCCATTGCATTGGATGGAGCAAGTATTGTGCTAAGCAATTGAGCGGTAGAAACATATCCTCCCGGATTGTATCTTAGATCCAGGACAATATCATTGGGAGAAGAGGCCAGTCCTTCTGCAAATTTGCTTTTCAGGTCTGACTCTTCAGAAGTTTCGAAACTATTATACATGATATAGAAAACCTTCTTCCCGTTTGATGTTGTAAAATTCCGTGTCAGATAGACACTGGGTTCTTCAATTATACGTGGCTGAGGCATGGATATCTCTAGCGTATCGGGTATAGTACTTTTACCTTTTCTGGCTACCTTGTATGTATAAGCCGTCGTCGGTGTCTGGATATATCCAGCATAATTACTGCTGCTGAGCTTGGTTCCGTTAGCCATGCAGATGTGGTCACCTCGCTTCAGTCCAGCTTCGCTTGCCGGTGATTCAGGCTGAACATATAAAATGGTATAATAATAGTCGCCGTCGGTACCAGGAACCAATGTTCCTTCAATTCCATAAGTAGGATTATTGCTTAGTACGCGTGTCGTTTTTACGGAGTCAATGTGTGAGAAGGTTACTCCGTTTTTTTTATCCTGATCGGATACAACCGACTCCAGAAAGTCGGCAGGCTTATCGAAAAAATCAAGGCCATCTTCAGCAGGAAGGTCTTCGTAGAACAAATAGTTCTGTTGCATGGTTTCATAAATCCATGTCTTGCTTCCAATCAAGGCATAATATTCTCCGGAACGATCTTCTCCACACGACAACATGAATACTGTCGAGAGCATAAGACCTAGTATGAAATAGATCGGTTTTTTTCTCATAAAGGTGTATTATTCCATTTCAAATGAATTCTGGCCAATCATATTGCCGTCGGCAAATATATAAACATTGTATGTTCCCGAAGGAAGGAACTCTTCTACGTCCCAGTATACAGTAACACTTTGTTCCTCACCGGTATATTCAATATATTTCTTTATTGAATAAGTAATCTGGCGATCTTCATATTGGAATGTTGTATTACCTTTTGATAGAATTTCATTGTTCGGTTTGGCGATGCGCACATAAATCGTCTTGTTACCGGTCTTAGCCGTAATGTTTTTGACGATGGTAAATGATATGGCAATCTTTTTCACGTCTTTTACCTTACGTGCTTTCTTGCCTCTCTTGTTCATCGGAAGTGCAGAGATATTCGTCGCATCAAGCTGTGCAGCCAGCGATACTCTTTCGTTCAAATTCTTTTTCTCTGCCGCGAGCGTATTGATTTGTGCAGTTGCGGCTGTATACTTGCTTTTCACTTCCTGATTTTCTACCATTAAGGCTGCGTTCAGACGATTGAGTGAGTCTATTTGCATGACATAACTTCTCAATACGGCACGTACCGTCTTCAGCTCTTTCTTAAGACGTATGATTTCTGCTGCATTGCTGCTTTTTACTTGTCGCAGTTCTTCCAGCAAGCGCTGTGTCTTCAACTTTTCACTTTCCAGTTTTTCGCGCAGGGAGTCATTATTTATTTGTACTTGAAGCTCGTCGTATTGAGTGGCGAAAGTACTGTATTCGTTTTCCATTTCTTCCTTTTCGACAGCGAATACCTCGGTCATTTCTCTATTTTTGCGAAACTCGTTGAACGCTAAAAATGAAACTCCGGCAACCACAACGATTAAGGCCGCTATAATAATCACTAATTTTTTATTTTTTTCCATGAGAAACAGATTTTGCGGCAAAAATACAACATTTTATGCATACGTATTGTCCTTGAGTATAAAAAAAAACATAATCTATGGCTGTTGTAGGATGATAGGGGGAATATCCCCTGTAATCCAGTTATAAAAAGTATACTGTGGGTAACTTGAGGCGTTGTCTGCAATCCATTCGTTGAGTATGTCTATAACCGATGTACCGCTTTCTGTTTTCAGAGTTATTGCATCGTAACTGTATATCTGTTTAGGAGTGCTTTGATAGGGACTATAAATCGTTCTTATGCCGTTATCACAGGATAGTCCGCATTCAATTGTACACTTGTTGGCTATGTAGACAATCGAGCCATATTTTTTCTTCGAAGAATATCCTGCTGTCGTATAGGCATAGCAGTTTTTTATTTCGCTTTGGGGTTCCATTGTATAGCAGATACCTGCTCCATATTGTGTATGCAGGAAATTACAGCCACTGGTATAGCAATTCAGAATTTTGCCGTAATTGCTATAGGAAACTCCGGCAGCATTTCCATTTGGGTGTTGAAACTCAATGTTTTCGGACGAACAGTTGATGATGCATCCTTTGTTGATGCCTACCATTCCTCCGACTTTGTTTCCATTCGTGTCTGTAAAAGTATTGTTCCCTCTGATATGGCATCCTGTCAGAGTACCGTTATTTCTTCCTACCAGTAAGGCTTCATATTTGCAGGTATAGTTTCCTGTGAATGAAGCATTTACTAAATTCATGTTTTTAATGACTCCTGTCGTATCTACAAAAGTGAACAGAGCGTATGAGTCCATATCTTCTTTAGGAGCGAGCTGTAAATTGTATAGTGAAAAATTCTGTCCGTCCAGACAATCTTTAAATCCGACATTGTTGAGGCTTTCAGAATCGTATTTTCCGATGCTTTGCAAGCGGGCACACTCTTCGGGAGTAAAGTAAATGTCGTTCAGCAAGTAGTATGTCATTGTTCCGTTTACAAGTGTTCCAAATTCTTCCAATGTTCTATCTGCATATTCTTCTCCATTAATCAGATAAGTAAAAGCGATGAAATCTTCTGCCGTGCTTATACCACATTCATTGTCCGATTTTAAGTGATAGTTATATTGGTATCCTTGTTGGAAAGTTGAAGGAGCGACCTGTGCCATGTAGTTGCCGTCTGATGTTTCCAAGGTAATCTCTACCGACATATTCGAGGCTGGAGGAACAATCAGTGTATAAATTCCATCTTCCTGTTTACTGAGTACTGTTGTGTAGGTCCTGTCGGTTGTATAAGTCAGTTGGGCATTGGAAAAATCAATATTGTCAATTGAAGCCGATGGTGTAAAGCTGATTTGCTTCAGACGGCGATTCAGAGAAGGAGCGACCTGAAAAATGAGTTGTGAAAACAGATGGTTGAATTGCAGGACGACGGGGTTTCCGTATGTTATATTGCCGGTACTATACAGAAAATCCTTCAGGTGTCCGTCATTTTCATAAGGGCTGAACCCTTCCTGGGTAATTTGAGGATAATAGGCAGCGACATGGGCTTCCGTTTCTTGCGTCTTCCATTCCAGTTTGTCAGAAGGATTCCATCGTCCGCTGTTGTATGTTAGTAATAGATTGTTGGCAGACAAGCCTCCATTGCTGTAGAACGAAATGATACTTCCTTCTTCCAGATGGCTGGAGCTTTTACCTCTGGATTGGGTATTGCAGAATGGGACAGACAGATTCCCCACAATATGGACCGTATTATCTGCGGGAGTGGACAAATATTCGGATGTACAACTGCTCAGTAGTATAAAAAGCAAGATTGGAATAGACAGACATTTCATGGCATATAGTTTTATGTTTTACTCTTTATATAAAACAAACGCCAATTTTGAGATTTGTATACCCGAAGTCTGAAAAAAAATACGCTGCCGAACCTTCTCAGGCAGGCAGCGCAAGCTACAATACAAAATACAAATACAACTAAACGAGATATATTGTAAAATTAAGAAATAGAAATCACAAACAAAAATTTGGGAACAAAAAAATGTAATTCCTATTCTTATTTTTCTTTACAAATAAAGTCTATTACACAATGCCTTGTGCCATCATGGCATGTGCAACTTTCATAAATCCGGCTATGTTCGCACCTTTTACGTAGTTAATGTAGCCGTCAGGTTCTGTACCGTATTTCACGCATTGTTCGTGAATGTTATGCATAATCTGATGCAGCTTTTCATCCACTTCCTGAGCAGACCAGCTCAAGTGCATTGCGTTCTGGCTCATTTCCAATCCAGAAGTTGCTACACCACCGGCATTGACAGCCTTACCTGGAGCATACATCAGTTTATGTTCGATGAAGGCATCAATAGCTTCAGGTGTACAGCCCATATTTGAAATTTCTCCTACACAGAGTACATGGTTGTCGATCAGATGCTGAGCATCTTCTCCGTTCAATTCGTTCTGTGTAGCGCATGGCAGTGCGATATCTACTTTGACTTCCCACGGACGACGTCCTTTTACAAATGTAGAATTAGGGAATCTTTCTGCGTAAGGTGCTACGATATCGTTGCCCGAAGCACGCAGTTCAAGCATGTAATCGATCTTTTCTCCACTGATACCCTCCGGATCGTAAATGTATCCGTCAGGACCGGAAATAGTTACGACTTTAGCTCCCAGTTGAGTAGCTTTGGTAGCTGCTCCCCATGCAACATTTCCGAAGCCGGAAATCGCAACAGTCTTTCCTTTTATGTCGATACCTTTCTTGTCGAGCATGTGCTTTACAAAATACAAGCCGCCGAATCCTGTAGCTTCAGGACGGATTAATGAACCGCCGAACTCCAGACCTTTACCGGTAAATGTACCTGTAAATTCATGAGTCAGTTTCTTGTACATGCCAAACATGTATCCAACTTCACGGCCACCTACACCGATATCACCGGCCGGAACATCCATATCAGGACCCAGATGGCGCCACAATTCCAGCATGAAGGCCTGGCAGAAACGCATGACTTCTGCATCGCTCTTTCCACGCGGAGAGAAGTCGGAACCACCTTTACCTCCACCCATAGGCAATGTGGTAAGGGCATTCTTGAAGGTTTGTTCAAATCCTAAGAACTTCAAGATAGAAAGGTTTACCGATGCATGGAAACGGATACCACCTTTATACGGGCCAATGGCGTTGTTGAACTGAACACGGTAACCCAGGTTTACTTGCACTTTACCTTTATCGTCTACCCAGGGTACACGGAAAGTAATGATACGGTCAGGTTCTACCAGACGTTCAATTAACGAAACTTTTTCAAATTCAGGATGTTGGTTATAGATATCTTCAATGGATAAGAGAACTTCTTTAACTGCTTGCAAATACTCTGATTCACCCGGATGCTTAGCTTCCAGAGATGACATAATTTGATTAATATCCATGATCTTTTTGTTTAAGGTCTGACAAAATGAAATTATTTGTTAATGCAAAGATAGGATTTTACCTAGAATGGCAAAATATTTTGGCGTGTTTTTGCCTCTAAAAAGTGATAAAAGGTTAAAGTCCGGTAGTCTGTTTTTTGCCCGAAAGTAATTTTTCTCTGCCGGTAAGTTGCACAAATCAATAGAAATCCCGTTATTTGTTAAATAAATAAAGCGTAAACCTTGAAGCTATGCTCAGTAAGTTAAAATTAAATCAGCTCTATTTTAAGGATACACAGTTTGTCAACCTGATGACGAAACGAATCTTTAACGTACTTCTTGTTGCCAATCCTTACGATGCTTTCATGCTGGAAGATGACGGGCGTATCGATGAAAAGATATTTATCGAATACATGAATCTCAGTCTTCGTTATCCGCCTCGTTTCACACAGGTTTCTACCGAAGAAGATGCCTGGAAACAGTTGGGAAATACCATGTTCGATCTAGTTATTTGTATGCCGGGATCGGACAACAGCGATACGTTCGATATTGCACGGCAGATTAAAGAGAAGTACCCTCACATTCCGCTGGTGGTACTGACTCCGTTCTCTCATGGTATCAAAGAACGTATGGAGCACGAAGATTTGAGCATTTTCGAATATGTATTCTGCTGGTTGGGAAACACCGACTTGCTGGTATCTATCATCAAGCTGATAGAGGATAAGATGAATCTGGAACACGATATAAAGGAAGTCGGAGTACAGATGATTCTGTTGGTGGAAGATTCCATCCGTTTCTATTCGTCCGTACTGCCCGATTTGTATAAGTTTGTCCTTCGTCAGAGTCAGGAGTTTGCAACCGAAGCTTTGAATGAGCACCAGCGTACGTTGCGTATGCGTGGTCGTCCGAAGATTGTGCTGGCACGTTCGTATGAAGAAGCCATGAACTTATATAATAGGTATCAGCATAACATGCTGGGTATTATATCGGATGCACGTTTTCCACGTGAAGGTCAGATTGATCCGAAAGCAGGCATCCGTTTCCTGACCGAAGTACGTAGCCGTGATCCTTTTATCCCGTTGATCCTTCAGTCGGCAGAGGTTACCAATAAGAACTTTGCAGAGAGTTGTGGGGCACAGTTCATCGATAAGAATTCCAAGAAAATGAATATTGACTTGCGGGAGGCCGTTTCCGAAAATTTCGGTTTTGGCGATTTTATTTTCCGCAATCCCAATACCATGGAGGAAGTAGTCCGGGTACATAACCTGAAGGAGTTGCAAAATGTCATCTTTTCTATTCCGGCAGAATCACTCCTTTATCATATTACCCGAAATCATATTTCACGCTGGCTGTATTCACGGGCTATCTTTCCGGTAGCCGAGTTCCTGAAGCAGATTTCATGGAAAGACTTGCAGGACATCGATGCACATCGTCAGATTATTTTCGAAGCGATTGTGAAATACCGTAAGATGAAGAATCAGGGAGTGGTGGCTGTGTTTGAGCGCGACCGTTTCGACCGGTATTCTAATTTCGCTCGTATCGGCGACGGCTCACTGGGAGGAAAAGGACGTGGACTGGCGTTTATTGACAACATGGTAAAGCGTCATGCCGAGTTTGAAGAATTTGAAAATGCCTCCGTTGTTATTCCGAAAACAGTAGTACTTTGTACTGATATCTTCGATGAGTTCATGGATATGAACCAGTTGTATCAGGTTGCGTTAAGCGATGCTGACGATGAAACAATCCTGCGTGCCTTCCTGCGTGCCAAGTTGCCCGACCGGCTGGTTGAAGACTTTTTCGCCTTTTTCGATGTGGTGAAGTCTCCTATTGCCATACGCTCATCCAGTTTGCTGGAAGACTCTCATTATCAGCCGTTCGCTGGTATCTACTCTACTTATATGATACCTTATCTGACAGACAAATATGAAATGCTGCGTATGTTGAGCGATTCAATAAAGGGAGTCTATGCTTCGGTATATTATAAGGATAGTAAGGCGTATATGCAGGCTACCAGCAACGTGATCGATCAGGAAAAGATGGCGGTGATTCTCCAGGAAGTGGTAGGTACACAGTATGGCGATCGTTTTTATCCTTCTATTTCGGGAGTGGCGCGTTCCATCAATTATTATCCCATCAACGACGAGCTGGCAGAGGAAGGTACGGTCAGCCTGGCACTGGGACTTGGAAAATATATTGTCGACGGAGGACTGACATTGAGGGTTTGTCCTTATCATCCGGATAAAGTGCTTCAGACCAGCGAGATGGAGATGGCTTTGCGCGAAACACAGACACGCTTCTATGCGCTCGACCTGAAGAATCTGGGACAGAACTTTTCACTCGACGACGGCTTTAACTTGTTGAAACTTCCGGTAAAGGAAGCCGAGAACGATGGAGCTTTGACTTACATTGCCTCTACCTACGATCCGTATGATATGGTTATACGCGATGGTATTTATCCGGGAGGCCGTAAGGTCATCACTTTTGCCAATATTCTTCAGCACGATGTCTTTCCGCTGGCACGTATTCTCCAGCTTGCTCAGAAGTACGGACAAGGTGAGATGCGTCGTCCTGTGGAGATAGAGTTTGCTGTAAATCTGGATGCGAAAGAGAAAAGGGGTGTCTTTTATCTGTTGCAGATACGTCCGATGGTGGATATGAAGGCCGATTTGAATGAGGACTTGAATACTATACCCGAAGATCAGCTTCTGCTCAAGAGCGTGAATTCGTTGGGGCAGGGGATTATGGATGATATTCAGGATGTGATTTATGTGAAGACCGACGGATATTCAGCGTCTAATAATCAGTTGATTGCTTATGATATAGAAAAGCTGAACAAGCGTTTCCTCGACGAAGGTAAGCATTACATATTAGTCGGACCGGGACGATGGGGAAGTAGCGATACATGGTTGGGTATTCCCGTAAAATGGCCGAACATATCGGCGGCGCGCGTCATCGTGGAAGCAGGGCTGACCAATTACCGTGTCGATCCGAGTCAGGGAACACACTTCTTCCAGAACCTGACCTCTTTTGGAGTAGGGTATTTTACGATCAATGCTTACATGAACGATGGCCTGTACAATCAGGAGTTGCTGAATAGCATGCCGGCCGTAGAAGAAACAAAATTCTTGCGCTGGGTTCATTTTGACAAGCCTTTGACTGTCAAGATGGACGGCAAAAAGAAGATAGGTGTGGTTTGCATGGTTTAATCACACTATATTGCAGAAAAACAGACAGAAAGATTCCACAAAGACGCCTCTGGCAAATATGTTCTTTGGTCTTTCTGTCTGTTCTTTTTTTGTGCTTATCCGTTGTTTCTGTATTCCAGCGGGCTCATGCCTACATATCGTTTAAAATATTTTCCGAAGAAAGACATGTTCGCAAAATTCAAAGAGTCGGATATTTCCTGAATAGACAGGTTTGTTGATTTCAATTGTGATTTTGCGTCCATGATCACCATGCGTGAGATGATTTCCATACATGTATTTCCCGTTGCCTGTTTTACGGTGGTACAGAGATGAGTATGTGTGATACCCAGTTTCTCTGCATACCATGCTACGTTACGCGTCTTGTTGTAATTCTGCATGACCAGTTGGGTGAAATTCTTGCATAGAATCTCACTCTTCGACAGGTTACTTTTACCATCGTTTGCACGATTGCTGTACATGGCGGCAATTCCTATATGGACGTCATTATATAAATAAGGAGTGATACCTTTGCGTGTCGTTTCGTTGAAGAACTCGTACAGCTTTATCAAGAAACAAAGATAGTCTTTTAAAAGTGCCGCACCTTCCGGACGCAGTGTTATAAGAGGCCTGCCCAGTGGAATATAGAGTGTTTGCATGGTAGAGCGGTTTAAGTTGGCTTGCTCCACATACTTTGAGGAAAATCCGACGAAGTATAGCTCCATCTCTCCCTTTACGCTGTGTATCTGGAGGATTGTACCCGGCATGATCGCAACAAAATCGTTTTTCCGTACAGTGATTTTGTTCAGGTTGACCGATGCTTCTACCTCACCTCCCATACAGAGAACAAAAATTTCCGATTTTATTCGGCAGGGGAAATTTGTATACAGGCTTAAAAGTTCTTTACTGATGCCTGTTCCTACAATCCATTCTTCCGGTAAATCTATTTTAGGTAGTTCTTTTTCCATCATGTTAAACTTTTTGCAAAGTTAATGGTTTTTTAAAATATAGACCATTGTGCTGTAGGCTAATTACTATGTTAAGTTTTGTAAATTAACAGATTAGGGCAGGGTGGAAGATGGATAATTAGAAAAAAGAACAAAAATAATAAGATTAGACCTTGTAGGATATACGAAAAGGTCATTACTTTGCGCTCAACAAAAATGAATAACTAAACTTAAAAATCAAATGAAAAAGAATTTGTTTTATTGCTTGTTTGCCGTATTATGTGCAGTGAGTGTATTCACATCTTGTAGCAGCAATGATGAACCGGGTACAACCGTTCCTGTAAATGCTGATGTGACAGGAAATTATAAGGGTAAGTTGGATGTAACGGTTACTCAAGGTGGAGTAGATATACCGGGTGGAAGTGCAGAAAACCAGATGGTAACGGTTTCCAAAGCAGGAGAATCTGCTGTTAATTTATCGATTACCAACTTTTCCTTCATGGGATTTGAATTTGGTAATATCAATCTGAATGATTGTCAGTTGACTGCGAGTGGCAGTAATTATACTTTTACCGGAAGTACGAAGGTTAATTTAGGCATATTGACTGCTGATGTAAATGCTGAAGGAGTTTTTGCTGGAAATAACCTGACTGTTAATATGGATATAACAGCTACTCTTGGTGGTGTAAATCAGCATGTAAAAGCTGTTTATACAGGAACCAAAGTTTCAAGCTCTGAAAGCAGTGAAGCTAAAATCCTGTCTTTCGTATTCGATGAAAAGGTGTCAACAGCTAATGCTCTGGTAATGGAACAGCCTGTGATTGATGAGTCGGCCAAAACCATCAAGTTTGCCGTGAGCGCTGATGCTACTGGTTCAGATCTGTCAAAACTGGTACCAACCATTGAGGTGTCAGAGGGAGCGACCGTTACTCCTGAAAGCGGTGTGGCACAGGATTTCTCAAACGGTAAGACGGTTGCTTATACCGTAACAGCTCAGGATGGTACAAAGGTAACCTACAACGCTTCGGTTTCCGGTAATGTTTCTCTTTACGATTTTGAAAACTGGTCATACGATACGAGCATGTATCCTGAGGAAAACCAGATTTATATGGCAGATGGTTGGGCTTCTTGCAATAATGCGGTTGCCTTGATTAAGTATATGGGTGCATTGGGTGGCATTACTTATACAGGCGAATATCCCGTACGTCCTTCTACCGATGATGTATATGCAGGTGAAAAAGCTGCCTTGTTGGAATCGGTCGATACAAAGGGTGGAAACATTTTTGGACAGAAAGTTCCGAAAGTTACAGCTGCCTCTATTTTCTTAGGTTCTTTCGATGCCATGGCAGCTGTGTCTGATCCTATGGCTACAACCAGTTTTGGTATCATGTACGACAAGCAGCCTGTAAAAGTTACAGGATATTATAAGTATACTCCGGGTGCTGAGTTTTACAATGCAAACGGTGAATTGCAGGAAGGTGTTACCGACAAGTGTGCCATGAGCGCAGTTCTTTATGAAGTATCCAGCGAAGATGAAACATTGAATGGTGGTAATATTTACACTTCTGATAAGATTGTGGCAAAAGCCGTGTTCACAAGCGACAAGACTGTAGATACTTATACTCCGTTCGAGCTGAATCTGGAATATGTAAAAGCTTATGATTCATCAAAGAAATATAAGTTTGCCGTTATCTTCTCTGCAAGTGCCGACGGAGCAAATTACAATGCAGCTGTAGGCAGCAAGTTGTTGATTGATAATGTTGCTATTGTGAATCAATAATTGATTCCATATTGGTATATGGAAAAGGGACGACTGGTAAGAAACCGATCGTCCCTTTTTGTTTATCCGGATTTATATCCTTTCCTTATTTCTTGAGTACAATTAGAATTCATAGCCGAAGCCGAAGTTCACGTAAATGGGATACATGGCGAATGAAATCGTTTTGAAATCCTTTTGGAACATGTCATTCAGTCCCCACGTCATGTCAGCGTGTACGGTGAGGTGCTTGTATGCCTTCCAGCTTCCTCCTGCCTGGACTCCCCATTGGAAATGGCGCAGCTTGTCAGAAAAATCGTAGGCGGCAGAATTTTCTCCTTCAAAGTCAATACGGCTTCCTGTAGCATCAGGCGTACGTAAATGTCCTTCATAAACTTCTCCCGAGAAATCTCCGTCTATCATGTACGAGAAATACGGTCCGGCTACGATTTTCCAGCGGTCATTTATTTTGTAGTTCGCCAGCAGGGGAACAGTGATATACGACATTTTCACTTTTGTTTTAACTCCACCTGTCCAGAGGCCTTCCACCTTTCCACCAGTATCGTTGAAGATAGCCATACCATAGTTTTTTACCGTGGCGCGAGTATTCATGTTCTTGCTGTCGAGGCGTATACCAAGACTTATTCCCCATTTCTGTCTGGCATCAATCCATTTGGTCGCATTTCCTTCCAGGGTAATGGCAAGTCCGGGAGAATAGCTGTCTAGACTTCTTATTTCCTTGGGGAGAGGGAGTGGAGAAGTACCTCCGATGTTGACACCTGCCTTGAATTCATAGTCCAGACCATGTAGTGATGACCACAATAAGCCCTTGTGTTCATTCGATTGTGCCTTCAGCAAACTCGTTCCGGCTGTAAGCATTGCAGCCAGGATGATGATATATTTTTTCATAATGATTTGTTTCAGATTGTTGTAAGATGGATTTATTCACAAGTTATTTCTACCTCATCGATGCAGAGCTCACTGCCTGTAGCTCCTTCGAAATAAGCTCCCTGAATACTGGAAGAGAAGACTATGGCCAATTTATATTTCCCTGCTTTCAATTTTTCCTCGTCGATCGTTTTATTGTTCTGAGGCTTGAAATCCAGATCAAATCTGGTCCATTGGTCAGTCGTTTCTGTCTTATCGATACGAGCCATCGAAACAATGTTCTTGGCTTTTTCGTTTCCATCGGTAAACAAGTCGCCGTCGAGCGAGAAATCACTGTCGGGAGCTTCGTAGAGGACGGCATAAATATCTCCTGTATCGGTCTTTCCCGAGATTGCGTTTCCATTCTGGTCGGTAAGGGTAGCTCCGGGTCTGTATTTGTAATAGCCCGACAATTTTACCGGTTTCCGGGTAAAGGGGAAGCCGAACTGTGTAGCTTGTCGCGGCGCGATGATGGCATACGTCATATTGAATGAACCGATGAAAAGATTTCCGGCTGCAATCGGCATTTTAGGATTGGTATTCATTCCGAATACTCCTGTCGACTGAGTTACCAGTTTTACACATTTTCCAGATACCCCTCCGTCGGCTTGTACGGTAGGATATTGTGTGGCATTGGTTGCCATGCCGCATAAGCTGTATCCCTGATTTCCGCTGGCCCACTGCATGAGTCCGCTGACATCTGTCAGATACAAGATATGATACGGGTTGATTTCTCTCAGGTTCTCAAATGAATACTTCAGTGGCAGTTCAATGGTATATAAACTTATGGTGTAAGTCACCTTGTTGCTTCCATCTTCGGAAGTAACGGTAAACTTACGTTTTTTTTCAGTACTGAAATCATAGAAAGGTGGGTTGTCATGACTTTGAGGCTGGTCAGGGCGGATAGTTGCTCCGTTGGGTAGCATAAAGTTCAGCTCCTGCGCCGTGATGTCAGCTCCTTCGAAAACGAATACGTCGATCTCCCTGCTTAGATCGTTGATATTTATCAATTGAATATTAGAGCCGTTGCACCCGTCAATAGCTGCTTCCACATTTAGCGCTTCATCCTGAATACAGGAGATGGCAAAAAAGGATAAAAAGGTTCCGATTAAAATGTTTTTGAATTTCATATAGTTTGTTTTTGTGTTATTGAACAGTTACAAATATAGTGAAAAAAGCATGTTAAGACTAAAGTCTGTTTCAAATTCTTAAGCCTTTTATGAAAAATAGACTATGTGTAAAAACGTAAATAGTGTGAATTTCGTCACTTTAGAATCTGGATTTATGGCAATAAGTAAAAAATAGGACAAAAATAAAAAAAACAGACCTTTCCAGATTAATGAAATCTCCGTTACTTTGCAAACTGAAAAAAAACTTAAAATTATTACTTGGATGAAAATGAAAAACTATTTAAAGATTCTTTCTTCAGTGGTATTGCTGGCTTTCTTAGGCAGTTGTTCGAATGAGGAAGGAAAAGAGAGTGTTTCAGGACAAGGCAGTATCATGGTCGATTTGTCGACAGACCTGTCTTACAGCCGTTCAGTAGATAAGAGCGCTTACCTGAACGTGAACAACTACAAGGTATCCTTGTATAAGGGGGAAGAGCCTGTTTACACGGATAGACTTTATGAGGATTTGGAACTGGAGCAGAGTGTAGAGTTTGGAGTTCCTTACACACTGACTGCTTACTATGGAGAGGATGTAGCTGCGGGCTATGATAAATTGTATGTAAAAGGTAGCGAAACATTTACTGTTTCTCAGGGGGATAAGAAAACAATCTCTATCGTATGTAAACCTGCTAATGCAAAGATGACAGTTGTTTACGATGGAAAGTTTGAAAATTATTTCCAGGATTGTACGGTTTCTGTCAAGACAAGCTATATGGATGAGGCTTGGGAAATGGATAAAGCAGATGCAGGTCAGGAGCTTTATTTGAAGACCGGTGATGAAGGAGTACAGGCTACTTTAACTTTCGCATTGACCGACAAGAACGGTGATCCGGTTTCTGTAGATGGCTTCGAAACATCAAAGGTGATTGATCTGAAACCTTGTTATTCTTATACCTTGACTATCAAACCTAATGAAACAGAAATTCAGGGTGGTAAGTTAGGATTGGATATTATTGTAGATGATGGTGTAACGGAAGAAGATGTTACAGTTAATATCCCAGGTGATTACATTCCAAGTTAAAAATAAAAGACAAATACGATGAAAAAATATAAGAGTTTAATATGGCTTTTAGGCCTTATGATAGGTTTCTCTTCTTGTGAAATGCGTGATGAGCTTTTAGGCAAGGGCAACGTTGGAGAAAATGCAGGTACATTGGAACTCGACTTGGCATCTATTTACAATGGTGTTACGATGAGTCGTGCCAATGAGGCTGTCGACAACGGAACTACTACAGGAAATTTTGATGAAGAAGATATTAATGTTGACAATTATACGTTGGTTGTAACAAATACAGAAACTCAGGAAGAGGTTGCCAAAGGTAAGGTCAGCGAGCTGAAGAACGAAAGCGGTAAAGTCGTTCTTCCGTTGAACGAAGGAGATTATTCTGTAGCTGCTTACAATTATGAAGGAGAGAACGTAACGGTTTCCGAACGTCCTTATTTTAAAGGAGAACAGACTTTCTCTGTCAAGAAAGGAGTTGCAACAAGTGTTGATCTGTCTTGTAAGTTGGCTTGTGTGGAAGTTTCATTGTCATTGACCAGTTCGTTCGAAGAAGCCTTTAAAGACGATTACGCTGTAATTATCGACAATGGAGACGGTGCCAATCAGGTGTTCGACAAGACTTCTATCGGTAAAAAGTATTATTTCCAGACTCCGGAACATCAGAGCGCTTTGAATGCTTCTATCAAGGCAACTTCTGTAGAAGGCAATTTCGTAGAGTTGAAGGCTACAATCCAGAAACCGGCTGATGCAGAAGGTGGTGTATCTGAACTTGAAGGAGGTGATTCTTTCAATATCCAGTTGACAGAAGAAGGTTCTACCGATTCTTATATTTCTATCGGCATTACAGTCGATCTGACATTTACCGAAGTTGGTGAAACAATCGAAATCCCTGTAGGCAATATTATTTATGAAGGTCCGGATACTCCGGGTGAAGGTGGCGGTGATAATGAGCCGACTACTGGTACTTTGTCTGTTACAGGTATTCCGGAAACGTATAATATTAGTTTGTCTGGATTCTCAGAAGAGAATATGCCTACAATTAAAGTCGATATGGCTTCAGAAAATGGAATAAAATCATTGGTCGTTTCAATTGAAAGTGATAATGAAATGTTTTCTGGCCTATTGACTCCTTTGGATTTATTGGAACCTTTTGATTTGTGTAATTTGGAAGAAAGACCTAAGGCTAAGGAGAATTTACTTATGTTGAATTTGATTTCGGAAGATGTATATACACAGTTGCATGCCGGAGCAGTGAAATCTTATACTTTTGAAGTAACCTCATTGGTCGCATTACTTCCACAGACAAAACTTACTGGTTCTCACAAGTTTACATTGACCATTTCCGATGGCAATGAAACCAAGGAAGGAACTTTAACCGTGAATGTAACCGAATAATAATCCTGCTTGTAAGGATAAAGAATTAAAAATAGAGATAAATGAAAACAAATATATTAGTTACCAGTTTATTTCTTTTGGCAGGATTAGCATCTTCCTGTCAGTCAGAAATAGATGAAGCCAAAGGATATGGCTATCTTCAGTTGTCTTCCGTCGATGTTAACAAGAGTGTGATTACTCGTGCTGATATTACTGCATCGGAAACAATAGCTGTTGATATTTTGGATGCGTCGAATGCAGTGGTACAGCATGCCGACGACTGGAAAAACTTGGACGATGTTATATTGCCTGTTGCTACGTATACCGTAAAGGCGTATTCAGCAGACAAAAAAATGGAAACTCAGGGATTTGATGCACAACCTTATTACGAAGGACAAAGTAGTGTGGCTATTGAAGCAAACAAGGCAAAAACTGTAAGCATTACTTGTAAGCTGGCACAGACAATGGTTTCGGTAAACCGTTCAGAAAGTTTCAAGTCTACTTTTGGTGGTTGTACTTGTTATGTAGAAGGTGCCGATGCACTGAGCATTCCTTTTGGTGAGGATGAAACACGTGCCGCTTATGTAAAGGCTGGTCAGGCACTGACTGTAAAAGTTGATTTCGGCAACGGAAAATCTTTCTCTCAGGAAATCACTTCGAAAGCCGAAGCTGCCTATCATTATAAGGTGAATCTGGATATCACGGAAGGTAATGCCGGATTCGATATTTCTGTAGATCAGACCATTCATCAGTACGATGTAACTGTAATGGTTCCGACCAAGCAGGAAAGCACGGATATGGTTACTGATGATATTCGTAACGACGTTTCAAAAGTTTGGGGACGATTCGCTTATCTGTCGGGTTCTTGTAACTTAGCAGAAGTCACTTCACCAGTACAGTTCCGCTATAAGAAAACAACCGAATCTGAATGGACTACAGTAGAAGCAGTTCAGGAAGAGGGAACGAAGAATTATTCTGCAAAGGTTGCTCCGCTGGATTTTGGTACAGCATACGAATATTATATTGTATGTGGAGATAAGACAGGCGAAACTTGTACGTTTACTACAGAATCGTATGTGGAAATTCCGAATCTGAACTTTGATACATGGACTCAAAACGGAAAGAACTGGTATGCCAATGCCGATGCTTCCGATAGTTATTGGGCTACAGGTAACTCTGGAGTAACTCTTATTAAGGATGCTACAACGGTTCCGGTAGAAGGAAGTGAAGCTCGTAACGGAAAAGCTGCCAAAATGACTACGATTGATGGTGTGATGATGGTTGGTGCTGCTGCTGGTAACTTGTTTATCGGAACTTACAAGACCAATATGTTCAATCCGTCTGCCAGTGTGAGCTTTGGTCGTGATTACGCAGGGGCTCGTCCTGTAAAACTTTCAGGATATTACAAATATACCTCTTGTGCAATCAACTATGGTTCTAAACCGGGTACACTTACAACTGATGAATGTAACATTTACATTCGTTTGTGGGATGCGAACGGTGAGGAAATTGGTTTCGGTGAATTTGTTGGTTCTGAATCTGTTGATACATACACTCCGTTTGAAATAACCATTAATTATAGTAATACTCAGAAACGTCCTGCCAAACTGACAATTGTTGCTACTTCTAGTCGTTACGGTGGTGACTTCGAAGGTAGTAAGGTAGTAGGTCAGGTAGGAGCTGGCAGTACCCTTTGGGTAGATGATTTTGAATTGTCATACTATTGATATTTTACATGAAGAAATATTTCATTCTATTATTAACCTTTTTGTGCGTAACTTCGGTTTACGCACGAAAAGGTTATGATCGTAATATAAAGCCCTCCTTGTTTGTACCGAAAGGTTCGTGGATGGGAGGTGTTACTTTCTCGTATACCGAATTGTCGGGCGACAATTATAAGTTTCTGATACTGGACGATGTAAATGGCGAAGGCTATACATTTAAGGTAAGTCCGTATGCGGGATATTTTTTCCGGGATAACATGGCTGCCGGGGTGCGTCTGAATTATAACCGTACCTATGCAGATGTTGGTAACATTAATCTTGATTTGGGTGATGACCTGACATTCGATATCAGCGATTATAAGTATCTGGAGCATGAATATACTGCTGCCGGATTTTTGCGTACTTATATGGGCCTGGGTAATAGTAAGGTGTTTGGCTTTTTCAATGAGTTGCGCTTGACGTATGGATATGGGCAGGGAAAGACCTTGTCTGGATCGGACCAGAAGGCAACAGGTACATATCAGACTTCTCATCGCTTGCAGATTGGTGCGGCTCCGGGTTTGACGGCCTTTGTCACGAACAACATGGCAGTCGAGGTTTCCATCAATGTCGTCGGTCTGGATTTCAAGTGGATTGAACAGACTACCAATCAGGTAGAACATGGCTCATATCGTCAGAGTTCGGCTGATTTTAAGATTAATATATTTTCTATTAATATCGGTATTTGTACTTATTTTTAAATTGACAAATTATGATTATAAAAGCTTTGAAGTTTAGCTTTGTATCACTCTTGTTACTGAACATGTCTTCGTGTATTGAGAATGACATTCCTTATCCTTATATTGAAGGTGTTATTCAGGAAATTCAGGTAGACGGAATGCTGGGAGAAGCCGTGTTCAATAATCAGGCTCGCACTATCGAGCTTACCATAGGCGAAGACGCTTTTATTGATAGTTTGCCGATTACCAAGCTGGTTGCCAATACAGAGGCTTTGATTTATCCGGATACGGCTGCTTGTATTAAGCCGAATGGCTTTCCAAATTTCAGCTTTAATTCGTTGAACGAACTTCCTGCCAATGCCAATACGGCCATCGATTTTACGAATCCGGTGGGATTCCTGTTGAAAACTTATCAGGATTATTGGTGGAAAATTACGGTAAAACAGGAAATAGAGCGTGAAATTGAGGTCGAAAACCAGTCGGGAACGGCTCCTTCCTTGGATTTGTATAATCATATAGCGATTATCTACGTGACGGAAGATGCTGATTACCGGAATATCAAGATTAAAAAACTGAATCTGGAAGGCTCCAAGACAGTGCTTGATCCGGCTGCTGAAACGGTAACCGATTTTACCCGTCCACGCGTATTTAAGGCTTATCGTAACGGCAGATATATATGCGACTGGACAGTCGATGTACAAAAGTCATCAGTAGCCGCTTCTGTAGAAAAGGTAAATGCATGGGCTACCAAAGCCTATGTCAGCGGAAGTTTCCGTGCGGGAACGAACGTTTCGGTGGAATATCGTGTAAAGGGTAATGAGAAATGGACTGAACTCGACGCTTCTGCTATTACCAAAACAGGAAATACTTCTTATTCTGCCGAACTTACCGGATTGCAGAGTGGCACAGATTACGAAGTACGTGCACTAGCAGGAGGCAGTGAAGGTGAGGCATATTCTTTCCAGACAGAAACGATTGTGACTCTCCCCAATATGAATTTTGACACCTGGACACAGAGTGGAAAAACTTGGTATCCGAATCCCGTAGCCGACAATTATGATGATCCTCAGGCTTATTGGGCTACAGGAAACGAAGGAGTTACTATTTACAAGGAATCGAGTACGGTACCGGTTACAGGTAGTGACGCTTATAAAGGAAAAGCGGCTAAGATGTATACGTATGGTGACATATTGCTGGTGGGTGCAGCTGCGGGTAACTTATTTATTGGAACCTATAAAACAAATGTAGGAAAACCTGTGTCAAGTCCGGTGTTTGGCCGTCCTTATTCTGGGGCTCGACCCACAAAACTGACTGGGTATTATAAGTATAAGTCGATGCCAATCACATACCCTGGTAGTGTTCCTGGAAATCTGAAAACAGACCAGTGTCATATCTATCTGAAATTGTGGAATGATGCCGGACAGCAGATTGCTTATGGTGAATTTGTTGGTTCTGAAACGGTCACCGAGTATACGAAGTTTGAGTTTGATATAGAATATAGTGATACGGAATCAAAGCCTGCGAAAATTGCTATTGTTGCTACTTCCAGCAAGTATGGTGGTGATTTTGATGATGCTGGTAAGAAAGTAATCGGTCAGGTAGGTGATGGTAGTACGTTATGGGTAGATGAATTTGAATTAGGTTATGAATAAATTGGTTATTGAATATATGAAATGGATAAGCTGCTTGTCTTTCTTGGTACTGTGCATGGTATTGGGAGGATGTCAGTCGGATGAAGAAACAGCCTTGTCTGGCAAAACGGGATTACTTATTACATTGACAGATGAGGAACATCATGCTTATTCGCGTACAGCTCCTTCCGAACTGGAAGATCCGGTAACGGAAATGTTTCAGTTGAAAGTCGTATATAGTGGTACGGATAAATCAGCTTATAAAGGCAGTTGTAAGGAATTCATCTTGCTGGAGGAAGGTACGTACGATTTGACTGCTACGTATGGCGATAATCCGGTACTGGCATTGGATGCGCCTTATTATGCAGGAACCTTGGAAGGACAGGAAGTGATAAAGGGACAGATGACTTCGGCTTCCATTCCGTGTTTTGTGGCCAATTCGTTGTTGTCTGTCATTTATAACAAGACCAGTCTGGATAAACTGTATGAATCTTATTACGTAACGGTTTCGGTTGGCAGTGAATCTGTCAATTTGGATGCTGATTCAGGGAAAAGTGCTTATTTCCGTGCCGGCTCATCCGTGAAGCTTGTTTTCCATGGACTTTTGTCGGGAACCGGAAAAGAAGTGACTTACGATATTCCCGATCAGAAACAGTTTTCGAATATTCCGGTAAAGACTCATGTAAAAGTAACTTTGGGACTGGACGAATCTAATATTACTTCCGGTGTAGGTATTTCCATTGAGAAACTGGAGACAGAAACGGTTTCTATTTCCGAAACGATTCCTGTGGAATATTTGCCAAAGCCGAAGTTGGAGTCGGACGATTTTGTGAACAATGAACTGTCGTTTGCCGAAACAGAAAAGAAATCGGCTGTTATTCGCCTGAAACTTTCGTCTGGTTTGCAGGATTTGAAACTAAAGTTTAATTCAGCAGATGCTAAGTTTGCGGGACTGGAACAGGGTAAGGAATATTTGTTGTCGAATGCGGAAGACAAGTCAGCCGTTGAAACAGCATTGGGAATTACATTACCTGAAATCGGAGTAACGGAAGCTGCTCTCGACTTTACCTCGTTGGTTCCTCAACTGATGACGGATAAAGGTGCTACGGTTGCATCGACAGTAGAAGTGGATGTTGAGGCTAATAATCGTTGGGCAAGCGAGGATGCGTCGGCCAACCGGGTTTATACGCTTACGTGCAATAAGCCGGAGTTTAGTGTCACTGCTTATCCGGGAAACATTTGGACAAAAGAGTTTACGGTAAGCCCTTTGTCAGCCGAAGATGTAAAGGCTGGAGATTATGAATTGTTAGGTCAGAAAATGAAATATCAATTCAGTACGGATGGTGAAACCGATTGGACAGACTTGGGCAATGACTTGCGGAAAGATGGACTAAATCCTGGTACGATGTATTATATTCGTGGCGTTTATCGTGATGAAATATATAGTGATCCAGTTGCTGTTACTACTTATTCGGTGGTAAATCTGGAAAATGGAGGATTGGAAGGAGCCAAAATAACTAGGGGTACGGATAGTCCTGGCTTTTTTGGTGCTGATTATGGCGCTTTATATGCATGGGATAATTGGGCTACCTTAAATGCTGTATCTGCTTGTTATTGTTTCAGAACCGCATATTCGTTTAATTCTCGTTCTGGCTGTAGACCGACTTCTGATGCTGTTTCGGGAGAGGCTGTCCGAGTTATTACTTTAGGATATAAAGGGGGAAGTTGGGCCGTTCCCCAGGCAGCAATGCATAGTGAGTTGTTTTTAGGAACAAGTGCCGATGATGATGGAAACAGAAGCTATGGTATATCATATAATTCTCATCCTACAGCTTTACGTTTTTACTATAAGTGTATAGAGAATGTTCCTGGTAATGATCTCTCACTGGTTCAAATACAGGTTTTTCATGATGATATCTTGTTAGGACAAGGTGAGTTTAGAACTGGAGCACAAGATGGCTATGTCGAAAAAGTTCTTGATATTCTTTATGAAGAGGATGTTGAAAAATTAAAGTTAGCTCCTAATAAATTATTAGTATTGTTTAAGTCTGGAATAAAGGAAAATCTGAATTGGAAAACTGACCTGAAGAATTTTAATACAGGTGGTACAACAGATAAAACTGCTGATGCTACTTTTCGTGGTAATGAATTGTTTATTGATGATGTTTCCTTGGTTTATGACAAATAAATAAAAGAATAATGAGCAAAAAAATTCTATATACAATATTATCCGTTTTCCTGCTGATAAGCTGTCAGCAGGAAAACGATACGGTACTCTCCGGCGAAGGATTCTTGTCGGTGGGAGGAATAGAGATTCAGTCACAGACAAACACAGAAGTTGCTTCACGGGCAGCAGACGACATCACCTGGACGGTTGAATTGTGGAAAGGAGAGGAGATGCTCCGTACATTATCAGCCGAAGATATGCAGGATAAGATCGAGCTGGATGCCGCAGACGATTATATGCTGAAGGTGTACAGTCCGAACTATGGTGCGGAAAAGAACTGGACGAACGACGAAAAAGGTGAGCCTGTGTATTATAAGGAAGTACCTTTTTCCGTAAAGCAGGGAGAAACAACCGGATTGAAGGTTCAAGTTCCCATGATTACTTTTGCCGTAAGTCTGGACCTTTCGGCAGTGCTGGGTGATTGGTTGCAGGAGTATAGCTTTACGGTCACTTCGGGAGAAAGAGTCGTATCGCTGGCAAATGGGGAAACTGCTTATTTTGCTCATTCAGACGGCGCTTCTTTCAGCTACCAGTTGTCTGTTACCAATTCAGATGCGGAAGAAAATGTTTTGAAGGGTGAATGGGGTACGAAGGAAGATGAAACCGTTACTGCCAATACGGTATATACGGTAGTGTATAACTGGAGTACTCAGTCTCTGTCTTTGGAAAAATAATCTGAAATACTTTGATAGTTAAGCTCTCCTTGTTTCATGTATGAGTTTTTTATCGGCATGAAGAAGGAGGGCTTATTTTTTGCGGTTGAATGAATAATTCAACGATGGATATAAAAAACGGGTGACACACTTGCTGCGTGCCACCCGAATGTCGTTTTATGTTTAAGAATAAGGTTTTCGGTTAGACAATACCCTGAGCCATCATGGCCTTGGCTACCTTCATGAAACCAGCTACGTTCGCACCCTTCACATAGTTGATGTAACCGTCCGGTTCAGTACCGTATTGTACACAAGCTTCGTGAATGTTCTTCATGATGCTCTTCAGCTTTTCGTCCACTTCTTCCTGGCTCCAGCTCAACTTGATAGAGTTCTGAGTCATTTCCAGGCCCGATACAGATACACCACCTGCGTTGGCAGCCTTACCCGGAGCGTACAGAATCTTAGCTTCCTGGAATACGCGGATTGCTTCAGGAGTAGATGGCATGTTGGCACCTTCAGAAACTGCGATGACACCGTTGGCAATCAGCGCTCTGGCATCGTCACCATTGATTTCATTCTGAGTTGCAGAAGGAAGGGCGATATCAGCCTTTTCATTCCACGGACGTGCGCCTGCTACATATTTGCAGCCGTATTTTTCTGCGTATTCGCGGATACGTCCACGGTACAAGTTCTTCAGTTCCATGATGTAATCCAGCTTTTCGCGGTCGATACCGTCCGGATCGTAGATGTAACCGTCAGAATCGGACATGGTTACAACCTTAGCTCCCAACTGAATCAGTTTCTCTACGGTATATTGAGCTACGTTACCCGAACCAGATACCAGACAAGTCTTGCCTTTCAGTTCGATGTTACGTGTTTTCAGCATTTCCAGCAGGAAGTAGATGTTTCCGTAACCTGTTGCTTCCGGACGAATCAGCGAACCACCGAATTCACGTCCTTTTCCGGTCAGTACACCGGTAAATTCGTGAGCCAGCTTCTTGTACATACCGAACATATAGCCTACTTCACGACCTCCTACACCGATATCTCCAGCAGGAACGTCTGTTTCAGGACCGATGTGACGCCACAGTTCCAGCATAAATGCCTGACAGAAACGCATCACTTCCGCATTCGATTTGCCACGCGGAGAGAAGTCAGAACCACCTTTACCGCCACCCATCGGAAGAGTGGTCAGTGAGTTTTTGAATGTCTGCTCGAAAGCAAGGAACTTCAAGATTCCCAAGTTTACTGAACTGTGAAAACGAATACCACCTTTATAAGGGCCGATAGCGTTGTTGTGCTGAACGCGGTAACCCATATTGGTCTGGATATTGCCTTTATCGTCCATCCAGGTTACACGGAACTGATAAACTCTATCTGGAATACACAAACGTTCAATCAGATTTACTTTGTCGAATTCCGGGTGTTTGTTGTATTCTTCTTCAATAGTGCCGAGCACTTCTTCTACTGCCTGATGATATTCAGGTTCATTTGGAAATCTTCTTTTCAGATCTTCCAGTACTTTAGCTGCATTCATAAATTATCTATATTAATTATTGGATTGTTTTGATTTCTTTGAATGTGACAAAAATATAGATAATTTTTTATTTGCGCAACACCTTGATAAATAAAAACAAGAAAAAGCCTTAAAAATGATTGAATTTGTAATTTAAATATGTGTAAATAGTTATTGTTTATCATTCCTTAATGATTTGATTACAGGAATAAATACAAGAGCTCCTGAAATAAGAATCATTACGACGAGGGGGCCGTCAATGCGTGGGGTGGAGGTCAGAATTACAAAGCAAAGTGCTGCCCAGAACAGGGTAAGAATGACACATTGGGTTTTGGTAAGTGGTTTTCTCATGGCTTTTAAGCAGGTAAGGTTTATCAAATAAAAAAGCTGAAAATAAAGAATAAAGTATCTCTTTGTCAGAGATGTTTCTTCACTCTTTATTTCCAGCTTTTCGTTTATTCAGGAATTAGCATTGTTTCTTTTTCTTGTCTACAATGGCATCGATGCAGGCAATGGCTGTGATGTTGACGATGTCACGTACAGAGCTTTCGATGTCTGTAAAGTGAATCGGTTTGTTCAGTCCCATCTGGATCGGGCCGATAACTTCTGTTTCACTCATGCTCTGAATGAGCTGATAAGTGGCATTGGCAGAACTCAGGTTCGGGAATACCAGCGTATTGACTTCTTTGCCTTTCAGACGTGTGAACGGATATTTTTCGTCGCGCAGTGCATTGTTCAAGGCAAATTTAACCTGCATTTCTCCGTCGATGGCCAGTTCCGGATATTCACGGTGCATGTAGCTGATGGCTTCGTGTACCTTTGCCGGACTTCCTTCCGTATCGGAACCGAAGTTGGAGTACGAAAGCATGGCTATCACTGGCTCCTGATTGAAGAAACGTACTGCCTTGACAGACAGTTTGGCGATGTCAATCAGCGTATCGGTATCCGGATGACGGTTGATCAGGGTATCGGCAATGAAATATGTTCCTTTCTTCGAGTTGAGGATGTGCATGGTACCGAAGTGGTTGTATCCCGGCTGTATACCGATCACTTCCTTGGCCACCTTGATGGTATTCGAGTATTTGGTGTACAGACCGGTTACGAAGGCATCAGCTTCACCGGTTTCTACCATCATCATACCGAAGTAGTTGCGTTCGAACATCTTGTCGTTTGCCTCTGCGAAGTTCGCTCCCTCACGGGCACGCTTTTCACACAAGATGCGAGCATAGCGTTCGCGGCGTTCAGCCTCACGGTCGTGACGGAGGTTGACGATTTCAATGCCTTCCAGGTTCAGGTCAAGTTCTTTGGCCAGTTTGGCTATTCTTTCTTCGTTGCCTAGCAGAATCGGGTTACAGATACCTTCTGCCTTGGCTTCTACAGCCGCTTTCAGCATATTGGGGTGAGTACCTTCGGCAAAGACAACGCGCTGAGGGCAGCGGCGGGCTGTTTCGTACAACTGGCGGGTCAGCTTGTTTTCCTGTCCCATCAGTTCGCGCAGGTGATTCTTGTATGCCTCCCAGTCGGTAATCTGCTTGCGTGCTACACCCGATTCCATTGCAGCCTTGGCTACTGCCATGGAAACTTCTGTAATCAGTCGGGGATCGACTGGTTTCGGAATGAAATATTCCGGACCGAAAGTCAGGTTGTTTACATGGTATGCCTCATTCACTACATCCGGAACCGGTTTCTTGGCAAGTCCGGCAATGGCGCGTACGGCAGCCAGTTTCATTTCTTCGTTGATAGCTGTGGCACGGGTATCCAGTGCGCCGCGGAAGATATACGGGAATCCGATGACGTTATTAATCTGGTTCGGATAGTCGGAACGGCCGGTTGACATCAGCACGTCGGGACGTGATGCCATGGCATCTTCATACGAAATTTCCGGAGTAGGATTGGCCAGTGCGAATACAATCGGATGATCGGCCATGCTTCGTACCATGTCCTGAGTCAGTACGTTGCCTCTCGACAAGCCAAGGAATACATCAGCTCCCTTGATGGCTTCTGCCAGTGTATGCACATCCGTACGGTCGGTCGCGAAGAATTTCTTCTGTTCGTTCAGGTCTGTACGCTGTTTGGAGATTACCCCTTTGCTGTCTAGCATGACGATGTTTTCCAGACGGGCACCCAGTGAAACGTATAGCTTGGTACACGATACAGCCGAAGCACCGGCACCGTTTACCACAATCTTCACATCTTCTATCTTCTTTCCTGCTACCTCCAGCGCGTTGAGCAGTCCGGCACTCGAGATGATAGCTGTACCATGCTGGTCGTCGTGCATGACCGGAATGTCGAGTTCCTCTTTCAGACGCTGTTCTATTTTGAAACATTCAGGAGCCTTTATATCTTCCAGGTTGATACCTCCGAAAGTCGGAGCAATGGCTTTTACTGCTTCGATAAACTTATCCGGATCTTTCTCGTTAACTTCAATATCGAATACATCAATACCTGCATAAATCTTAAAGAGCAGTCCTTTACCTTCCATTACAGGCTTTCCGCTCATGGCACCTATGTCGCCTAAGCCCAGTACAGCCGTACCGTTCGATATAACGGCAACCAGGTTTCCCTTGGCTGTATAATCGTAAGCTGTGTCAGGATTTTTCTGAATTTCGAGACAAGGTTCGGCAACTCCCGGGGAATATGCCAGCGATAAATCTCTCTGCGTTTGATAGGGTTTGGTAGGAACTACCTCTATTTTGCCGGGCTTGCCCTGTGAGTGATAGAGCAAAGCGGCTTCTTTTGTTATTTTGGCCATGTCTTTATTGTTTTTATAGTTTCTCAATGAATGTGTATCGCAAATGTAGGAATAAAATAACAAACAGAAGATTATTTCTTTTAAAAAACTATAAATCGTAGAAAGCCCGAATTTCTTTGGTCGATAATATTTGTCAATTGGTCGGATTAATTTGGCTATATGTAATAACTCTCTTGTTTTATGGTTATTGTTAGTTAAACACTTCGTTTTTTGACTGATTTTTTCACTATATTTGCATGGCTAAAAACTGAACAGGCCGAAAAAGTTTTCTGAAAAGAAGAGGGTTACGAAAAACATTAATTATTATAATATGAATATGAGTGTAAAAAGAAACAGAAGTTTTTCTTCTAGCCGGATTGCCCTTATGGCTTTGGGGGTATCGGTGTTGACTGCTTGTGGCGGGGGCCAGGGCGGTATGAAAATGGGTGATAATGAATTTGCTGTACAGACGGTTACAACAACTTCCAGTAATCAAACCACTCAGTATCCGGCTACTATCAAAGGCTTGCAGGATATCGAGATTCGTCCGCAGGTATCGGGCTTTATTGTGAAATTGTGTGTCGATGAAGGTGCCACAGTTCATAAAGGTCAGGCGCTGTTTCAGATAGACCCGACTCAGTATAAAGCTGCTTACGACCAGGCTAAGGCTGGCGTAGAATCTGCAAAAGCCAATTTGAAAACCGTTGCCGAAACAGAGGCAAACAAGAAAATGCTGCATGAACAGAAAATCATCAGCGACTTCGAATATCAGACTGCTGTCAATAACCTGTTGACTGCCAAGGCTAATCTGGCACAGGCTGAGGCTGCTTATGCGGCTGCAAAGCAGAACTTAGGTTTCTGTACAGTAACCAGTCCGTCGGACGGTGTGATCGGAACTTTCCCGTATCGTGTAGGTGCATTGGTCAGTGCTTCAATCGCAGAGCCGTTGACAACTGTTTCTCAGATTGGTGATATGTATGTGTATTTCTCTATGACAGAAAAACAATTGCTGGCTCTGACAAAGGCAGGTGGTACCTTGAAAGAACAGTTGGAAAAAATGCCGGCAGTTAAATTGCAGTTGTCGGATGGTACAATGTACGACGCTGAAGGTAAGATTGATGCTGTCAGCGGCGTTATCGACCAGAGCACAGGTTCTGTAAGTATGCGTGCTATTTTCCCGAACAAGCAGAATATCCTGCGTAGTGGTGGTATGGCGAACGTCGTATTCCCTTACGCTATGAATAATGTTATATTGCTTCCTCAGTCGGCTACACAGGAAATTCAGGACAAGAAATTTGTGTATGTCTTGCAGGCCGACAGTACACTGAAACATACCGAAATCCAGGTTTCCAATTTGAACGACGGTAAGAACTATATCGTAACCGGCGGATTGAAAGAAGGCGATAAGGTAGTAGTTGAAGGTGTTCAGACTTTGCAGGATGGACAGAAAATCGTTCCTATTACTGTAGCTCAGAAAGAAGCTAAGTATCAGAAAGCCCTCCAGGATCAGCGCGATGGAAATATCCAGACTGCTTTCAATTGATTTGTGTGAGGTGAACAATTTATTCGTATAATATAATATTATTCAAGGAATAGAATGAAACTAGATAAATTTATTAATCGTCCGGTACTATCAACGGTAATCTCTATCTTGATAGTTATTCTGGGTATTATCGGTCTTGCTACACTGCCGGTAACACAGTATCCGGATATTGCGCCTCCTACCGTATCGGTAAGAGCTACCTATACGGGTGCCAACGCGCAAACAGTATTGAACTCCGTTATTGCACCGCTGGAAGACCAGATCAATGGTGTAGAAAACATGATGTATATCCAGTCTAGTGCGTCGAATAACGGTTCTGCTGATATTAGTGTATATTTCAACCAGGGTACCGACCCTGATATGGCGGCGGTCAACGTACAGAACCGTGTTTCTATGGCACAGGGTCTGTTGCCTGCCGAAGTAACAAAAGTCGGTGTCACTACTCAGAAACGTCAGAACTCTATGTTGTTGATCTTCTCTCTGTATGATGCTGAAGATAAGTATAACATTGAGTTTATTGAAAACTACGCAAAGATTAACCTGATTCCCGAGATTCAGCGTGTGAAGGGTGTGGGTGATGCCAACGTAA
>OJKY01000020.1_pt1 | contig 177281 bp, 159 predicted proteins | sample 1596571 | NCBI WGS metagenome assembly OJKY01 (sample SAMEA4350170, study PRJEB24818) | metagenome | biome: human; feature: gut; material: faeces | place: Denmark | collected 2013-09 | reverse complement strand
TTTACAAATAAAGGATGTCTGTATTTCGTATACATCCAGTACGATGGCAGTGAAGCATGTATCGGCAGACATTCAGAAAAATACCATTACGGCTATCATGGGACCTTCGGGTTGTGGTAAGAGTACGTTACTGCGTGCCGTAAACCGTATGCACGAACTTTATAAAAACATTCGTGTCACAGGCGAAATTCTGTTGAACGGAGAAAATGTTCTTCAGATGCAACCGATGGAAGAACGTCGCCGTATCGGTATGGTTTTTCAGCGTCCGAATCCGTTCCCTACCATGAATATCTACGATAACGTGCTGGCAGGCTATCTGCTGAACGGTATTCGCCTTTCCAAATCGGAAAAAGATGAAATCGTAGAGCGCAACCTGCGTAGTGTTGCTTTGTGGGATGAGGTGAAAGACTCTCTTACCAAACGAGGAACTTTCCTTTCGGGAGGTCAGCAGCAGCGTTTGTGCATTGCCCGTTCACTGGCCTTGAAACCGGATGTACTGTTGATGGATGAGCCGACTTCGGCTTTGGACCCTATTGCTACCAAGTATATAGAGGAACTGATGGACGGCTTGAAGAAAGACGTTACTATCTTGATCGTTACCCACAACATGTCGCAGGCTATGCGTATTTCCGACTATTCGATGTTTATGTATATGGGTGAGCTGATAGAGTACGACCGTACAGATAAGATGTTCGAAAATCCGACAGATGAACGTACACGTGCTTACCTGACAGGAAAGATGGGATAAACGATACGTGTATAATACTTTGACTTATCCGGAGTAAACGGGAGAAAACATTGGACTTTTCCCGTTTACTCCGGATTGTTTTTGGGATATTTACAACATTTTCTTAGTGAGGTTTGTTTATTAGGTAAAAGATTCTTTTTTTGAGAAATTTTTTATTACTTTTACAATGAATATTAACCACCTTGCTATGAAAAAGGGCTTCTCCATATTGCTGTTGACTGCTTGCTTGTTTTTGTATGCTTGCGAAGAACAACAAACCGATGCGCCCCGTTTGTCGGAATATACAGAACTGCCTTCCGACACCCTAATCTTTCCCGATACGACAGACCTTGCTCCAAAACTTCTTGTCGCTGCCGATATTCACCTGACAAAAGATTTGCTTTACGACCAGTATACGCTCGAGGATACCTATCCTTATGGCGATACGGTACGCAGCTTCAAGTGGGAGACCATCCGGAAGTGTCTGGCTTTTGTGGGAAATATGCATCGTGATACAGCCCGGTGGGTGGTATTGCGCAATTATAAGAACTTTAACAGCGAAGCCCCCTTGGTCCGACGTTATGTACGTAATGCGTACGGGCGTGTAGCCGATACACTTGGCGTAGAACGATACCAGTCGGTTCCGCTTTATCTTACGACCGATTCTTCTGTACCCGAACGTTACGGACGTGACGGTTCGCTTGCCTATCTTCGGGGACAGGAGGGTAGCTTCCTGCGCATCACTCCCGTAGTAGAAGATGAAGAGTATCTTGTTCCGCCACGTTATATTCGCATATTGCCCGATAGCGTGGTTTTCTACCATGTCATTTTTGTCGATCGGGGTGATCAGAACATCACGACTCTGGAACGCCTTTCCGAAGGAGAGTGGGCTATACGAAGCATGAATCCTGCCACAACGGGGGTACATCGTCCGCCGTATGCTCAGGAAACTCCGTTGGGAATGTTCCTGTTACAGGAAAAGAAAACAAAAATGGTCTTCCTGAAAGACGGAGGATCGGCTACCGGAGGATATGCTCCTTATGCATCGCGGTTTACCAACGGCGCATACATACATGGGGTACCTGTCAATGTTCCTCGTACAGCCATGATAGAATACAGTTGGTCGTTGGGGACGACACCTCGTTCGCACATGTGTGTACGCAACGCCACCTCGCATGCCAAGTTCGTATTCGATAACATGCCTACCGAAGCTACGCTGATAGTTGTCATAGAGTGAATAAATGATAAAACTTGTTGCTTTTAACTATCTGATAATAAATAGTTACAAATAAAATGAGTAACTTTGCAGCCGTTATTTTTTAAGAAAGATTATGCTGCGTATATCATTATTCCTGTTATTCTTGTTTGCATCTTTTTTGTATTCCTTTACCGGAGTCGGCGAGGGAGCATCTGCCGTGTCGGAAGTAAAGCATGTGGCAAAGCCCGACTTGTGTGCCGAACTGTTTCGGGATATGCAACTGGAGGGGAAGGTTAATTATACGGCTTTCCGTCAGGCTGTGACAGGTTATTACCGGATTACCCAGCGTAAACGAGATATACTCACCTTGATCGATTTTTCCAAACCTTCTACCGAGAAACGTTTGTACGTGTTCGATATGAAGGAAAAGAAAATGCTCTTTTCGTCGGTTGTGGCACATGGCAAGAACAGCGGGGGAGTATATGCCACCTCTTTTTCCAACGAATACGGTTCCTATAAAAGTTCATTGGGATTTTATCTTACGGCATCTACCTATCAGGGCAAGAACGGTTATTCACTGATTCTGGATGGATTGGAAAAAGGAATAAACGACCGCGCGCGGGAACGTGCCATCGTTGTACACGGAGCTGCCTATGCCGATCCTTCAGTCATCCGTGCAGGAGGCAGACTGGGAAGAAGTTTTGGATGTCCTGCCGTTCCGCAGAAAATCTCCCGCCCGCTGATTGATACCATCAAAGGAGGGAGCGTGATGTACATCTATGCCGCTACTCCCGAGTACTTCGCACAGAGTCATATTTTGAATCCCAAAGACCGCGCTTGACCGCTCTTCGGTAATACCATACGCCATAAGCGTCTGCCAGTGCCCAGCCGATAGGGATAGACCACCAGATGCCATGCACGCCTATCGCCGGTATTGCTGCCAGGGCGTATGCCAGTACGACACGTGTTCCTAAGGAGAAAACAGTAAGTACGACCGACATACCGGGCATACGTATAGCCCGGTAAAATCCGTATAAAAGGAACAGATAGCCTATCCCCACATAAAAGCTGCCTTCTACCCGCAGATATTCTACACCGATACTGATAATCTCTTTCTCACTTCCGTCGATAAAAAGCTGCGTCAGCGGACGTGCGAAGATAAATACGATAGCCGAAATCAGCAAGCAGAATCCGGTCGTAACACCGATGGCACTACGAATACCCTGCCGGATACGCTTCTGCTGTCCGGCTCCGAAATTCTGCGCAACGAATGTAGAAAATGCATTTCCGAAATCCTGTACCGGCATGTAAGCAAACGAATCAATTTTTACAGCAACGGCAAAAGCCGCCATTACACATGTTCCGAAACTGTTTACCAGTCCCTGCACCATCAGAATTCCGAAGTTCATCACCGACTGCTGCATGCACGTCAGCGAGGAATAGGTGGCTATTTCCTTTATCGACTGCCGGTGGAGGCGGATATGACTCAGTTTCAGCCTGAATATCGGGAAACGATACAAAGCATAAACGCAAAGTCCGGCTGCTGCTGCGGTCTGCGATATGACGGTAGCCGCTGCCGCTCCCGACACACCCCAGTGACATACCAGAATAAAAATCAGGTCGAGTACTATATTCAGTACCACGGAAACAGCCAGAAAATAAAGCGGAACTATGGAATTGCCCAAGGCACGCAGCAGGTAGGCATAATAATTGTAGATGAAAGTACTTATTATACCTAAAAAGATAATGAACAGATAGTCGAACATCAGTCCCTCTATTTCAGCAGGCGTCTGCAACAGGCGGATGATGGGATGAATACCTGCCAGCACGGCAATGTTCAGAATCAGTGTGATACCTCCCGTCAGAACGAGTGAAGAAACCAGACTCCGTTTCATGCCTTCGTAATCCTTTGCTCCGTATTGCAGTGAAAAGACCGCACCACTGCCCATACATAGTCCGATGAATACCGATGTAATAAATACCATGAGCGTATAGGCAGATCCTACGGCAGCCAGCGCATCCGCTCCCAGATAATGTCCCACGATGAATGTATCGGCTATGTTATAGCATTGTTGCAACAGATTGCCCAAAATCATCGGAACCGCAAAACGCAACATCGTTCCCGTAATGCCACCTTGGGTCAAGTCGTTTGTTTTAGTATCGTGTAAGCTCATTTTATCAGTTGTTTTAAGATCTGTCAAACCTTTCCGTCGTTTGCAGACGCAAATTTATTGCATAAATCAAAAACAAGTACTACCTTTGTCACAAATTATAAGTGTCCATAAATAGAAAAAATATGTTCAGAACGAATACATGCGGCGAGTTAAGACTTGCCGATGCTGGTAAAAACGTGACACTTGCCGGATGGGTGCAGCGTACACGTAAAATGGGCGGAATGACATTTGTCGATCTCCGCGACCGTTATGGCATTACTCAGTTGGTGTTCAATACAGATGTGAACGCCGAACTGTGTGACCGTGCCAATCATTTGGGACGTGAGTTTGTGATACAGGTAAAAGGTGTGGTTAGCGAACGTTCAAGCAAGAACAGCAACCTTCCGACCGGGGATATCGAAATCATCGTTTCGGAACTGAATATCCTGAATACAGCACTGACTCCTCCGTTTACGATCGAAGACAATACCGACGGTGGGGATGACCTCCGTATGAAATACCGTTACCTCGACCTGCGCCGTACGGCAGTCCGCAAGAATCTGGAACTGCGTCATCGTATGACGATGGAAGTACGTCGTTATCTCGACAGCAAGGGATTCCTCGAAGTAGAAACACCGATGCTGATTGGTTCTACTCCGGAAGGCGCACGCGACTTTGTCGTTCCTTCTCGTATGAACCCGGGACAGTTCTACGCTCTGCCTCAGTCACCTCAGACCTTGAAGCAGTTGCTGATGGTTTCCGGTTTCGACCGTTACTTCCAGATTGTAAAATGTTTCCGCGACGAAGACCTGCGTGCCGACCGTCAGCCGGAATTTACCCAGATCGACTGCGAAATGAGTTTCGTAGAACAGGAAGACATCATTCAGATGTTCGAGGGTATGGCAAAGCATTTGTTCAAGGAACTGCGCGGTGTGGAACTGACAGAACCGTTTATCCGTATGCCGTGGGCCGATGCCATGAAGTATTATGGTAGCGATAAACCCGATTTGCGTTTCGGTATGAAGTTTGTCGAATTGATGGATATTCTGAAAGGCTATGGCTTCTCTGTATTCGACAATGCAGCTTATATCGGCGGTATCTGCGCCGAAGGTGCAGCACACTACACACGTAAGCAGCTCGACCAGCTGACAGAATTCGTAAAACGTCCGCAGATTGGTGCAAAGGGACTGGTTTACGCACGTGTAGAAGCCGACGGAAATGTGAAGTCAAGCGTCGATAAGTTCTACAGTCAGGAAGTGCTCCAGCAGATGAAAGCAGCGTTCGGTGCCAAACCGGGTGACCTGATTCTGATTTTGAGCGGCGATGATGCCATGAAGACTCGCAAGCAGTTGTGCGAACTTCGTCTGGAAATGGGTAACCAGCTGGGACTGCGCGACAAGAACCAGTTTGCTTGCCTGTGGGTAGTAGACTTCCCGATGTTCGAATGGAGCGAAGAAGAAGGCCGACTGATGGCAATGCACCATCCGTTCACTCATCCGAAGGACGAAGATATTCCATTGCTTGATACTGATCCGGCAGCCGTTCGTGCCGATGCATACGATATGGTAGTCAATGGCGTTGAAGTAGGTGGTGGATCTATCCGTATCCACGATTCACAGCTTCAGGCTAAGATGTTCGAGATTCTGGGATTCACTCCCGAGAAAGCTCAGGAACAGTTTGGCTTCCTGATGAACGCCTTCAAGTTTGGTGCACCCCCTCACGGAGGTCTGGCTTACGGTCTTGACCGTTGGGTTTCATTGTTTGCCGGACTCGACTCAATCCGCGACTGTATCGCTTTCCCGAAGAACAACTCCGGACGCGATGTCATGCTGGATGCACCGGGTTACCTCGACCAGAAGCAGCTCGACGAGCTTAACCTGAAAGTTGAGATTAAAGACTAACCCATAATTGACGTTATATTTTTAAAGATACAATTTAAGATACAATAATTTCGGGCAGAGCAAGAACGTCGGGAGATAGTTCTCGCTTTGTCTCGAAATCTTTTTATGCCTTTTTCCAATTACCTTTAATGAGAGAGTCTGTCCGTATTATGCGTTTCGCCATCGTGGGAACGCTGAATGCCCTGATCACTGCATTGATAGTAGGATTGTTGATGCACATGGAGGGTGAACATTACATGATAGCCAATGTTGTGGCTTATGTAGTGGCGCAGATTCATAACTTTATATGGTCCAAATATTGGATTTTCCCGTTGGATGCCGACCGGAAGAAAAACACCATCTGGCATGAAATCTTATTTTTCGCCTGTGCCTTTGCTGTGGCATACGCTGCACAGTTCCTGTTTCTCTTGTTTCTTGTAGAGGTATGCGGATGCAACGAATACCTTGCCCAGTTTCTCGGACTGTTTGTATACGGTGGAATCAACTTCATGAGCAACAAGTGGATTACCTTCAGATAATTACCCCATATCAAAATCTTACCGGAGCTTGATGGACAGTCTGTTGAAACGTTCATCTATCATGTGCGACGGGATAATCGCTTTCATCGTGTCGAGCACGGCATTGACCATCCGTTCCCGGATAAAATCATCCTTTATCAGGATAGAAACCGTTCGCTGTGCCGGCGGATTCACATTCAGTACTTGAATATTTCCCTTTTGTTTTTCACTTAGGGTACTGATATGCAACTCGGGAATGATGGTATACCCACCGTTTCTGTCCACTATTTTGATGAGCGTGTCAATACTTCCTGCTTCATAGATATGGTTGCCGATCTCCTTGTCCTCACACAGATTGATGCCGCCGTTGGGAATGCAGTGTCCCTCTTTCAAGATCCACATCTGCTCCGGAGGCAAGTTGCCGTTCACAATCATTTGCCGGACCTTACTACAGCAATCTTCCGAAAAGTAGGCGACAAACTTTTCTACATACACCGGAATTTCCAGAATGTTAGCGTGCGCTTCGGGAGGTGTCGTTATCGCAATATCCAGATTGCCGAACCGGAGATCCTGTATCAGTGACTTGTTTTCCTTTTCGTCGATATACAAGCTCACATTCGGATAAGCTTTTCTGAAATGGTAGATAAAATCGGGAATAAGATAAGGCGCGATGGTAGGGAGAATACCTATACGTACGTTCCCGTTCATGCTGGTACTTTCGTCAGCTACTACCTCCTTGATTCTCTGCGTTTCGTTCAGCGCGATTTTAGCCTGCCGGATAATCTTTTCTCCAATGCGGGTAGGCGAGATATTCTTCCGGTCGCGGCTGAAAATTTTGACATCCAGTTCCTCTTCCAGCTTCTGAATCATGGCACTCAGCGTAGGCTGAGTTACCCCGCAAGCCTCGGCAGCCAGTACAAAGTGACGATACTTATCCAGCGCCACTATATATTCCATTTGCTGTAAAGTCATAGCTCAATAGATTTTATCTATGCAAAGATAGAAAAAAGCTGTTGTGTTCCTACTTTTCAACCCGTATTTTTGCATCAGTAACAAATACCTCTTCTCAAGAAAATGAGAAAGAAAAAGTAGTTGAGTAATAAACGAAGTATAAATCTTAATTATTGGTTGAATATGAAAGCAGTTAATCTTACAAAGGCAGATTTTTTGAAGAAAGTAGCAAACTATGAAGCAAATCCCGAGTGGAAATTCTTGGGTGAACGTCCGGCAATCATCGATTTTTATGCTACCTGGTGTGGCCCATGCAAGATGCTGGCTCCCATATTGGATGAAGTAGCCGAAGAATACGACGGTCAGATTGATGTATACAAAGTGAATGTAGACGAGGAAGAAGAACTGGCATCCCTTTTCAGAATCAGAACGGTACCTACCTTACTTTTCGTGCCGCTGAACGAAGCACCGCAGATGGCGCAGGGAGCACTTCCTAAAAAGACACTGGTAGAAGCAGTCCAGACTGTATTGTTGGGTGGAAAATAAAGTACGTTACAAAAAAGACTGAATAAAGATGAAAAAGATATTCTTGTTATTTGTTTCTGTTTTCATGATAGGCTGCATGGCTTATGGAGAAACAGGTAAGGTAGTGCATGTCACCAAATCGGAATTTGTAGAAAAAATTTACGATTACGAAAAGAATCCGGATAAGTGGGTCTATAAGGGAAATAAACCGGCCATTGTCGATTTTTATGCCGACTGGTGCGGACCTTGCCGCAGACTGTCGCCCGTACTGGAGAAACTGGCTGCAAAGTATAAAGACCAGATTGTGATATACAAGGTCAATACCGACAAGGAACGTGAACTGGCCGCAGCCTTCGGTATCACCAGCCTGCCCACACTTGTCTTCATTCCGGTGGACGGACAGCCTCAGGCATCACAAGGCGCCTTGCCCGAAGAAATACTGGAAAAAGGAATTAAGGAAGTCCTGCTAAAATGACGAAAGCAATGTACCGGAAATTTACCGGCTTGTAATAACTATATTGGGGATAAATTGACCATCCCTCTGTTCCAGCCTTTATTGCCATTCAAGGTCAGGAGCAGAGGGATTATTTTTATTTATTCGCCTGCTGGTGAATAAGTCTGTAAAAACATCTTGTCGAGCAAATCGATGCCGGCCTTTGTCTTGAAGATAGTCTGCCTTACTTTTCTGACAGCCTCTGCCGGAAGATTATCCTCATAAATGTTTACCAGAAAATCAGCTTCTACCAGTATCTGGTGATCCATATCCTTGATGTCGTGGTACGTATGATGATGTCCAACCAGCCAGCATACACGCTCCATCTGCTCCGAAGTAAAGCCTCCGGTTTCCGACAAAATCTTTTTGGCTACCGCCGGACCTTCGAGCTCTTGATGCTTGCCGTCGCAGGCACCATATTTCTTTTCGCAGACATGGATGCCGATGTCGTGTACAATGGCAGCCGCTTCAAGAATGAACAATACTTCGGGAGCCACCTGCTCGCACATCCCGATCAGCCGGGCAAAGTAATGCACCTTTATCAAGTGCTGTATACGCTTCGGATCCCCTTCGTCGTAATGAATAGCCCGTACACACAAGTCGTTCAGTGTAGCTGACATCGTTTCCAATAACTCTTTGTCGGTATTCATGTTATGTTGTAAATAAAAATTAACGATATTCTAATTGTTTAAATAGTATATTGTTCTACCTGTATGGCTGCTGCATACTGGATATCTTCTTTCAGGAAGTTGCTTAAGTTCTCGTAGAACGGATAGACAGGACCATATCCGGAGCCGAACTTGACATTCGATCCGTAGAGAATCGCATTGTAGATGAAATTCTCCGCCTTGTCGACAGCCGTATTCATGTCGTATCCCCTTGCCAGATAAGTAGCGATGGAAGAAGCAAACGTATCACCCGTGCCGTTCACGTTCTTGGTCTGTATGCGTGCCTTCTTGTACAACTTGAAACATTTGCTGGCAGGATTATAGAACACATCGATCAAGCAATCCCCGTCTTCGATGGATTTGACGATGACACAGTTTCCCCACTTGCTCAGTTCGGGGATATATTCCTTCATGTTATCTTTGGTCAAACTCTTTCCCAGCAGCAAATCCGCCTCTCTCCGGTTGGGCGTGATGATAGTAGAATAGGGGAAAAGACAATCCTTGTAAGCCTGAATTGCATCGTCCTGCAACAACTTGTCGCCGGCAGATGATACCATGACCGGATCTATCACCACCGGAATGGATTGTTTCTTGATCACCTCTCCGATGGCCACTACCAGTTCCTTGGAATACAGCATTCCCGTCTTGATACAGTCGGCACCTACATCCTCCAGAAACGAATACGCCTGATCGGTTACCATTTTCGGAGGGATAGTGTGTATGCTTTTTACCTTAATTGTATCTTCATCGACGATACATGTAATGGCACCGGCAGCATATCCTCCACATGCCGAAACCGATTTGATGTCGGCCTGCATGCCCGCTGTACCCAGCGGCTCACTTCCGGCAATTAAAAATACCTTATAGAGTTTATTTGTTAAGTCCATTCTTCTCAATCTCATAATTATACCCGAAAGCCGTCCAAATAAGAGCAGGCAGTCGGATCTCGTTTAAGTATACTTTTGTCAGGGTGCAAAGTAAAGCAATATCACGTCTGGGTAGATACCTGAAAGGTGATATTAACATAAATTTTAATAATTATAAATAGTCAGAGAACTGTTTTGGGGGAGAATCTCATGATAAATTACGGGCATTGTTTGTTTAGTTGAAAAAATTCTTTACATTTGTATAATCTTTAAAATATCATGCTATGTTAGGTGCAGTTATTGGTGACGTTGTGGGCTCCGTATACGAGTTCCACAATACCCGCGATTACAATTTTCAGATGTTTTCTTCTTCCAGTAATTATACAGACGATACCGTCATGTCCATGGCAGTTGCCGATTGGGCGATGAAGTGCAAGGCGGCAGGCGATACAACTTACCCGCATCAGTTGCTGGAAGAGTGTATGGTAAAAATAGCCAACGCCTATCCTTGTCCGATGGGCGGTTACGGAGGCAAGTTCCGTTTGTGGCTCTTTCATCCTCAAAGCCTGACAGACAACACGACCGGAAAGCCGGCAGTGCGTCGGTGTCCTTACAATTCCTGGGGAAACGGCTCCGCCATGCGAGTTTCATCCATAGGCTGGCTGTTCGATACGTTGGAAGAAACCGAAAAAGTAGCCGGTATCTCGGCTTCCATCACACACAATCATCCCGAAGGAATAAAGGGTGCGCAGGCAGTAGCGGCAGCCATCTATCTGGCACGTACCGGCAGCGGGAAAGAAGAAATCAAACAATATATTGAAAAACGATTCGGCTACAATCTGAATGAAAGCTGGGAACACCTGCATCAAACCTACCGTTGGGATTCAAGTTGCCAAGGTACGGTTCCGCAAGCACTGATTGCTTTTCTCGAAAGCAAGGACATGGAGAGTGCCCTCCGCATGGCAGTTTCCATAGGAGGCGACAGCGATACACTGGCCTGCATTACGGGGGCAGTAGCCGAAGCATACTATCAGGAAATTCCCTCGTTTATAGCAGACAAGGTACTTTCTCTGCTACCTGAAGAATTTTTCGGCCTGCTGAAGCAGTTGGCAGACGGAGCTTATACCGCATGCTATGCGAACTATATAGCCGGACACACTCCGGTGAAAACCAGAGAATGTACTCCCGACCGGATTTCCTCGCTGAAGCCGGGTGAGATATTTGTCTTCGGTTCCAATCTGGCAGGACATCACGGGGGCGGAGCCGCCCGGCTGGCCTACGAACGATTCGGTGCGAAGTGGGGGACAGGCGTTGGAATGACCGGACAATGTTACGCCATACCTACCATGCAGGGAGGAATAGAAACCATCCGTCCCTATGTAAAAGATTTTATAGTATACGCCAAGGTACATCCGGAATACAAGTTCTGGGTAACCCGGATCGGCTGTGGAATAGCAGGATTCAAGGACAGAGAAATCGCCCCGTTGTTTGCCGATGCACTCGACGTGCCGAACATCATTCTTCCCAAGACCTTTTATGATGTACTGATGGAGTAATGACGGATAAAGCATGCAGAGAAACCCTCAAAAACGTCGGCACGTTTTTTTATTTTTTGTACAAAAAAAATTAGAATTTGTACAAAAACAAAACGGCTTTTCAGCATAATTATTGGTTAATCTGCTATTTTTCGTTTATCTTTCCGGCGGAATAAGATTTAAAATAACAGCAATAAAATCAACTATGGGAATAATGAACGCAATTTTCGGCAATGTATCCGAAATGGATATTGCCGGTTTACAAAAAGAATTCGGAGCGCTGCTTTGCGACGGGGAACGTATCGAAAGAGCTTATAAGCTGATCAGGGATAAATGGGTATTTACCAATAAACGTCTGATTATTCAGGATATTCAGGGAGTGACAGGTAAAAAAAGAGAATATCTGTCTGTGCCATATCGTTCCATCGAACGTTTTTCGGTAGAAACTGCCGGAACATTCGACATGGATGCCGAGATGAAAATCTGGATAAGGGGAAGCGAAGAACCTTTGGAACAGAATTTCGGTAAAGATTCGAATATCATTGAAATACAACGTGTACTGGCGCAATATGTACTGTAGCGAGCTGTTGTGACTTTCATTAAGCCTGCAAATAAATGCCAAAGTTCAGTTCCGGATTCAAAATTGGATGGATAAGTCGGATAAGCCGAAATAATCGGGATAAAATTCCTTGATATATTATAAAAAAACAAAATAAAAAAGTATTTTTGTATGGGATAATCGAAAAATACACAATACAAATTATGGACGACTATATTGCTCACATTAATGAAAATGTCAGCCAGTTGTTTCATTTTCTGGAACAAAGGGAATCGGCAGAGGATATGAAACGTATCCGCGAGGCGTATGCTTTAGCAGCGGAAGCTCATAAGAATCAGAAACGTAAGACGGGCGAACCGTATATCATTCACCCTATTGCAGTGGCTCGTATTGTGGCTGAGGAACTGGAACTGGGGACTAATCCGATTATAGCAGCATTTTTACATGACGTGGTAGAAGATACTCCGTATACCATCGAAGATATCCGCGAACGATTTGGAGATGATGTGGCTTTTCTGGTAGGCGTGGTGACCAAACAGAAAAAGGAACCCTACGAACGCTCGAAGCAGGTCGACAATTTCCGGCAGATTTTGGCTTCCGTACAGTATGATGTGCGTGCGATATTGATCAAACTTGCCGACCGGCTTCATAACATGCGGACACTGGACAGCATGCGTCCCGACAAGCAGATGAAGATAGCCGGAGAAACAGACTATTTTTATGCACCTCTGGCCAATCGTCTGGGATTGTACCATGTAAAGACCGAACTGGAAAATCTTTCATTCAAATACCGTTGTCCGCGGGAATATAAGCATCTCGAATTGTTGCAGCAAGAGGAAGAAAAGGCCGAACTAGCTCATATCAACGAGTTTATTGCAAAGATCGAAAGCTTGTTGAGAGAAAACGGTATCTATGCCCGTACCGAGCTCCGCAACCGTAAGCCTTACAGCATCTGGAGAAAAATGCAGTCGAAAGGCTGCGATTTCAATCACGTAGACGGGAAACATTATATCCGTATCATTTACGATGCTCCCAATCTGCACGAAGAAAAGAAAGAGAGTCTGCATATTTACGCCGTGCTTACGGACAATTTCAAGGAGCGTCCGGGCAGTGTATCCAACTATATCAACGCCCCCAAGGAAAATGGTTATCAGAGCTTCCATGTCAAGCTGTTAAATGCACAGGGAGGATGGGAGGAAATGCATATTTCCTCGGAAAGAATGGTACGTAATTCTCGTCTGGGCTGTACGGCGGAACGAACGGAAGATAATGTGAAAGCTTGGCTGGAGAAATTCAAGCAATTATTGCAGGATGTAGCCAGCAGCAGCGAGATTGATTATATGGACGGTGTAACCGCATCCTTCTACAACGATGACATTATGGTGTTCACTCCTCAAGGTCGGGGAGTTATCCTTCCTAAGGGAGCGATAGCTCTGGATTTTGCCTTTGAGATACATACTAAGGTAGGTCTTCATGCTCTTTATGCCCGTATAAACGGTAAACTGTCGTCTGTAAAAACTGTTTTACATCGTGGAGATTGTGTGGAGATCGGAACTTCGGACGATGCTACTCCGGATGCGGACTGGATTAATTACGTGCTGACCTATAAGGCAAAGCGTAATCTGCGTAATTATCTGGCAAACCGGTCTACCATTCCGTATGCACGTTGCGGCTGTTGTCATCCGTTGCCGGGTGATGAGGTGATCGGCTTTAAGGATGCCGACGGGCGTATCACATTGCATAAGCGTAATTGTCCGACAGCTATCCGGCTGGCATCAGAATACGGAGATTCCATCGTAGCAGTCAATTTCGAAGAGAATGAGAAATTGCTTTATCCGGTACGTATCCGCCTCCGTGGAGTAGACCGGTATCATTTGTTGAGTGATGTGGTAGCTTGTGTGACGGAACAGCAGAACTTGTCTATCTCCAAGCTGACAACCGTAACCATCGACCGTATCGTGGAAACTTCCATTGACTTTTCTGTACATTCGGCGGAAGAATTGCAGACGGCCATCGATATGATTTCCCGCATCGAGAATGTGGATGAGGTGTTTAGGGTGAATATTGAATGATATTTGTTGGAATTGATGTACTTTATAATGGTGCAAAGGAGCAAGGTTATTCAAATTGTTCCTTTGCACCATTTTTAGTTGATGTTCTTTATTACAAGAAGAGATATTAAATTTAAAAATGACGAGTGCTGCTCTGCTGCACAATAAATTCGTATCTTTGACAAATATTAAAACAGCAGATGTATGAGCGGAGAAGACTTACAGAAACAAACCTCTATAAATATACAGGAAAAAGCAAACTTAATTTGGGCTATTGCTGATAAATTGGTAGGATTATACAAACCTCACGAATACGGAAAGGTAATCCTGCCTATGTGTGTAATAAAGCGTTTCGAAGATACTTTAGCACCGACAAAGGAGGCAGTAATCAAGATGAACGAAGATCTTGAAGCCAAAGGGATAGCTGTAAAGAAAGGTTTCCTTGAAGCAGCAGCCAAGCAGAAGTTCTACAACACCAGCAAGTTTACTTTCGATATATTGCTTGCCGATGCGGATAACATCAAAGACAACTTTGAGAATTACCTCAATCATTTCTCTGAGAATGTGATTGACATAATAAACCGCATGGACTTCTATAACGAAATCAAGAAGATGGACGATAATAACCGCCTCTATCTCGTTATCAAGGAGTTCTGTTCTGCAAAGGCGTATCTTGGAGCCGATGTTGTATCGGCGGTAGATATGGGATATATCTTTGAAGAGTTAGTCAGAAAGTTTTCCGAATCGTACAACGACCAGGCAGGAGCACACTTTACCGCACGCGATATCATCTATCTGATGAGCGAACTGCTTGTAGGCGAAGATGAACAAAAAATGAAAGATGAAGGTATTGTTGCATCCATATACGATATGGCAATGGGAACCAGCCAGATGCTCGCCTGTCTTGACGAGCGCTTTCGCAAGATAGATCCTGAAGCAGAAATCACCTGCTATGGTCAGGAACTCAATCCGCAGACGTATGGTATTGCTAAAGCCGATATGCTTATCAAAGGCGGTAATGCCGACAATATGCGCTTGGGAGATACTCTTGGTGATGACCAGTTCAAGGGTTATCAGTTCGACTATATCATATCCAACCCACCTTTCGGTATTGACTGGGAAGCATCCGAAAAACGTGTAAAGGCCGAAAATGAGTTGGGAGAAGCAGGACGTTTCGCTCCGGGACTGCCGGCGAAGGGCGACGGACAAATGTTGTTTATGTTAAATGGTGTGGCAAAACTGAAAGAAGAAGGGCGTATGGCTATTATTCAGAACGGTTCTCCACTATTCAAAGGTGATGCCGGAAGCGGTGAAAGTGAAATCAGAGGCTATCTGCTTGAACACGACTGGCTGGAGGCAATCGTGCAGTTGCCTAACGATTTGTTCTATAATACAGGTATTGCTACCTATATATGGGTAGTGAGCAAAAACAAATCGGAAGAACGTACAGGAAAGGTTCAGCTTATCGACGCAAGCAAATGTTTTGAGAAACTGCGTAAGCCTCTCGGCAACAAGCGTGTGGAAATTACTACTGTCTGCCGCGAACTGATTATGCAGGCTTATCACGATTTTACCGATCGGGAATATACGTCCGAGCTTAACCCGGAACTGAAAGTGGAAAGCAAGGTAAAAGATGTGGAGGACTTCAAGTTTACGAAACTCACCATCAATCGTCCTTTGCGTCTGGAGTATAAGGATATTCATTTTGACGAAGTCACTGCTGAAAATTATAAGGAAGCCGACAGAGCTTTATTGAAAGAAGTTGCCGCATATTGGGAAAACAATATGCCAAATCATGTGGGATTCCCGGACATCACTTTCTTCCTCGAACTGAAGAAAGCCAAGATAAAAGTACCTCAGGGAAAGGTTGCCCTATTGAGAAATTATTTTGGCAAACGCAACCCAGATATGATGGAGGCATACGTAAAGCCTGTTGATCAGGAAAGCGGGTTTGCTCCCGATCCGGAACTGAAGGACAGCGAAATTATCCCTTGGAAAGAGGATATTACGGAATACTTGGACAAGAATGTTCGTCCGTATGCTCCTGACTTTTGGTACAACGAATCCGAAAGTAAGATTGGTTATGAAATACCTCTCACTCGCGAATTCTATAAATATACTCCGCTAACACCAAGTTCTGCAATATTCGATGAACTGAAAAAATTGGAAGAAAAAGAATCGGAACTGATGTCCAAGATATTAGGGTAATTATGAGCAAGATAAATAAAATATCCATCCGTTTCTTTGATGACAGAGAAGTACGTGCCATTTGGGATGACGAAAATTCCAAATGGTGGTTTTCTGTACTCGATATTGTTGGTGTTCTAAATGCTCAGGATGATTATACCAAAAACAGAAACTACTGGAAGTATCTGAAAAACAAACTGAAGAAAGAGAATAATGAAGTGGTTAGTGTCACTAACCAGTTGAAATTAACTGCACCTGACAGCAAGAAAAGACTTACAGACGTCCTTGATAACACAGGAGTCCTTTCTCTTGCAGCATGTTTCCCCAATACAAAGGCTACACGGTTTGTGGAGCACTTCTACGCCCCACTTACCGACAAGATTAATGACCGTGAAACCTTTATGAAAGGTATTGATTATTCATATTATTACTAATAGGAAGATTGAGGATTATGGAAAATAGATACGATAAATATAAAGATAGTGGTATTGCTTGGATTGGGGAGATTCCAGAGCATTGGAAAGTAAAAAAAGGAAAAAATCTTTTCAAAAAGGAGGAAAGGCCAGTAAGAGATAATGATGAAATTGTAACATGTTTTAGAGATGGGGAAGTTACTTTACGCTCTAACCGTAGGATTGATGGTTTTACAAATGCAATGAAAGAAGTAGGTTATCAAGGTGTTCGTAGGGGAGATTTAGTTATTCATAATATGGATGCTTTTGCAGGTGCTATTGGGGTATCCGATTCTGATGGAAAATCCACTCCGGTTTATTCTGTTTGCACCCCTAAAAATAATGTAGAAGCTAATGTTTATTATTATGCTTATTTACTTCGTTCTTATGCTCTAGGAGGAGTTATTCAATCTTTAGCAAAAGGGATTAGAGAAAGATCTACGGATTTTAGATATAAAGAATTTGGAGATCTTTATTATCAGCAACCACCAATTGAAGAGCAACAATCCATCGCCAGCTACCTTGACCAAAAATGTGGTGAAATAGACGAACTGATAACTTTGCAAGAGGAAATGATAACCAAACTGCAAAGCTACAAGCAATCTGTCATTACCGAAGCTGTAACCAAAGGTTTGGATAAAAATGTTCCTCTAAAAGATAGCGGTATTGAATGGATTGGGGAGATTCCGGAACATTGGAGTGTTGTAAAAATAAAATATCTTGCTAAAATAAAAAGTGGAGATTCTATTTCATCAAATGAGATAATGCAAGAAGGTATTTATGAAGTGTATGGTGGTAATGGATTAATGGGATTTTGTAATAAGAAAAATGTTGATGGAGTTAATATTATAATAGGGAGAGTTGGTGCATTATGTGGAAATGTTAGACTTATTTCAGAGTCCAAATTTATAACTGATAATGCTTTAATTTTAAATTGTTTTGACAATGCATTATATTCATATATGTATATAATGTTGAAAGCTGCAAATTTGAATAATCTAAATACAAGTAATGCCCAGCCACTTATCACAGGCTCAAAAGTACTCAATGTTTCATTACCAATCCCTCCTCTTTCCGAGCAACAATCCATCGCCGATTACCTCGACCAGAAATGTAGCGAGATAGACGAACTAATCTCCATCAAACAGCAGAAGATTGAGAAACTGAAAGACTACAAGAAATCATTGATTTTCGAGTGTGTAACCGGAAAAAGAAAAGTATAAGCCATGACTGAATTCGATAAATATATCCGACAAGGAGAACCCGACCAGAAAGAGAAAGCTGCCGCATGGCAAGTCGCTATAGGTTTACAGGATGTAGACGGACTGAAACCGTCTGAGTATCTTATTCAGACGGCACAGCAACATATAGAGGGAGACATTTCCATTGACGAGGTGAAACAGCTGATTGATACGTACTATCAGTCCAAATCCTCCCGTGATGAAATGGAAAATGAGCGGACAGAAGAAGCAGACAAAGTATCGGCACGTATTACGGAGTTGCTCTCTGAAAAAACTTTCTCATTTACTCCGGATTATCTGCTGTATATTCATAAGCGCCTGTTTGAAGGTCTTTACAAGCATGCCGGACAAATCCGAAATTATAATATCACCAAAAAAGAATGGGTGCTCGACGGAGATACGGTAATCTACTCGGATTATGAAATGATTCGTCCGACTCTTGAGTACGATTTTGCACAGGGAAAAAATACTGATTATCCTGTTATGAATGCCGAACAGGCTTTACAGAGGATCAGCAAATTTATTTCAGGTGTTTGGCAGATACATGCTTTTGGCGAAGGCAATACCAGAACCATAGCTGTATTCCTTATGAAATATCTGAAAACATTCGGATTTAAGGTGGATAATGGTATATTCAAGAAACATTCGTGGTATTTCAGAAATGCACTGGTACGTGCCAACTATAATAACTATGCCAAAGGGGTTTTAGCAGATATCAGATTCCTGGATATGTTCTTGAGAAACATGTTGTTTGGAGAAAATAATTCTCTTCGTAACAGGGAGATGCACATAAACTTTTCTCAAAGTGCCAAAAAAGAGGAGTCAAAGAGCCAAAATGGCACTTTGGATGGCACTTTGAATTGTACACTGGATGAGATGGCACTGCTGAATTTCTTGAGAGAGAACCCTAAAGCCACACAGTCCGATATAGCCAAACATATTGGTAAATCGGAACGAACCGTGAAGCGTATGACTCCTTCACTCATAGAAAGAGGATTGCTGGAACGTATAAACGGAAAAGGTGAAAAAGGAAGCTGGAAAGTAATTACTAACTGTAATTGTAAATGACTATGGATACCACAGACTTGAAAGAAAAGAATTTTGAAGCAGATATCGAACGCTACCTGATTACAAAGGGAGGATATATCAAGGGCAATCAAGATACATACGACAAAGACAGGGCTATAGACATGCCTGTACTTATCTCCTTTATAGAGAAGACCCAGCCTAAGCAGTGGAAACGATATGTAACTAAGTATGGAGATAAGGCTGAAAAGCAGCTGTACCGTGTGTTTCAGGATGATGTGTCGCGCTACGGACTGATTTATGTGCTGCGTAAGGGGATAAGCGATGTGGGCATCAATATCAGGTTCTGTTATTTTGCTCCGGCTTCGACGCTAAATGATGAGCTTGTGGCAAATTATGATGCAAATATTCTTACAGTGACACGTCAGTTTGCTTATTCCAGACTGAATAAGAATACTATAGACATGGTGCTTTCATTAAACGGAATTCCTGTGGTGGCACTCGAACTGAAGAACCAGATTACGGGTCAGAATGTGGAGGATTCTAAACGCCAGTGGTGCACGGACAGGGATCCGAAGGAACCGCTGTTTCATTTCAACAATAGAATATTGGTATACTTCGGGGTTGACCTGTATGAGGTAGCTCTTACTACTGAACTGAAAAAGGAAAAGACTTTCTTTATCCCGTTCAACCAGGGCTCTAACGGGGCTGGTGAAGTAGGAGGTGCTGGTAATCCGGAACGTGAGGATGGGGGATATGTGACTGCCTATCTGTGGGAAAAGGTATTGCGCAGGGATATGTTGCTTTCCATACTCCAGCGTTACATCTCGCGTCAGGAAGAAGAGAAACTGAAGATTATAATCGACAAGCATGGCAGGGAGAAAGAAATTACGGAAACTTCGGTTAAGATCATCTTCCCGCGTTATCATCAGTTGGATGTAGTAGAAAAATTAGTGTCTGACACTTATTATTCAAATATATCTCAAAGACGTAATGCTGAAGAAGAGGTAAGGTATGATATGGCAGCTGATAAAAAGACAACATACTTTTCTTTGAGAAAACCGCACGGAAATAATTATCTTATCCAGCACTCGGCTGGTTCGGGAAAATCGAATTCTATTGCATGGCTTACTTATCGCCTTGCAGGACTCCAAAGTGTGGAGATGAAGAATATGTTCAACAGTGTGTTTGTCATCACCGACAGGCGTGTTCTGAACAAGCAACTTCAAAGTACAATTCTTGGATTCGACCATATAGACGGGCAGATAGAAACTATTACCGATTCTGATAACTCGGAGAAACTGGCAAGAATCATAAACGATGATAATACAAGAATTGTTATCACTACCCTGCACCGTTTTCCGGTTATCTACAAGGAACTGACGAGCCGAAGCGGGAAAAGATATGCTATCATCGTGGATGAAGCCCATTCGTCACAGTCGGGCAAGAGTGCGGAAAAACTGAAAGCTGCTTTAGCTGACACAGATGAAGCGTTACGTGAATATGCAGAAATGGAAGAAATAGAGGCAGAGGAACTGGAAAAAAAGAAAGATGCCTTGCTTGAAGATTTGCTGACGCAGGGGCAGCACAACAATCTATACTTCTATGCATTTACAGCAACCCCAAAGCCCAAAACTCTACAGACTTTCGGAGAGTTGGCTGAGGAAGGGGAAAATCCGGAAGACAACAAATATGTGGCTTATCATAATTATTCCATGTTACAGGCTATAGAGGAAGGATTCATTAAGGACGTACTGAAATATTATACCACATATGATACTACTTACGAGATAGCTAAGCGTATAGAGTCTGATCCTTCGTATGAGGAGACTCCTGCCACGCGTGCCATAAAGGCTTTCCATGATAATCATCAGCATGTGATAGCTCAGAAAACGGCTATCATTGTGGAGAAATTCAGAGAGGTGACACTGAATGCCATGCTTGGAAAGGCAAAAGCTATGGTGGTATGTTCTTCGCGTGCTCATGCGGTACGTTATTTCCTGGAAATTAAGAGGTATTGTCAGGAAAACAATATAACTGATGTAAATCCTATGGTGGCTTTCTCTGGTACGGTATCGTACGAGGGAGTGGAATATACAGAAACGAAGTTGAACTCCACTGACGGACGAAATATTTCGGAAGCCAAATTACCTTTGTATTTCGCTTCGGACTTGTATAATATGTTGGTTGTCGCAGACAAATATCAAACAGGATTCGACGAACCTCTGCTGCATACAATGTTCGTTGACAAGAAACTGAAGGGCGTAAAGGCTGTGCAGACACTCTCGCGTCTGAATAGATGGCAAAAGGACAAGAAGGATACATACGTGCTCGATTTCTGCAACAAGCCGGAGGATATTAAGAAATCGTTCGAACCGTTCTATAAAGGTACAGAGTTGATAAAGCCTGTGGATGTGAACTATGTATATACTTTCAGAAAGGACATACAGATGTTCCAGCTATGGACAGAGGGTGACGAACAGAAATTCTATGATTTGTTGCAAAATATCAACAAACAGAAAGATCGCCTTGGAGCTTTGTCGAATGCGTTCAAGAATACTATTGATAGATATGGAGCATTGGACGAAGAGAAGCAGTTCGAGGTAAGGTCGAAAATCAAGAACTTTGTCCGTTTCTACTCTTATATGGCACAGATAGCAAGAACATACGATAAGGAACTGTACAAAGCATACGTATATGCCGACTACCTGTACAGACTGCTGCCTAAGAACGCCAAGGAAAGAATAGATCTGGACAAACAGATTATGCTGGTAAACTCCAAAATATCTGAAGGAGAAACCGTTTCCATTTGTTTGGGTGACAACAATAAACCGATAAAAGGTGAAAATCCAAAAGCAGGAAAGCCAAAGAACGACAATGAAGATTTGCTGAGCCGTATCATTGATAAAGTAAACATCATGTATCAGGGACAGTTCTCTGAGGCAGACCGTGTTATAGTGGAATCTATTTACGATAAGATGGTCACGACAGCCAAAAAGAAGCTGACAAAACAGGCGAACAATACGGACGAGAAGCAGTTTGAGGAAAGTATCTTTCCCCAGATATTCGATGAGGTGGCAAGAGGCTGCTATGTAGAGCAGATGGACTCTTTCGCCAAACTGTTTGAAAACAGTGATTTCTACCGTAATGTTATGACACAGATGGCTAAGGTGATGTATGAAAACTATAAGAAAAAGGAAGATGAAATACCGTTTATACCGGAACTGTTCAAGCAAAAATTGCTATCAGATGTAGAAAGTGAGTTTGCCGACTTAAAGCAGTTCCTTCCTGATTTCAATTCAGTAGCATCGTGCTTTATTGATGTATTGAAAGTTCAAACTACATCTTCTATCGATGGAGCAAACGAGCTGTTACTTGATTCTTTTAACAGACTTTACTGTCTGGAAGGAATGAAACTGGTAGACAAAAGAAGGCATTTCAATACCATTGTGACAAAATATGAAGTGTTCCTGAAAAAAGTATATTATTTGTTGAACGGCAAGGAAATGGTAAATGACAAGGATGAGAACAGTATGCCTACATTTATAAATTGTATATTCTCACTCAGCTGTCTGAGAGGTCTGAAAAACAATACAGATGAAAGGTATCATAAATTCTATGATTATCTGGAATTAGTAAAGCAATGGAGAAACAGCGAGTCGCATAATGCTCCGGATGCTTCAATGAAAGAACTTAATTCTGCAATCCACATTGTTTCTACTATGTATCTTTGGGTTATTGCACAGAATATGAAAAGTCTGAATTTTACTATAGGCAAATAATAGTTTGTGGATTATTCAACAAAGAGGAGGTAGTGTTTCATTCTGTGTGTTTAGAGTAAGCTCACCTTAATGCGTTCCTTCTCAGACTCAACCAAAGCAATGATTTTCTGTGATAGTTGCTTTCAATGGTTGTACGAAGAATATCGTTCCCGTCACTGTTGGTAAATTAGGCAGTGACGGGAATTTTCTTTTATGCCTTCATCTCAACAGAGCGCTGCCTATAAAAGACAATCGTATAAACACTTTATAGTGATAGTAAATATTTATTATGAAAACTAATACTAGGCATTTCCTTGATAAACAACGACAAAGTACATTTTCCCTTGTTGTAAGGTAGAAAAAATGTTGTATTTTATTTGCATAAATATTAAAAATACCTATTTGTTGGTATTGACATATACCGTATATACTGAATATTTTTGCAAAAAAAATTAGCAAATGAGAGATATTAAAACCATTTTACAAGTACTCTTTGTATTATTATTCATAGGTACAGATGAGGTTGGGGCACAGAACAAGTCAGAACAGACTCCTGGCTGGCTGCTACAAGGTATTATTACGGATGTTCATGGGGAACCTTTAGTGGGGGCGACTGTGCGAGAGTTACGTACTTCCAAAGGTACGGTTTCCGATCTTGACGGAAAGTTTTCCATGCAGGTTCATAAAGGGCAGACATTGCTTTTCGATTATGTCGGGATGAAGCAGAAAAGCATATTGGTTGGGGAGGACCGATTTATAAAAGTAGAGTTGGAATCTTCCGATAACTCGCTGGAAGAAGTGGTAGTTACAGGATATAATCAAGTCAATAGTCGAATATTCGTCGGAGCTGCTGCCAAGATTTCTACGAAAGATTTTGCTTTTTCTCCACAGGCAGATTTTTCTCGTCTGTTGGAAGGCAGGGCTCCGGGACTGAATATCTCTTCTGTTTCGAGTACTTTTGGTGTGGCTCCTAAAATGAATATTCGGGGAGGAGGTTCTATCAATGGTAATGTGCAGCCTTTATGGGTGGTAGATGGAGCAATATTGGAAGATTTTGCACCGCTCGACAGTGAACAATTGCTGTCGGGTGATGCCATTACGTTAATCAGTTCCAATATAGCTGGATTGAATCCGGCTGATATTGAAAGCATTGAAGTTCTGAAGGATGCGTCGGCTACTTCGCTGTATGGAGCCAGAGGAATGAATGGAGTCATTATTGTAACGACTAAATCGGGAGAAAGGGGAAAAGGATTGAATCTTTCGTATAATTTGACGTTGTCGAAAAGATTCAAACCTGATTACGGGCAATTCGATATGATGGATTCCCGGGAAACGATGAAGGTCTATCGGGAAATGGCCAACAAAGGATATTTTACGATGAATGATGCTTTGTATGCACGTAGAGGAGGGGTGTATACACAGATGTTTGAGCGTATTACGAATTATAATGGAAATGGGTTTGAACTGGCAAATACGGATGCAGCAAAAGATATTTTTTTAAGACAAGCCGCAGGGTATAATACTGACTGGTTCGATTTGATTTATAAGGATGCGCTGATGCAGAATCATTCTTTTTCATTGTCTTATGGAGGAGAGAAAAGTACTACATACGCTTCTCTGAGTTTTTATAATGATCCGGGAGAAACAGTTGCCGACCGGACTAAAAGAGTGACCGTTAATTTGAAAAACACTCTATTCCTTTCGGACAAGGTGAAAACTATTATCGGTATTCAGGCTAATTTCAGGGATCAGTATGCGCCGGGAACTTTCCCGAGAATCAAGAATCTGGAAGCGGGAGCTTATAAACGTGACTTCGATATTAATCCTTTTTCTTATGCGCTGAACACTTCCCGTACATTGAGACCGTATGATGATAGTGGTCGATATGAGTATTATCGGAATGACTGGGCACCTTTCAATATCATGGAGGAATATCAGCAGAATAAGATGAGAATAAAAATGAATGAGTTCCGTTTGTTTTTACAAGGGAACTGGACTCCGGTAAACGATCTGCATTTATCGGCTCTGCTGAATGTAAGGCATGCGGTGACACACATGATGCATAGCATCGGTGAGCGGTCGAATGTAATAGGTGCTTATCGTGCCAATGGAAACGAGGTGTTCCGTAGGGATAATATTTATTTGTATCGGGATGGTCAGTCGTCGACGGCACAGGTGGCTATTCCGATGGGTGGAATATTTGATAAGACTACTCGTTCGCTGCAAAGTTATATAGCTCGTATTTCGGGGGATTATAGTTATAGCTTGGGAGAGCATCGGCTGAAGATCTTTTCATTTGCTGAGGTAAAAATGTCAGACAGTGATATGGATCGTTTCAAGGGCTACGGAATTACATTTGATAAAGCAAATGGTATTGCGACCAGTCCGGATATATTCAAAAAGACCATAGCCGAGGGGGATGACTACTTTGGTGTGCAACATACGTACGATAGGGGAATTGTCTTTTCTGGTTCGTTGACTTATAGCTATAAGAACCGCTATGTGGCGAATGTGGTTGGCAATTATGAGGGCTCCAATCTTTCGGGAACGAGTGACCGGGTGAGATGGTTGCCTACTTGGAATGTGGGAGGACGATGGAATATCAGTGAGGAAAATTTTTTCCAACCGGCAAAGAATGTATGGAATAAGCTGGCTGTGAGGATGAGTTATGGATTGGTGGCGAAAATGAATCCGCATGCTATCAACTCTGTCAGTGTATTTGACAGCAAGGTAACTTTCCGTCCCGATGTACATAGCAGAGAATATGCTATCTATTTACGGCATCTGGAAAACAGGGATTTGACATGGGAAAAGATGTATGAGTTTAATGTGGGACTGGACGTGGGCTTGTGGAATGACCGTATTTCTGGAAGTCTGGATGTATATCGTCGCAATTCTTTCGACCTGATTGACTTGATTCGTACTCCGGGGATTGGTGGAGAATATCAGAAGTGGGCTAATTTCGGGGATATGAAGACAACCGGATTTGACCTGAGTTTGCAAACCATGAATGTTCAGACTAAGACGTTTCAGTGGACTACAATCTTTAATTTTTCTTACTATAACCAGCGGATAACGAGGCTCATCAATACGCCGTCTACATTCGATCTTGTGGCAGGAACCGGAAGGGGAAATCTGGAAGGTTTCCCGAGAGGGGCTTTGTACTCGTTCGAATTTGCCGGGTTGAATGAACGGGGACTGCCTACATTTAACTGGGGAAACTTACCGTTGGAGGATAATGCTTTGTCCCGGGTTTCGGGGGCTAATTTTTATGATACCCGGTACAATCAGTCTTATTTGGTGTATAACGGACCTGTCGATCCGTATATTACCACGGGATTGTCGAATGTGTTTCAGTTCAAGAATTGGGAACTTTCAGTCTTCCTGTCTAGTCAAATTGGTAATAAATTGCGACTGGCTCCTACCTTCGACGCTGAATATGGAGATTTGAATGTGTTTACTACCCGTTATCGTAAAAGATGGCTGTCGAAAGGGGATGAATCACGTACGGATGTTCCGGTAATTCCGGGTACTGACTTGATAACATTGGTAGGGCGTCAGAATATCGAGCGGGCTTACAATGCATATAATTTCTCGAATGTCAATGTGGTAGATGGTAGTTTTATCCGTATGAAAAGTATTTCTCTGACTTATCGGATTCCGACTAAGGCTTGTGAACGCTTGAAACTAAAATCTGCTTCTGTCAATTTGCAGCTGCAAAATCCTTTCTTGATTTATTCGGACAAGAAACTGAACGGAAGGGATCCTGAATTTGTGAGTTCCGGAGGAGTAGCAGCTCCGATACAGCGTACCTACAGCTTATCTATCAATACGACTTTTTAAATTATGTATTATGAAATTATCCTTAAAAATTTATTTACTTCCGATTCTTATATTACTGAGTTCTTGTCAGTTTTTAGATAAGTTTCCCGATTCTAATGCGGATGTGCGTATTGATTCGAAGGAAAAGATAAAGGAGTTGTTGACTGGTGCTTATCCGAAGAGTAGTTATTTCCGTTTTTTGGAGATGAGGACGGACAATGTGGGTGATAAAAGAAATTCTCTGGAAACGTCCAGACTGGATGAGTCAATGTTTTATTGGAAAGATTACGATGAAGAGGAACCGGATTCGCCGAAAGCCTACTGGATGGAGTGCTATAGAGGAATTGCGCAAGCTAATCAGGCATTGGAAGCATTGGCAGGATTCTCCGACAAGCATGATCCTCAGATTCAGGCTTTATATGCTGAAGCTTTGCTGGTCAGAGCGTATTTGCATTTTATGATTGCCAATATCTGGGCACCGCCTTATCAGGGAGAGGAGGATTCGAAAAATCTTCCCGGGATTGTGTATGTAGAATCTCCTGAAAAGAATGCGTTGGTAAAATACAAGATGGATAATTTGGCGGATACGTATCGTAAAATAGAACGTGATCTGAGATTGGGACTTGCCTGGGTTAGAGATGATTTTTACGATCAGGTAAAATATCATTTCAACAAGAAAGCTGCTTATGCCTTTGCTGTAAGATTTTTCAGTTATACGGGACAATGGCAGGAGGTGATAGATTATAGTGCCTATGTACTTGGTCAGCAGCCGGCAAAGGCAATAACTTCATTTTTGGATATAAGTGATTTGCAGACAGATGAAAGAACGGCTTATTATGCTTCGGAGCAGAATCCAAGTAATTTATTGCTTACAGTTACTGAGTCTTTATGGTATAAGTACTATGTAGATGGCAGATTTGGACTGGATGAGCCGACTTTTCAGAGGGTTGTCGGAAGAAGTGGGGCGAAAACATTGTATCAGATTGCCGGATATAATAAAATGGCGAAACATACAGGTTCAAACAGTGTGTATTTCCCTAAATTTTTTCATTTCAACAATGCGGAAGGTTTATTGAACAGCAAGAGAGGGCATTTCTGTATGAATGTATTGTTTACAACAGAGGAAGTGCTGCTGCACCGGGCAGAAGCCTATGCCATGCTTGAGAACAAAGAGCTGGCACTGAATGATATCGTAACGTTTTTCCTGGCAAAACATGTGACGGCGAAGGGTGTGGGAGAAGCTCCAGAAAGGGAAGAATTGGATTTCATCCCGACATCCGATCGGGATAGGATACAGCCGTATTATCGGCCTCTGTCGGCCAGTCAGGCTTCATTGCTGTTTGTGATATCGGAAATGAGCAGGCAGCAGTTCATGCACGAAGGATTGAGATGGTTTGATTTGCGACGTTTTAATATGAGTGTGGATCGGAATCAGACGGGAGATGTCCGCAATGTGAATTGGGTTTTAAAGCCTGAAGATTCTAGAAAATATTTGCCGTTTCCCAGTGAGGCTATTAATTATATTGAAAAAATAAATTACAATGACTAGATTCATATACTATACTTTTATCTTGCTTTCAAGCTTAATGCTGTTGGGTGGATGCAAGAAAGAACTCAATGATATTTGGGATAATGATGGGTATCCCGAAGCACAAGTATCCGAACTGGATAAATGGCTTGCTGCTGAGTTTGAAATACCTTATAATATCAAGGTTGTATACAGGCAAATGCCTTTTAAGGATCCGATAGCTTTGAATAATCGCTCCGTAGAGCTATCTCGTGTAAAGCCTGTAATGAAAGCATATAAGGAACTGTGGATAGATTATCTGGAGAAGCTTTTCGGAAAGGATTTTGTCCGGCGTTATCATCCGAAGGAAATACGTCTTTATGGTGCTCCAAACTTCGATGACAGACGGGTGGAGGATATGGATACGCCTGGATTGGGAACGCAAATTATGCCTTTGTATAATGTAAATGTTTTTGACTGTTCTCGCTCGGAAGCTGTGTATCGTTTGATGCGGGAAGCAACTTTTTGTTTTACCAAAAATATGCTGGAATTGCGGCCGGTTGATCTTCGGGAGTTTTCCGAATATAATATTGTGAAATACAACAAGTGGACGGAAAATGAATTGCAGGGAGAATATTCGGATCGCTCCGACTTGATGGCATCTTTCGGGTATTTTACGAAGGCTGCACAATCGGGACCTGTTGTAGATTTCGCGGAAACGATGAGCTTGTTGCTCTGCCAGTTGCCCAAGAATGTAAATGGGCTTATGAAGATTGACGAATATGAAACGCCTCCTCCCTATAAGCTGGTTCTTCAGAAGAAGGTAGCTTTCATTGATAAATATTTGTTGGAGAATTTCGGAATAAAGCGTTTGTCGGATTTGTCGCGTGTATTACCTCGCATGATATTGCAGTATCCAGAGAAATGCATGAAGGGTACTTCGGATAATCTTGTTGAACCTTAACTTATTTTGATAATGATAAAATATAAATTTATACTGACAGTTGTGTCACTGGTTTTGTTTACGGCGTGTAGAAAAGAAGCCGATTGGGATGGACTCTCGGTAACAAGCAGAGAAAATAAAGCTGTTGATGAACTGAAGACTGTTCTTTGTGGTGCGCCCAATGGATGGAAGATGACTTATTTCCCTAGTATCAATACTCGCTTGAATACGGATATCACTGAAAATTATAAGACTGAAGTTTATTCTCTTACAGATGTATATCTGCAACGTCGAATGGGGGTTGGTGGTTATAATCTCTTTCTGAAATTCAAGGAAGGGGGAGAGATGGATGTCCTGACAGATATCGCTTATGCACCTACGGATGTAAAAAGTCATTATACTCCGGTGTATCAGACGGAGATTAGTCAGGCTCAGTATGGTATTACTATTTCTGATGGCTTAACGTTGTTTTTCCGTACGAATACGATGCTGGAAGAATTGTATCCTTATCAGGTAAATGCAACTAATAAGTTTTTGCCAGTCGTTGTTTCACCCCAGCGTATCGTACTGACGACAATGAACTACAATGAAACGGACAAAGAATTCATAGAACTGACTCCATTGGATATACCGGAAGAACATTGGAAAGATCGGATGAAAAAAATAATCAATGAAAAAGAAGTGTTCAGAACACGTTCTTTCAAGGATTTGAGGCAGAATCTGAAGGAAGACAGAAACTGCATTTTAAGAATTGTATTAACAGCAACGCAACAGGTAGCGTATGAAACAACTTTCGATTTCGGACAGCAGATGATGCAATACAGATTGTCTTCTTCATTTTCCAAAGACTTGCAATCGCATCGGAAAGTAGCTCGATATGACCGGATGCAATATGAATTATTCTTGAAGAACGAACAACCTAACCGGACTGTTCATGGATATGATGGAAGTACTTATTATACCGGATTGGGGTCCGGATATATTGCTACAGAATCTGGCATTGAATTTCGTCCGGGATTTAAGTTTAATGAAGATGTAATCTTTACAGAGTTTGTCCGCTCAACGGATAAGAAGGAGTGGAAGAGTACGAGCGGGATATATACCGCCTACATCACTTTTGTTGAAAAAAATCACTAATTGTCAAAAATAGATATTATGAATAGACATGTGTTTTATATGATAACTTATGCTGTATATATGTCTGTACTTTCGGCTTCTTGTTCCAGAGAAAATACGGAAAGTCTGACAGAAGATTTCTCAAAATTCATAGAACTTAAACCAGCGGAACAGGTACCTCATGAGCCCGGAGTTCCTTTTAATTGTTTTCCTAAAGAGGTGGGGGAGCTTGGATTCAATCGTAGTGAAGAAATACCCTTGGGAGGCTATCGTGAAAAATATCAGGTTTCGCTATCTATAGACGTAATGGCCAATTATTATGGAAGCTTTGATAAACAGAATCTTTCGGTGGTAATTTTACAATATTTAGATGAGAATAATGAACTGAAAATTGATACGATAATGGATGGTCATAATGTCATAGAAAGAGATAAAAGGAATCGTTTTAAGCCTTATTTCTCGGATGTAGAGCCTGTGTCAATTACAAAACAATCTGGCGATCCCGTTTATTTTGCTGTATTTTATAGTCCTTATGCCCATTTCGACATGAGTGTGACCATGAGTACCGAAACGCAGGACGGCATGGAAAGTCTTCCTGACTTAAGTCATCGTTACAGCAGAACCTTGGAGTCGTTTCATATTTCTGAAATAGGAAAAAATTATAATGTATATTCTCAAGCGATGTATCTTCCATAAGGAGAAATATAAATCATACAAAAACTAAAATAGACTAACAATGAAAGGAAAATTTATCGGATTGGCGTGGGCTGCTTGTGTACTTTTGGGTGGCTCAAGTTGTAGTAAACAGGAAATAAAAAGAGAGGACAAGGCTTCTGATGGGATAATTTCTTCTGATACTTATAGTACCGACTACAGGTTTTTCAGAAATGGTATATCCAGTGTAGATATAGGGGAGTCCAAAAAGGTCCTTCTTGATTTTAGAAATTTCAACAATGGAATTAATGCCAAGGTCCTGACAAATCTTGAAGGAAAGAGGAGGGATTATCGGAATGAACTGGCTTCTCATATTGCTGTTGGTTTTAAGGAGCAGGAAAAGGTTCGGAATATCTTGGAAAATTTTCTTGATGAAATAACAGAGGCTTCCAAAAGTGCTTTTGCAGGTACCTTTGCTCGTGAAGGTAAAATAGGTATTGTTCAAGTAAGCAATGATGAGCAGCGCTTAGTCAACGAAAAGGGAGTAGAGCTAGGGCAGGTGATCCAGAAAATGATGATAGGGGCTTTGCAAGTGTCGAATATCGATTATTTCCTGATGAAATCTCTTACGGCCGACAATCAGACTGTTGTGAAGGGTAAAAACTGTACGGAAATGGAATATTACTGGGATATTGCTTGGGGATATATTGGTAGTATAAATGCAGATCCGGACCGTATTTCTCCATTGTTTCTTGCCAATTATATTGAAAAAGAGTCGGTGGGTATGAAAGGTTTGGAGAATATAAATGTGGCAGTCTATCATGCATTTCGGGCTGGGAGAAAGGCCGTCGTAGACAGTCATCCTGAAGAAATGAAAAAGCAGGTAGCGGAAATTCGGAAATTGCTTTCCAAAATGTTGGTGCTCCGTACGATGTATTATTTGAATGAAAGTTCCAAAATCTTACGTCAGAAAAGTGGAAAGGAGTTGAATGAACAGTATTTCCATAATATGGGGGAGGCATTGGGATTCATACTCGCTTTGCCTTTCGTAAAGAATGAAAAGGGAGAGTATTTCATGACCATGGATCAGGCGAAAGAATTATATGACGAATTGACTTATGGAGAAAAAGGTATTTGGGACAAAGAACGAATAGAAGGAAATCAGACTGGATCTATTATTGATGTAAACAAGAAACTTAAGGCATATTATAATTTATGAATAACAGATTTTATAAGCAGATATTATGTATTTCTGTCGGGGCGTTGCTGATACTGGCGGGATGTGTATATACTCCGATAAAAGGTGTTTCGGAAAAGAGGACCATTGATGCTACTTACTTGTCTTTCTGGTATAAAAGTCAGATTATTCCGGCGTTCTCAAACTATCAACTGAAAACGAAAGAAATGCTTCAGGCTGCCTATGCTCTGAAAGATACAGAAGAGGGTGCGGAACGGGAGGCTGCTATAGGACATCTGAAAGAGTTATACAAGGAAGCGTTCCTAAGCCTTCAGGATGTCATTATTTTTGATCATGCAATTTTCCATAGTGGCGTAAGCGGGGTATATGAACTGGCCGGGACATCACAAGTAAATAAGACGTTGGTTAAATCGGCTATTGAAAACAGCCGATTTTCCTCCAGTGAGATCATTCAAGAACTAGAAGAAGGATTAAATCAGCCTAATGCCACAGGGTTTGCTGCTATGGATTATATGCTGTATAGCGGAGAGATACCACTGGATGCTGCTTGTATTCAATATATATGTACGGTGTGTGAAGTCATCAATCATTATGCGAAAGCAGCTGAGAGCTATTATGTTGAAAATGAAAATGCTTTTGTTTCCAATAATGACTTTTCGGCACGAGGAAGTCTTTGTGTATTGATTAATACACTGATGAAGCAATATGAGGTATATATACGTACCATAAAAGTGGGTATTCCGATTGGTATATATGGAGCAGCTATCGTACAGAAAAAACCGGCTCCTCAAGCGGTAGAAGGTTATTATTGCGGAAAAGGTTTGTCTACTCAGCTTCTTCACAGAAGTATCTTGGCGTTGAAGAACTTTTATAATGGTGTGCCTTATAATGAATCGATGCCATTACCGGCAAATAGTTTTAGACATTTTATGGAGGAACAGTTGGCTGTTTCAGGAAAAGGGGACAACGGGCTAATCAATATGTTTGGGAAAACCTTGGATGTGCTTGAAGGCGAAACTGAAAATCTGAATCATGATGATATAGCCGTATTGGTAAATACTCCTGACGGAATGGAGCGTTTGAAAGAAATTTATGGGGAGTTGCAGAAAGTGGTAGGTTTGTTAAAAGCCAAGCTTATTGTTGAATTAAATCTGACGGTTACGTATACCGACGGAGAGGAGGGAGATTAAGTGATGAAAACTTATCTTAGTATATGTCTGTTTACATTTTTGCCGGCAGGTGTCTATGCGCAATTGCTCCCAGACAGTTGTATGGAAAATAAGGAAATAGTGCTGGATGAAGTATATATTTACAGTAATAAGGAAAATACGGCAGCTAAACCTCGTTTCATGCGTGATGTGGAAGGTACTATGATTTTTGCAGGGAAAAAGAGTACGGTTTCTCTCTTGGAAAATATGTTGTTGAACAAGGCAGCAAATAATACCCGACAGATGTTTCGGAATGTATCGGGTATCGTGATTCACGAAGGGAGCGACGGAGGCTTACAGTTGAATATCGGCTCCCGAGGATTGAATCCGAATCGTTCGGCTAACTTTAACATTCGGCAGAACGGTTATGATATCAGCGCTGATCCCTTAGGTTATCCGGAGAGTTATTATACCCCCAATGCCGATGATATAAAAGAGATACAAGTGCTGAGAGGGGCTTCTGCCTTGCAGTATGGTTCACAGTTCGGAGGAATGATTAATTTTAAGTTAGCTACTCCTCCAGCCGATAAAAAAATAGATATCCGGCAACATTTTTCAGCTGGGAGCTATGGCTTTTTGGGAAGTTATTCCAGAATATCGGGAACAATAGGTAAATTCTCTTATTATCTGTCTACACTTCTAAAACGAGGAGACGGATATCGGGAAAATTCCGATTACAAAAGTTATAACGTGCTGGCACAGTTAAGATATCAGTCAGGAGAAAATGACCTTTGGGGAATCGATTGGTTGAAATATCATTATCTGGAACATCAGCCGGGAGGATTGACAGATGTAATGTTTCTTGAGAATCCGAAACAAAGTAATAGAAGCCGAAACTGGTTTTTGATAGACTGGAATATCATTTCTTTGTCCTATCACCGAAATATGCCTGAACTGCGTGCTGATCTGGATGTAAAAATGACGGGGTTGTATGCCGATCGTTTTGCTTTAGGCTATCGGGACAAACGGGTTGGTACTCCGGATCCGGGAAATACAGAAAGAGATTTACAAAAAGGAACTTTCAGAAACTGGAGTGCAGAGATCGGATTTTTGAAAAGATTTAATTTGGGAACGACATCTGTTCCTTCTTCATGGGCTGTTGGGTTTAAATATTTTCAAGCAAATAATCTGAGTCATCAGGGAGCAGGTACAACAGGTGCTGATGCGGACTTTACGTTGGTGGAGCCTGTTTTGTCGGGAAGTCATTTCCGGCAGAATAAGATTCCGTATCGTTCATCGTACAGACTTCCTAATCTGAATTTTGCCCTTTTCTCTGAAGTCAATTTGAGGTTGAATGAAAAGTGGAGTATCGTCCCTGGTGTACGAATGGAATACATCCAGACAGGTATCAGAGGGAAAAGAAGCTATTACGGTATTGATTATGCGACGGAAGGTTATCCTATGACGGAAGACATACTGATAGACAATAAGACTAATTCCAGACGGATATGCTTAGCTGGAATGGCACTGTCGTATAAAGCAACTCAGTCGGAGGTGTATGCAAATGTTACCCGAAACTATCGTGCCATAACATTCAATGACATGCGTACCATATCTCCTGCACTGGAGGTAAATCCAGACTTGAAAGATGAAACAGGATTTTCTTCGGACGTAGGTATCCGTTCACGAGGCAGTACATTACTGACTTATGATGTCAGTCTGTTTTTCTTATATTATGGGAACCGGATAGGAGAATTTTTCAGAGAAAATCCGGCTGTCAAGGGGACTTATCAGAGATATAGGGATAATATTGGAAACGGAATCAGTTACGGGGTGGAAGGCATGTGTAATTACGACTTTCAGCACTTGACGGATCTGCTGAATTGGTCTGATTTTAAGGTAAATATTTTTGCTAACTGGGCGATTACGGGTTCCAGATACTTAAAAAGTAAAGCTGGTTATAATATTGAAGGCAATAAGATGGAGTTTGTTCCTTTGTATAATCTGAAGGGAGGACTTTCTGCACAATACAAAAGGGCTTCCATGGCTTTACAGGCCGGTTTTACTTCCTTTCAGTTTACGGACGCAGCCAATGAACCGATGGATCCGAATGATGCAGCCTATGGTATTTATGGCGCCATACCGGGATATTGTGTTGTTGATCTGAATTTGGATTATCGATTAAATAAATATATAAACTTGGTATTATCATTCCAAAATATCAACAACAGTATTTATATGACAAGAAGGGCATCCGGTTATCCGGGACCAGGTATCATTCCGTCTGCTCCTTTTAATTTTATGGGAACAGTAATGTTTCATTTGTAAATCGTATGAATATGGTAGAAAGTATAGAATATCTTTTTCGAGAAGGAATTGTCGGACCTGTTTCCTATTTATTTGATCCGGGCAGAAGAATTGCGTGGGTATATTTGCTTATTTCGGGGATACTGGCTTGTATATGGTATATGTATGTTCTTAAATTCTCATTCAGAAATAGTATAAGAGAAATTTTTAAGAAAGAATATTGGTGGAGTCGTTCCGCAAAAACGGATTATAGTCTGTTTTTGATATGTGGAGTCTGTAAAGCTATTTTTGTCATTCCTTTTTTAGTAAGCGGAAATATGCTTGCTTACTTACTTAGCATGAAAATGACATCGTGGCTGGGAACTCCATCCATACATCTGTCGGCTTATGTTGTGATGTATCTTTATCCTATCGTTCTCTTTCTTGTTAAGGATTTTTCCATTTACGTCACACATTATTTGTTGCATCGTAATAGATATTTATGGGAGTTTCATAAAGTGCATCATTCGGCCGATACGATGAATCCTTTTACGCTTTATCGTATGCATCCGGTAGAAATGATTTTGCAGAATCTTCAGGGATTTTTGGCTTTTGTCCTGGTAACTGGCGTTTTCTACTATTGTAATAATACAGTATTGGTGAGGGCTACTATTTTAGGGGTTAATGCCTTTAGTTTTGTATTTTTTGTGGCGGGTGCCAATCTGCGTCATTCTCATGTGCCGTTGCGATACCCTAAACTTCTTGAACATGTTTTTATGAGTCCTTATCAGCATCAAATGCATCATGATAAGAAAGGTAAATTTTGTCATAGTAATTATGGATCCAGACTGGCATTATGGGATTTCATGTTTGGAACCCTGCATACTTCTGATGAATTGCCTTTGGAAAAACGACAATTCGGGCTACCAGGGAAAGGATTATACTTGGCAAATAATCTGTGGGGAAACTTGGTTTCTCCTTTTTGGGGGTGCTTGAAATTGATCAAAAGGCAATTCTCTGCTTGATGTAATTGCGGGTGTATATACCAAAATATTTCGTATTTGTATAAAAATAAAGCAGGGGCTGTTCCCATTAGGCAGAATAAATAATAATAGAGTATTTCATATTCTGATAGACCAATGGTGAACAGCCACTGCTTTTATACATTCCAGTCTGATTGATTGCAATACCTGCGGCTCTTATAACCAATGCAACACTGCTTTTTTAATATACTTCAACTGCTCCTTTGCATGATGATCGCTGGCAGCAAAAGTAATTTAAACTGTGCCAGTAAGGAATAAAATATAAACTTTACTAACACAGTTTTTCATGAATGAAAGTATATGAAATGGTTATCTGATTATTTGGTTTCTCCTAAAAGAACATATACACCTTGGATAAATGTAATATCACGTGGTATGCCTGCTTCATTGATTTTGTTAAGATCTGCCTGAAGGGCAGGAGTGATTCCACCGTTTTCGGCTCTGTACTTAGTTGCGAACTCTATATTACCGTCTCCTTGTGTCTGGAGGATTAGTGCTGCCCAGCCGTTCATAGCTTCTTTGGCTTTTTCGAAATCTATAACATACTGCCCTTTGGCATCACGCGAAAATGCTCCAGCTTTCTCCATGTAATTGAAGCACATCATGTTGGCTTTTCCATGCGATGACGCAGCTCCAAATCTTACGGAACGCAAGATACCTGCAATATAGGTAGTAATGGCGTCTTCGGCCGTAATATTTGTAATTTCACCCATTTCGATGAGTTTGGTTACCATAAACAGACCTAAGATATCTGCTTTAGCCTCTTCCCACGATGTCTTTTCTGTACCCATCACGGCATCCACACTTTCATTGGTGTTGATGGTCTGCTTGACACCCAGTCCATGTGCAACTTCATGGAAGGTAACATTCCAGAAGAATGCGTCGAAATTAAGATATTTCTGCTGTTCGGGGGTTACGATAAGTTGTCCGATAGGCATAAGAATTTTATCAAATTTTGCTTTCATGGAGTTTCTTAGTTGCAAACGGCGGGTACCTTTCAATGCGTGTACTCTTTCATCGTTCGGCAGATTAATCGCGATAGTCTTACTGCCGGCGTTACAGTCGCCTGCATAGTACACAGCATCATATACATTCAGGTCGGATGACGTACCCGGAACAAATGTTTTGTATTCTGGTGCGCAAGGCAACTCTTTCTGGAGAGCTGGAAGCATGGATACGAACTTAGCAAGGTCTTTGCTTCTAGCTTCATCTTTCAATAGGATGAACGACTCGTACGAAGCTTTAGTTTCCTGGAACTTGTCGTCGTAACTTTCAATAGGACCTGTTACGAAATCTATCTTGCTATCTTTCATGTCCATCCATGCAAGGTCGCTTTCCAGATAATCATCTGTCTTAAATGCCTCGATACGCTTTTCAAGGTAGTTCTTCAAGCCCGGATCTTCTGCCAATGTCACTGCTTTCTCCAATAAAGTACAGATGCGTCCTATTTCTTCGGCATAGGCTTCATGATACCAGACGCTTTTGAGGGAACCATCTTCATTCCTTCGGATAACGGTGTACCATGAGTTTTTGTTAGTGTCTTCGAATGCGTCGAACTCTTCTGCTGTAATGTCATGTGGGTAATAATTGCATACTGCCGGTTTTTCACCATATCCAGCCAGGAATGGTTTGTTATTGTCAAGACGGTCCCACGCCCCATATTGAATCATGGCAAATTCTTTCGCATAGCTGTCGGTGATGGTATCGAGCTGGCTCTTGTCACCAAAGGTCTGCTTCCAGAAAAGATTGTCGGTGATTTCTCCTACCTGAAAGAATATTCTTACTAATTCCTTTTCCTTGTCATTCAGGTTGTTTACAAGGTCGGATTTTAATTCTACACGGGCATACTCTTCTACTTTAGCTTTCATGGGAGACTCTTGTTGTTGATTACTGCAAGAGAATAATGTTGCGGTTACAGCTACGACTCCCAATAATGATGCCGAAAGGTTAATCATCTTTTTTCCCATAATCGATTGTTTATTTTAATTTACATAAATCTCATCCACAAAGATAAAGGCATTTCCACCTGGCCAAGTGTGCCATGAGGGTAACTTCGGAGTGATTTTGCCAATTATTCTGACATAGCGTGCCAATTGTGTATCGAATGTCAGCTCATGGCGATAGATACCGTCGCGGTCGTTTTTTTTAAGAACTGGTTTTGAACTTTCTGCCACTTTGGTGAAATTCTTTCCATCGGCAGAGCACCACACTTCCATACCTGTGATGTCCATAACGGCTGCTCCTATTGCTACATCGGTACGGAATGCCGCGCTCGATACTTCTGTTACCTTTCCTAAATCTACCGTAGCATCCAGATCGCAGAGGAAGCCTAGCCAGCGGCCAGTATTGTAGCGTGTATCGCCAGTCAGTCCGTCAGTCAGTATGGAAGCTCCTTTATAGGTATAGGTAGGACTCGGTTGTCCAGCCAGTGTCACAGGGCAGAATGTGGCTTTGTTCACACTGATAGTATCACACACTAAATTATTGTCTGTTTCTCCCGGCATGATGACTTTTGCTTTTAGTATGGCATTGCTGTTTATGTTGAACGGTTCCTTATAAAGTTGTGATTTTTCTGTAGGTTCACTGCCATCCAGCGTATAATATATCTTTCTGTTTCCAAGGGTATTCAGTTGTATACTGAGTTGGCGATTTAAAGTATCATTCTCGTAGTCGGATGTTACTTCGAATGCTCCTTTATGGTAGTTCAGACCATATTTGTCATACCGCTTTATAATATTGAACATACGCAAAGCGAATTCATGGTAATCTCTGTCTAGCTTGTCAAAACCGCTCCATGTAATTTCAGCGAGTGCGGCAAGTCGAGGCAACAAACGGTATTCTATCTGTTCCATTGTTTCTACGTCTTCGCTCCATAGACAAGCCTGAATACCTTTGACATGTGCAGCATCAGCTTCAGTCATGCCATCAAGGATAGGATTGAAGTCGTAGACTTTTCTTATGGCATTATCTCCCGGCAGATTGAGTACATCCATTGCACTGAAGTAAAACTGTCCGCAAGAAGTCATGATAACATCATATCCCTTTTTAGCTGCTTCAGCACCATATTCTGCATTTCTCCATGCCATAACGGTAGCATTAGGCGTTGCTCCTCCGGTAAGAATCTCGTCCCAGCCTATAATGCGTCGTCCGTTTCCTTCAACGAATTTTTCTACTTCGGTCATAAAGTAGCTTTGCAGTTTGTCCTCCGCTTCATACTGTTTAGTATCTTTCCATCCTTTAGCCTTGATAAGGGCCTGGCATTTGGGACATTCCTTCCAGCGGTCGCGCGGGCATTCGTCTCCGCCAATGTGAATGTAACGTGAAGGGAACAGTTGCATGACCTCTGTCAATACATCTTTGACAAACGGCAAAGTCTTGCTGCTGCCTACACATAGTACATCCTTGTGTACGCCATATTCTACAGCTGTTTCATAAGGTCCTCCGGTACAACCGAGTTCGGGATAAGCAGCCAGTGCCGACGTGATATGTCCCGGAAGGTCTATTTCGGGTATAACTTCTATGTATCTTTCGGCAGCATATTTTACAATTTCTTGAATATCTTTTTGTGAATAGAAGCCGCCGTAAGGTTTTCCGTCAGTTCCTTTCACCCCGTCTGTACGCAGTGATTCCTTTCTTTTAGAGCCTATTTCTGTGAGTAGGGGATACTTCTTTATTTCTATTCGCCAGCCCTGATCATCGGTGAGATGCCAGTGAAATACATTCAGATTGTGCAGCGCCATAAGATCGAGATACTGTTTTACTTGCTCTACGTTGAAAAAGTGGCGTCCTACATCAAGATGCATACCCCGGTATGTTAAACGGGGATAGTCTTCGATTTTAGTCTGTTGGAAAACAATTTTGTCGCATAATTCTATAGGAGAAGCTTTACGCAACGTCTGTACACCATAAAAAACACCGGCATGTGACCCTCCAGTTATGGTAATGCCATTGTGGTCTGCAATGAGTTGGTATCCTTCAGGATTCTTTATGTTTTTGTCTATGCTCAGCGTGATACTGTTTTTTGCAGCTTCTGTTGACGTGACAAATGTGTAGCCTGTACATTCGTTGATATAATTGTTCAGAAAACTGGCGATAGTCCCCATTTCATTGTCATTGTTAGGAATAACGATAGTTGTTTCTTTGTTCAAAATAAACGATTCAGCTTGTGACATTATTTCAGTATGCTGTGGCAGTGGAATAATGGCATAATCAGCAGTTCCCTCTCTTGTACCTCCACAGGAAAAGAGAGTTACCGTGATTGTTGCAAATAAGAATGATTTTAATTTCATATTGTTGTCATCTAAGGTTAATTAAGAGTTGAATTTGAATGTAGAATGTAAGCCTGTTACATACCAATCTTTTTGCAAAGTAAATTATTATTTTTAGTTATTTCAGCATTTTTTATCCGAATAACACCTTTATTTCGGATTTCCAAGTTTTAATTAAAAAAGATAATTTATAGGGATATAGGCTAATTTTTCATGGGGAGTTCAGCTTGCTTGCAGTATGAAATATCTCTGAATAAGACATAAAAAAAGCACTATAGTCAATTGACTACAGTGCTTAATTAGTCTCTCTGCGGAAGCTGGGGGATTCGAACCCCCGGTACGGTAACCCGTACGGCAGTTTAGCAAACTGCTGGTTTCAGCCACTCACCCAAACTTCCAAAAAGGTAGCGCATACGGGAATCGAACCCGTGTTTCAGCCGTGAGAGGGCCGCGTCCTAGGCCACTAGACGAAAGCGCCATTTTTATTATCGAAACTGAAGCGGAAGCTGGGGGATTCGAACCCCCGGTACGGTAACCCGTACGGCAGTTTAGCAAACTGCTGGTTTCAGCCACTCACCCAAACTTCCAGTTTCCGTAGTTTCTGATTGCGTTTTCTCTCAAACGCGGTGCGAAGATAGAGGGATTTTTTGATTTGTGCAAACTTTTGCAATACTTTTTTTATGCTGTCTGTGATGCGGTCTGGATAGTTTTCTGATTCTAAACTGGTTAAGAATTTTATTTTTTTCTTCAATTATGTACCTTCTGTTTAATATAAGGAATGGTCACATCTTATTAAATTATCAATACGTGTTTTGTAATTATTACAAATTAATAATATCACTAATTTTAGGTATTGTGTAATTTGTGTTTATTGGCTATCTTTGCACTCGGTTTTCAAATAGAATTAGAACTAGATTAAATTATCGATTATGGCAATGAATTTTAAAGAAGGTCGTTGGAACCATGAAATCAACGTTACCGATTTCGTAAAGACAAACATAACCCCTTACGAAGGCGACGCCTCATTTTTGGCTGGTCCTACTGAACGTACAAAGGCTGTATGGAATAAGTGTTTGGAAGCTTTGGCTGAAGAACGTGCAAATAACGGAGTACGCTCGCTCGATCCTTCTACTGTTTCAACTATCACATCTTTTGCTGCTGGATATATTGATAAGGATAACGAGGTTATTGTTGGTTTGCAGACTGACGAAGTGTTACGTCGTGCCATCAAGCCTTTCGGAGGTATTAAGGTAGTAGAAAAAGCATGTCGTGAAAATGGGGTAGAGGTTGATCCCAGAGTAAAAGATATTTTTACTCATTACCGCAAGACACATAATGATGGTGTATTTGATGCATATACGGAAGAAATTCGTTCATTCCGTTCTTTGGGATTCCTGACAGGTTTGCCAGATAACTATGCACGTGGTCGTATAATTGGTGACTATCGTCGTCTGGCTTTGTATGGTCTGGATCGTTTGATTGAAACAAAGCAGGATGATTTGCGCCATTTGACGGGACCTATGACTGATGAACGCATTCGTTTGCGTGAAGAAGTTGCAGAACAAATCAAGGCATTGAAAGAAATCAAGGTGTTAGGACAGCAGTACGGACTTGATCTGAGTCGTCCGGCAACTACAGCACAGGAAGCTGTTCAGTGGGTATATATGGCTTACTTGGCAGCCGTGAAGGAACAGGATGGTGCGGCTATGTCACTGGGTAATGTTTCATCTTTCCTTGATATTTATATAGAATATGATATGAACCATGGCAATCTTGATGAGTTACATGCTCAGGAGTTGATTGACCAGTTCGTTATCAAATTGCGTATGGTACGCCACCTGCGTATGCAGGCTTATACGGATATCTTTGCCGGAGATCCTACTTGGGTGACAGAGTCTATTGGTGGCCGTTTCAACGATGGTCGTACAAAAGTAACTAAGACATCTTTCCGTTTCTTGCAGACCTTGTATAACCTCGGTCCTTCGCCAGAACCAAACTTGACGGTTCTGTGGAGTCCGCAGTTGCCGGAAGGCTTTAAAGATTTCTGTGCTCGTGTATCTATAGACACTTCTTCTATTCAGTATGAGAACGACGACTTGATGCGTGAAGTGCGTAATTCAGATGATTACGGTATTGCTTGCTGCGTATCTTATCAGGATATAGGCCGTCATATTCAGTTCTTCGGTGCACGTTGTAATCTGGCTAAAGCTTTGTTGCTGGCTATCAATGGTGGACGTTGTGAGAATACAGGTACATTGATGGTGAAGGATATTCCGGTGCTGACTGGTGACGTGCTGAACTTCGAAGAAGTTTTGGCTAACTATAAGAAGGTTTTGAAGGAGATGGCACGTGTATATAATGAGGCAATGAACATCATTCATTACATGCACGATAAGTATTATTATGAAAAAGCTCAGATGGCATTTGTCGACACGAATCCGGCTATTAACTTGGCTTATGGTGTAGCAGGTATGTCTATTGCTGTCGATTCTCTTTCTGCTATTAAATATGCGAAGGTTACTGCTAAGCGTAATGATATCGGCTTGACAGAAAGCTTCGATATTGAAGGTGAATTCCCTTGCTTCGGTAATGATGATGATCGTGTAGACCACTTGGCTGTAGACCTGATTTACTACTTCGATGAGGAATTGAAGAAATTGCCGGTTTATAAGAATGCGAAACCTACCTTGTCTATCTTGACTATTACCTCGAATGTAATGTATGGTAAGAAGACAGGTGCTACTCCGGACGGTCGTGCTAAAGGTGTAGCTTTTGCTCCTGGTGCTAACCCGATGCATGGACGCGACAAGAATGGTGCTGTTGCTTCGTTGAGTTCTGTTGCCAAATTGCGTTATCGTGATTCTCAGGATGGTATCAGTAATACGTTCTCTATCGTTCCGAAATCACTCGGTGTTGACATGGAGAATCGTGTAGAAAATCTTGTAACGATGATGGATGGTTATTTCATCAAGGGCGCTCACCATTTGAATGTAAATGTATTGAATCGTGAGATGCTGGAAGATGCCATGGAACATCCTGAAAAATATCCGCAACTTACTATTCGTGTATCGGGCTATGCTGTGAACTTCATCAAACTGAGCCGTGAGCATCAGTTGGAAGTAATTTCGCGCAGCTTCCACGAACGTATGTAATTTTTGTGATTATTAATAAATCAATAAACATTTGTCGTTCTCCTCGCCGAGCTGGACGGCAAATGTTTTTTCTTTAGACCGATAAGCTGAAACTGATGATTAGAGTACATTCATACGAATCGCTTGGTACTTACGACGGACCGGGTATTCGTCTTGTCGTTTTTTTGCAAGGCTGTAATTTCCGTTGCTTGTATTGTGCCAACCCGGATACAATTGATGCGAAAGGGGAGAGTAAAGAAACTGCTCCTGAAGATATTTTAAAGATGGCTGTCAGCCAGAAGCCTTTTTTCGGGAAGAAAGGAGGAATTACGTTTAGTGGCGGTGAGCCGACTTTTCAGGCCAAAGCATTGATTCCTTTGTTCCGGATGCTGAAAGAGGCAGGCATTCATATTTGCGTTGATACCAATGGTGGAATCTGGAATGAAGATGTGAAAGAGCTTTTTTCGCTTGCAGACTTGGTTTTACTCGATGTAAAGGAGTTTAATAACGAGCGGCATAAAACACTTACTTCGCGCAGCAATGAGCAGACACTTCGTACGGCAGCATGGCTGGAAGAGAATGGAAAGCCATTTTGGCTGCGTTATGTACTGGTACAAGGATATAGTTTCTTCCGTGAAGATATAGAAGCTTTAGGAGAACATTTTAAAGACTATCGTATGATACAACGGGTGGAAATTCTTCCGTATCATACATTGGGAGTACATAAATATGAAGCGATGAAGCTGGAGTATAAGCTGAAAGAGGTGAAGCAAAATACCCCTGAACAGTTAGAGGAAGCCCGGACACTTTTCGAGAAGTATTTTCAGACGGTTTATGTAAATTGATTTTTTGCTTTATTCCTACATGACTGGTTGCATGGCGTAACTTGTTTATTATAAATCTATGAAACGAGAGGTGATTGGAAATTAAAGCTTCATTACATATATAGTGACTGTAAAGCTAAGATAGGTTTACTTATAATCTATAAGTTACAACATAAAAATCTCCTACTTTAGTCTTTTTTTTCAATTACAGGACTAAAAGTAGGAGATTTTTTACTTCTAAGCTTCAATCTATAAGATTTTTACTTTTGAAATTCTATTTTGAGACGGCCTCTTTAACAGCCCCTTTTCGTTTCAATAAGAAAAAGAATTCCAAAATTCTATGTTGAGATTCATCACTTAGCGAAAATCATTTCTTTTTCTTCTGCAAATCGATGGCATAGGCCAATATAACGATGAAGCAGAGCAGAGGTACAATGAATCCAGTGGCAGTATTGATTGTATCAGCTATGTAGCCCATGATAATGGGAGCCATAGCACCACCTACAATACTCATAATAAGGTACGAGGAAGCTCGTTTGGTATGTTCGCCTACACCGCGGATGGCTAAGGCAAAAATGGTAGGGAACATAATCGATTCACATAAAAAGCAAAAGAAGAAAGCTCCTGAGGATATGTTACCTAATCCCATAATAACTAATACCATTGCCACTATAGCTCCCGCTGATACAAAAGCTAATAGACGTTCGGCACGAATGAATCCCATAACCCAGCTGCCAGCCATTCGTCCTGCCATGAACAATCCCATACCTACAAACGAAAGCCATAGGGCAGCTTCACGGGCAGATATGTTGACATGCTCTGTCACATAGTTGATAAAGAAGCTGTTGATTCCTGTTTGGGCTGCAACATAGAAAAACAGGGCAATAAGTCCGAAGGTGAAGTTGCGATGCTTCCATAAAGAAGATCTTTCACAAGTCGTAGTTGCCCCTGTCGGTTCTTCTGGAAGAGTTATTTCAGGCAAATGAATGCGTGCAAAGACAATCGCTACAAGAAGTACCAGTATGCCGATGATAGCGTATGGAATGGCAATGTTTCCGCTTCCACCGTCGGCAGAGAAAAGAAACAGTCCTCCGACCAGCGGACCGCAGATCCATCCTAGTCCGTTGAATGACTGTGCCAGATTGATTCTTCTTTCAGAAGATTCTTTGTCGCCTAATACTGTCACGTAGGGATTGGCTGCTGTTTCCAGACAAGTCAGTCCACATCCGATGATAAATAACGATAACAAGAAAAATTCGAAAGACATAATCCGTTCTCCCGGAATAAACATGAGTGCCCCGATACCGTAGAGTAACAATCCGGTGACAACTCCTGCCCGATAGCCGTAGCGACGGATGATTTCTCCCGCAGGCATGGCCATCAGGAAATATCCACCGTATACAACAGCCTGCACTAGTGCGGAATGTGTTTTCGAAATACTTAGTGCATCTTGAAAATGTTTGTTCAGTACATCCAGAATGCTGTGGGCAAATCCCCACAAAAAGAACAATGTAGTAATGAGTACAAACGGCACGAGGTAATTCACCCCGTCGGCCGTCTGTACCAATTTTATTTTTGGCTTCATATAACTTTTTTGATAATGTTTAACTGCGGCTCACTTCCAGTCCTTTGTTCGAAAGACTCATTTCAACGAAACGGGCACGATTGTTGGGTGGATTCTGAGTCAGAATTTTGCGGATGCGTACGGCTGCTTCCGGATCTTTTGCGACCATGTACAAATATCCTCCTCCTCCGGCTCCAGGAAGTTTGTATCCTAAGCAGAGATCGTCTATCTGGCGGGTTATGGCAGCTACCGCAGCCGGATTGGTTCCGGCATCAAGCAACTGATTCTGTTGCCAGGTCTTTCGAACCAAACGTCCCATTTCTTCGAAACTGTTGCGCAAGATGGCATCGTATAGATCGAGTGCATGTTGCTTCATCTGTCCAAGCAGGTTCAGATGTTCTGTCGAATTGAGGAACATTCCACGTACGATTTCGGCCAGGATACCTTTTGCCGTACGGGTAATACCTGTATAATACAGCAGATGGCACTGACGGTATTCATCGCCTGTAAACAGATGATCGGGGAGCCAGCGTACCATGGGTTCCTGATTCCATCCGGAATGCGTTTGTAACAATTTAACACCTTGCAGGACTCCTCCGTATTGATCTTGCCAGCCACCACCGGTAGTAAGCAGTTGTTCCAGTATAAGTGTGCGACTACCTATTTCATGTTTATCCCAGTTCAGGCCGCAGAAATCATTAATCGCTCCCAAGACTGTAGATGCAAGAATGGAACTTGTACCTAATCCGGAACCGGCAGGAATGGCTGAAAGAAGGGTTACTTCAATACCTGCTCCGAAAGAGCGAAGCTTATCCTCTAATGAGGTACAAGTTTCGGCTGAGAAATCAGGATGGAAGCCAGCTAAAACCAATGCGGCCTTAGGAATAGAGAAGGGAGAACCTACCTTATTAAAAGTATGAAGTTCTTCGAAAGTCGTAATAACTTCCATTGCTCCCAAATCGATGGAACGGAGAATGATTTTGTACTCCTTGCAAGGTTTTACATACACCTGTAACGGAGGTTGCCCGTTTAATTCGATAGCGATATTTACCACATTTCCGCCTTCCATCAGACTATAGGGTGGTGTATCGGTCCATCCTCCTGCCAGGTCAATACGTACGGGGCTTCGCCCCCATACAATCTGGTCCGGATAAACCGAAAGGCGAGGCTGCTGTTTGTGGTCGACCGTCGAAGTCAGGCCTTCGCGCATCAGACTGAATGCTTTTTCTTCTTCCCGTGCAATTTCATTTGTTCGCTGTCCGTCAGTATCACAAAGTTGTAATGTTCGTGCACGGAACATCGCATCGCTGATACGTGTCATCAGAGGAGCTGAATCGGGAAGGGGAGCAGGCAGCGGCAACTGGTAGCGTGCATATTCTTCTGCTGCTTCTTGCAGATTGATCTGATAGAACACACTGCGCTCGTAGTTTTTTGCCAAAGCAGTCCAACTATCCTTGCGGAACAAGTTGCGCTGCTGTGTCAGTCTGCGCAGATTAGCATAAGCAGAAATCTCATCAGCCGATACTTTTTTAGATTTCAGCCAAATTTCTTTTCCCGCTTCTAATTCGGGCTCACTGGTCATCCATCGTATGACTAATCCCAAATCCTCAATCGTATGACATACCGGGAAGATACGGGCAGCCTGAAGGTCGTAAGGCTGTTCAATATTTTCCGGACTCAGTCCGCGAAGGGTAAGCCATTCCTTTACCGGTATTCCTTGATAGAGTGTAGAGTCATTATCCAAACTTCCTTTGAAAGCGTCGTTGAAGCCATAAGGACGAGCTACATAGTCGTTTTCTCCCATTGGCACTACATCGATACAAATACCTTCGGGTACATTGATATGCCATTGATTGACGGGGACTCCTGTGATAATGTTGCGGCGGTGGAGAGACCAGCCTTTACCTATACAACTGTTTTCTATCCAGACTTCAGGATTGTCTGCTGTCAGTGTATAATCGATTATTGCATTTTGTACAAAGATAGCCGGATGCGGTTTTACCTTTTTATGCATGATGGCACGCTGGTCGATGACACAATTCTGTACAGCCAGTGTAGATGAAATCATTTCCCGACTTGTTCCGTAATGATGGAATTCTCCTCCCGGTAGTGGAAGGATTGCTACAGTCAGTTCATTCAACTCCTTGTCGTTTATACGCGGATGTTTGCCCAAGGCAGGACCGAATTCGGAATACATGTCATAAAAGCCGATAGATCCGTCTGATTTAGTAGAGCGTTTTACCATCAGTTCTACGGCGCGGTCGCTTAGCAGCCAAATACCGATATCCATCAGGAAAAGATAATTCTGCATCAAAGAGCCCAGCTCTTCTACGCTGGGTTTCTGAAGCATAAAATCCAGTTCCTCTGGATTGGTACGGGAAGAAACAAATACGCCGTGATTCTTTGCCAGTTCAGGGTCTACCCATAATCCATAGCATACAACGTCGGCATCTGGAATGTCTTGTAGTGCTTCCTTGGCGCGAATGTATACATCGCCGCTGGCAATGAGAGTATGCAAGCCATCGGGGGCCTTTTGCATAATCTGCTCGTAAAGCGGGAGCTGGAGCGACAACAGATTCTGTGTGAGCCGTTGTCCGCGTCCCCAGCGGAATACCGGAATAGGTGTCAGTATTTTCCCGGATGGAGCATAAGCCGGTAATCTTCGACTTTGTCCGCCGGCATGTAGTAGAATACGTTTTTCATTGCCTAGCCAGTCAGTGAGTGAGGAGGTATTACCTTCTTCTGTCTTGCATGCTTGTAAAAGCCATGCAGTTCCTCCTCCAGACCCTAATTTTGCTCCTATAGGATCGGATGTACAAAACCATTCGTTTCGATTGGCATGTTCTATATCGTAAAAGCATTCCACCAAATTAGGTGGAAGCGATAATAATTTTTTCATTTTTCTTATACAGTTTGATGATTGATGCAAATACCTTTCAGGTACCATTCATACAGTCGGTGTATACCTTCGTCTATCTCTATCTTGTGGTGCCAGCCTAAACCATGCAGCTTGGAAACATCTGTCAGTTTGCGCATGGTTCCATCTGGCTTGGAAGCATCCCAGTGCAGTTCGCCTTTGAAATCAATTTCTTTCATGATTTTTTCAGCAACTTCACGGATGGACAACTCTTTACCCGTACCAACGTTGATGTGGCAATTACGTATTTCTTTCGCTCCTTCAGTATAAGTATCTTTGAAGTCGACATTCAGTAATACGTGAACGCTGGCATCTGCCATTTCTTCACTCCATAAAAATTCGCGCAATGGCTTGCCGGTTCCCCAAAGTGTGACAGCCTGAGGAGTAATACCGAACTTTTCCAGCTTGTCTAGAATTTCCTGATTGGAACAGTTGCCGTTCACACCTTCCACCGGTCGCAGATTGATATCCTTGCGAACAGCATCCCAGTTGCCTTCATTCAGGCATTTAGCCAGATGGATTTTGCGGATCATGGCTGGCAATACATGACTGTTTTCAAGATGGAAATTATCGTTTGGACCATATAAGTTGGTTGGCATTACTGCAATGTAATTTGTACCATATTGCAAGTTGAAGCTCTCACACATCTTCAATCCGGCGATTTTTGCAATGGCATACGGCTCGTTGGTGTATTCCAATGGAGAGGTAAGCAGAGCTTCCTCTTTCATTGGTTGAGGAGCCTCGCGCGGATAAATACATGTGCTGCCTAAGAATAATAATTTCTTCACTCCGTGACGGAAGCTTTCTCCTATTACGTTCTGCTGGATTTGTAAATTCTGATAAATGAAATCTGCGCGGTATTGCAGGTTTGCCATAATGCCTCCCACATGTGCTGCTGCCAGGACAACGGCATCGGGACATTCTTCATCGAAAAATGTCCGTACAGCTACCGGATCGAGCAGGTCTAGTTCTTTATGTGTACGTCCTACCAAGTTCGTATATCCGCGCTGTATCAGATTTTCCCAAATAGCAGAGCCAACCAGCCCACGATGCCCTGCCACGTATATTTTTGCTGATTTTTCTAACATGTTGAATTCGTTTTAAAGCAGGAAAGCGAACTTAATGATTAAGTTCGCCCTTGTGAAATTAATTCCGTTAAGGGAATTATTCAAAATGATATGGCATTATACTACTTTGGTATGCAATTTTTTTACAAACTTCATATCATGTTCTACCATGATACGTACCAGTTCGGCAAAAGGTGTCTTTGTCGGGTTCCAGCCCAACAAATCTTTGGCTTTGCTTGGGTCACCCAGTAACTGTTCAACTTCACACGGGCGGAAATATTTGGGATCAACTTCTACCAATACACGTCCGGTTGCACGGTCGACACCTTTTTCGTCAACGCCACTTCCTTGCCATTCAAGTTCGATACCTAAATACTGGAAGGCCAGTGTACAGAATTCACGTACGGTATGCATTTCTCCGGTTGCTATAACAAAGTCTTCAGGCTTTTCGTATTGCAGGATAAGCCACATACATTCTACATAATCTTTGGCATATCCCCAGTCACGGCGTGCATCCAAGTTACCCAGATATAATTTATCTTGGAACCCTTGTTTGATACGTGCAGCAGCCAGTGTGATTTTTCGGGTTACGAAAGTTTCTCCTCGGCGCTCGGACTCGTGGTTGAACAAGATTCCGTTTACAGCAAACATATTGTAGCTTTCACGATAGTTCTTGGTAATCCAGAAGCCATATTGTTTGGCTACTCCGTACGGAGAACGTGGGTAGAATGGGGTTGTTTCTTTTTGAGGAACTTCCTGTACCTTTCCGAAAAGTTCGGAAGTAGATGCCTGGTAGATACGGCAAGTCTTTTCCAGTCCACAAATACGTACGGCTTCCAGCAACCGTAATGTGCCTATAGCATCTGCTTCGGCCGTATATTCAGGAACATCGAATGAAACCTTTACATGGCTTTGGGCTGCCAGGTTATAAATCTCGGTAGGGTGGATGTCGCCAATGATACGAATCAGCGAACTGGAGTCAGTCATATCTCCCCAATGCAGATTGACTAAACGCGATTGTTTCATGTCGCGCACCCATTCGTCCAGATATAAATGTTCAATACGTCCCGTATTGAATGATGATGAACGGCGCAGGATACCATGGACCTCATAACCTTTCTCAATAAGAAATTCGGCCAGGTAAGAACCGTCTTGTCCGGTAATACCGGTAATTAAAGCAACTTTTCTCATAAATAAACTTTTCTCAAAAGATTAAATCTCATTTTATTAAGGGCAAAGTTATATTAAAAAACTAGCATGACCAAGACTTGCTTGTTTTTCTTACATTTATATAGAAAACCATTTCGTGGCTTATGAAAATTTTACGTATTCCGAGAATGGCTTAACTTGTTTAAACAATCTAAATTTATATAGCCGTATATACAATCGCATGATTTTAACGGAATGCTCTGGAACGAGTCCGAAGGGGAAACCGTTTCCGGCTATCCTTATCCTTTAGACAAGGAGCTGGCTGAAAAAATGATGACCTATGGTATAGCTAAATAGATTTATTTGTACTTTTGCTCCGCAAAAACAATAGATGTTATGAAACCGATTCAAAAGATCAACAAGGTGGAAGTCCGCAACCTGCAAATCGAGGACTATGCCCAGTTAGCTCAGTCGTTTACCCGCGTCTATGCAGATAAGGATGTATTCTGGACACATGAGCAGATAGAGAAGCTAATTAAGATTTTTCCGGAAGGACAGATTGTTACCGTCGTTGATGATAAGATTGTGGGATGTGCACTTTCTATCATTGTAGATTACGATATGGTAAAGGGAGATCATACGTATGCAAAAGTAACAGGAAACGAAACATTCAATACACATAATCCTAAAGGGAATATTTTGTATGGTATAGAAGTATTCATTCATCCCGATTACAGAGGTCTGAGACTGGCCCGCCGTATGTATGAATACCGTAAGGAACTTTGTGAAAAGCTGAATCTGAAAGCTATTATGTTTGGTGGACGTATTCCAAACTATCACAAGTATGCCGATACGATGCGTCCGAAGGAATATATTGAGAAAGTCCGTTCACGTGAAATTTATGACCCGGTATTGACTTTCCAGCTTTCAAACGATTTCCACGTACGTCGTGTGATGCGTAATTATTTGCCGAACGATGAGGAATCCAAGCATTGCGCCACTTTGTTGCAATGGGATAACATTTATTATCAGCCGCCTACAGATTCGTATGTAGACCGTAAGACAACGGTTCGTGTGGGACTGGTTCAGTGGCAGATGCGTTCGTACAAGACGCTGGATGACGTATTCGAACAGGTAGAGTTCTTTATCGATGCCGTATCTGGCTATCAAAGTGATTTTGTATTGTTCCCCGAATATTTCAATGCTCCGTTGATGGCAAAGTTTAACGACATGGGAGAAGCTCAGTCTATCCGTGCCCTGGCTCAATATACGGAAGAGGTTCGCGATCGTTTCATCAATCTTGCCATCAAGCATAATATCAATATCATTACCGGAAGTATGCCTTATGTAAAGGAAGATAACGGATTGTACAACGTTGGCTTCCTGTGCCGTCGTGACGGTACGTACGAAATGTACGAAAAAGTACATGTTACTCCGGACGAAGTAAAGAGCTGGGGATTGAGTGGCGGACGTATGGTAAAGACATTCGATACGGACTGTGCCAAGATCGGTGTGCTGATTTGTTACGATGTGGAATTCCCGGAACTGTCACGTCTTATGGCTGATCAGGGTATGCAGATCTTGTTTGTTCCTTTCCTGACCGATACGCAGAATGGTTATTCACGTGTACGTGTATGCGCACAGGCTCGTGCCATAGAAAATGAGTGCTTTGTCGTAATAGCAGGAAGTGTAGGTAACTTGCCGCGTGTTCATAATATGGATATTCAGTATGCGCAGTCGGGAGTATTTACTCCTTGCGACTTTGGATTCCCGACAGATGGAAAACGTGCTGAAGCGACGCCGAATACGGAAATGATTCTGGTATCGGATGTAGACCTTGATTTGCTGAACGAGTTGCATACATACGGAAGTGTACGTAACCTGCGCGACCGTCGTAATGACTTGTATGAGCTCAAGATGAAGAAATAAAATAAAAAAACGAATTTTACCAGGAAGATTCCCAATTCTTTTCAGATTCGGACGATAGTTTTGCAGTAGAAAATTAAAGCAAAACAAGTATAAACTTAAAAAATTACGATTATGAAAAAATTGGTATTCTTCCTGGTTTGTTTGTTCACAATGCAAGTTGTAATGGCAGATAATGATAAACCTGTCAGCTTCGAACAACTTCCGAAGGCAGCTCAGTCGTTTGTAAAGAAACATTTTGCCAATAAGAATGTGGCATTCTCTAAGGTAGATAAAGGCTTGTTCGATACAACTTACGACGTGATGTTTGTCGATGGAGATAAACTGGAGTTCGATAAACAAGGCAATTGGACAGAAATGAAATGTAAACGTACGTTCGTTCCCGAAACAGCTGTTCCGGCACAGATTGTAAAGTACGTAAAGACAAATTATCCGGATGCTAAAATCTTACAGATTGAAAAGGACCGCTACGAATATGAAGTGAGATTGTCCAACTTCTGGGAGTTAAAGTTCGATTTGAAGTATAACTTGATTGATATGGACCGGGATGACGATTGATTGTCATTCGTTCTGATTAGATCACATAAAAAGAGGATATATTCTTCGGCTACTGCATGATAGCCAAGGATATATCCTCTTTTAGTTATGATCTCTCCTTATTTGTAAAGATCTTCTTCGTAGTTGAATAGCCAGTCGGCATCCTTCAGGAGCGGATGATGTTTGTCTTTTTCAGAAAGAACAACCTTGTCAGCCGGAATCCGCCAGTCAATGCCGAGAGCCGGATCATTCCATGCTATGGCACCTTCACTCTGAGGAGCATAGAAGTTGTCGCACTTATACTGGAAGATAACTTCATCGGTCAGGACACTGAAACCATGAGCGAAGCCACGTGGAATGAAGAACTGGCGATGATTTTCTTCGGTCAGTTCAACTGCCACATGCTGGCCGAAAGTAGGAGAGCCTTTACGAATGTCGACTGCTACGTCGAGAACAGCTCCTTTTACCACGCGAACCAGCTTGCTTTGTGCGAAAGGTGGTTTCTGGAAATGCAGTCCGCGCAATACTCCATAACTTGATTTACTTTCATTGTCCTGCACGAAACGTACGGTACGTACTTGTGTGTTGAAATCTCTTTCAGAAAAAGATTCAAAAAAATATCCTCTGTCGTCTTTAAACAAACGGGGTTCGATAATAACTACCCCGTCGATAGCTGTTTTGATAACGTTCATCTTCTATATAAAATAAGTATTTAATCGTTTAGTCCCAGTTCGTCGATTACTTTCAGCAAGTACTGGCCATATTGGTTCTTTAGCATAGGCTGTGCGAGCTGACGCATTTTTTCGGCTGTGATCCAGCCATGGCGTAAAGCAATGCCTTCCAGACAGGCTACTTTCAGTCCCTGACGTTTTTCTATCACTTCGATATAAGTAGATGCCTCTGCCAGCGAATCGTGTGTTCCCGTGTCAAGCCATGCAAATCCACGTCCCAGTGTTTGCACTTTTAATTCTCCATCGGCAAGGAAACGTTGGTTGACGGTTGTGATTTCCAGCTCACCACGTGCCGACGGTTTGATATGCTTGGCTATGTCTACAACCTTGTTCGGATAGAAATAAAGTCCCGTAACGGCATAATTCGATTTGGGATGTTCAGGCTTTTCTTCAATGGAAAGACAGTTGCCAGCCTCGTCGAACTCCGCAACTCCATAACGCTCAGGATCACTGACCCAGTAGCCGAATACAGTCGCTTTAGCTTCTTCTTCCGCTGTGCGGACAGCTTCTTTCAGCATGGCAGTAAATCCATTCCCGTGGAAAATGTTATCGCCAAGTACCAGACAAACGGCATCATTGCCGATAAACTTTTCTCCAATGATGAAAGCTTGTGCCAGTCCGTCGGGCGAAGGCTGTTCGGCATATTCAAAATGTACACCAAAATCACTTCCGTCACCTAGCAGACGACGGAATCCCGGAAGATCGTATGGAGTAGATATAATCAGTATGTCGCGTATTCCGGCAAGCATCAGTACCGAAATAGGGTAATATACCATGGGCTTGTCGAAAATAGGAAGCAACTGCTTCGAAACTCCTTTTGTAATGGGGTAGAGGCGTGTACCCGAACCTCCAGCTAAGACGATTCCTTTCATAATTGTTTTTTTGTGTATTTTTCTATTTCCACGCAAAGTAATAAGTTTTTCTTATATCAGCAAAGTTTTCGGCTATAAAGTAATCTGATTTAATCGGCTCAATAGTTGCTGTTGCCGATGTTCTATGAGCCATGGTCCGCTCAAGATATTTGGCATATTAAAGCGGAAAATATATTTAAAATCATAGACTAATCAATGATAATTGCTTATTTTTGTAGATTCCATTTTACGTAAAACAATTAGAACTCAATGAATAAACGACACTATCTGGTGGCAGCCATGTGCCTGATGACACTGGCGGCTTGCACACAGAAGACCGAATTGCCCGAGAATCCGAAAGACAAGGAAGAATATCGCGACAGTCAGGGCAACAGTTGGATTTATAATGCCATGCTGATGCGCTGGGCCTTGATGCCCTCTCTTGCCAACGGACTGAGTACGACTCATTATTATTACCCGCAGTCGGGTTCGTGGACCGATGCGAACGGTACTCGTGTAAATGCTCCATCGGGGGTAAAGGTCAGCCCGTCGGGTACAAGCAAATCGAAATCGAGAGGGAATGTATTTGGTACTACCCGTCGTTCATTCAGTATTCACGGATAAACTTCGATGCAGATGGAAAGAATCAATGTGACTCCCCGTTCCGATTACAAGGAAAAAATAGAGGCTTTGGGCTTCGATTTTCATGGCGATTACTGGCGGGAGGAAGCCTGTTACCGCTTTACGACAGCCGAAATTGAACAACTGGAAGAAGCAACGAGGGAAGCCTATCGCATGTATTGTGAGGCTGCCGAATACATTATCTCGGAAAAGCCGGAATTTATGGAACGCATGTTGCAGATTCCTCCTGAGATTTGTAAGCGTATCCGCGAATCGTGGGATCAGGATGAACTGAGCTTGTACGGACGTTTCGATTTCCTGCTCGACGAGAGGGGAGTACCTCGTATTCTGGAGTTCAATGCGGATACTCCGACATCCTTGCTCGAAGCGTCAGTCATCCAGTGGCAGTGGAAGGAAGAATGTTTTCCGGAGTGCGACCAGTATAATGGTATTCATGAAGGTTTGGTGCAGTCGTGGAAAGATATTTTTCCGGCGGGAAGCGATATCCATTTTGCCGGTGCACTCGACGACCACGAAGATACCGGAACTTTGCAATATCTGGCAAGTACGGCTATGGAAGCAGGTTTCTCTACCCGTGTGCTCGACATGAATGCCATGAACTTGCAGGACGGTCTTTTTTATGATCCTTCCGGTGAGCGTATCCGGAGGTGTTTCAAACTTTATCCTTGGGAATGGATGGTAAACGAAAGTCCAGACGGGTGTCTGGCGCAGGTAGAATGGCTGGAACCCATCTGGAAACTGGTGATGTCGAACAAGGCCATTCTGAGTGTCTTGTATGAATTGTTTCCCGATTCACCTTATGTCCTGCCTTGTTACTTGTCGCGTCCGCAGCAGGGAACGTTTTGCAAGAAGCCGGTCTTCTCGCGCGAAGGCCACAATGTAAGTGTGGTCGATATCCGCCAATGGGAAGAACATGCGATTCTGGAAGAAACGGAAGGTGACTACAATACGGGGGCTTATGTCTATCAGGAGTATGTCAAGCCCACAACTTATGGCGGACGTTATCCGGTCATCGGTTCGTGGATAGTAGGAGGAGAGCCTGCCGGAATCGGTATTCGTGAAAACCGTACTGAGATAACCGACAACCTCTCCGAGTTTGTCCCGCATATTATTTCATCCCTCTAGCCTTGTAGATACGTTCCTTGGCATTGTTGATGCTCTGGAACTTCTCTTCTGCGGCCTTGCGGATGTCTTCTCCCAGCGTAGCTACGCGGTCGGGATGATGCTTCAGCGCAAGGCGGCGGTAAGCGGCGCGTACCTCATCATCGGTAGCCGTAGGTTCCACTTCCAGTACCTTGTAGGCTTCTTCCAGCGAGTCGCCGGACAAGTTCAGCATCGATTCAACTTCCTTGGCCGACAATTGCATGGACTGTGCAACTTCTTTCAGTGCATCAATTTCGGCCGCACACACATTTCCGTCACTGCGTGCTATCTGTGCCAGAAAGCTCAGCAGTTGCAGACGCTCTTCATAGCTCATGTTGGCAGCAATCTGTGCGCCACATTCGCGGATCGTATTCTGAAAAGCGTGCGGGTTGGTTGCGTCCATCTGCTTGCGCTGTTCAAACAAGTTCAGCAGGATCTGTTCACCTTCCGCTACGGCATTCTCTCCGAAATTGGTACGCAGAAAGCGTCGTACAAACTCCATTTCACTGTGCATGATTTTCCCGTCGGCACGTATGATGTACGATGCCATGACCAGCAGTGAGAACAAAAAGCTGTTTCGTTGTCCTTCGTATGTTGCGTTCCCATCGTCAGTGCCCGTATTTTCCGGAACGTATGCAGCTTTGTCGAACAGTGAGCCGATGGCATAGCCGGCCAGTGCTCCCAGTGGTCCCATGGCCATGAATCCCATGATACCACCAATCCATTTTCCTAATTTCATTTCTGAGATATTAATTTTTGGTTTTACGCGATAAAGGTAGTAAAAACCGCGGAATATTTTATAGGCATACAGAAAATCCTTACATTTGCGGCATGATGAAACCACAATTACTGATTGGAGCTGCCGCTTCGGGCAGTGGAAAAACTATTTTTACCATGGGACTGCTGCGGGCACTGAAGAAACGGGGCTTGCAGGCACAGCCGTTTAAGTGCGGTCCCGATTATATTGATACCCAGTTTCATGCGGTAGCAGCCGGACGTCCGTCGGTGAATCTCGATACGTGGATGATGCATCATCATCACATTCAGCGTATCTATAACCGCCAGTCGGAGGATGCTGATGTCTGTGTGACCGAGGGGGTTATGGGCTTATTCGACGGGTATAGCCGCGACAAAGGGAGTGCGGCGGAAATAGCCCGGCTTCTGAACCTTCCAGTGGTGCTGGTGGTGAATGCGCGTGCTGCAGCATATTCCGTGGCTCCCATGCTTTTCGGATTCAAGCATTTTGCACGCGGTATGAAGATAGCAGGAGTTGTGTTCAATCAGGTTTCATCGGCCTCGCATTATGCTTTTCTGAAGGAGGCTTGCACCGATGCCGGACTGGAGGCTTTGGGGTATCTGCCGTATGCGGAAGAACTGTTTGTGCCTTCACGACATTTGGGGCTGACGCTGACGGCGCGGGCTTCCATGAATGAGATTGTGGAAAAGGCCTCGACGCTGGTCGAAAAATATGTGGAACTCGATAAGTTGCTGAACCTCTGCCAGTCGGTTTTCCCCTGTCCGTATACATTGCCTTACGTTTCCGAAACAGCCATTGAAGAAACCGTACGCCGGAAACTGAAGATAGCGGTTGCAAGGGATGAAGCGTTCTGCTTTATCTATTACGAAAACCTGAAGCGACTGGGTGAGCAGGGACGGATTACGTTTTTCAGTCCTCTACGCGATAACAAACTCCCGGCAGCCGACTTGGTTTATCTCCCGGGAGGGTATCCCGAACTCTATGCACGTCGTTTGCACCATCGCCGGGAAATCATGCAGCAGTTGGGGACTTATGCGGAACAAGGGGGAAAAGTGTATGCCGAATGTGGCGGCATGATGTATTTGGGGCGTACGCTCACCACGAGAAAAGGATTGACGTATGAGATGGCAGGTGTGCTGCCTGTCGACTTTACCGTAGAGCATCCACGGCTTCATCTGGGCTATCGGGAAATGAAATACAACGGCGTGTCACTGCGAGGACATGAGTTTCACTTTTCGGAAGTGGCTTCATCCGGTAACCTGTCTTCTGCTGTCCGACTATACGATGCTTACGGTGCTGAGGTCGATACTCCTTTGTACCGATACAAAAACGTCATTGCGGGATACACCCACTGGTACTGGGGAGAAACCGACCTCATGCAGCTATGGAAATAAATGAAATCGTTTCGCTAAGTTAAATGTGGCGGATGATCTTTGCCGGAACCCCTCCGACAATTGTATTTTCGGGCACATCTTTCGTGACTACCGCACCAGCTCCTACCACTGCATTGTCGCCGATGGTTACTCCTTGCAGAATGGTAGAGTTGGAACCCACCCACACATTTTTACCCAATACGATGGGTGCCGGATAAGTGGTCTGCCGGTCTTCTGGAGCCAGCCCGTGGTTCAGGGTGGCAAATACTACGTTGTGTCCGATCTGGCAGCCGTCGCCCAAGACAACTCCGCCGTGATCCTGAAAATGGCAGCAGGCGTTGATGAATACATCTTTTCCTACCGTAATGTTTTTTCCGAAGTCGGTATAAAAAGGTGGAAAAACACGGAAAGAGCTGTCGACTTCTTTCCCAAACAGGCGTGACAGCAAGGCACGTACTTCGTCGGGAGTGTGATATGCATTGTTCAACTCGAAAGTGATGCGTCGTGCCTCGTTGCTCATATCGTTCATGAACTGATGGATTTCGGCCGTATTGAGAGCACGGCGTGTCTTTACGTATGCTAAAAATTCTGGAAGTGTCATAATTATATAGATTAATGATTCACGATACAAAGGTACGATAAATGGGACAAACATCGTGTAGACAAATTACGGAGTCCATAACCTTTTTTACGGATTTTTGCATTCGGCTATATCCAAAAATGTAGGGCTGTGTGGTGAAGAAAGCTTGTATCAGGTCCTTTCTGCGGATATGCCCTTCATGCTTTATACGGAGATTTTGTGGATTGTTCGGCAGGTATGAAAAGGAAGAAGCTGTCGGAGTTTTGTAATCGTGCAGAAGAACCGTTTATGTTTTGTACAAAAACAAAAATCTTTTGTACAAATTTTGAAAAAACGTCGAGACGTTTTTGGGGAAACTTCCAGTGATGATAAGCGACTTTTGCAGAGGGATGGTTTCTTCTGTAAGAAATACGTTTATTAGAACTGATAGGAGGGGATAAAAAGTATCCAGTTTTTGAATACAGTCAAGGGAGTGCGTCAATTTCCTGATGACCACTCTGCATGCAAAGTCGTAACGTTTTTTTGTATCCCTGCAAAGATAGACTAAGTTCCTAAGGCTTATTCTGAAGGGCGTAGATTGAGGTGCGTAAACATCAAAAGAAGTTGTCTTAAAATGAAATTTCCAAAGTAAAAATCTCCTACTCTTAGCCGTCGTTTATTTTAATTACGTGGTTAAAAGCAGGAGATTTTTAGTTATAACTTATCGACGATAAGTCAGTCTGTTCCATTTTTCTATTTTGAGATAACTTCTTCTTCTGTTTTTTTTAGTCGTTGGCGAAGCTCAGCATTTCATTTTTCCGGAGGATAGGTTTGCCACAATTGCCCTCGGTAGAAAAATATCAGAATATTTACTTTAATCAAGCGTTACCAGTTCGTATTTCTGACTGCCCATGCCGAGTGCTTCCGCGTGATCCAGTGTATGCATGCCGTGGCGTGAATCAATACGTTCAATGAGGTGAATTTTTCCATGATCGTTTGAGGAGCGCACCAGATCAGTGCAGGCACGGTCGAGTGCTACCGGATCGAGAGAAGCCAGAATGCCTATATCACCCATTTGCGGGTCGGCAGGAGATGAGTCGCAGTCGCAATCTACCGAAAGATTATTGGCTATGCTGATGTAAAGAATATTTTGTCCGCAATGATCGGCCACGGCTTTGGCAGCTTCTGCCATCGATTCCAGAAAATCATCCTGTGCCGGATTGCCCCAGCTCGTGGTGCTGGTTCCTGCTGAATGAATCAGTCGCTTGCCATTGGATGAAGCAATGCCGATAGACATATTCTTGATGGCACCTCCGAATCCTCCCATGGCGTGTCCCTTGAAATGGGAAAGAATAATGACAAAATCGTAATTCAAGAAGTCTTTTCCTACAATGTCGCGAGTGAGATGTTTGCCTCCTTTTACGGGCAGCTCGGCTTCGCCTTCGGCATCCATGATGACTACTGGAGCGATGGCTGTAAATCCATGGTCGGCTGCTGCTTTCAGGTGACTTTCGGTATCGGAGCGACCGCCTCCATAGGCTGTATTACATTCAACGATGGTACCGCCCACTTGCTGTACCAGATCCTTTATCAGTGCCGGTTGCAGGAAGTTGTGTCCTCCCGGTTCTCCGGTAGAGAGCTTGACAGCAACTTTCCCTTCGGCTTTGCGTCCGAGGGCTTCGTAAATCTTGATCAGGTTTTCCGATGAGATTTTCTTGTAGAAATAAACTTTGGGAAGAGTTGTTTCCGCAGTCGATGGCTCCGTTTGTGGAGAAGCCTGATTGGTTTGTGCATTGGCACAGCCAAATGTTGTAAGCAACATGGTACACATAATTGTCAGAATACTCTTTTTCATACTCGTAAGATATTAGTTTGTCGTTAAAAATTGATATTGATTCCAGCCGTGACTGTAGCCCGCGGCATAGGATAGCCTGCATTGATTTCATACCTCTGTGCAAGCAGGTTTTCGCCGCGTGCCCAGACATCCAGCCAGCGGTTGGCATGAAAGGCGGCACGCAGGTTCCATAAAACAAAATTTTCCGTCACGTCGGGGTCTACCTGCGTATAAAGTCCGGCGATATATTGCAGGCCGGTAGATACATTCCAGCGTCCTTGTGAAAAGTTCATGCCGGCATATAGTTTATGTTCGGGGGCGGCAATGACAGGATTCTTCATGTGCAGGTAACTATAGTTGCCGTCTACCGACCAGCGGCGGTTGATGCGATAAGCTGCTTGTAGTTCGACTCCTGCGTTTTCAATGTGACCGGAGTTCTGGTTCAGCATGCCGCTACCGTTGGGATTGGGAAGTGTCTGAATTAAATTTTTTCCGTCGATGTAAAATACATTTACTCCATAAGTGAGCTGACCGTTCATCAATCGCTGCGAGAAAGCAAGCTCATAATTCCACATCGACTCCGGTTGCAGGTTGGGATTCTGTGGAGGGAACATATACATTTCCCGGAGAATCGGGTAACGGAACCCCTTCGACGCAGAAGCTTTCAGTTCGATGGTGTGGGGAAGATGGAAAGCCAGTCCTGCCTGAGGCACCCATTCCGTACCGACCCGCGAGTGATGGTCAACCCGGAGGCCGGCATTGAAGGTCAGCCAGGAACGGATTTCTTGGCGCAGATCGACATACCCTGCCAGTTCGTCTTCGTGTTTGTCTACCAGATCGGAAGTCGTTCCAACCTTTTCTCCGCTAACATATTCATTCCATGCCTGGCCACCGTAACGGAACCAGTCGAAGCCCAAAGTGATTCGATTCCCCTTAAACAGTTGCATACTCTGATAGAGCGAAATTCCCATCATGTTGTCGTGTGAAAGAAAGCGGTCGTCCTGAGGCCCTTCACCCGCGGAAGGTGTATATCCGTCGTTGATCCAATGGTCGCCCCAGTTGTAAAAGAAACTGATCGCCCCAGAGGTCTTTTGATAATTATTCTCCAAAGCAAAAGAAGTCATGCCTCGCGTGATACGCTGGTCGCCGTCGAGCAGGGGAGCACTGACCGGTCCGGGATAGGAAGCATTGAAATGCGTAACGTCTACGTCACCCCGCAGATTCCAGCTGTCTGTCACCTCATATCCCAGTTTGGCGTAGCCTCCGTATTGTTCAAACTCCATGTCGGCACGATGTCCGTCGGTACGATTGTAGGAACCCGACACTACGCTTGAGAAACGTCCCTTGCGTATGCGGCTGGTTACCTCGGTTTCCAAAGTATTATATGAGCCATAGCCTGCATGGATATTTGTGTTTACGCCGTCTTCCTTCATCTTGCGGGTAACGATGTTTATCACACCGCCCATGGCATTGGAACCGTAAAGTACCGAAGCTGGACCTCGCAGAACTTCTACCCGTTCGGCCAGAAATGACTGATAAGCATCGGATATCGGATGGCCGAAGATACCGGCATATTGCGGATGCCCGTCGATCATGACCATGAGGCGGGCGCTTCCTCCACTTAGCCCTCGCAGGGAGATGCTGCCTGCCGCACCGTTTGAGACTCCATAGCCCATAACTCCCCGTGAGGTAACAAACAGTCCGGGAATCTGTTCCGTGAGGACCGGGAGCAGGGAGGGCTGCATCGAACGTTCTATCTGTGCCCGTCCGATAACAGAAACAGTCTGCGAAAGATGACGCACATCCGTTTCATTGCGTGCTCCGGTTACCACTACTTCGTTTATCTTATAGGTACGATTGGTCATTAGTGTGTCGTGTGGTTGCTCTTGGGCCATCCCCGTATGACAAGCGAGACCTAACAACAACATGGAAGCGTATACTTTTTTCATTCAGATAATGTTTTTTCTATTCGTATTTGTTTGTATTTAGAAGGTTTTACTTTTTCTTGTTGCAAAAATAAGCATAGTTAAGCAAGTAAAGAGTATAAAAAATCCTGAATATATTACCATTTTTCCGGTTCCTTTGGCATTTTATTGTCTTTTTATTCTTTTTACTTTTGTTCTCTGAAAAAAGTTTTTTATAATTTTGATATTGAAAGGATGAAAGATTCTATGCGAGCAGCTCAGATTAAACGATATTCAAAGAATGTTCAAATAACTATTAATCAACTTTCTATACCGGAAATAGGTCCGTCGGATGTATTAGTAAAGGTCAAGGCGGCAGCAGTGAACCCCTTGGAACAGTTGATTCTGACGGGTAGTATCCGGCTGATTCAGGATTATCGTATGCCGTTGACTTTGGGAAATGAATGTGCCGGTGTGGTAGAACAAACGGGAGCGGAAGTTACTCGATTTAAGGCAGGCGATAAAGTATATACATGTCTGCCTCTTGCCAAAATTGGAGCTTTTGCCGATTATGTGGCTGTAGATCAGGATGCCTTGGCGTTCATGCCGAAAGATTGTGATTTTCTGACGGCTGCTGCTATTCCTCTGACAGGGCTGACGGCTTATCAGGCATTTACGGAAGAGCTGGAAGTCCGACTGGGCGAAACGGTTCTGATAACAGGAGGTTCGGGTAGCTTCGGTGAGATGGCTGTTCCTATAGCGAAAGCGTTGGGTGTAAATGTGATTGTTTCAGGAAATGAACGGGCAAAAGAGCGTATGTTGCATATCGGAGCCGATCGCTATCTGAACTATCGAAAGGAAAACTATTGGGAAGTGTTATCGGAAGTAGACCATGTAATTGATACACTGGGAGCGAAAGAATTCGAACACGAACTGGCTGTATTGAAAAAGGGAGGACGACTGCTGAGCTTGCGTACGGCTCCCAATAAGAGATTTGCCGAACACAGAGGCTTTTCGCTGCTGAAAAGGCTGTTGTTTACAGCTGCAGGAACTCTGTATGATCGTAAGGCACGCAGGCAGGGGAAAGAATACCGGTTCATGTTTGTGCGTGCAGACGGGAAGCAGTTGGAAAAGGTAACTCGGATAGTGGAGGAAAGGCAGGTTCGCCCGAGAATTTCTTCTTCTGTTTTTACCCTCGAACAGACTGCCGAAGCGATTCGCTTTATGGCACATGGACATACGGATGGTAAGGTAATTATCCGACTGTAGCTGAAGAATAGAATGTATGCATAATTAAAAAGGAAGGACATGAAGTATTATCAGATTTGTTTTAGTCCGACAGGAGGAACACAAAAGGTTGCAGATATATTGGCAACGGAATGGATGGATGAGATCGTGAAAGTAGATTTGACAGATTGTAAAACCGATTTTACAGGCTTCAAGCTCACAAAAGAGGATGTGGCTCTGATTGTGGTGCCGTCTTATAGCGGACGCGTTCCTGAAATCGCTGTCAAGCGGATCAGTCGGTTGCAGGGTAATGGCGCGAAAACTGTTATTGCTTGTGTTTATGGGAATCGTGCTTACGAAGATACCTTGATAGAGTTGTACGATACTGTACAAAGGAATGGTTTCAAGGTTATTGCTGCGGTTGCAGCCGTTGCCGAACACTCCATTGCCCGGCGCTATGCGGCTGGACGACCGGATGAGCAAGACCGGATGCAGCTTACAGCCTTTACCCGGCAAATTTCGGAGAAGCTGGCTTCGGGAATCATGACCGAACCGCATATTCCCGGGCATCGTCCTTACAGAAAAGCTGGAGCTGTGGGGATTGTTCCCAAGCCGACAAAGGAGTGCATCAATTGTGGAATCTGTGCCAAGAAATGTCCGGTAGGAGCCATTGACAAGACAAATTCCCGAAAAGTCGACAAGAAGGCTTGTATCTCTTGTATGCGTTGCGTGGCAGTTTGTCCGCATGCTGCCCGAAAAGTGAATGGCCTGATGCTGTTTCTGGTTAATACTCTACTTAAGAAAGCTTGTTCTCAGCGGAAAGAGAATGAACTTTACTTGTAAGGTGGACACATTAAGACTATTCGTAAATGCCGTTCTGATAGTCGGACAAGTATTGCGAACAGGTTTTGCCCGTCTGCTGTTTGAAAAAGCGCATCAGATGACTGGGGTCGGAAAAGTGGAAGTCATCGGCCAACTGGCTTACACTGCGGTTGGAAAATAGCAACTCATTTTTCAGTTCTTCCAACAAGCGTTGTTTGAGCAGATGGGAAGCAGATACGCCGAACTGCGCTATTACGGAGTTGTTCAGGGTAATTCGGCTGATATGGAGCATATCGGCATACTGCTGAACACGCTGTACGTCGCGAATATGCTTTTCAAGCAGGTCTTTGTACTGGTAGGCGTAATGGTTTTTCGGCGCTTCGACGGGTAGGTGGTAGGCTTTGGCGTAGGCCCGATTGATAACCAGCAGCAGGTAGTATAGCACAGATACGATAAGGTTGTAGGTATCTGCTACAGGATGCAGCAATTCCTGTTTTATCTTTCCTAAAAGGTGCATATAGTCGGCCAATTCTTCCGGAGCTGCAAACAGATATGGAGGTGTGTCGGTCTGGTAATAATACAGCAGGCGGTACACGAAAAACTTATCTGCGAGAAACGTGCGCATAAAGTCTTCGCGGAAGATGAGGAAGGTGTAGTCCAGTTCCGCCTCGTCTACATGCCACTCTTGCTGCTGGTGAGGCGAAAGTAACAGTATCATATTGTCACGTAGCATTATTTTACGAAAATTCAGCAGTACATATCCGTTGGCGCGACGCAAGAAATAGAAACTGAAAAAATCCGTCTTGAATGTCCGGTGTTCAGTCAAAACACCACAGATATCCTTGCTTTCGCCCGTATTGATATAGAAGTCCACGCCACAACGTGTCTTGCTGAACGGAACGCTGACCAGTCTTTCGGGGTTAATGATCGTTTTCATCACTCTTGTTTCTTTACTTTCTGCAAATATATGCCATTCTTTTATCAAAATGGCATATATTCTTCTTTTTAAGGCATAGAGTCCTCAGGAGATTCTTCCGAACTTTGCTTCCGGTAAATTATAATAACATGATGAACGAAAAAACTATTATCCGTTTGGTGCGCAATGCCACCTTGAAAATTAATTATGCAGGACATACTATCCTTGTTGACCCCGTATTCGCTGACAAGGGAACTCTGCAATCTGCTCTCGGTGTATATAAGACTCCGAGAGTACATTTGGTAATGCCTGTCAGCGAAATCACCGAAGGTGTAGATATGGTATTGCTTACCCATAATCATATTGACCATTATGAACCGAGCGTGAAACAATATCTGCCGAAGGACATTCCTTTTTACACCCAGCCGCAAGATAAGGATACCCTCGTACAGGACGGTTTTACGAGTGTGGAAGTAATTGAAGGGAACAAGGAAATGGGCAATCTGATCATCTATCGTACTACGGGACATCATGGCTTCGGGCTGATTGGTCAGATGATGGGTCCCGTGTCGGGCTATGTATTGATGGCAGAAGGGCTTCCGACTGTTTACATCATGGGCGACTGCAAATGGGAACCGTATATTCTTGAAACAGTAGAAAAGTACCGTCCCGACTATATTGTTGTAAACAGTGGCGGTGCAGTGTTTCCCGAATTTTCCAAGATAGGCGGCTGCATCATCCCCGATGAGGAGGAAGTGATGGCGATGCTCGACGCACTTCCCACACACATCAAACTGATAGCCGTGCACATGGATGCCATTGATCATTGCCAGACAACACGCGAAATCCTGCGTAACGAAGCGCGCCACCACGGGGCAGATATGAGTCGACTGATTATACCAGAGGATGGAGAAAGTATTATATTATGAGTGTCTGTATCAAATCCCTGATAAAGAATATGAATATAGTGGTAGGCTGTACCATCGGATGCAACTACTGTTATGCTCGTAACAATTGCCGCCGCTTTCATATTACGGACGACTTTTCCGAACCGGAATATATGGAATGTAAGTTGCACATTATTGATACGGTCAAACCTCACGTATGGTTGATGACCGGAATGAGCGACTTCTCTGATTGGAAGCCCGAATGGAATGCGGAAATTTTCGGGCGGATGAAAAATAATCCGCAACATACTTATATCTTTCTTACGAAACGTCCGGATAAGGTTTGCTTTTCTACGGATGATGAAAACGTCTGGATGGGGGTGACCGTCACGCGTAGTTCCGAAAAAAAGAGACTGGACGATTTAAGAAGGAATATCAAAGCCAAGCACTACCACGTCACGTTTGAGCCCATATTCGATGAAATCGGTGAGATAGACTTTGAGGGCATCGACTGGATTGTCATAGGCACGGAAACGGGACATCGGAAAGGCAAGGTGGATTCTCGTCCCGAATGGGTGCTTCATATTGCCGAACAAGCTAAGTCACAGGGAATCCCCGTGTTTATGAAAGAGGATTTGTTGCCTATCATGGGCGAAGAAAGGATGATTCAGGAACTGCCGGAACAATTTATTGAACGCATACAATGAATACTGAAATAATTAAAGAAATAGACGTACAGAGCGTTATGACCAAGTCATCTCTGCCAGTGGGAGGCTATTCGGTGAATCCATACGTGGGTTGTCCGCACGCCTGCAAATATTGCTACGCATCATTTATGAAACGTTTCACCGAACATACAGAGCCGTGGGGTACGTTTCTAGATGTAAAAAATTGGAAACCGATAGCGAATCCGCATAAGTATGACGGTGAACGGATTGTGATAGGTTCCGTGACGGACGGTTATAATCCGTATGAAGAGCAATTCCGCCGTACCCGCAGGTTGCTCCAAGAACTACGTGGAAGCAATGCCGAAATTATGATATGCACGAAGTCTGATCTCGTCTTGCGCGATCTCGATTTGTTGAAGAATTTTCCCAAAGTAACGGTATCATGGTCTGTTAATACCCTCGACGAGGAGTTTCGTGCGGATATGGATAATGCCGTGAGCATCGAACGCCGTTTGAAAGCGATGCGTCAAGTTTATGAGGCAGGTATCCGTACCGTGTGTTTTGTTTCGCCCATATTTCCGGGAATAACCGATGTGAAAGCGATTATCGAAGAGGTTAAGGGATATGCTGATTTAATCTGGCTTGAAAACCTGAATCTGCGCGGACAATTTAAAGGAGGAATAATGACGTATATTCGTGAGAAGCATCCCGAACTCTTTCCGTTATACGAGGAAATATACAATAAGAAGAAACTTGATTATTGGCAGGCATTGGAGCAGGATATATCCCGGTATGCACAAACGCAAGGCTTTCCCTATCGGGTGAACGATTTGCCTTATGGACGTTCCGAGAAAGGGAAACCGGTGCTTGTCAACTATTTCTATCATGAGAAAATCAGATTGAACCGATAAGACTGGAAGATAAAATACGGCGTTGCAGAGCATCTCATTACTTTGTAGCGCCGTATTTCTTTTCAAATAATTCTGTATTCTTGTTACCCCATTCAATCATAGAGTCGATGATTGGAATGAGTGTCCGTCCTAAATCTGTCAGAGCATACTCGGTACGAAGAGGAACTTCATTGTAAGTCGTTTTGGAAACTAATCCGTCTTCTACCAGTTCCTTTAACTGAATGTCGAGTACACGGGGAGTTGCTTCGGGAAATATCTTGTGCAGTTCGCTCGGGCGTAGCGATTTGTATCGTAGTTCATCCAGCATACACGATTTCCATTTGGAATCAATCAGGCTCATGGTGAGTCGGAGAGGACAGTCTAAATCAACGGGTATCTTTCTTTCGTACATAATTTTCTTTATAGTAGATAATTCATCTATGCAAAGATAGCGAGAAACTTTTAAGTTCAGGTATACCGAATAAATTTTCGGTATATGAATAATTTTTCGGTACTTGTATAAAATGTCTATGCCGCATACATTTGCAACTGTATTAATTCATTAAAAGAGTATAGATATGAGAGCAAGTATTGAAGAATATAAAGCTGTGGAAGAAGCAGCTATGAAGTTTGTAAAGAGCGTGACCGAAGGAGATAGCCGTTACGCCAAAGAATTGTTTATCGACGAAGCTGTATTGTTTGGTTATTTAGATGGAAAACTGGAACACGGCAGCATTGAACAATTTTATAAAAATGTAGATACAGTCAGTGCCGGAAAAGATTTTAAGGCGCGCATAGATATTGTGGATATAGAAGAGACGCTTGCAGTGGTTCGTGTGCTGGAGGAAAAGTGGGGTGGACGTATTGATTTTACGGACTATCTCTTGTTGATGAAGATGGACGGAGAGTGGAAGTGCGTGGCTAAGGCTTATAATCAAAACTCAACTACAATTAATAAATAAAGGAGGTGTTATGAAAATTACTGTTATTACCGGAAGTCCCCGTAAACACGGGAATAGTTTTGCGATGACTGAGGCATTTATAAAAGCTGCCGAACAGCGTGGTCATACCATTCAGCGTTTTGATGCGGCTTTTATGAAAATAGGCGGTTGCCATGCATGCATGACTTGCTATAAGACTGGAAAAGCTTGTTCTTTCGATGATGATTTTAATCTCATTGCCCCGGCTATACTGGAGTCGGATGCAGTTGTTTTTTCTATGCCTGTTTATTGGTATTCTATTCCAGCACAAATAAAAGGTGTCATCGACCGCTTATTCTCTCTCGTAGTTGGAGGAAAGGATATAGCCGGAAAGAAATGTGCACTGATTACCTGCTGTGAAGAAAATGATATGACCGTGATGGACGGCGTGCGTATTCCGATAGAGCGTTCTGCTGCCTTACTGAAATGGGATATTATAGGAGAGGTACTTATTCCCGGGGTCTTGAACGAAGGTGAAATTGAAAAGACGGATGGCTGCCGGCAGGCTGCGGCGTTGGCTGAAAAATTATAAGGGTTTTGATGGAAATCGAAGTTTTGAAGAATCTCAAAAATTGACGAACTCCTTGCTTGAAGAACTATTTGACTGTAAGAATCAAGCAAGGAGTTGTTGAATGGTTAGGCAATAATCAGATATATCTTTTCTATTTCAATGAAAGGGTTACAGTTACTTCTCCCTTTCCGCCTAATAAATCTAACACCTGTTCTCGGGTAGAAACACCATCAATCTTACCAAGACGGGTAAAGTTCCACGAGTTAGTATCGTAATAGATGACGAAAGAGTTTCCTTGATATAGGATTAAATCTCCGGGGCCCGTAGTTGTTTGCTGGTCATTTCTCGGTAGAGAGAATCCTAAGGAACCGACTTTTTCCATATTGCCGTAATCATTCATCTGAATACTTATATTACCCTGACTAAGGCGTGCCTTCAATGCTTCTGTTGAAGAGTTTTCTACAAGTGTGGCAGTGAAGGACTTTCCATTTGCTGTTAACCTAATTTGATTTTTTCCCATGTTATTGTTATTTGCTGTTTGAATATTCAGTTGTTCCAACCATGATGTGACTCGGCTATCCATTTCAGAAAGTTGTGATGAGGTCAGCAGGAGTGTAGGACTGAGAATTTCTGATTCATGGCATAACTCTGCTGCTTCGTCGACTGATGTAGAAATGCCGCTGCTTCCGCTTGTCGCAAAAAGTGCGATGTGTTTTCCTGCGAGTTTTGAAGCGTGTTCATGCAAGAATGTTTGCATAGGTGTGGCTATCGACCCATACCAGATGGGATACCCAACAAAAATGACATCGTATTTATCGAAATTGTCCATGCTTGTTGATATTGGAGGATAATTGCCTTGCTGAATGGCTGTCAACTCTTCTTGTGCACGGTTTAGCATGGCATTGTAATCTTCTTCGTAAGGTCGTACGGGTTGCACTTCCAATATGTCGCAATCGAGTTGAGTTTGTATTTGTTGTGCTAGGCGTTCCGTGTTACTTGTGCGAGAACAAAAAAGAATCAGATATGGTCCGTTGTTTCCAGTGGTTGGTATGTCAGGGATATTTTCTTCATCTCCTTCATGATTCCCTTGTTGGTCGGACATGTCAGTGGCAGGTATTTGTTCATTTGCAGGGCTACAGGCTGATAGCAAAATAAATGTAAGTAGCATTAATGGGAGCGTCAAAAATCTTTTCATAGGACATCCTTTCTAATTAATAGTTTCAGTTATTTTACTGAAACAAAAGTAGTGAATGACAAGAGTATTTATAGTATACAAATCTTTGATATGATTACCTATATTACTGATTTATATGTCATAGGAATCGGAATATATTGTTACCTTTGCATTGGAAAAAGATAAAATATGGAAGAAGTTATCAAGCTTGACTCTATAGAGCAATATAATAAGTTATACGGACAAGAGACTCTCCATCCGTTAGTGACAGTTGTCGATTTATCGGATGTATCTACTTTTCCTACCCATGCCATAATGAATTTTGGAATATATGCACTTTTCTTGAAGCAGACGCATTGCGGTGATTTACGTTATGGGAAGCAAACTTACGACTATCAGGAAGGAACGGTTACAAGCTTTGCACCGGGACAAATAGTCGAAGTAAATATGGAGCCGGGGATGAAACCATTGTGTCAAGGCTTGCTGTTTCATCCGGATTTGATAAAAGGGACTTCATTAGGTAAGGAGATTAAGCATTATTCTTTTTTCTCGTATGCTTCGAATGAGGCATTGCATCTGTCTGACGAAGAAAAAGGAATATTTCGTGATTGTCTGGAAAAGATTCGGATGGAGCTGATACGACCGGCCGATAAGCATAGCAAGAGATTGATTTCACGTAATATTGAGTTACTTCTGGATTATTGTATGCGGTTTTATGAAAGGCAGTTTGTTACACGGACCAGAGTCAATAAAGATATTTTGGTTCAGTTTGAAGAATTGTTGGATAAGTATTTTCAAAGTGATTTTCCGCAGATGCAAGGCCTTCCTACCGTCAAATATTTTGCCGATAGCGTACATCTTTCACCTAATTATTTCGGTGATTTGGTAAAGAAAGAAACCGGAAAGACCGCTCAGGAATATATTCTGGAGAAATTGATAGACGTGGCTAAGGAAGAGATTTTGGGAACAAACAAAAGTGTCAGTGAGATTGCATACGAATTAGGCTTTCAATATCCTCAACATTTTACTCGTATATTTAAGAAAACAGTCGGACATACTCCTACGGAATATCGGGTCATCAGGTGATTTTTTATAATTCAGCCACATACATTGCCCGGAAATTCGATGTTGGCAGGCAATGGATGTGGCTGAATATTTTATACGAACTATTATTTTTCAGGGATTACCTCATTCAGGCAGGAAATGGCATTGAGTGTACGTGGATAACCGATATAAGGTAATAGCTGGGTGGCTACTGTAAGTAATGTTTGTTTATCGTTCCCCACGTTTACATTTCCTGCAATATGTCCCTTTACCTGAGGTTCGCATCCTCCCAGTGAAATCAATATAGCAAAGGTCAGCAGTTCACGAGTCTGGGCATCAAATACCGGACGAGTCTGATAATCGCCAAAACAGTTTGCCGAAAGATATTGCTGGATATGCAGTTGATTAGCTGGTGATGTTTCGTACATCTTATCAATCTGATTGCCGAAAATGCTCTTTTGCAAAGCCAATCCTTTCTCCATCCGCGTTTCGGAAGTTACAACGGATTGAGATGCTAATGGCAGTTCTATTCCTTTCTCTGTAAAGAAACTATTTGCAATTTCCAGCAGATCTTCGATTCTTGACATTCCAGCATAGGGTACGGCATGATACAAAACTTCTTTTATTTCTATAGGAGTAATACCATTTGAAAAGGCTGCATAAAGTGTTTTACGATATTCGGTGACAGAGTTTGTTGCTATAGCCGAAGCCATCGTTACTAAAATGCGATTACGGGTATTTAACTTGCCATATTGTTGTACATCGCCGAAGGCAAAATTGCCGAAAATTTCGGCCAGTTCCGGGTCTGTTTCCGTTAATTTGTCATTATATGTTGTATACCAGACTGCCTGATTCTGAGCTGCCTGAGCAGACAGTTTGCTATTTTGTGAAGTAGCGGTTGCATATTCCTCATCGTTCACGGAGTCCAGCCAGGTATTTTTATTGGTTTGAGGATTACATTCGATGGCGAGATGTGAGAACCAGCTATCGGGAGCGGCTCCATGCCAATGGATCACATTTGGAGCAATTTCTACAACATCTCCCGGAAGTAGCAGACGCGCAGGTTTGTCTTTTTCCTGATAATATCCTTTACCTCCTACGGCAATCAGAAGTTGTCCTCCGGTATGACTATGCCAGTTGTTACGGCATCCCGGTTCGAAGGTTACATTACATACAGGTACATTCAGATCCTTATTGCTTGTTAGCTGAGCCAGATAAGATTTCCCTATAAAAAATTTGGCGTATTGTGTATTCTCATCTCCAATAGGGAATGCACTCAAATGTTCGGGTACACGATTTTCTTTTTCCATATTCTGTGCGTTTAATGTAGTTATTTGAAACAGTGCCGCCAATGCGACACATACAGTCATAAATCCTTTTATTTTCATGGTACATGTTTTTATATGGTTATCGTTTTTTATGTACCACAAAAATACCGGACTTTATGCTAACAGAACATAAACAGATTACAGATTCTTGTACCCGAATTACCGAAATGAAACTCTGATGGTCAAGCTTATTCCGGATCGATTTCGTTAGGTGAAGGCAGTTGTTTCCAACCTTCTCCAAAAGTATCGTATGCATCGGTGACGACGACGAATGCTTTGGGATCGGCCGCTTTGATGGTATGCTTTACTCCAGCTACCTCCTTGTAACTTACCACAAGGAATATCATTTCTTTTTCTTTGCCAGTATAAAGTCCGCTGCTTTTTATGCAAGTAGCCGTACGGTCCAGATCTTTTAGTATATACGAGTGAAGTGCAGTCATCTGCTTGTCACTGATAACGAATATCAACTTGTCATTCTTTGAACCATTTATCATATAGGCGATAACACGTGAGATAATAAAGATTGCAATCAGTGAATAGAAAGACAAATGCCATGACGGCTGTGTGGAATCTTCTGCACTGCCTATACCGAAACCGATAACAAGTAGTCCAAAGCATACTACGGCACCGTCTACCAGCAAGATCGCTTTTGAAAAACGTATGTGACAGTATTTCTGAAGTAACATTCCTACAATATCACTTCCTCCGGTTGTAGCTTGATTACGAACAACGATTCCCGTTCCGATGCCGATTAGCGTTGCGCCCATGACGCAAGCCAGCATCAAATGGTCGGACAGGTTCATTGTTCCTCCTATCAGTTGAGAAGGGTCGAGTGCATGAAGTGCTTCTTCCGTAGGATATGCCATTTTCGACATCATATTCATCAGGAGGGGAGTCGTAAGAGCCGCAGCAATGGTTCGCGCTCCGAGTTTTGTTCCCAGCAGGACGACCGACAGAACAAGTAGCGGGATATCGAACATATATCCGAAAGTTCCGACCTGTATGGATGGAAAAAGGTTATGAAGTACGATACTTGCTCCGTAAGCTCCTCCCGGAACAATATTATATGGATTGATAAAAAAGACAAAACCAGCTGCTACAATAATGCATCCTATCAGAATATTGAGCCATGAACAGAGTGTATTCTTCATAATTGATCTTATTTTTATGCAATAAATTTACATAAAAGCCAGGAATTTACGATCTGTTTCAATAAAAAAATCAACGGGTGTTACATTTGTTTACTTAATACGGTTTATTTGGAATTGGTTCATTATGAAACTTATAAACCGATATATCATGGATTGAACATGAAATCAGTAGCCGAACTTTTCAATTTTTTTCTTTAAGAGTCCGAACAAAACAAGATTAGGGAGCGTTTCTTTTACGGAAAATATGGAGGATAATATACGTGTATAACTATGTAACTTTGCAATCGTTTTGCAAATACGACAGGATAAACGAAATTTATAAGAAAACTTTGATATAGTAAAAGCAGTAGAACGAATGAAGAAAATTACTTTAATTACATTTTTATGTAGCCTGTTGCTGATGGCTTGTAGCCGGGAAGAATGGGATAATGTAACAAACACGGACAAGCCGGAAGCAGTTTTCAAACTTTACGATGTGGGATACAACGATGTTCTTTCGCGTGCTTCAACACTGGAAGAATCTCGTTATGATCGGCTGGAATACTGCATCGTTGATGAAAATGGAAATCGAGTGCAGAATACAAAGAGTAAGTATAATCCGTTGACGGCCGAAATTTATGTGGAAGGTTTACATGAAGGGAATTATCGCTTGCTGGTATTAGGAGTGAAAGGTGATGAAAGTCAGGATGGAGCAACAATCCACGATTTGAATAATGCCGATGAAACCTGGTTGGAATTTCCGGCAGATTTGCAGAAGCCGCTGGATGCTGAGTATTTTTATTCACAGACTCCGTTTGCGGTAACAGTGCAAGAAGGTGAGGGAGGTAAACAAGAAGTTGCAGCAATCCGTCAGGATGTAAAACAGCAGCGAATCATCAGCCGGATTGACTTTGACTTCGCGTATAATAATCCGTATGTGCGTACAGCTGTAACATCGAAGAATGTTTCGTTTAATCAGGTCTATTTCTATACGTCACTTTCTGGTAATGGCGATATGGCTGGCGAAAGTGATGGTACACTGCAAGGATTATTATTAGGAGAAAATGCTTCTTATAATTTTATGCCTCTGACAAAGGGCTCTGTGTTGACAGGAGAAATCAATATACGTACCCGCAATTACCGAGGCAAGGATGTAAATCAGGTATATGCTTTTTCTCAAAAGGAGATGGAACCTAATCACATTCATCAGATTGAAACAAAGGTTAATCATCCAGATGATAAATCGGTCGTGATGTTTCTTACGACATCTGCTTATGCCGAAGGCAAGCATACCAAAATTTTGCAGGATGATGAACCTAAAGAAGTCTATACGGATCCTTCTCAAAGAAAGTTCAATACGGCACAGCCACTTCAGTTGAGTTTTACGGATGAAGGACAGTTACATGCACGTTTTTATTCCCCACGTAATTTGGGTAGTGCTTTGATTAAGGTACGCATTCCGGCGGTAAGCGATGAATATTTCGATGTTGCTTATTTCGATACGATTCCGGGATTTGCCGATTTTTACGAAACTTCGCCTTTGGTACAACGTTCATCTATGTGCCGCACTGAGTCTGGACGACAGATTGAAGTTCCTCAACTGCAAGCGTCCGAGTTGGCTGGAGCGGAATTTAAGGTAGAGTCGACCGATCCTTATTGGGCTAAACTGATTAAAATAGAACATGGATGGGATATTTACTGGGGCTTATATGGTGGCGATCCTGAACGGGAAGATGGAGGTCCGGCTGGAAACTGGATGGGAATCCGTCCTGTGCATTGCCGCGAATCTGTAGCTATGTTCCTTAACTTCACTTATATGGTCGATATGCCTGAACATGAACAAATCTTACGTGAGAATGCCGATCAGCTTTACGACGACAATAAGAATCCTATACAGGTAGAGAAAGTATTGAGTCAGATGCGTCAGAAACGTACCTTGAAGGTCGGACTGGTTTATCCAGGAAACGGTGTCTTAGGATTAGGAGGAGGTAGTACCTTCGGAGCTTATCAGCAAGCCTGGTTCGAGCATTATTGGAATACCTATTCATGCAGTATCATGTTTCATGAGTTAGGGCATGTAATGGGATATGGTCATAGCAGTTCGTTTACGTACGGTCCATGGGCTGAAAAGTTGATGAACAATTTTTATGTTCAGAATCTTAGCAGATTCCCGATAGATTCACCCAATTATTTGAACAGTAAGACTAATCCTCATAGATACAAATAAATACCTGATAGTTTGAATAAGATAATGATAACGATAGGAAAAATGAATAAAATAAAGAATATAGGATGGATATGTAGCCTGTTGGTATTGTTTTTCTGTAGTTGCAGCTCGGATGACAATATACAAGGAACCCTGCCGGCTGGTACGGTAGGCGTACGTCTGATGGCGGTCGGTATGGCTGAAGGAGAAACATCTGATGCCGAAAGCCGTGTAAATGAGGTACAAGGTTTTCGATTTGAAGAAGGGATACTGGAAGAAATCTTCGACCGTCTGAATCCCGATGCGGACGGAACCTGTCATTTACAGCCGTTGCAGATGCGCGGAACGGTGTATTTTTTGGCTAATGCAGCGGATATTATCCGCAAGGCTTCCTTGCAGGCAGGACAAACCACTTTGGAAGAATTCCTGAACTTGCAGGCTACAGCCAAAGAGCTCACAGCGTCGGGCATCGTGATGACTGGACAAGTAGAGTTAAACAGGGAGATGACGACTGCTTCAGTTACCATGAAACGTAGCGTTTCTCGTATTGACTTGGATTCTTCATTCGAAGGAGTGAAAGTAAATAGCCTGAAAATAAAAAGTATAATACCGTCCGGTTTCGTCAATGAGCAAGTGGAAGTACATTCTGCTGCTGGAGCTGAAGCTGCCGATCTGGCAAAAGATTTCGGAGAAACTCCTTTTGGAAATGGAAAAGAGACGCTGTTTTATGTGTGTGAGCAGGGAAGCGGACCATACAATGTGGAATTGATGATTACAACTGCCGACGGAGCGTGGCATCGCCTGAAAACATCGCTTCCAGTCATAAAGCGTAATACAATCTATACATTGAAGGTGTATGGCAATGGAGCAGATGCCCGTGTGGAAGTAATGACCGATGACTGGGAAAACGGTGCTTCGTCAGAGTCCGGACAAGTATTGAAGGGGTTGATTGATCAGGCCGCTTCTGAATTGTCGGAAGGAGTAGAAATCAACGAGCGCGGCGATTCTGTCTTTGTGCCTTATCTGGAAAGCAATCTTCATTTGGCTCTGATGGCAGAAGAGGGAACCCGTCTGGTGATAGACGGCAAGGTAGAAGGAGTTAATGTGACTTCGCAGGTTATGACACGCAGCTTGCAACAAGTGGCTCAAGTGGATGTCAGCAGCATCCGGAAGATGCCGGGAAGTGTGCAGGAATACATTTATCTGGATGTATATAAAGGGGATGTCTGTACCGGACGTGTCGTACTGGTTTTCCGCCCGAATCCGATTAAACTGACGGGCAAGCTCCGTTTTAGCGGCGATGCTGTGTGCGACTTCAACGGATATGTTGATGGAGAACTTGGAGTTCTGACTTTGCCGAAAGGGAAGAAGCTGACTGCCGAAATTGTAGGTACTGCTCCCTGGATGAAAGTGGAAGCAGATGAAGCTGTGGGTAGTTACCGGATTATTGCCGGCTGGAAACCGAATGATCCGGAAGCCGACGGACGCATACAGGAGGCACATTTGCTGGTTACGGATACAGACGGAGGACATCCGGAGACTTATACGATCAAAAGACAAAACTGGGGATTGCCGGTAGTCAATGTAAATGGAACATGGTGGTGTAAATATAACTTGCGCGGAAATGTGAAAAATTTTGCTGACCAGATTTTGGTAAAAGACGATCCGGTTGCAGAGGGTACGACTGTTTTCGATTACCTGAAGACGTGTACCGACGAAGAATTGTTGAAGGCCATGGGGGATCAGTATCAGGCTGGTAATCTTGACGGTTTGAAGCTGACACACGAAGCTGACACATTCTACTACAAAGGCTATCAGAGTACATCCGGAAACTTTGGAACGATGGATCCAACGGAAATGGCTCCAAATGGTTATCAGGTTCCGAATTATGATAATTACCGTTTCTTCACGTGGAACAACAACAGTAATTTGGGATATGACACTTGGGGCGTATTTAACAATAATCTGGGACAACGTCTGAATTTCTCGGTGGCAGAACGCACATTGACAGTCGATGGAGTGGAATACGGTACGGTTGGTCTGTACGACTTCGTTTACAATGGTACCCACTGGACGATATTTGGTTTGGGGCATCAGTGGGGAGATAAAAGTATCTCGAAGATGGCGGTACTATATGCGACTTACGGAAATGCCAATAATACTTGGCTTATAGAGGGGTACCCCAAGAGTAACGGCAGTGGAAACTGGTTTAAGTATGCAAACCACAATGCGCAGAAAACCCGGACGATACGATGTGTAAAGACTCCGGTTGAATATATTTATGAATAATAATCAAAAGAATCACAAATAAAGAAAGAATGGTAAAAATGAAAAATTTAGGATTAGTAAGTGTTGTTTTATTGGGAATGGCTTTGGGTTCATGTTCTAAGGATAATGATGTAAACGGAGATTTGGGTGGGACTCCGCATCAGCTGACGATTGCTACACGTCAGGTGGCTTACGAAGGAACCGGACAGGAACTTGCTGGAGAGAATACGATTACAGACATGAAGGCATGTGTGTTCGAAAAAGGAATAATGACTAAAGTTTTTGAGAACTTGCAACCAGCAAGTAATGGCTATAACCTGCAAATAGATAGTTATGATGCTACGGTGTATATGGTAGCCAATGCCGACGGACTGTTGAACTTGCAGCAGATGCAGGCCGATGGCATCAGCGAAGATAAATGGAAAGCTACAACCATAGGCTTGAAAGAGAATAAGGCTGCCAACGTGTTTACCGGAATGTTGACCCTTAATGGAGAAAACCAGACATCACAGACGTTGACCTTGAAGCGTGGTGTGGCTCGTTTCGACTTGAATGTGGATGTAGCTGGAACGGCATCTATCGAGAGCCTGACAATAAAAAATGTGGCGCAGTCGGGGTATCTGCTTCCACAAAATGAAGGAGTGAAATCCCCCGAAAACGTAACCCGCAAGGATATGACTGTAGCTTTCGATACTCCGCTTACAGCTTCTACTCCGGCTGTGCTCTATGTGTACGAGCAGGAAAACAAAGGTTTGGAGGTAAGTATCAATGCTGTAATAGATGGACAGCCTAAAGTACTGACAAAAGCGTTGGAAGGTAACCTAAAGCGTAACGCCATTTATACTATCACTGTACGCAAGAACGATATAGACATCGTGGTGAAAGTAGGTATCGAAGACTGGGAACCGGGTGATGATACTGAGATTATTCCTCAACTATAAGTGCAATAATATTCTGACCGATAAGAAAAATGATATATAAAAGAAACTGTTTAGGCCTATTTGCCGTATTGCTTTCGGCTTTTCTGGTGGCTTCGTGTTCGGATGAATACGAGGCCGGACAGAACGGCTTAGAAGCTCCGGCCGTTGTTCAAGCCAGTGTTTCGGCTTTTCAGGTAGACGGGAGAGTTTCTTCGCTCGAAGGAGAAAACGAAATAAAGAATATGCAGGCTTGCCTGTTCGAAAATGGTCTGATGACTGAAGTCTACACTAACCTGAGTAATTCGTCTGACTCTTATTCGCTGAAGCTGAAGAGTATGTCGGGTACCCTTTACATGCTTGCCAATGCAGCTGACATTATCGACTTGCAGCAGATGAAGGAGAAAGGTACTACGGAACAGGATTGGCTGAACACTACGGTGAAAGCCGAAGAGGGGAAGGCTCCTCGCTTTTTTACAGGTAAGATAGATTTGAAGGAACAGCAGGGACAGACTGTACTTCCCGTCACGCTGAAGCATGGAACAGCCCGTTTCGATCTGCTTCTCAGAGCGGGAGGTGTTATTTCTGTAAAGAGTCTGACGCTGAAAAATGTGATGCAGGCATCTTATCTGATACCGCGGGATGAAGTCGCTTCTCCCGAGGGAGCTGCTGTACAGGATATGCAGGTTGATTTCCCGGAACCGTTGACGCAGGATCTTTCGGGCATAGCTTACGTATGCGAACAGGCTAATCCGCAGCTGAAAGTTGCCGTCACAATGGAAATGGGTGGAAAGACTTATGTAAAGGAAGCCGATTTGCCGGCGGTGGTGAAGCGTAATGCTGTCTATACACTTACCGTACGCAAGGATGCTTTGTCGGCAGATATCCAGTTGGAGGTTGCCGCATGGGAAGATGGAGGCGACGTTGCGTTGCGCCCTGATCTGGACGGCTCCATAACCGTCGACAAGAGTGCTTCTGTCTTGCCGGAAGGAATAACCGTGTCCGAATCGGGTAAGGTGGTTTCTTTGCCTAGCAAAGCGATGGACTTTACCTTGGCATTCGATTGCGATGATGAACTGGAGTTTGTTTCTTCACAAAGTTCGGACATCACGGTAGAGCCTGCACCTGCTGAAGGAACCGGTGAGCGACAGAATCGTTTCGTGTTTCACAAAACACTCCTTCCTCCGGGTTATCCGCAAGAATCGGTAAAGGTTTATTTCCATCGCAAAGGATTGAACGAAAGCTATGAGGAGGATTGTATCACGCTGGTACTGGAAGCGAATCCTATTCAGCTGGAAGGACTTGTATTCGATCGTCAGAACTATACCTGCGACTTCGGCCGTTACGTTGACAATGAGATGGGACGCTTCACCATGCCTGAAGGTATGGAGCTTGTTGCCGAATTTGATAATGAGGATCCTTGGGTGAAAGTGGAAAAGACAGAGGACGATACAAATACTTACCGCGTAGTAGGAGGATGGAAGCCCAATGACCCGAAAGCCGACGGACGCCGACAGGCTGCACGACTGGTAGTACGCCGTATTGCGGACAAGCAGACAACCGAAGTCTATACAGTGGCACGTCGCAACTATGGATTGCCGGTCACTTATCTGAATGGTACCTGGTGGTGTCGTTACAACGCGATCGGCAATTCCAGAAACTTTGACGACCAGATTTTGAGTTCCGACGATCCGGCACGTCTTGCAGGACAGACGGTACAGGAATACCTCAAGACTTGTTCTTCGGACGAATATGTGCGCTTGTGGAATGCTGCCTACGAAGGGAACGACGGTATTGCCTTGCAGGCTGTATATCGTGACGATAAGGTAACACTGGACGGATGGCGTAGCAGTGAAGCGAACCATATTAACAAGGAATCGGCTACTTCGCTTTCGCCCGATGGTTACGAAATGCCTACTTTGAATGACTATAATAATATTCTGGCCAGATTCACCATACCAACCAGCTGGGGAGGATTTTATCCACTGAATTATGCCGACAGCAGACAGTATCGTAGCGAAATTATCTTGGAAAAACGTTCAGGCGTACAGCTTGACGGACACGATTTGGGTGAACTGTGGAGTTTTTCTGTCAGAAGTGTGGCAGGGCACGGTGATGAGCCGCTGACATTTTATGGAGTAGGTTGCCAATGGAGTAACGCTGGAATTAACAACAACTGGATATTTATGGCTTGTTGTAATCCTAATATTACAGGCTGGCTGGTAAGAGGAGGGAATGCTAGTCTGGAACACAACGGTGCGGGAGCGAATAATACTCGTAACGTCCGTTTCATAAAATCGGCAGTTGAATATATCTACCAGTAATTTTCTTCTCACAAAATCGGGCACAATTATCCTGAACACGCAGATTTTTTGGCAGGAATTGTGCCCGATTTATTTTATCATATTTCTTTCCCTTTTAGCTGAAATTATTATCTTTGCATATCGATTTATCCTAAAAAAATGATAGATTGATTCAATTAATAAAAAGAACGTAAGAAAATGAAACGAATGAACATTATCAGATTAATCTGCTTGTCATGCTTTCTGTATGTGGCAAGTAGTGCAGCTCAAGCACAAGACCTGAAATCTATCCTTTCGGGTGTGGCAAATGCTGTAGCCAATAAAGTGACAACTTCATCAGGAGTATCCTTGGAAGGAACCTGGAAATACACGGCTCCAGACTGTAAGTTTGAGAGTGACAACTTCCTGGCACAGGCTGGTGGAGAAATCGCATCGAAAAAAGTGGAAGATAAAATGTCGGATGTACTTTCCAAACTTGGTTTTACCGACGGATGTACGTACGTTTTCAAAGCCGATAGTACGTATACTTCGACAGTGAAAGGTCGTACTACCAGTGGAACTTATTCTTATAATGCCGATACAAAAGAACTGACCATGAAGACGAGATTGGGCATTAAGTTTACGGCAATCGTATCGCAGCAGGCATTATCGCCCAACAAGATGAGTCTGCTTTTCAAGGCAGACAAGCTGATGTCGCTGGCTCAGACCATTGGAGGTACATTAGGTAAGAATAATTCTACTATCAGTGCAGCTACCTCTCTGCTGAATCAGTACGAAGGACTTCAGTTGGGCTTTGAACTCGAAAAGCAGTAAAAAGATTATTTAATAAGTCTGTATTTATCCGAGTCCGGTATGTTAATACTGGACTCGTTTCGTTTATAGCAGCAAAACGCTGTGTTAGGGTAGAAGGAGTCTCTCGGTATGTAATAGAAAACGTCGGGAGATTTTTTTATTTTTTGTACAAAAAACAAAATCTTTTGTACAAAAAATGATCAGCCTTCCGGCATCTCCTTTTCTTCATACCGAGAAGAATTTTCAAAGATAACTGATCTTTTAGTACCGGAAACTCTTGTAATTGTCAGTAAAGAAAAAAAATGGTACCTTTGAATGATGGTAGGGCGTTACTCCATTGGAGTAATGCTTTAAATGCCACTTACTTTTATTTTTAATCATTTTAATGAAAAGCGTTATGAAAAAAGTTATTCTACTGTTGCCTGTGCTGCTGCTCAACTTTTGTCTTGTCTTGGCACAGGATGCTTATGAACGTAAAGTATTTGTTTCTTCATCGGGAGATAGCCTGAATTACCGTTTGCTGGAGCCGGAAACAATGCAGACTGGAGAGAAATATCCGCTGGTCTTGTTTCTACATGGAGCTGGAGAAAGGGGTAATGATAATGAAAAACAGCTGACTCATGGAGCACAGATGTTTCTGAATCCGGTCAATCGCGAGAAATATCCGGCATTTGTTTTGTTCCCGCAATGTCCGGAGGACAGCTACTGGGCATACGAAAGTCGTCCGCTTTCTTTTATGCCCGATCAGATGCCGGTAGGAGAGGAAATGCCTTCGCCGTTTCGGGCGGTAAAGGAAATGCTCGATATGTATCTGTCAAACCCGCAGGTAGACAAGTCGAGAGTCTATATCGTCGGATTGTCTATGGGGGCAATGGGTACATACGATATGGTTTCCCGCTTTCCGGATATCTTTGCAGCCGCTGTTCCTATTTGTGGCACGGTAAATCCAACCCGTTTGTCGACAGCCGGGAACGTAGCGTTCCGTATCTTCCATGGTGATGCCGATGATGTCGTTCCCGTGGTAGGCTCTCGTACAGCCTATAAAGCTTTGAAAGCAGCTAATGCTTCGGTAGAATATATCGAATTTCCAGGCTGTAATCACGGAAGTTGGAATCCGGCTTTCAACTGTCCTGATTTTATGAGCTGGCTGTTTGGGCAGCGGAAGAAAAAGTAAAGTATACGCTCACTGATAGATGATTGTTTATTAAGTAATCATATTATTCTAACGATTTAATGAGGCCGTCTCAAAATAGAACTGCAAAAGTAAAAATCTTATAGATTGAAACTTAGAAGTAAAAAATCTCCTACTTTTAGTCCTGTAATATAAGAAAACAAAGACTAAAGTAGGAGATTTTTATGTTGTAACTTATAGATTATAAGTAAGTCTATCTCAGCTTTTCATTTTGATTCAGCCTCTTATTCATTGGAAGCAAATCATTGGAATAAATGTCATCCAGACTTCCTTATATACAGAAACCAATCTCTCGTTTTGTTTACCCCAATATAGGTTTTCACTTATTCATCAGTGGCAGAATCAGCGCTTATGGTGACCGGGAGCCTCGAACTTGGCAGACTTTTTGCCGTGTAACTTTTTAGCATGTCCAGGAGGAATTTCTTTCTTGTGCGGTCCTTTAGCATGATGTCTAGTTACAATACACGATGTCGTACTCAGGCAAAGTGACAGGACAAATAGAATAAGTAATGATTTTGATTTCATAGTAGTTTGCATTAATTTATGCAAAGATAATATAAAAAAGTGAGATACTGAGCAAATCACGGAAAAATGATTGAAAGTTAATGGTTTATGAGATTTTGACGATTTTGGCGAGTGCCAAATAAAACCGCCAGAAAGCCAACTTGAACCGGAATTGCGTTACCATCCCGTTACCGAAGAACGGGACGGGTAACGGCATGGAAAAGGACGGCAAAACGGGGTAAAAATGCCACTCGCACAGGCGTTTGGAGGCTTTGGGGATGAAAAAGTCCTGCGGCAGATTCGATTGCGCCGGTCTGCTGTGGTTTACATACAGCCAAACAGCTCTACACAAGGTAATTTTGTAACCAAAAAAATCAGGATTATGAGTAGAGCGACATTCAAGATTTTATTTTACCTGAAGCGCAACGCGCCGAAGAAGAACGGACTGATACCGGTCATGTGCCGTATCACGGTGAACGGGAAAATCGCACAGTTCAGCTGCAGGCTGGACGTGGAGGAAAAGATGTGGAGCGTGGAGACCGGGCGGCTGACCGGAAGGAGCAACGTGGCTCTGGAAGGCAACCGTATGCTGGACAAAATCCGCGTGGGCGTGAACAAGGCGTATCAGGACGTGTTCGACCGCGACACTTACGTCACGGCGGAGAAAGTGCGCAACGAGTACCTCGGCATGGGTATGAACTACAAGACGCTGCTCGCCGTGTTCAGGCAGCACAACGAGGACTACGCCAAATTGGTGGGCAAGATGAAGAGTCAGCGCAGCTACTGGAAATACTGCGTGGTTTACAAGCACCTGTCCGAGTTCATCAGGACACGGTACAAAGTGGAGGACATCACCCTGAAAGAACTCGCCCCCGCCTTCATCACGGACTTCGAGCTGTTCCTCCGGGTGGAGAAAGGGCATTGCACCAACACCGTATGGTCGTACATGATGCCTTTCCGCAGCATCATCTTCACCGCCATCAACAATGGCTGGCTGCAACGAGATCCGTTCTATGCCTATCACATCACGAAGGAGGAGACGAAACGGGGCTACCTGACGAAAGAGGAAATCACGCAGATGATAAACGGCACGTTCAAGAGGAAGAACTACGGACTGATACGCGACCTGTTCATCTTCTGCTGTTTCACTGGCTTGAGCTGGCGCGACATGGCAAATCTCACGGAAGAAAACCTGCAAGTTTCCTTTGACGGGCACCTGTGGATAAAGACAAGCCGCCAGAAGACGGGAGTGGAAACGAACATCCGCCTGCTGGACGTGGCGAAGCACATCATCGACAAATACAAGGGTGCTTCCAAAGACGGCAAGCTGCTGCCCGTACCATGCTATAACATCTGCAAATACGGCATCAAACAGGTAGCCAAGCAATGCGGAATAAACAAAAACGTAACCTGGCACCAAAGCCGCCATTCGTACGCAACCACGATTTGTCTTTCCAACGGCGTGCCCATTGAAACGCTGTCGAAACTGATGGGGCACACGAGCATCCGCTCGACCCAAATCTACGCGAAAATCACGGCGGAGAAGATGAGCCAAGACATGGAACTGCTCTCTCAAAAGCTCGCCCCGATGGAGAAGTTCATCTGCCAGGCCATTTAGAAATAGAACTAAAAACGAAAAGAAACATGGAAACGAGAGGTGTCATAACAATAGAGAACAGGACGGTGGTCATGCCCGACGCCGAGGTGTGGATGACAATCGGGGAACTGGCAAACCTGTTCTACGTGCGCGGCGTGTCGGTGGAAGCCGCCATACGGAGACTGGGAAAGGACGGGATTATGGGCGGAGAGTCATGCCGCCGGATACGTCTGGGCGAAAAGTGCTACACGGAAGTGTACGGCATGGAAACGGTCATCGCCTTGTCGTTCCGGTTCGACACGGGGCAGGCGGCCCTGTTCCGCAAGTGGATTGCCCGGACGGCGGCACGTTCCGGGAAAGAGCCTACGGTCATGTTCCTGCACTATCCGCATGGTACGTATTGCTGAACGGCACAGACACGGCCTGAAATGAATATCGGGAGGCGGCAACTATTATTCAGTTGTCCGTCTCCCGATTTTTACTTGCCGCAAACGTCAGTACGCCTTGCGGTAGTTACGCTCCAATACCTTCTGTACATCGCTCTCGCGGTAGAGCGTCTTGCCGCCGAACAGGAAATAGGGCAATATCCCCTCGTGGCGGTACTGCTGCAAGGTGCGCCTGCTCACGTGCAGCCTTTCTGCCAGGTCCCTGTCGGTGAGGTATCGCTCGCCGCCCATCGGCGGGATGTAACTTTCGGCAAGCCTGTCCGCCATTTTCAGGCTTCTCCTTACGGACTGCATGGCATCCGCCAGTGCCCCGCTGTCCATTGTCAATACGTTGTCGTTCATCTTACGTAGGATTTAGTGGCCTGGTTCAAGTGTCAGACGGACGGTTTTTTCCGCTACGGAATCCGGCAGGAGCCGTTCCACGTCCTCCGGCCTGTAATAGAACTTGCGCCCGATTGTCGAATACGCGATGTCGTGCCTGTCACGCATGGCCTGCAAGGTCTTCGGGGTTATACACAACATACGGCACACGTCCTCCGTGTCCATCCATTCGGCAAGGCGCCGGTCGCCGCCCTTTTCGGCAAGCGTCCTCACCCTGTCCTCCAACGCCTTCACCCCGGCAAGGAGCATCTCGAAGGCGGTCTTCTCAATGATTACTATTTCCATTTTTCCAAAATTTTATCGGTTTGCCGCAAAATTACACAGCCGTGAGCCGGAACCGGCCGGACAAGGAAGCGGTGGCAGCTTGTGGCACTTTTTATTGTGCCACATCAGGACACGGCGGGAACAGGCGGCCCGGAGTGTCGGTCAGGCGGTTTTCCATGATTAAAATGCCCGTTGAAGCTCCCGGGAGGCGAAAAATCCATAAAAATCTCACGTAAGTTACGGGTAAGTACCGTGCCCGCCCTTTGGAAATGGCCGAATTTTGCTTCCGACAAATTGATTCACTAACGATTAAAACTGATTGAGAAATGGAAATCATCACGATGGAAAGCGCCGCCTACAAGGACATCGTAGGGCGCATCGAGGAAATCGCCTCCCATGTGAGGAAACACAGTCCGGAAAAACGGGAACAGGAAACCGCCGGACTTCTGGACAGCCGCGAGGTGATGCGCCTGCTCCGCATCAGCCGCCGCACGCTGCAACGGCTGAGGACGGAGAAACGCATCAAGTATGTCATCATCCGGGGCGACTGCCGCTACCCACCCGAAGAAGTGGAGCGCATCATCCGGGAGAACGCGGTCAGGACTTCACCGGAGAAGCCGGAGGAACTGAGACACAACTACCTGCTCCGCACGGGTGGAAAGACAGGCAAGAAATGAAAGGAGGAACGGCTATGGAGTTTTTAGACAGACGCACTTTCGAAGACTGCATGAGGCAGGTGTTCAGCCGCCTTGACCGTCAGGACGAGATGCTTTCCGCCATGCACGGTGGTGTACATGAAAAGCCGCAGGGCATTGCCCTGCTGGAGGATGACACGATGGACAACCAGGACGTGTGCATGCTGCTCCACGTGAGCAAGCGCACCCTGCAACGCTACCGCAGCGACGGGCTGCTTCCCTACCGGATGCACCGCCACAAGACCTATTACCGCAGGTCGGACGTGGAGCTGTTCATCAGCACCCACATGAGGGAGATACTCCGCGACAGGGAACAGGGAAAGGCGAGCGATGGCAAGAGTAAACCAAACAATAAAAGAAAGACAAACCGTAAAAAGTAAACCGAAATGGAACAGAAAAAGAAAAACGAGAAGGACGTGCTGGTGGTCCGCGACGAGAAGACGGGCGAAATCAGCGTAGTGGCCGGACTGGACGGCAAGGGCTACCCCAAGACGGCACCCCCGAAGCCGGAACACTCGCAGGACTTCCTGCGCTTCGATCGCCACGGGGACGTGATAGACAATTTCTTCAGGAATTTCTACCGCCAGTGCAAGGAGCCGACACGCTTCGGCTTCTACCGGGTGGCGGCGGAGACGGTGGACGCGGTGCTGCCGGTCATCAAGGACTTGCTGAAAGACCCGCTGGCGAACGCCGACATGCTCGCCCCGCACAAGGTGGACACCTCCAAATACCAGCAGGAGGCAACGGAAAATGTAAAACAAGAAAGCAACGAACCCATTAAAAAGACAGAAGAAATGGAACAGAAAAAAGAAGAACAGAAACAGAATGTGCAGCAGCCACAAGAAGCTGAAACACAACAGAAGCAGGAGAAGCCGAACCTGATAGCGGATGACCAGGTGGACTGGGAAGAACTGCGCAAGTGCGGTATCGACAGGGAGCAACTGTCGGAAAAGGACATGAAAGCCCTGATGAACTACGGCAAGACAGGGCTGGTGACGGTGAAGCCGAATTTCGGAGGGGACAGTTACGAACTGCAAGCCCGACTCTCGTTCAAGAAGGCGGAGGACGGCACGCTGAAGCTGACACCCCATTTCATCCGAAACGAACCGCGTCTTGACATCCCCCACAGGGGCTACACGTTCACCGACGAGGACAAGAAAGCGTTGAAACGCACGGGCAACCTCGGCAAGCTCATCAACTTCGCCAACGAGAAGACGGGGGAAATCAAGCCCCACTACATCAGCATCGACCGCCTGACGAATGAAGTCGTGGACGTGCTTGCCGACAAGGTGCGCATCCCCAGCAAAATCGGGCAGACTGCCCTGTCGAAAGCGGAACAGGACATCCTCCGCGCCGGACTTGCCTTGCCCAAGGAGGTGACGCTCAAGAACGGGCGCAAGTTCGAGGCCATGCTTCAGGTGAACGCCGACAAGCGCGATGTGGAGTTCGTGCCGGGACAGCCGAGGCAGCAGCAGGCGCAGCGTCAGGGAAAATCACAGGACAATCCCGACGCACAAGGACAGAAACAGGAGAACAACGGAGAGGGGCAACGCCGCAACCTCTCGTGGACGAACGAGGACGGCAGCATCCGCCCGATAAGCAAATGGAAGGACGACACGTTCACCGACCAACAGAAAGCCGACTACGTGGCGGGCAAGACGGTGGTGCTTGCCAACGCTAAGGACGACCAAGGGCAGCCCTGTACGAAATACCTGAAGTTCAGCTTCGAGAAAGGCCGTCCGCTGACCTACTCGCAGAACCCCGACCTTGCGCAGACCGTCGCCCCGTCCAACGAGAGCCGCACGCAGCTCGCCGTGAACAACGAGGGCAAGACCAACGAAGCCACGAAGCATGTGAAGGAGCCGCTGCAACAGGGACAGACCGCCCCGAAGAATGAAACGCAGCAGAAACAGCAGACCAGAAAATCCAAAGGCATGAAGGTATCCTGATTGCCGCCACTAAATCCATTCCAAAATGATTGACGGGTGAAACGGGGAGCATACACCGCCTTGCGCGCATATCCCACAAACAAGGCCGTGCCCCGTTTCCACCCCAACAAAAACAAAAGTATCAACAGATTAAACAGAGAAAGACATGATTACCATATTGGCAGAAAAACCAAGCGTCGCCCGTGAGATAGCACGGATTGTCGGCGCAATGAGAAGAGAAGAAGGGTATTTCACAGGAAACGGCTACCACGTGACATGGGCGCTTGGGCATTTGGTACAGCTCGCCCTGCCCGACGGGTACGGCATCCGTGGCTTCCGGCGCGACAGCCTGCCCGTCATCCCCGAAAGGTTTGAACTCATACCCCGTCAGGTGAAAACGGACAAAGGCTGTAAGGCGGACGCGGCTTCGGTGAAGCAAATCAAGGTGATAACAAAATTGTGGAACGAGAGCGAGGGCATCATCGTGGCGACCGATTGCGCCCGTGAAGGCGAGTTGATATTCAGGTACCTGTATTCCTACACCGGCTGCACCCTGCCGTTCCAAAGGCTGTGGATAAGCTCGCTGACCGACGCCGCCATCCGCAAGGGACTGAAAGAGCTGAAGGACGGGCACGAGTATGACAGCCTATACCTTGCCGCCAAAGCAAGAAGTGAAGCCGACTGGCTGGTGGGCATCAACGGCACGCAGGCATTGTCGGTAGCCGCCGGGCGGGGCACGTATTCCGTCGGACGGGTGCAGACACCCACGCTGGCGATGGTCTGCAAGCGATTCTGGGAAAACAGGCGTTTCACACCCGAACCGGTACACCAGCTTCATTTCACCACGCCGTCGGCGAGCGTGAACGAGGTTGTAAAATTCTCCTCGGTAGAGAAATGGAAAGACAAGGAAAAGGCAGCTACATTACATAATAAGGTAAAGGAACAGATGTGCGCCACCATCGTGAGAGTCGAAAAGAAGGAGAAGGTGGAGAACCCTCCGCTGCTGTACGACCTGACTACGCTCCAAAAGGAAGCGAACACGAAGCACGGCTTCACGGCGGAACAGACGCTCGACCTTGTGCAGACGCTCTACGAGGCAAAGCTCATCACCTATCCGAGAACATCGAGCCGCTACATTCCGGAGGACGTGTTTGCCGAAGTACCCTTGTTATTTGAAAGATTATCTGCCCATTCATTGTTTGCCGATAAAATCAAAAGTATGGACGCACTGAACCGTCGCAGCGTGGACGCCTCGAAAGTGACCGACCACCATGCGTTGCTGGTGACACCCAACCGTCCGCTGGCGCTCTACAAGAACGAGCAGCTTATCTACGACATGATTGTGGGGCGCATGATTGAGGCGTTCTCCCCGGAGTGCGTCAAGGACACGACCACCGTCCGGGCGGAATGCGAAGGCGTGGAGTTTGAAACGAAAGGCTGCATCGTACGCAAGGCGGGCTGGCGTTCGGTCTATGATGAGGACAAGGAAGACACCGTACTGCCAGACTGGAACGAGGGCGACACGCTGGCAATGAACGGCTGCTCGATGAGCTCGGGCATGACCCGTCCGAAACCGCTCCACACGGAAAGTACCCTTCTGGCGGCGATGGAGACCGCCGGACGCGAGGGTATGGAGGACGAGGAAGTGCGCCAGGCGTTGAAGGACTGCGGCATCGGCACGCCCGCCACCCGCGCCGCCATCATCGAGACCCTGCTTAAAAGGGAGTACATGGTGCGCGTGAAGAAGTCGCTTGTGCCGACGGAGAAAGGGCTTGCCCTGTATTCCATCGTGAAGGGCATGGACATCGCCGACGTGGAGATGACGGGACGCTGGGAGGCGGAACTGGCAAAAATAGAAAGAGGGCAAACACCGCACGAGGCTTTCATCCGCGACATCGAGGGCTACACCCGGAAAATCACCACGGAACTGCTCGTCTGTGATAAAATCTTCGGGCACAAGGCATCGGGCTGTACCTGCCCCAAGTGCGGCACGGGCACGATGCGGTTCTACGGCAAGGTGGTGCGCTGCGACAATCCGGACTGCGCCCTGCCGGTGTTCCGCCAGATAGCCGGCCGGACGCTCACCGATGCGGAAATGACCGACCTGCTGGCCAAGGGAAAAACGGGCGTCCTCAGCAGCTTCAAGAGCAAACAGGGCAAGCCGTTCAGCGCAGCAGTCGCTTTCGACGCGGATTTCAACACGAAATTCATCTTTCCTGAAAATAAATCGACAAGAAAATCCATAAACAAGAGAGGAGGAAGAAAATAAATGTATAAATTTTGATAAAGTAAGCTGCATCTCGGAATAAAAAATAAGCTCGCTTATTTTGTTCTCCCCTCGATTTGCATTACTTTTGCCACTGATTCACTGTTCATAATCTGTTTCAATACGTTGAAGCATTGTTTTACGGTGGATTTAGTGGCGGCACTCGGAGGGATACCGGGTGCCTTTTTCTTCTCCTTTATCAAAATCCAAAATCCGTTTTTCACCACTAAATCCATCAGAAAATGAAACAGAACAAGAAAACCCTTCCGGCGGAGCTGTCCTACTACGGGCTGTACCTGCTGGACTACCTGAGAAAATACCATCCCGACAAAGTATCCGACACGGACCTTATCACAGAAAGGGAGGAAGCCGCCACCGTAACCTTTGAAAAGGAAAGGCTGGCGGGCGGCACGGTGGAACACGCTCACGAGGAAGCCATGCGCGTCCTGCTGCGCGGGCTGCACTTCTCGCCCTACGCCCTGCTGACAGAGGTCGTGGAGAGGGAGTTTGCCGACGAGGTGCCGGAATCCGGACGCGAGGCGTTCTGCCGCGACCTGTACCCCTATCTGAAAAACCTGTTCGCCGGTTACGATACGTCGGACGACACCTTTGCCCTGTCGCCTGCCCATGACCTGCTCTATACGGAACTGGTGGGAACCGTCGTGCTTTATCTGGAGGAAGGCCATGGCGTTCAATAGGAAACAGAAGCTGCGCGACAACATCGAGGCGGTACGCACGGCGTTCACGCTTGACCGTGAGCGCCGCACCCCGACGGAAAGGGAACGTGCGCTGCTGGAGCGTTACTGCGGCTTCGGGGGCCTGAAGTGCATCCTGAACCCGGCAAGGGAACTCTCCGACGCCGTGCATTGGGCGAAGTCCGACCTCGAACTGTTCGCGCCTACGGTGGAGCTGCACCGCATCATCCGGGAGAACAGCAGGGATGAAACGGAGTACAAGCGGTATGTGGATTCGCTGAAAGCCTCGGTGCTGACGGCGTTCTACACGCCGCAGGCCATCACGGATACCATCGCGGACGTGCTGCACGACAGGAAGGTACGCCCGAAGCTCGTGCTGGAGCCTTCGGCAGGCATGGGCGCGTTCATCGGCTCGGTGTTGTCGGACAACCCACAGGCAGAGGTGATGGCCTTCGAGAAAGACCTGCTGACAGGCAAGATGCTGGGACACCTGTACCCGGAGCAGAAGATACGCACGGAAGGCTTCGAGAAGATAGAAAAGCCGTTCCTGAACCGGTTTGACCTTGCCATATCCAACATCCCTTTCGGGGACATAGCCGTGTTCGACCCTGAGTTTGAGAACGGCTCGACCTTCCGGAGAATAGCGGCAAGGAAGGTGCATACCTATTTCTTCCTGAAAGGGCTGGACGCGGTGCGTGACGGCGGCATCGTGGCGTTCATTACCTCGCGGGGCGTGCTGGACACGGAGGGCAACGGCGGCACACGCTACATGATGACACGCAAAGCGGATCTGTTGTCCGCCATCCGCCTGCCGAACAACCTGTTCACGGAAAATGCCAACACGGAAGTAGGCTGTGACCTGATTGTCCTGCAAAAGAACGAAGGCAAGGAGGAGCTTTCCGAAGAGGACAGGAAGTTTGGCGATGTCGTGAAGAACAACCATACGAACATTGTCACCAACGGGTATCTGTTCGACCACCCGGAACATATCATCCACACTGACGCGAAACGTGACACCGACCCTTACGGCAAGCCTGCCATCGTCTATACGCACAGCGGCGGCGTGGAGGGCATCGCCACGGACCTGTACCGGATGCTGTCGGACGACCTGTCGGCAAGGCTGGACCTGGAACGCTACAACGGCATCAAGGGTGAAAGGCTGGAACCCCGGCAGACCATAGCTGTACAGCCTACACTGGCAGAGACGAAAAAAGAGAATGACATCAAGGCGGTTACCGGGCAACAGCCGGAGATGAAAAGAGAAGAAAATCCGGTGCCGCCAAAGGCGGAACCGGCGCAAGCCGTAGCGCAGGAGATGGGAATAAAACGGCCTGAAGCCGCGGTAATGGACTTATACGATTTGTTTGACTACACGCAGGAGGAACGGCGGATGGCGGAACGCGGGCTGAAACCGGAGAGGAAGAAAGGCGGCAAGTCCAAACGCAAAAAGCAGCAGGAACAGCCGCTGTTTTCCCCGTCGGAACTGGAACAGATAGAGGTGAAGCCGAAAGAAGCTGAACAGCCCATGCCCGAACCGCCTGTAGAGAAGCCTGCCATAGACGATGACCCGGAGGATGCCGTTTACCGTAGTCTGGACTGGGAAACCAACCCGCCCATCAACGGCTTCTACGAAATGATGATGTCGCTCACTCCCGAACGGCGTGCCGAACTGCGCCGTTTGGGAAAGGAGAAGATGGATGCCAATGCCGCCAAGCAAGCGGAAAAGGTGCAAACTGTCTATCCGATAGAGAACGCATACGAAGTGCGGGCGAAAAAACAGATAGAGCGTGTGGAAAGGGAGATGCGCGGGGAGGAAGCCGCCCTGCCCCCGGAAGAACGGCAGCGCAGGAAAGAGGAAGCAATGAAACCGCGCCCGTTCAAAGGCATAATGGAGCCACACCTGAAAGACGGCTCACTGGTATGGGAACACACGGGCGGCGTCCGCTTCCAAATCGGGGTGCTGAAGGATGTCACCCGCTACGGGGCTACCTTCCAGCCGCTCGACATGGACGGAATGCAGGCGCAGAAGGCGCAACTCTACATCGACTTGCGCAACACCTACGAGCGGCTTTACGCTTACGAAGCGGAGAACCACGAGGAGAACGCCCTGCTGCGCCGCAACCTGAACACCTACTACGACGAGTTCGTCATGCGCTACGGCAACCTGAATGCCAAGCACAACGCGAAGCTCATCCTGATGGACGCTTCAGGGCGCAACATGCTCTCGCTGGAACGCGGCGAGAACGGGCAGTTCGTCAAGGCGGACATCTTCGACCGTCCCGTTTCCTTTTCGCAGGAAACGCTTGTCGAGGTGGAGTCGCCCGAAGAAGCCCTGTCCGCCTCGCTCAACCTGTACGGCGGCGTGAACCTGCCCTACATGGAATCTCTCTGCGACCTGCCGCAGGCGGAGATGCTCGAAGTCCTGAAAGGACGGGTGTTCTACAACCCGTTGGCGGACGGCTACGAGATAGCTGACAGTTTCATCGCCGGAAACGTGGTGCAGAAAGTAGCTGATGTGGAGGAATGGATAAAGGGACATGAGGGCCACGGGATGATGCCGCAGGCGCAGGAGGCTTTGGCGGCACTGCGCGAGAGCGTACCCGAACAAATCCCTTTCGAGGACCTGGACTTCAACTTCGGGGAGCGTTGGATACCCACGGGCGTGTATGCCGCCTATATGAGCCGCCTGTTCGACACGGAGGTGCGGATAACCTACTCGGAGAGCCTCGACGAGTATTCGGTGAAATGCGCCTATCGGACGATGAAAATCACGGACGAATTCCTTGTGAAGGGCTACTACCGCAACTACGACGGCATGAACCTGCTGAAGCACGCCCTGCACAACACCTGCCCCGACATGATGAAAAGCATCGGAAAGGACGAGAACGGCAACGACATCAAGGTGCGTGACAGCGAGGGCATACAGCTTGCCAACGCGAAGATTGACGAGATACGAAACGGCTTTACCGAGTGGCTGGAGGAACAGTCGCCGGAGTTCAAGAAGCGGCTGACGGACATGTACAACGACAAGTTCAACTGTTTCGTGCGCCCGAAGTATGACGGATCGCACCAGAAGTTCCCGGACTTGGACCTGAAAGGCTTGGGCATAATGGACTTGTACCCCTCGCAGAAGGACTGCATCTGGATGCTGAAACAGAACGGCGGCGGGATAGCCGACCATGAGGTCGGAACCGGCAAGACACTGATAATGTGCGTGTCAGCGCACGAGATGAAGCGTCTGGGAGTGGTACACAAGCCGATGATTATCGGGCTGAAAGCCAACGTGCGCGAGATAGCCGAGACCTACCGCAAGGCTTATCCCAACGCCCGCATCCTCTACGCCTCGGAGAAGGACTTTGCCGCCGCCAACCGCGTGCGTTTCTTCAACGACATCCGCAACAACGACTGGGATTGCATCATCATGTCGCACGACCAGTTCGGGAAAATCCCGCAGTCGCCGGAGTTGCAGCAGCGCATCCTGCAGGAGGAGCTGGACACGGTGGAGGAAAACCTCGAAGTGCTGCGCACCCAAGGCAAGGACGTGTCACGAGCCATGCTGCGTGGATTGGAGAAAAGGAAAGTCAACCTTCAGGCGAAACTCGAAAAGGTGGAATACGCCATAAAGACAAGGACGGACGACGTGGCGGACTTCAAGCAGATGGGCATCGACCACCTGTTCATCGACGAGAGCCACCAGTTCAAGAACTTGACGTTCAACACCCGTCACGACCGTGTGGCGGGTCTGGGCAATTCAGAAGGAAGCCAGAAGGCGCTGAACCTGCTGTTCGCCATCCGCACCATACAGGAGCGCACTGGCCGGGACTTGGGGGCGACGTTCCTCTCCGGCACGACCATCAGCAACTCGCTGACGGAACTGTACCTGCTGTTCAAGTACCTGCGTCCGAAGGCGCTGGAGAAACAGGACATCCGCTGCTTCGACGCATGGGCGGCGATATTCGCCAAGAAGACGACCGACTTCGAGTTCAACGTGACGAACAGCATCGTGCAGAAGGAACGCTTCCGCTATTTTATTAAGGTGCCGGAGCTGGCGGCGTTCTACAACGAGATAACCGACTACCGCACGGCGGAGGACGTGGGCGTGGACCGCCCGAAGAAGAACGAGATACTGCATCACATACCGCCCACGCCCGACCAGGAGATGTTCATCGGAAAGCTGATGCAGTTCGCCAAGTCGGGCGACGCGACTATACTCGGAAGACCGCCATTGTCGGAGACGGAAGAAAAGGCGAAGATGCTCATCGCCACGGACTACGCAAGGAAGATGGCGCTGGACATGCGCATGATAGACCCGGCGTATGAGGACCACCCCGACAACAAGGCGAGCCATTGCGCCAGGATGATAGCGGAATACTACCGCAGGTATGACGCCCACAAAGGGACGCAGTTCGTATTTTCGGATTTGGGCACGTACCAGCCCGGTGGCGGCTGGAGCGTCTATACCGAAATCAAGCGCAAGCTGGTGGAGGACTACGGCATACCCGCCCACGAAATCCGCTTCATTCAGGAGTGCAAGAACGAGAAGGCACGCAAGGCGGTCATTGAGGCGATGAACAACGGGCAGGTGCGTGTGCTATTCGGTTCGACGAGTATGCTCGGCACGGGCGTGAACGCCCAACGCCGGGCGGTCGCTATCCATCATTTAGATTGTCCCTGGCGCCCGTCCGACCTGCAACAGCGTGACGGCCGGGCGGTCAGAAAGGGCAATGAGATAGCCAAGCTCTATGCGGACAACAAGGTGGATGTCATCATCTACGCAGTGGAGAAGTCGCTGGACTCGTACAAGTTCAACCTGCTGCATTGCAAGCAGACATTTATTTCGCAGCTGAAAAGCGGTGCGATGGGCGCACGAACCATCGACGAGGGGGCGATGGACGAGAAGTCGGGCATGAATTTCTCGGAATATATGGCGATTCTGTCCGGCAATACGGACCTGCTCGACAAGGCAAAGCTCGAAAAGAAGATAGCCTCGCTGGAAGGTGAGCGCAAGTCGTTCAACAGGGGCAAGCGCGATTCGGAATGGAAACTGGAGGGCAAGACCAAAGAACTGGCCGACAACAAAGCCGTTATCGCCGCCATGACGGAAGATTGGGAGAAGTTCACCGCTGCTGCCAAGACCGACAGGGACGGCAACCGGCTCAACCCGATACGGATTGACGGGCTAAGCACGACCGACGAGAAGGCCATTGGCAGGAAGTTGCAGGAGATAGCCAAGAATGCCACGACGGGCGGACAGTACCTGCAAATCGGAGAACTATACGGCTTTCCCGTCAAGGTCGTCAGCGAGCGGATGATTTGTGACGGGCGCGAGACCATCGACAACCGCTTTGTCATCGAGGGGCACTATAAGTACAAGTACAACAACGGTCATCTGGCGATGGTGGACACCCATGCCGCCGCCGTGAACTTCCTCAATGCGTTGGAGCACATTCCTGCGATTATCAGGCAGTACGAGGAAAAGAACGAAGTGCTGGAACGCGAGATACCGCAGTTGCGGGAAATTGCGGGCAAGACATGGAAGAAGGAGGATGAGCTGAAGCTGTTGAAGTCCGAGCTTGCCGCCCTCGACCGCAAGATACAGTTGGAACTGGCTCCCAAGCATGAGGAAACGCCAAGTCAGGGGCAGGAACAGGGTGGTCAGGCGGTACAGAAGTCGGACATTACCATCCATGACCATATTATCATAGGCAGCAGATTGGGAATAGAACACCGAGAAGCACGTGGTATGAAGTTGTAAACGGAAGAGGGTGTATCGAAATGCATGGTGGTATCTCAATTCTCCTCCTCCGGGGAGGAGGGGGAATGGATATCAACATCTACTTTGATACAACCTCTTTATACTTTATAATTATACCATTCTTGTTTGTACCCGATATTCATTCGGCGTGCATCCGGCTACTTTCTTGAACAACCGGCTTAAATGATGCGGATACTGGAAACCGACTTCGTATGCTATCTCACTGACTGTTTTGTTGGTCTCCAACAGTCGGTCTTTTACTTTGCCGATGACTGCCTGATGAATGTAATCTATGGCGGATTTGCCTGTCTGTTTCTTGACAAGGTCACCGAAATAGTTGGCGGAGAAATGAAGCTGGTCGGCACACCATGCCACCGAAGGCAACCCGAGTTCTTCCGGTTTGCGCGAGTTGAAATAATTGTTCAGCAGCGCCTCGAAGCGGGTCAATACATCGCTGTTGAGTACGGCACGGGAGGCAAACTGACGGTCGTAGAAACGGAGGCAGTGGTTGAGCAACACCTCGATATTTGAAATGATGATGCTCCGGCTGTGCTTGTCAATAGAGTGCTGGAGTTCTTCCTGTATCTCACCGAAACAGTTGAAGACGGTCTGCCGTTCGCGTTCGGACATGTGCAGGGCTTCATTTACCTCATAAGAAAAAAAGGTATAGTCCTTCATCTTGCAGGCCAGCGACGTGCCGCGTATCAGGTCGGGATGGAAAAGCAAGGCATATCCCTGCGGATGCGGCGTTGAGCCATCGTCGTCAATGCCCGCCACCTGCCCGGGAGCCACGAACACCAGGGTGCCTTCCTGATAATCATACTTGCTGCGCCCGTATGTCAGCGGTCCGTGGATTTTCTCTTTCAGGAAAATGCCGTAAAAGTTGAAACACTTGCGACGGTGGGGAAGCACCTCCACTTTCGAGAAATCAATGAAGCTGACCAGCGGGTTCAGCGTTTCCAGCCCGAGGAACTGGTTGTAGTCGTGTATCGTTTTCAAGTCCAATATATCACCCATAAATTCTGTTTTTTATTCTACCCTCCAAAGGTAATGAAAACTGTTGACTATTAACACGTAAAAGACAGATTTCAGTGAAATGGGTATCAGATTCCGTGAAATGGGTTTAAGGGCAACTCCCGGCATGTCCGCATTGGTCGGAATTGGTGCTATAATCAGTAATCTGTGTATAGGCAGATGGCCGGGACTGTCCTAACTTTGCATCCGGTATGAACAAAAAGTGATGTTGCATAAATGATTGTCAGAATGTTTATAAAACTTTGTCTGCTTATGGCTTTATTTTCTTTCAACGGCTGTGATGATGGGAAAGTCTCATCTTCTGTTCCTTCCACTCCGGCACAACATCTTACGATGTCAAGCACCATACATGATGTCTTGAACCATCCGGCTTTCAAAGGCTTCTCGCAATATATTCTTCCTTTGGAATGGGGATACGACAGCGAGATGCCGCTTTCGCAGGTGGCACGCCTGCTTCCTTACCATAATTATATTGATGCGGAAAGGTGCGTGGGCTATATCAATCAGATGATTGACTCGGTAGCAGCCGGGCGTAGAATTTATTACGACTTGGGGCGTGAGGATGCCGGACTGTTCTTTTTCCGCGGACGACCGGGCGCGCCGTTTGCCGTCATCTGTCCCGGGGGTGGATTTTCGTATGTGGGTTCCATCCACGAGGGTTTCCCACATGCACTGGCGTTGAGCCGGATGGGATACAATGCCTTTGTAATCCAATACCAGACTGGCAGCGCACAGACAGCTTGTGAGGATTTGGCGGCGGGTATTGAATATATTTTCCGCCATGCTGCGGAATTGCAGGTAGATACGGCAGGCTATTCCGTATGGGGCAGTTCGGCCGGGGCGCGGATGGCGGCCTATATCGGTTCATACGGTACGGCAGCCTTCGGGGCGGCACAGCTTCCTCGCCCGCGAACGGTGGTGATGGCCTATACGGGACATAGCGAATACACCCGACAAGACCCTCCGACCTATTCCGTGGTCGGCTCGAACGACGGTATTGCCAATCCTGAAATCATGCGCCGCCGCACGGAAGCATTACAGGCCATCGGCATCCCGGCAGAGTTCCATCTCTATCCAAACCTGCGACACGGCTTCGGACTGGGCATCGGAACAAGCGCGGAGGGCTGGATAGACGGGGCTGTCCGGTTTTGGAAGGAGAACCGATGAAAGATGACTCCGGAAGTGAGCCTACCAAAGGTCAGACCTTTGATACCCTAAGGTCGGACTTGAGGCAGGCTAAGGTCAGACCTTAGTTTTATTAACATTTGCAGCCAAAATCTCCGATAATGCCAATCCGTCAGGATAAGCTCCGTCTGAGGCTCGGACAGCACCAATCCTGCAGGATAAGCATCATCCGAGGGGGCGGACAGCGGTTCTCGAAGAAAATAAGCCCTATCCGAGCCTCCGACAGCCCTTATTCTGTAGTTTTCGCCCTGTGGAAGCCCTCGGACGGTGCTAAAAATCTTCCGGAAGTCTTGTCCGAGCTATTTCCGGCCTTTCAGTGAAATGGGTGCTCCTTTCTGTAATCTGTGTATGGATGGCGAAGCTTTGCTAACGTAACTTTGCATCAAGAATTTAACTAATACATCAAAGAATATGGAAACAGTAAAATTGAGAAACGGCGTTGAAATGCCGATTTTGGGTTATGGAGTTTATCAGGTGTCGCCGTCGGAATGCGAACGGTGCGTAAAAGACGCCATCAGCGTGGGCTACCGGCTGATAGATACGGCACAGGCGTATGGCAACGAACAGAATGTGGGTAATGCCGTCCGAAACTGCGGTGTATCCCGCAAAGAGCTGTTCATTGTAACAAAAGTTTGGATTGCCAATGCCGGATACGAGCGGGCAAAGGCCAGCATTGACGAGTCGCTCCGCAAGCTGCAGACCGATTACATCGACCTGTTGCTCATCCACCAGCCTTTCAATGACTACTACGGCACGTGGCAGGCTATGGAAGAAGCGTACAAGGCAGGCAAGCTCCGTGCCATCGGCGTGTCGAATTTCTATCCCGACCGCTTCATCGACCTGGCGGAGTTCAGCGAAATACCGCCTATGGTCAACCAGGTGGAGACGCACGTATTCAACCAGCAGGTAGAGGCGCAGCAGATTATGGAGCAATACGGCACGCACATCATGGCATGGGGACCGTTTGCCGAAGGGCGTAACCACTACTTCTCCAATCCCGTACTGAAAGCCGTCGGTGAAAAATACGGCAAGTCTGTCGCACAGACCGCTTTGCGCTACCTTATCCAACGCGGTGTGATTGTCATCCCGAAGTCCGTCCGCAAGGAACGTATGGAGCAGAACATCGACGTGTTCGACTTTACCCTGTCTGATGAAGACATGCAGGCCATACGCGAGCTTGACCTCGGACACAGCCTGTTTTTCTCACACTATGACCCCCGGACGGTGAAATGGCTTTGCGATTATGGAAAGAGCAAATGAAGACAACCGACTGAAAGTGTTGCTGGTAAACGGAAGCCCACACCGTAACGGGAATACGTTTACCGCGCTTTCGGAAGTAGCGAAGGCATTGAGTGAAGAAGGTATTATATCTGAAATTGTCCACATCGGCAATCGTCCTGTACAAGGATGTATCGGTTGTTACAAATGCAAGGAGAAAGGCATCTGCGTCTTTCAGGATGAAACTTATCTGATGTTGCGCGGCAAACTGGAAGCATCGGATGGTATCATCATCGGTTCGCCAGTTTATTTTGGCGGACCTTCTGGAAGCCTCTGCGCCTTGCTGGACCGGTTGTTTTATTCCAGTGGAGATTTGGCTCAGTATAAACCGGCGGCTTCCGTGGTGGTTTGCCGACGTGGAGGAGCTACCGCCACGTTTGACAGACTGAACAAGTATTTCACCATCCTTAATATGCCCGTTGTTCCCTCGCAATACTGGAACAGCGTACACGGGCGCAATCCCGGCGAAGCTCTTCAGGATGCCGAAGGACTTCAGACAATGCGCACTTTGGGCCATAATATGGCGTGGATGTTACGAAATTTGCGGAATAGCAATGTTCCGTCTGAAACAGAAAAACGAATACATACAAACTTTATCCGATGATTTGCGTATGAAAAAAATGTTTCAGACACTTTACTTATTGCTCGCCGCTAATTTTGCCATAGCTTGCAGCAGCATGGAAAGCAATACCCCCTTTGGCCCGATAGGTGAAACTCCGGCCGAAGAAGATCCGGATGCAGAACACATTTACCTGTGGCCGGAAGGCAATATGCCCACCGAAACTGATTATACCGTAAACAACGGGAATTACCAGGACGACCCGGATTTCCGCCCAAATATGGTTTGGTATCCAGTGCCTGACGATGTGAAGGTGAAAGGAGCCGTGATGGTATGCCCCGGCGGAGCGTTCATGTTCCGCAGCGGGAATGAAGGCGCCCCCGTGGCGGAGCGTCTGGCGGAACTGGGCTGGCAAAGCTTCGTGGTCAACTACCGTGTCCGTCCCTATACGATGGAAGAAGGCAGTCTGGATTTGGCACGCGCCATCCGCTATGTCCGTAGCCATGCCGCAGATTATGGCATTAACCCCGATCGTATTGCATCGGTAGGATTTTCCGCAGGCGGCATCCTTTGTGGTGATGAAGCATTGCATTTCGACGGACAGGTAAACGGTACGGCATTGGACGACGGATATGTCCCCGATGAGCTTGACAAAGTGTCTGCGGATGTATGTGCCATCGGTATGATATACTCCTTTTACGGCCGGTTGAGCGTATCGAACAACAATGTGGATGACCTGCGTGCCGGAAACATTCCGCCCACATTCTATACTTATGGGACGGAGGATCCTTTCTACCGCCAGTTCATTGCCAATGCTGCACGTGAAGCCGGAGTACAGGTGGAAGAGCATGTACTGGAAGGATGGCCACATGGTTTTGGTGTGCAAGGAGAGTGGACCGCATGGTTTGATAATTTCCTGACACAGATGATTTCGTACTGACAACTAAAATAATTATGGATAAATCAAGTAACAAAGGCATATCCCGCCGCGACGCACTGAAACGGATGGGAATGTTCGTGGCAGGAGCCGCCGCGTTGGGTATGCCCACGGCATTGACTTCTTGCGATAACGAAAAGAAGAAACGTATCATCCTCTATTTCACCGCTACGGGCAACAGTCTCTACATCGCCCGGCAACTGGCAGACGAAGATACCGAACTGCTCAGCATCCCACAGATGGTGAAGCAGGGTCGCCACGACTTTGAGGCGGACGAGATAGGCATCATTTATCCCATCTACGGACATATGCCTCCGAATATGGTGCGGAACTTCATCAAGCAAGTACACATCAAAGCAAGCTATAAGTTTGCCGTCCTCACTTACGGAATGCTTGACTTCAACGCCGCCGAACTGTGGGATGGCATATCCCGAAAGGCAGGCACGAAGTTCGATTACATCAACACCCTCGTGATGGTGGACAACTGGTTGCCTAACTTCGACATGAACGAGCAGATGAAGATGGACAAGCACATCCCCGAACAGGTGGAGAAGATAAAGGCAGATTTGGACAGGCAGCGGAAATGGATAAAGCCCGCCACCGACGACGACCGTCGCAATCATGACGGATTCATGTTCTTCTCACGTCTTGACCCGGATGTGGGTTTCTTGAAACGTAGTGAAAAATATTTCCGGGTGACGGATGCCTGCATCGGCTGTGGCGTCTGCACCGAAGTATGTCCGAGAGGCAACTATGAACTGACTTCAACAGGAGTAAAAACCGAAGGCGACTGCGACTTCTGTTTTGCCTGCATCCAGAATTGTCCACAGAAAGCGATACAGTTCCGGTCTTTGCCCGATGACCCGCTTTTGGCGCGAGGCGAGGTGAACCACAACGCCCGTTACCGCAACGAGCACGTGTCACTGTGGAGTATAAAAGAAAGTAACAGACAATAAAAACAACTATAATAAAAATGAACACATTCAAGAAACTTCTACTGTCCGCACTGCTTGTCTGCGGCAGCGTATGTGCCCTCAGCGCACAAGAGAAAACCACCACGGCAGGTGTACCGCTGGTTACATTGAACAACGGTGTGGAGATGCCCCGCTTCGGGCTGGGAACCTTCCTGCAAGGCTCCAACGAGATTTGCAAGCAATCGTGCCTCACCGCCTTGAAAGCAGGCTACCGCCACATCGACACGGCACATGCCTATAATGATGAGGAGGGTGTAGGACAAGCGGTCAAAGAAAGCGGCATCCCCCGTGAGGAAATCTGGATAACCAGCAAGCTCTGGCCTACTGAATACGGCGAAGGCAAGACGCTAAAGGCTATAGACGCGATGCTGGAGCGCATGCAGCTGGACTACATCGACCTGCTCTACGTCCATCAGCCTGTCGGTGATTTCGTAGGGGCATGGAAGGATATGGAAAAGGCTGTAAAAATGGGCAAGGTACGCGCCCTCGGCATCAGCAATTTCGATGCCAACGATGAAGTGTGGAATACCATTATGGACAGTGCCACCATCAAACCTGCCGTACTCCAGATAGAATGTCATCCCTACGCTCAACGTCTGGAGATGCGCAAGAAAGCCGCAGCCGCAGGCATACAGATGGAGTGCTGGTTTCCGCTGGGCGGTGCGATGAGTAACGGGGCACTGCTGAAAGACCCAGTCATCAAGAAGATTGCCGAAGCACACGGTAAGTCGCCTGCGCAGGTCATCCTTCGTTGGCACATCCAGGAGGGATTCTCCGTCATCCCCGGCGCCACCAATCCCGATTACATCAAGGAGAACATCCAGATATTCGACTTCGCCCTCACCGATGATGAGATGCGGCAGATGCGTTCGCTCAATAAGGAACAACGGTTCTTCAACGCCACGCTGGATGACGTAAAACGGATGGTCGGTGGCATGAATCTATAAAGCAATCAGATAAAAAGGGAAAAATTTATGGAATATGTAACATTAAGCAACGGCGTAAAAATGCCGCAATTGGGTTATGGTGTCTATCAAGTATCACCATCGGAATGCGAACAATGTGTATTAAATGCCATTAAGACCGGTTATCGGCTGATAGACACGGCTCAGGCATACTACAACGAACAGCAGGTGGGCAATGCCATCACAAAATGCGGGATACCCCGCGAAGAGCTGTTTATAGTGACGAAAATTTGGATTTCCAATGCCGGATATGAACGTGCAAAGACATCCATTGTGGAATCTCTGCGAAAACTGCAGACCGACTATGTGGATTTATTGCTCATCCACCAGCCTGTGGGCGACTATATGGGTACCTACCGGGCCATGGAAGAGGCATACCGCAGTGGCAAGGCACGTGCCATAGGCGTATCGAATTTCCATGACAGCCGTTTTATTCAATTGGCCAATTCTGTTGAAATCAAGCCGATGGTAAACCAGATTGAAACGCATGTGTTTTATCAGGAACGCAGGATGCAGGAAATCATGAAGCCTTTCGGCACGCAGCTCATGTCATGGGGACCGTTTGCCGAGGGACGCAACAATTATTTCTCCAATCCCGTACTGAAAGCTGTCGGCGGGAAATATGGCAAATCAGTCGCTCAAACAGCTCTCCGCTTCCTCATCCAGCGTGGCGTGATAGTCATACCCAAAAGCACGCATAAGAACCGCATGGAAGAGAACCTGAATGTATTTGACTTCCATCTTTCCGCCGAGGACATGGAAGCTATCGGGAAACTGGACAAGGGCAGAAGCCTTTTCTTTTAATTATCCGAAATTAAAGAATAAGACAAGTATGGAATACAGAGAATTTGGAAAAAGCGGTCTCCACGTTTCCGCCGTGGGACTGGGCTGCATGGGCATGAGCCACACGTATGGCGCGACAGCTGACAAACGGGAAATGACAGAATTGCTGGCACAGGCGGTGGATTTAGGTTATACGCTGTTCGACACCGCTGAAAGTTACGGCACGCAGACTGACCCTCATGACAATGAGAACCTGGTGGGACCTGCCTTGAAACCCTATCGAGACAAGGTGGTGCTTGCCACAAAATTCGGCATCACGATGGACCGCAGCGTACCCTGGCCGTGGCCTGTCATTGCCGATTCTTCACCTGCAACGATACGTCGGTCGGTTGACGGTTCGCTGGCCCGTCTGCAGACAGACCACATCGACCTTTACATTCAGCACCGTATCGACCCGAATGTAGAGCCGGAAACCGTGGCAGAAACAATGGCGGAACTCATTAAGGAGGGTAAAATCCTGCATTGGGGAATTTCCGAGACTGACGAGTCGTACTTGCGCCGCGCCCATGCAGTCTGTCCGGTCACAGCCGTGCAGAACCGTTATTCGATGATGGCGCGCTGGCACGAGGCTCTGTTCCCCACGCTCGAAGAGCTTGGCGTAGGACTGATGGCATTCTCCCCGCTTGCCAACGGCCTGCTGACCGAGTGCTATAATGCCAAGACAAAATTTGACCCGAAGACGGATTTCCGCAGCACGATGCCACAGTTCTCGGCAGAAAGTTTCGAGAAGAACCGTTCTCTTTTTGACCTTATCAACCGTCTGGCCGATACGCATCATGCCACACCTGCGCAGGTTTCCCTTGCCTGGATGCTCTGCAAGAAACCGTGGATTGTCCCCATACCCGGCACACGGAAACTTGCCCGTCTGAAAGAAAACGCGGGAGCAGCGGACATCATGTTTACGCCGGAAGAAGTTCAGGCCATCGATGATGCCCTGAACGGAATGGAAATGAGCGGGGTGTTCGGGGGACTGAACGTAAAACAGGAGAAATGAATCTATGAAAGGGCAAATCATCCGTTTCTTCAAGATGTGGACGCTTCCGCTCGGCATGTTTGCCGGGGTGGGCGTCTATCTGATGTTCCACTACATCCCGTGGCTCAGTCCGCTGAAGGTGCTGGCGAAGGGAGCTAACGATTATATCCTGCCACTGATGGTATTCATCCAGCTGTTCACCACCTTCTGCAAGGTCAATCCGCGTGAAATGAAGATTTGCAAATGGCACGTCTGGATGATAACGGTACAATTGGTTTGCTGTCTGGCAGTGGCGTTGCCGCTGCATTTCTTTCCGGATTTCGCTTACCATATCGTACTGCAGGGGGCATTGGTCTGCCTGATTGTCCCCACAGGAACAGCTGCGGCGGTCATAGCCGGACGGCTGGGCGGCAATGAAACCACGCTGACTACCTATACCATTATCAGTAACCTGGTGGCGGCAGTGATGATTCCCGCCCTGTTCCCGTTGGTGGAAATGCAGTCGGCAGGCTCATTCGGGCAGCAGTTCCTGCTCATCCTGCGGCGTGTATTCCCATTGCTCATCACCCCGTTTCTTGCGGCGTGGGCATTGCGGGAATTCCTGCCAAAAGTGCATGCCGCGGTCGTGCGGCTCTGCGGAAGCCTCGCGTTCTACCTGTGGGGAATTTCCCTGATAATAGCCATCGGACTGACACTGCGCTCGGTGGTAAACAGCCACTTCGACCCGCATGTCATGTGGCTGCTGGCCCTTTCGGCATTGGTGGCATGTGCCTGGCAGTTCGGCATCGGGAAGTACGTGGGCAAACACGTGGGTGACTACATCAGTTGCGGACAAGGCTTCGGGCAGAAGAATACGATACTCGCTATTTGGGTGTCCTACACCTACCTCACGCCCGTCATCTCCGTGGCTCCGAGCTGCTACATCATCTGGCAGAACATCGTGAACTCGTGGCAACTGTGGAAGAAAGGGAAACGGGATGCGACATTGAGTAATAACAATCAATCAAGATAGAGAATATGAAATACAGAAACTTAGGAAACAGAGGGCTTCGCGTCTCCGCCATTGGCTTGGGCTGTATGGGAATGAGCCACGCCTACGGTGCGCCCGCCGACCATCGGGAAATGGCGGAACTGCTGGCAAAGGCGGTGGATATTGGCTATGACTTCTTTGACACCGCCGAAGTATATGGCACGCCGGATCATCCGCACGACAACGAAGAACTGCTCGGCAATGCCCTGAAAGCCTACCGCAACAAGGTGGTCATCGCCACAAAGTTCGGGCTTCGCTTCGATAGGGAAAGCGGACAAGTGCCTTATCCGTTGATAACAGACTCACGACCGGAAGCCATACGCCGGTCGGTAGAAGGTTCGCTCCGCCGCTTGCAGACGAACCATATCGACCTCTACTACCAGCACCGTCCCGACCCACGGATACCCATTGAAGAAGTGGCGGGCACGATGCAAGACTTGATAAAGGAAGGCAAAGTGCTTTATTGGGGCTTGTCGGAGGCTTCGGAAGAAGACATCCGCCGTGCCAATGCCGTCTGTCCGCTCACCGCCGTGCAAGACCGTTATTCGATGATGGCCCGCTGGCACGAAGCCTTGTTCCCCGTATTGGAGGAATTGGGTATCGGCTTGGTAGCCTTCTCGCCGCTTGCCAACGGTCTGCTCAGTGACCGCTACAACGCCGCTTCGCACTTCGACGCAGGGACAGACTACCGGGCAGGAATGCCACAGTTCCAGCCGGACAGTTACGACAAGAACCGCGAACTGCTGCAACTCATCCGCCATATCGCAAGTGAAAAAAATGCCACGCCCGCACAAATCTCCCTCGCGTGGATGCTTTGCAAAAAGCCGTGGATAGTCCCCATTCCCGGCACACGCAAGCCTGACCGGTTGCAGGAGAACGCAAGGGCGGTGGACATTGCATTATCGGAAGAAGAAGTGAAACAAATCGACCAAGCGTTGGACGGGATGCCTATGTCCGGCGTATTCGGTGGAACAAAACTAACTGCATAATAAATATGAAACGGTTGAATTATCTTATCTTGTCCGCCCTGCTTGCCTTGTGCGCAGGCTGTGGCGGCGGGTCACTCCAAGCACAAAAAGAGGTGACGAACGACAGCATTCTTGCCATCCGTAAGCAAGGCAGTTTCCTGATTGGCGGCTCGGTAAAGACGCAGCCGGGCACTTACGACACGCGCCAGCCGTTGAAGGCAGACGGTCAGACCCTGCACGGCGACCACGCCTATGTGTCGTATCAAATCCCGGTCGATGCCCGCAAAAATCCGCTTGTATTCCTGCACGGAGCCGGACAATCCGCCAAGACGTGGGAAAGTACGCCCGACGGTCGTGAGGGCTTTTCTACGATTTTCCTGCGCCGGGGATTCAGTATCTACCTGATAGACCAACCTCGCCGTGGACGTGCCGGACGCAGCACGATGGCCGAAACCATCAAGGCTACGACAGACGACCAGTTCTGGTTTGAGAATTTCCGTATGGGTGTGTGGCCGAAGTATTACGATGGCAGCCAATTCCCGCAGTCGGCAGAGGCATTGGAGCAGTTCTTTCGCCAAATCACCCCGAACACGGGAGCCTACGACGAGCAACTGATAGCCACCGATGTGGCGGCTCTGCTGGACAAGATTGGCGGCGGCATCCTCGTCACCCACTCACAAGGCGGCGGACCGGGCTGGCATACTGCCATCAAGAGCGACAAGGTGCGTGCCATTGTCTCTTACGAACCGGGCAGCGGCTTTGTCTTCCCCGAAAGCGAGACACCCCAACCTTTGCAGACTATCAGCCCGTTTGGGGCATTGGGGGCGACATCCATTCCCTTGGCTGATTTCGAGAAACTGACCCGTTTCCCCATCATCATTTACTACGGCGACTACATTCCCGATGAGCCGAGCGACAACTGGGCAATGGACAGTTGGCGTGTCCGTCTGCAAATGGCGCGTCTGTTTGCCGAGTGCATCAACCGTCACGGCGGCGATGCCACGGTGGTACATCTGCCCGAACAAGGCATCAAAGGCAACTCGCACTTCCTGTTCGCTGAGAAAAACAACGTGCAGCTTGCCGACCTGTTGTCCGCTTGGTTAAAAGAAAAAGGGCTGGACTAACTGCTCTTCTTAGTCACATAATACATAAACGTAAGCATCTTCGGGACGAGAGTTTCGGGGATGCTTTTTCTTTCGTTGATATTGGTGCTTCTATCTGTAATCTGTGTATGGACGGGCGGCAGCTTGCGCAGTAACTTTGCAACAAATAATTAAAGCAGAAAACTTTATGAGAACAATTATCCTATCCATCGCAATGATTATGCTAAGTTTTTACCAGTCTGCACAGGCACAGCAGGCTGACACGCTGAGCATCCGTCAGCAACGTATTGTCGCCATTGCCGCTACGACGGCACGGGGCGATTTGGAGAACTTGAAAACATCCCTCGCCCGTGGGTTGGATGATGGGATGACGGTAAACGAAATAAAAGAGGTGCTGATACACGCATACGCCTATTGTGGATTTCCCCGCAGCCTGCGTGCCTTGCAAACTTTTATGGAAGTCTTGGACGAGCGTAAGGCACAAGGCATTATCGACACCGTAGGCCGTGAGGCGTCACCCGTAACCGATAAGCGGGACAAGTACACTCGTGGGGCGAAACTCCTTGAAAAACTGAGCGGTGCGCCTGCCGATGCACCTAAGACAGGCTATGCCGCCTTTGCCCCCGTCATCGAACAATACTTGAAGGAACACCTGTTCTGCGACATCTTCGAGCGTGACCCGCTGACGTGGCAGGAACGCGAACTGGCCACCGTGTCCATCCTTTCCGCTTTGGGCGAGGGCGTGGAGCCGATGTTGAAGTCCCATTCCGCCATCTGCCTGCGCCAAGGCATTACCGAAAGTCAGCTTCGCCAAATGACGAGCATCGTAAATAGCCTAAAAGATGATGACCCGTTTGCACGCGGTACGCTGATGCCCGACAATCCGAACTTCACGGGCAAGGCGTGGCTGCAAGGCTATGTCGCTCCGCAAGACGGTTTCGGCTGCACGGTATCGAATGTGACTTTTGCGCCCGGATGCCGCAACAGTTGGCACAGCCATAAGGGAGGGCAGCTCCTGCTCTGCACTTCCGGCAAAGGCTATTATCAGGAGAAAGGCAAACCCATCCGACTGCTTCTGCCCGGCGATGTGGTGAAGATTGCACCTGATGTCATCCACTGGCACGGCGCGGCTCCGGACAGCGAGTTTACGCATATCGCCATCGGCACACAGCTTGACAAAGGCGGCGTGACGTGGCTCTCACCGGTAACGGATAAGGAATACGACAGTTATAAAGAGAATGACAATCAATAAAACATAGAAGCAATGAAAAAGTATTTTGTTTACCTGATGATGGCGCTTGCCGCCTTCACCTTCAATGCCTGCGGGGACGATGACCCGTTGCAGGAAGAACCGGGAACGGAACAGCCCGAAACCCCAAGTGACCCGACTGACAATCCGGATAATCCGGATGACCCTGCCAATCCCGATGAACCTTCGGGAGACGGCAACATCCTGATTGCCTACTTCACCCGTACCAACAATACCGGCACGATAGCCGAACGCATCGCCGAACTGACAGGCGGCACGCTCTACCGCATCGAGACCGTCGAGCCGTATCCCGAAGATTATACGGAATGTACCGAAGTGGCACGTGAACAATTGGAGAATGGCACACGCCCCGAACTCAGCGGCACGGTGGAGAATCTGGACCAATACGACATCATTTTTGTAGGATGCCCCGTCTGGTGGGGCGATGCGCCGATGCCGATATGGTCGTTCCTCGAAAGCGAATCCTATGACTTTTCCGGCAAGACGGTCATTCCATTCTGTACGTATGCGACAACCGGCTGGGAGACTACATTGGACCGTATCGTCGCACTTACACCAGATTCGGAACACCTTGATGGTTTTCATGTAAGCGGGCGCAACACCAACGGTGTGGAGGACTGGCTTCGTGAGATAGGAATTATAGAGTAGAAAATATCATATAAACATTTCAATGACAATGAAAACAAAGATTATCGCATTGCTGGCAATGCTTTTGGGAGTTACAAATATGTATGCACAGGAACACAAGATTCTGATAGCTTATTTCAGTTGGAGCGGCAACACGCAATATGTGGCGGAACAGATTGCCAAGCAGACGGGCGGCACGCTCTTCCGCATCGAGCCCGTCAAGCCGTACCCTACGGAATATACCCCCTGCACCGAAGTGGCAAAGAAGGAAAAGGAGGACAACGCCCGTCCCGCCATCAAGAACAAGGTGGAGGATTGGGACTCGTATGACACCGTATTCATCGGCTGCCCCGTATGGTGGTGGACAGCCCCAATGATTATCAACACCTTCGCCGAGAGCTACGACTTCAAGGGTAAGACCGTCATACCATTCTGCACCTACGCCTCCACGTACCGCGACGAGACTCTTGCCAAGATTGTGGAACTCACACCCGATGCCAAGCACCTGAAAGGCTACGGTGCAGTGAGCCGCAACACGAAAGGGTTGACGGAATGGTTGCGAGAGATTAAAGTTGTCAAATAAGAAAGGAGGAACAGATGAAACGGTATTTTATCCCTTTTGCCTTGCTTTGTGCATCGCTGGCATTTGCTTCTTGCAGCGATAGTGAGGACAACGAAATCAACACCCCGATTGAAGAGGTCGTGCCGGGCACTAACCACCGCGTGCTGGTGGCTTATTTCTCTGAACCTTTGCCCGACGGCGTGGATGCCAACACCTCGGCCAGCCGCGTCATAGTGAACGGCGACTTGTACGGCAGCGTGGAGTATATGGCGACCGTCATCAGCGATGCTACCGGTGCAGACCGAGTACGGATTCAGACCGCCACACCCTATCCGGGCAACTTCGACGACCTGGCATCCCAAGCCGACAACGAGCGGCAGAACGGCATCCATCCGGCACTTGCCACGGAGATTGAGAACTTCGACGACTACGATGTCATTTTCGTGGGTTATCCCATCTGGTGGTATCAAATGCCGATGGCGATGTATTCGTTTTTCGATGCGTATGACTTCGCAGGCAAAACGCTCATTCCTTTCTCGTGCCACGGCGGGAGCGGTTGGAGCGGAACGGTGGACGACATTGCCGGGATGGAGCCTCGTGCTACGATGGTGGACGGTTACAGTATTTCGCGCAACAGCGTGGCTGGCTCGGAAAATGGCATCCGCGAATGGTTACAGCGGATAGGGATGTTGGAACAACAATAGAACATAGAATAAGGGGGATTTATGAAAACAATGGGTTATCTGTTGGCAGGCCTGCTCCTGCTTTGTTCCTGTGCGCAGAAGCAGAGCACGGTGGTCAGCCTCACCAGCGGCAAGGCGCAGGGCGTGTATGCGGATAGCGTGTACAGCTTCAAGGGCATTCCGTATGCCAAAGCCGCACGGTTTATGCCTCCCCAGCAGTCGGTGGCTTGGGACACAGTGCGGACATTCGACACCTACGGACATATCTGCCCGCAAGCCCCCATACCGCAAGGAAACGACTTCATCACGATGCGTGAGGCTCCTGCCGAGGGAGAGGATTGCCTGAACCTGAACGTCTGGACGCCCGGCATCAACGACGGCAAGAAGCGTCCGGTGATGGTATGGCTGCACGGAGGCGGCTTCCAGACAGGCTCCGCCATAGAGCAATTGGTGTATGACGGGACGAACCTCAGCCGTGAGGGGGATGTTGTGGTCGTGTCGGTCAATCATCGGCTGAACATGCTGGGCTTCCTCGATTTGTCTGCTTATGGCAACAAATACAAATATTCCGGCAATGTCGGTACGATGGATATGGTAGCCGCCTTGCAATGGATACAGAGAAACATCGCCGCCTTTGGGGGCGACCCGGACAACGTGACGCTTTTCGGGCAGTCGGGAGGCGGAGCAAAGGTATTGGTGCTGATGACTGTTCCCGCTGCCAAGGGACTATTCCAGAAAGGCATTGTGCAGAGCGGTGCAGTGGAAGCCTGCGGCATGACCAACGTCACGCAACAGACGGCACGCCGGGTAGCGGAACTGATGCTCGACTCATTGGGCATCTCCCCGCAAGATGCCGACAAGCTGCAAACCATTCCCTACGACCAACTGAGGACAGCCGGAGAGAAGGCGATGGCTCAGGCGGCACGCGAGGAAGGAAGCATAGACAGTTGGGGCAATCCCGGTCTGCTGTGGACTCCTGTTGTGGACGGCGACTATCTGCCGTATCAGCCCGTGGTGGATTCCATTGCTTCGCAAGTAAAGGATATCCCTCTGCTTATCGGTACTTGTATGACCGAATGGACTACGATGCCGCTGTTGTCCGCCCCTGAACGATATGCAAAGGACAATATGCACACGTGGAGCGAGGAAGAGACGATGAAGAACCTGCAAGCACGCTTCGCTGGCCGGACAGATTCCGTCATTGCGGCTTTCCGTTCCGCCTATCCCGGTCGCCCCATTAGCGAGGCACTCTACATTGACACGATGCTGAGACTGCCTGCCTTGAAAACAGCCCGTCTGAAAGCAGACCAGCACGGAGCACCTGTCTATAACTATCTGTTCGCTTGGGACACCCCGATTCACGGAGGCTTTGCGATGACATACCATTGCTCGGAGATACCGTTTGTCTTTCACAACATCAGCCTTTCGCCTGCCGCTTCTGCTGGAGGCTCGGAAGCCAAGGAGTTGGAAGAACGTATCAGCAAGGCGTGGATAAACTTTGCCCGTACCGGCAATCCCAATCATGACGGACTTCCGCTGTGGCCCGCGTTCACCCGTGAGAATGGCTACACGATGATATTCGGCAATGAATGCGAAGTCAGGGAGAATTTCGATTACAAGTTGTTGTCGTTGTTACGACCCGGCTATAAATTCTAAGAGATATGATGCACAAGATTACCTCATTGCATTTCATGCGACCTTTCTCACGCTCGGCAAAGCGAACAAGTTCTCTTTGCTCTCGCTTAATCGAAACGTTCATCTATATCCTGCTGCTTTCCCTGCCGCTCGTGTCTTGCAGTGCGGATGAACCGGAGAGTGAAACGCCGGTTGTTCCGGACAATGGAGAAGAAGGCATTCCTTCATCCGACAACGTGGAGATGATAACCTACACGCACGCCGTCCCTGACGGTTATGACCAAGAAGCCGAAGAACGGGGAAGCGTTGTCCGCATCGACTACGACACGCGGGACTATGCGGAAGGCAGCGGCGCGGCGCGGACGAACACGGCATACGTCTATCTGCCATACGGCTATGACGGAAGCCGACGGTATAACATCCTCTATTTCGTGCACGGGCATTACAGCACGGCGGCATCGACCTTCGAGGACGGGAACGGCGTGGTACGCAAGCTGCTCGACCAGATGATAGCCCACGGCGACATCGACCCGATGATTGTAGTCACACCGAGTTACAACTACGGACAGCCGACTGCGAGCTATGCGGATGCCGACCCCTATTGCCGTGCCTTGCCACAGGAATTGGTGAACGACCTTATACCCGTGGTGGAGGGCCGTTACCGCACATACGCGGAGACAACGGATGCGGAAGGTATCGAGGCATCCCGTGACCACCGTGCCATCGGCGGCTTCTCAATGGGAGCGGTTACAACGTGGTATGCCTTCGATGAGACATTGGATGCTTTCCGTTGGTTTATGCCCGTCAGCGGCGATTGTTGGTCATTGGGCAGGTTTGTCGGGATGAACCGTCCCGATGACACGGCGGCTTATTTGGCGGAGAAAGTACAGCAATCGCCCTACACAGGAACAGGTTTCTACATTTGGGCGGCAAGCGGAACCAATGATTCGGCATACAGCGAGATACTGCTTCAAATTGAGGGTATGGCACGGTTGGGCGATGTATTCAACACGACTAATATGACTTTCCATCAGAAAGAAGGAGCAAGGCACGAGTTCCGTCCTATCCCGGAATACCTGTACAATGCCCTGCCGTTCTTCTTTCCCAAGAATAACGAGTAAATAACATTATAAGAAGATAACAGATATGAATAACTTCACTTATCAATACCCCGTCCGCCAACATTTCGGCAAGGGGTGCGCCGAGAGCGCAATCAAGGAAGAACTGAACCGTGTGGGAAAGAACGTGCTGCTGGCCTATGGCGGCAGTTCGCTGAAACGCACGGGACTGTATGACAAGGTTATGGACTGGCTGCACAAATGCGGCAAGAATGTGGTGGACTTTGGTGGCATTATGCCAAACCCTACTTACAACAAGGTGCAGGAAGGCGCACGGCTGGTGCGTGAGCACGGCATCGACTTTATCCTTGCCGTGGGCGGCGGGTCGGTCATCGACTGCTGCAAGATAGTTTCGGCACAAGCCAAGCTGGACGAGGACATCTGGGAGATGCAGTACGCCAAGCATCAGTTCCCCACGGAGTTCGTGCCGATGGGAGCCGTGGTCACTGCGTCGGGTACGGGTGCGGAGCAGAACAACGGGGCGGTCATCACCCATACTGAAAAGAAACTGAAACAGCCGTTGATTGGTGCATTCCACAGCTTCGCCATCTTGGACAGTGACCTGACGAAAACCCTCCCGATGGGACAAGTCATCAGCGGCGCATTCGACACGTTGAGTCACTGTATGGAAACCTATATGGGCAAGCCTCTGACAGACAATGTGTCCGATGAAATCAACGAGGCGATAATGCGCAATGTCATCAAGAACCTGCGTGCCCTGATTGCCGACCCGGACAATGATTTTGCCCGTGGCGAACTGATGTGGAATTCCGCCATTGCCGAAAACGGCCTGTTGAAACTCGGCAAGCAGACCGATTTCCAATGCCACATGCTGGAACACGCTGTCGGAGCTTATACCGACTGCAACCACGGTCGGGCGTTGGCGGTCATTCATCCCACGCTCTACCGCCATTTGCTGAATGAAGGCAAGGAGAAGCTGGCGCGTATGGCGGAACGGGTGTGGAATGTGAAGGGCAACACGGTGGAACATACTGCCGCGCTCGGCATTGACGCGCTCGAATCCTTCATCAAGGAAGTCGGCCTTCCGACCCGTTGGAGCGAATTGGGCATCACGGACGAAAACATCCTCCTTGCCGCTGCAGACACCTGCCTGCTGATGCCGGGCTGTTGCAGGCAGTTCACACGGGATGAGTTGTTTGAGATATTGAAAGAATGTATGTAATCAATCGACAAAAAGAAAATAACAATGAACACTTTATTTAAGACAATGCTGTGCGGTGCTGCCGCTTTGATGCTGGCAGGCACATCGGTCGCACAGACCAAGCAAGCGTTTGCATCGGTGGACTTCTCTACCATCCAAAGCCCTAACGACAATCCTTTCGGACTGGTCTATCGGGGAGCCATTACCAAGAATGAACCGGGCAAGGTGAACATTCACCGCATCACCTACGACCTGAACGGATTGAAGATAGTAGCCAATGTCTATACCCCTGCCGGATATGACGAGACAAAGACTTATCCCGCCCTTGTCGTGGCGCATCCAAACGGAGGCTGCAAGGAGCAGGTAGCGGGTCTGTACAGCCAGCGGATGGCGGAACAGGGTTACATCTGCCTTGCCTTTGATGCCGCCTATCAGGGAGGAAGCGAGGGAGAGCCGCGCAACGTAGACAAGCCCGCCAACCGCATAGAGGACATCCACCGTGCCGCCGACATCCTTGCGCAATATCCCGGTGTGGATGCAGCCCGCATCGGCATCCTTGGCATTTGCGGCGGTGGCGGCTATACTCTGAAAGCCGCGCAGACCGACAAACGTTTCAAGGCAGTCGCCACGCTCAGTATGTTCAATTCCGGACTGGTACGGCGCAACGGTTTTCTTGACTCGCAAATGGGCGACGTGCAGCAACGCCTTGCCGATGCTTGTGCCGCCCGCCAGAAGGAAGCAAACGGCGAAGCTCCCGAATATGTGGGCGACATGAGCGGTATGACACCGGAACAGGCCAAGCAGCTTCCGTTCGACCTCTACCGCGACGGTTATGAGTATTATCTTCAGACACACGCCCATCCAGGTCCCACCTTTCGCTACACCAAGAGCAGTCTGGTGGACTTGATGGCGTTCGATGCCAGCGAAGGGATGTACCTCATCAACCAGCCTCTGCTGATGATGGCGGGCAGCCTTGCCGATACGTTTTACATGACAGAACAATGCTTCAGCAAAGCCACAGGCACGAATGATAAGGAACTGTACCTCATCCCCGGTGCAAGGCATATTCAGACGTATTGGGTGCCGGAGTATGTGGACCAGGCCGTGAAGAAGCTGACAGAATTCTTTGGAAAGCGGCTGTAAAAATAATGTGATGAAATGAACAGACAGGATATACATACGATTAACGACTTCAACAAACGGATGTGCCAGCCGACGCTTCATCCGCTGATTGCCGTCATTGACCCTGTCCGTCTGAGGGAAGGCGATAGGCTTCGATTCTCCGGAAACTTCTATGCCGTCTATTTCAAGCATACACAATGCGGTGACAGATGTTATGGTCGCCGCCCGCAGGACTTCCAATATGGCACATTGGTCTTTGCCGCACCGGGTGAAACGATTCGCATTGACCGGGAGGATGCCATTCAGGAAGGCCTGACGGGACTATTGTTCAGTCCGGAACTGTTCAGCCAGAAAAGCCTTGTATTCAAGAAGACGGACTATACCTTTTTTGCCTATAAGGACAATGAGTCCCTGCATCTGTCTCTACAGGAAAGGCATCTCGTACAGGACTGCATGGAACACATATACACGGAACTCCAGCACGACGTAGACCGGTTTTCCCTGCGGCTTATTGCCGTCGGGCTGGAAATGCTGCTCGACAACTGCCTGCGGTTCTACGAGCGCCAGTTCATTGTCCGTACCGACATCAACCGGCAGTACCTTTCGACTTTGGACAATGCATTGGAAAGTTATTTGTCCCAAACCGGGAAGAAGTCCGTGGAACAAGGCGTCGCCTGCATCCGGCACTCCCTGCCTTCGCTCTCATCGGCTTATCTGAGTGACCTGATAAGGGTGGAAACAGGAAAAGCACTTACGGAATATATCCGTATAAAAATGCTTGAATGCATACGGATACGCATCCAAAGCAGGAACCAACCCATAGAAGAACTCGCCGAAGAGTTCGGATTCTATGAACCCCGCACACTGCTTGTCCTTTACCACAAGCTATTCGGTCAGAGGTTGGAAGAACACACTCAAATCGCAAATTATAACTTAAATTGAAACATTATGAATCCGAAAATCATTTGCCATATCATGAGTTCCGTGGATGGACGTTTGTTGACGGAACGTTGGACGGAACCGTTCAATGGAAAGAGCAAAGGAGAACTGATGGGCGTTTACGCGGCTATCGGTCGTAAATTGAATGCCGATGCCTGGATGTTCGGCAAAAACACATTGCAGGAAGGATATTTCCCGAAGAAATTCCATACATCGGACAAGACGCCGCTTGCCCATCCCATCCCGTATCTTGCCCATAAGACATCCAGCCGCCTTTTCGTGGTCATTGACCCGGATGCGGATATCCTTTATGAATCATCGGCCGTAAGAGGTGACCGGATTGTTACGGTCTTGCCTGAAACTGCCCCTGCCGCTTATCTGGAATACCTCCAGCAAAGGGACATCTCTTATCTGTTTGCAGGAGTAAAAGGCGATGAGCTGAATGCGGCGATGAAGGCATTGGCAGAAACATTTGGTGTGGAGACGCTTTCGCTACAAGGCGGGGGCATCATTGACGGCGCTTTCCTCCAAGCCGGGCTGATTGACGAATTGAGCCTTGTCGTCTATCCGGGCATTGACGGCTCAGCAAGTTCCCCATCTATTTTTGAATATATTGGTAGAGAACAAGCTCCGGCACGCGGGCTAAGCCTCGAACTGCTGTCGGCAGAAACGGTGCAGGACGGGGTGGTATGGTTAAGGTATAAATTTCATAAGTAAGCAGGCTGATAGGATGAGGTCGGACTTGATGTACCATCAGTCCGGACTTCATCCTACATCACATCCGAACTGATGTAGGATGAGTACCGGACTCATCATCAGACAGTCGCCGGGGCTAAAAATCTTCCGCAAGCACTGTCCGCGCTCGACGACGGCTCTTATATCTTTCCGCAAGCACCGTCATCACTGACGACAACGCTTGAAAATTTCCGCAAGTACTTTCGTCACCCGACGACGGTACTTATATTTTTCCGCGAGGGCTGCCGTCGCTGGCGACAAGGTGAAAAATAAAATATAACTACAAAAAGCAGATATATGGAGAACGAGAACAAAAGAAATATCTCCCGCCGCGACTTCTTCAAGATAGCGGGATCGGCCGGAATGGCAACCGCAGGGCTGACGGCCTGTAGCGGAGGGCAAGGCTCATCATCAGCCGATGCAGGAGAACCAAATGGAAAAATGACCTGCCGGACACTGACGGGCGACCGTGTGTCGCTGCTCGGCTACGGTTGTATGCGCTGGCCGATGATGCCAAATCCAAAAGGCGAAGGAGAAATAGTGAACCAAGAGGAAGTGAACCGACTGGTGGATTATGCTTTGGCGCACGGCGTAAACTATTTCGACACGGCGCCGCCTTATTGTCAAGGCTTGTCGGAGGAAGCGACAGGCATCGCCCTCAGCCGACATCCACGCGACTCCTATTACATTGCCACCAAGATGTCCAACCATCGCCTCTACGGGGCAGGCTTGCGTGGCAAGGAACTGCACGATGCCAGTGTGAAGATGTATCAAGACTCATTCAAACATCTGCGGACGGATTATTTTGACTATTACTTGTTCCACATCCTCGGCACGGGCGCAGGAATGGAGGAAATGCGCGGGCGACTGTACGACTGTGGCATTGCCGACTTTATCCTTAAAGAAAAAGAAGCCGGACATATCCGCAAACTGGGTTTCTCGTTCCACGGTGATGTGCGGGTGTTCGACTATATGTTGCAGGAATCCGGCATTCCGTGGGACTTCGTGCAAATACAGCTCAACTACCTCGACTGGCGACACGCGACGGGACGAAACGTCAATGCCGAATACCTCTACGGTGAATTAGTGAAACGGGGCATCCCGGCTGTCATTATGGAACCTCTGTTGGGTGGTCGCCTCTCGAAAGTACACGACCATATCGTCACTAAGCTGAAGCAGCGCGAGCCGGAGCAAAGCGTGGCATCATGGGCATTCCGTTTCGCAGGGAGTTTCCCCGGTGTGCTGACCGTACTGAGCGGCATGACTTATATGGAACATTTGCAGGACAACCTGCGTACGTATTCTCTCCTGCATCCCTTGTCGGACGAGGAATTTGCGTTTCTCCAAGAAACGGCGGATCTGATGATGGAGTATCAGACCATCCCTTGTAACGACTGTAAATATTGTATGCCTTGTCCTTACGGCATAGACATACCTGCGATACTTCTGCATTACAACAAATGTATCAATGAAGGGAATATGCCTCGCAACGCACAAGATGAAAATTACCGTGAAGCCCGCCGTGCTTTTCTTGTAGGATATGACCGTAGCGTACCCAGGTTACGCCAAGCCAGCCACTGCATCGGATGCAATCAATGTACTCCCGATTGCCCGCAAGGTATCGACATTCCGAAGGAAATGCAGCGCATCGACCACTTTGTGGAACGGTTGAAGCAAAATAATTTATAACATCTAAAATGATTAAGAGATATGAAAACTAACAAGTACATTCTGTTCTGTCTTTTCCTTCTGTATCTGCTTCCTGTCAAAGCAACGGACATTACAAAGGATGAAAGCAAGTATGTCACCATCAGCGGCATTGTGAAAGACAAGTCGGACAAACGAACCTTGTCTTATGCCAACGTATCCATCGCCGGAAGTACGGAATCCACCGTGACCAATGCCGACGGAGAATTTACGTTCAAAGTGAAAGAACCGATTGGCTACACCACGCTTGAAGTGTCCCACTTAGGTTATGCCAATGCCCATATCCGTCTGAAAGAGGGAGATTCGGATTTATCTACCGTTTGGCTGACACCCTCCACGCTGATGCTAAACGAAGTGGTCGTCAGCGGACACAATCCGCGTGAATTGGTAGAGGAAGCCATTCGGAAGATTCCTGCCAATTACAGTACCGTAGCCGACCGACTGACCGGCTTCTATCGGGAAACCTCCCGCAAACGCAGACGCTACATCAATATCGCCGAGGCTGTCATTGACCTGCACAAGACACCCTACATACAGGATGCCGACCATGACCGTGTGCGTATTCTCAAAGGACGCCGCCTGCTCAGTCCGAAGGCAAGTGACACGTTGGCGGTAAAACTGTTGGGAGGCCCCAATGCATCCATTTATCTGGATGTGGTGAAGAATCCCGACCTGCTGCTTAGTCCCGAAGTTCTTCCGTACTACGACTTCCATTTTGAAGAACCGACTGCCATTGACCAGCGTCCGCAATATGTGGTAAGCTTCACACCCAACCGTAAGTTGCCTTACGCCCTATACTACGGCAAGTTCTACTTAGACAAGGAACGCCTGTCTTTCACCCGCGCCGAGTTTTTCCTTGACACAAGCGACCGCTACAAGGCCACACAAGCCATCCTGCACAGCAAGCCTCTCGGCTTACGCTTCAAACCGGTAGAAGTAGCTTATGAGGTCAATTATACCGACCACAATGGCAAGACTTACCTGAATTATGTCCGCAACGAAATCCGTTTCAAGTGCGATTGGCGGCGCAAGCTGTTTTCTACCAGCTATGCCGTTGTGTCGGAAATGGTGGTAACGAATATCGAACCTTCTGCAACAGACATTCCCATCCGTGAAGCCTTTGGGAAAGACCAAATCCTTTCCGATGATGCTTCACAATTCTTTGATAAGGACTTTTGGGGGAATTATAACATCATCAAACCGGATGAGTCGCTTGAAAAGGCGGTTGGAAAGTTGCGGAAAATGCAAAAGAAATAAAGTTGCAATAAATGAAATTAAGTCTAAAGATATTAGTAGGATACACGTTACTGCTACTTATTATTGGTAGCATGATAGGTATTATTGTCTATGAACGTAAGCGTATGAGTCACATTAAAATGGATGTAACCGAAATACGGCAAGTGCGCAGCGACATCAATACCGTTCACCGCTACATCACCCAGCTTGCTCTGTTGGGCGAGGGTGTCATTGGGTGGAATGAAACGGACCGCCGCCACTACCATGCCCAACGCTTGCGCGCCGACAGCCTACTGCAAGCCTTGAAGCCCCATTGCCGGAATTATGTACGCCCGGTACAAATAGACACCCTGCGCACCCTCTTGGCGGAAAAGGAAACCCATCTGCTGCACCTGACTGAAATCCTTGCCCGTCAGGACGAAGCAGACAGTCTCTTGGTGAACCACCTACCCGAAGTGGCCCGGCGAGCGACACGTGTCCGCACTATAAAGCAGAAGAAAAGTGGGCTGGCAGGCTTCTTCGGCGGCAAGAAGACCATACAAATAATTCCTTCCGCCAAGGAATTGTACCAGTTCAGCGATAGCTTGATAGCCTTACAACGGCGACAGGCGGAGGAAATGGATGCCTACGCTGACAGCCTGCACACCCGTAACCGGGCATTAAATCAGGAACTGAACAGGTTGATTGACGACCTCGATGGACAGGCACAAAAAGCTTTCACACAAAGGGAACAAAACATCTCAGAAGCGCAAGCACTGTCCGTCAGGCTATTTACCATCACCATATCGGCAGCAGTCGTCCTGCTATTCCTGTCTTATCTCGCCATCCACCGGGAAATCAGACGCAACGACCACGAACGGAAACAGCGTGAGCAACTCATTGGAAAGTTGCAGGAGAGCAATAACGCAAATGAAAAGCTGATCAAACTGCGGCGCAACCTCATCCAGAACGTCACCCACGAACTGCGCACCCCGCTGACCGCCATCGGCGGCAACGCCGAACTGCTGCTGAACGACACGGAAGCGGACAACCGCATCCGTCACGCACAGGCTATCAATGATGCCGCCGGGCGCATGGCAGGGATGATAAACAACCTGCTGGTGTATTTCCGTCTGGACAGCGGCAAGGAAACACCCGTCATAAAGCCGTTCAAACTGCGCTCCATAGCCGAGATATTGGAAACGGAATTTGCACCATTGGCGAAGAACAAAGGACTCGGTTTCAATATAGACGGTGAAACGGACGATATAGTGAGCGGCGACAGGAACCGCATCCTGAGTATCGGGAGCAACCTGCTCTCCAATGCCATCAAGTTCACCAAAAGCGGCACAGTCACATTAAGCACCAGTTATAAGAACAATGTCTTTACATTAGCAGTGGAAGACACAGGTACGGGCATGACCGAAGAACAACAGTCACGGGTATTCGCCCCGTTCGAGCGGCTGGGCAACGCCGTGACGGAAGACGGTTTCGGGCTGGGGCTTGCCATCGTCAGCGACACGGTGAAACTGCTGAATGGAAGCGTCAAAGTGGAAAGCGAACCGGGCATAGGAAGCCGTTTCACCGTAAGTCTGCCACTGCCCAAAGCGGAGGAAACAATGGCTGCCGAAAAGACAACTGTTAAGCATTCCACGCTTTCCGGCTGCTCCGTGCTGGCGATAGACAACAACGGGATGCTGCTGGACATGATGAAGGAAATGTACAGGCAAAGCGGCGTGAAGTGCGACACCTGCCAAAGCGTGGACGAACTGACGGACCGTATGCGCACAAAGGACTACGACCTGCTGGTAACCGACCTGAAGATGCCGGAGGTGAACGGCTACGGGGTGCTGGAACTGCTGCGCACGTCGGAGATCGGCAACTCGCAGACCATCCCCGTAGTGGCAGCCACCGCCGCAGGCTATGTGGAAGAAAAGGAACTGACGGAAAAAGGATTTGCCGCCGTGCTGTACAAGCCTTATTCCATAGACGAACTGCTTGCAGTCACGGAACGCTGCATCAAGCCAAAGGGCACAAGCAATATAGACCTGTCGCCCCTGCTCGCTTTCGGCGACAAGCGGCGCACGTTGGAAAAGCTGGCGGCCACGACACAATCCGACATGGATGAAGTGCGCAAGGCGGCGGAAGCCGGGGACATGGAGGCGTTGGACAGCTGGATACACCACCTCAGAAGCTCGTGGATGCTGATAAAGGCGGAACAGCCGTTGGCGGTATTGTATGACACAATCCACAAGGGAAAAATATCAGATAACGAAGTAAAGGCTGCCGTTGATGCCGTACTGGCACAAGGCAAACTGATTGTAGATTTGGCGAGGAAGGAGGCGGAACGATGGGCAGAGTAATCGTGATAGAGGACAATCCCGTATTCGCCGGTTATGTGTGCGGACTGCTGGAGAGCAAGGGATTCCAAAGCGTCAGCACCTCCACCTGCAACGGGGCAAGGAAACTGTTTTCCAAGATGCGGGAGGACGACATCGTGCTTGCCGACCTGCGCCTGCCCGACGGTGACGGCATCGCCCTGCTGGAAGAACTGCGGAGACAGGGCATGAACAATCCCTACATCGTCATGACTGACTACGACGAAGTGCCCACGGCCGTCCGGTCGATGAAGTCAGGCGCGGAAGATTACATCCCGAAGCCGCTGATTGAAGCCAACCTTTTCCCGCTCCTGAAAACCTTGCAGAAAAGGACGGAGCGACATGACGCACCGATTTACGAGCGGCAGAGCACGGCTTTCCGTGAGATAGAGCGCAGGATAAGGCTGGTCGCCCCGACCAACATGAACGTATTGATATTAGGCGAAAGCGGAACAGGAAAGGAACACATTGCCGGGAAGATACACGCAAGGAGCAAACGGGCAGGCAAGCCCTTTGTGGCGGTGGACTGCGGCCTGCTTTCAAAGGAGCTTGCCGCCTCCGCCCTGTTCGGACATGAGAAAGGGGCGTTTACGGGAGCCGAAAGCAAGAAACAAGGTTTCTGGGAGGAAGCCGCCGGAGGCACGTTGTTCCTTGACGAGATAGGCAACCTGCCGCCGGAAGTGCAGCAGATGCTGCTCCGTGCGTTGGAATCCAAAATGTACAGACCCACGGGCGGCGGCAAGGACAGGAAAGCAGATGTGCGCATCATCGCCGCCACCAACGAGGACTTGCCGGCTGCCATCGCCGAAAAACGTTTCCGGGCTGACCTTTACCAACGGTTGAAAGAATACACCCTGCACATACCGCCGCTGCGCGAGTGCAAGGAGGACATCATACCGCTTGCGGAGTTTTTCCTAAACCTTGCCAACGAGGAATTCGAGAAGCAGGTGAAAGGCTTTGACGCGGAGGCAAGAAAACGGCTGCTTGCCTATACATGGGGCGGCAACGTGAGAGAGCTGAAACGGGTCGTGCATTTGGCGGTGCTGCATACCGAGGGCGATACGGTCACGGCGGACACGTTGGAATTCGATGAAATGCCGTTGGCGTCTGACGCTTCACTGGAAATGGACGACATGGAAAAGAAACAGATTATCCGTGCGCTGGAACAGGCGAAAGGCAACCGCAAATTGGCTGCGGCATTGCTCGGCATCGGACGTACCACGCTGTACAACAAGATGAAAGCATACGGAATAAAATAGAAATTGTTGAAATTATGAAAGGAATTACAGGAAAAAGGCTACCTTTGTAGCAACATTTGAGAAAAGTCGTGTGCGGAAAATTAAAATTCCGCCCGATAAAGATATAGTATAGAATAAGACCGCAAGACGCATCTGGTGAGAATCTGGACAATTTGAACTACGGAAGGCGATTGCGTGATGCTTATGCTATGCCTCGGCATAGCGTGCAGTCACGTACATTCCGTAGAGGCAGTCCAGAGCCGTCATCAGAAAGTAGTGTGAATTGCACGCTATTTTCATTTGTCGGCTTCGGTCATAACCATTAAAAAACAGACCGAATGGGAAAAGTCGTATTATTCGCCGTCCTCACGATGGACGGATGCCTTGCGGACAGCTCACGGGAAGCGCAGGAATGGCTTTCCAAAACAGACGTGCCCGACAGGTTCGGGATGGCCGGAATGAAGGAAACCGCCCGTCCGCTCTCCGAATACACCTCCCTCACCATGCTGTCGCTTGACAAGTCCGACAGCACCTGCCTGATAGAAGCCAACACCGCTACCACCGGTATCATCAACGGCATGATACGCATGTACCTGCCGGATGAAATCATCCTCTGCACGATACCCGTCATTGCAGGGAACGGCTGCCGTCTGTTCCAAGGCCATCTGCCCGGAAGCGAATGGACACGGGATGAAATGAAGGCGTACAAGGACGGCTCGCTGAAAGCCGTGTACCGCAAGAGGGACGGCGCAAGTGTTCAGAAAATGAACACTTCCCTGCTCAAAAAAGTGTTCAGATTCTGAACACGTGTTCACTTTCTGAACACTTTTGGAAATCCGTTTTTAGGCTTTCCAATTTATTTTCAACAAAAATATCGCTGGCTGTCAATAATTTACAAATCTGGCGGCAAAAAATTCTTCCCGCTGGACTGCCATTTGCCGCATAGTTTTATGTGCGCACATATTCAACCCATGTGTAACAACATAAAACTGATAAACAAATGGAACATCTCATACTGACCGAGACGGAATTCTTCCGTCTGATAGACAACCCCGACAGCCGCACAGAACTGGGTGCGGCATACAACGAGTTCACCACGGCGGTCGTGTCGCTCTGTACGGGAGCGGCAAGCCCCTGCCACCCATTGCCTGCCCTGAGCTATGTGGAAACGGAACTGCAATACCACAAAGCCATACGGGACCCAAACACTGAACACAGCATATATGTGCGAAAAGCACTCGCTTTCGTGCGCAGGATGCTTAAAATCATTACCATCCCACACAGCCAAGTGCCGCCACTATCCTCCATCCCCTACAAAGACGAAAAGAAAGACGACACGCCTGCCGATGCCCCGCCGATGCGGTGGACGGGCAAGGCGTCCGACCTCGTGGAGCTTATCTACGGCGTCAGCGAGATGGGCTGCATCAACGGCGGCGAAGCCTCGCTGAAGGAGATAGCCGCCTACTTCTACAAGGTTTTCGGCGTACAGGCGAAAGGCTGCTACAATATCTACAATGACATCAAGATGCGCAAAAACGAGAGCCGCACCTACTTCCTCGACCGTGCGGCGGAAAAGGTGAACAGACGGATGCTGCTGGACGAGGAACGGGAGCGGATGAGAAGATAAAACATTTTTGTTAATCATACAAAACAAAGAGGGCAAGGGGGCGTGTGAGTGTCTCCTTGCCTGTTTTTTTAAGTCATAACATATAGAAATAGCGTAAAACTTTCTTTTTCGGCAGGGCAATTTATTATTTTTGTAAACCAAAGAGCAAGACGATGGAAACAGACAATCTCAATAGCATACAAGACCTGATAGCAGAAAAGGAAGGCGGCAAGGTTGAGTTCAAGCAGACCACCGGGCAGTTGGAGCGCGGCATGGAAACGCTGTGCGCCTTCCTCAACGGTGAAGGCGGCACGGTACTGTTCGGCGTGTCAGACAACGGGAAAATCATCGGGCAGGAAGTGAGCGACAAGACGAAGCGGGAGATTGCGGAAGCCATCGGCAGATTGGAGCCGACTGCCACGGTACAGGTTTCATACGTGCCCTTGCCAGACGGTGAAAAGAGAATCATCACCCTCCATGTTGAAGACGCAAGGATGGAACGCCCGTTCACTTATAAGAGTCGCCCTTATATGCGTGTGGAAAGCACCACTGTCGCCATGCCACAACAAAAATACAATGAGTTGTTGCTCGACCGCGACGGTGTGCGTCACCGCTGGGAACTGTTTGACGACCCTGATTTAACATTAAATGACATTGATGAGAACGAGGTGCTTAAAACTGTCCGTCTGGGAATAGACTGCGGACGCCTGCCGGAAAATACGGGAAACGACATTCCTGTCATTCTTGAAAAATTCAGCCTGATGAGGAACGGCGTATTGAACCATGCAGCCGCCATCCTGTTTGCCAACCGGGAAATGCCGGCAAACTATCCCCAATGCCTGCTGCGCCTGGCGCGTTTCAGAGGAACTGACAAGATGGAATTCATAGACAGCCAACGCATTTACGGCAATATATTCCAACTGCTTGACGCTGCAATGGCTTTCCTGTTCAAACACCTTTCATTGTCGGGCAGGATTGAGGGGCTGGAACGTGAAGAACATTTGTCTGTGCCTTATAAGGCCGTAAGGGAAGGTGTGCTAAACTCGTTGGCTCACCGCAGTTACAGGGAAGCCGGAGGCTCTGTCGGCATCGCCATATACGATGACCGTGTGGAAATAGAAAATCCCGGTTCTTTCCCGCATGGCTGGAATGTGGAGAGGATGGCGTCCGAGCATTGTTCGGAACCTCAAAATCCAATAATCGCCAATGTCCTTTATAAAAGGAAACTGTTGGAGAATTGGGGGCGTGGCATCAGCTTGATGGAGGAGGAGTGTCGCAAAGCCGGATTGCCCTCTCCAGAATACAGGCTTGGAGGCGGTTTTGTCGTGCTTGTATTCCGCTACATGCCAAAAGCCATGGGGGAAAATCCCATAGTTACCCCACAGTTACCCCATAGTAATCCCACAGTCACCCCACAGGTCGGCAAACTAATCGCAGCCCTGTCGGATGGCATCTATTCACCCAAGGAGATGATGGAAGCAATCGGTTTGAAGGACAGAAGCAATTTCTTGGAAAATTATTTGAACGCCGCCATCGGGCTTGAACTGGTGGAAGCTGTATATCCTGATTTGACCAAGCATAGTCCCAAGCAGAAATACCGGCTTACCGAACAGGGAAAGGCAGTGTTGAAAGGGAACAAGTAATATGGCGAAAAAGAAAAAGCGGAAACATGGTATAACGCCAGACTTGCCGATAATCATTGATTACGGCGGCGACTTGGTGTCCGTCTATGACCCGGTGTCCGTCATGCCATACAACGAACCACCCATTACGGAAAGGACACGTTACAAGAAACTGAACGCGGAACAAAAGGCGGCTTTCAAGTCAATGATTGTGTCTGCTGTTACCGCCTATTGGAAAGAGAACCGACTGATACCTTTCGGGGAGGATATGGCAGACATCCGGAAATGGACGTTGGAAGCCTTTGCCGAAGAATACGGCATCTTGATGAAGGAAGACAGCGAATTGAAGAGTTACCTGATGACCCTTGTCATTTCCATCCTTAACAAATTGCTCAAAGCGGAAAAGACAGCACAAGAAAAGGGAAATCCGTAACCCGGTCTGAAAAGCAGCCGAGCTACGGATTTTCCTTTTTTCGCCTGTGGCGTATTACTTGTTCTGCAAAAGATGTTGCAGTTCGGGGTCGGACTGGATACGCTGCAACTCATCGGCGACAATCTGACGCACCTCAGCCTTGATGCGGTTGTAGTTCTCCTGTATCATCTCTTTCATGCGGTCGTTGCCGTCGGCATCGGTGAAGTCCGTAATGACGGGGATAGGCCTGTAAGCCTGTTCCTCGCGCTTTACTTTCTCCGCGTCCACGACTATCTCGCAATGGAAGATTTTCTGCTCGATGCGCTCACCATAGTTGTCGGCCACCGCGCCCACGAACATGCCCTGCGTGAGCGTGGAAATTTTGCTCGCCGGGATAAGGCTTTCCATCTGCGTGTTGATGGAGGTGGACTTGTCCTCGCGGTTGATGGTGATGCTCTGGCGCCTTTGCAGAATTTTGCCGAAACGCTCCGAAAGCGTCTTGGCGGTCTCGCCCACCACCTGACCGGAGAAGATGTTGCCCACCGTGTTCATCACTACGGCGGCTTCCTTGTCGCCGTAATCGCGCTTGAGTTGCGAGAAGTCCTGAAAGCCGAGGCAGACCGCCACCTTGTTGCTGCGGGCGGTGGCGATAAGATTGTCCAAACCCTTGAAGTAAATCGTAGGCAGCTCGTCGATAATCACCGCCGACTTCAGCTTGCCCTTCTTGTTGATGAGCTTGACTATTCGAGAATTGTACAGCCCCAACGCCGCGCCGTAGATGTTCTGTCGGTCGGGATTGTTGCCGACACAGAGTATTTTCGGCTCGTCGGGATTGTTGATGTCGAGGGTAAATTCGCTGTCAGACATTACCCAATAGAGCTGCGGGGAAATCATCCTTGACAATGGTATTTTCGCAGAAGCGATTTGCCCCATCAGCTGCTCAGCTGCGCCGCCCTGCCAAGCGTCCATAAAGGGTGAAAGATAGTTTTCCAGTTCGGGATAACTGGTGAGGATAGGGAAAATGTCCTCATACCGTCTGTTCAACAACTCAATGGCGTGTGGGAAGGTGCAATATTTTCCATCCTGATAAATCCGTAAAAACCAGATAATACTGGCAAACAGTATAATCGGACTCTCCACGAAGAAGTCGCCCTGCTTTTGCACCCAAGTCTTGTTCAAATTTAATAAAATGGTGTAGGCGCTCTCGTAGGCATCGGTAATGTCCTCCATGAAATTCGGGTGTATGGGGTTGCAGCGGTGGCTCCGGCGTGGATCATCGAAGTTGATTACGTAAAACTTCGGCTTGACTTTGTAGCCGTCGCCGTGGTTCATCAGATGGTTGTAGGCGATGGTCGATAAGTCAGGATATTTGAAATCGTAACAATAAAGACTAAAGCCCTTTTCAATCTGTTGTTTGATAAAATTATTTACCACGGCATACGACTTTCCACTGCCCGGCGTGCCTAATACGATGGACGCACGGAACGGGTTTACCACGTTGATATATCCGTCGTGCCACTTCTTCCTGTAATAGAAGCGTGTAGGCAGGTTCACCGAATACTCGTTCTCGATGAGCCGGGTCTCCTGCATAAAGCTCTCATTCTCCACGTTGAACACGTCATCCATGAGGTTGGTGCGCAGAAGACGGCTCATCCATGTGCCTGCCATGAGCAGGCAGACATAGCCCGCCGCCATCGAAGCCGCATAAAAAGCTGCGTTGGCTTCCACAGGTAAAGGCAAAGACAATATCCACCAGTTAAGAAAGAAAAGCACCAGCCCTGCGGCAAGCACCATCCAAATTCTTCCCCACGTGATTTTTTCTTCCTTGACGCCTTTCGTGCCCAGGCAGGAAAGCGCCAACAGCACCAACGCAAAGAGTTTCGTATAAAGAATGTGGTGGAACAGCCTGGCAGTGCGGTCGAAGTTTATCAGCACCCTGTCCACGACACCGATGTCGATGCCCCACAGCCTTACGGCTTCGTAACAATACCAATAAAGGTGGATGACCACCAGAATAATGCTTACGGCACGGAGAAAGTCCATGATTTTCGCCAATGCCCTCAAATCGTCTTCCTGTTGTGACATAAATCTGTTTCTGTTTTTAAGTTGAACAATATATCCGCAAGGCACGGTACGGAGGTGAGCATACATCTCCCCGGACTTCATGGTACATGAGGCCGGACCTGATGTAGGATGAAGTCCGACCTCATCCCCTATACCCTGCGAATGGATAATTTATAAGCCCAAACCCTTGCGGCGTTTCTTCCGCTTGCGTTTGAGTTCGCGCTCGAAGGCGGCTTCCTCCGCCTGTGCGCCCGATGCGTCGCCGGAGAGTAAGCCCAAGCCCGTGGAATACCCTTCATCGTGTTCCGACTGTACGAAGGTATCCGGCTGCGGTGCGTCCTCCGTGACAGTGAACGGCATCGGCGGCGTGCCGGCATACGACAGGGTAAAATGCTCCTGCAATGCGTTGGCGGAAAACTCTTTGCCCAAATGTGAGCCGTTCAACACACAGCCCGTTCGGTGGTCGATGAAGGTTGCCCCGTAGATGCGCCCCTCGTCTGTATGGCGGAACACCACGTCCACACCCTTTGTATGAAGCAGGGCGATGAACTCCTCCTTATGGTACGTCCGGGCAAGCGCGGCAGCGACGGTCTTGCGCGTCATGTCCGCCGGACGCTTGTCGCGGATGTGGGCCTTGGAGTATTCAAACCTGCGCCGCACGGCCTCGTAGCCGACGGACTTCCCGATACGGGACGCCTTGAAAGGATTGCTCACCTTGTTCCCGGCATTGTCGGTGGCGGAATAGACCAGCCCGTGATATTCCCGTCCGCCCGCCATGCCGCGGGCTTCCTCCACCGTGACATTGTAAAGGGAAAGCAGGGCGCGGTATTCGCCCATCGTCCGGAACTTGTAGGCCGCCATGACCGCCTTGACGGTGTTCGCCACCTGACGCTTCACGTCGCCTTGCGAAACATCCACCTTGCGCAAGGGATTGTCGTGACGGTGCTGCCTGCGGTCGGCAGGGTACAGGCCGTACTTCTTTTCCAACTCTGTTGTGATACGCTTGCTGCGGCGATGGATGAAGTCCTTGTTCAGCCGTCTGCCATGTTCATCCACATTGACGGATACGATGTGCAGGTGGTGGCGGTTGATGTCCTCATGTTTGAAGATTAGATAGGGCTGGTCGCCGTACCCCAGCTTCTCCAGATACTCCCGTGCAAGCTGTTCCATCTCCATGTCCGTCAGGCGGTCGTCAGGATGAGGATTGAGGGAGATATGGATGACCTTGTTCCGTGTGCGGACGTTCTCCGGCATGTAGCGTTTGAAATCCTGTTCGGCACGGGCGATGTCCACCCGCCCGCTGCCGTCGTCAAAGACCTTGTTCACGGCAAGCAGCTTCCCCTCACCCTCGTTCACCTTCATGCCGTTGTAGGCGAGCGCGCCGTACAGCGACGTTCCTACCGTGATTTTTGCGACCATCTTTCCTGAAACTCCCTTGACAGTTCAACGACCTGCCGCGTGATTGCGGCCAGTTCCTTCGTGCACTGCTCCAGCCTGTAGAGCAACGCCATCGCCTTCTTCTCGGAGAAATGGCAGCGCAGCTCCTTGACCACTTGGTTGTAATTGTTGCCCACCATGCGGTACTGCGCATGGAAAGCGGACAGCTTCGTGCAGTAGTCGAGCAGTGTCTTGTCCGTGACCAGCACCCGAAAGGGCTGCCCGAAGAAGTGCGCCTTCAGAAATACCGCCCTCGCCTCCACGCCGGACTTGCCGTGCATGGCGAGAAACCTGAGCCATTCCCCGTCATCGAAACGCACCATCACACAGTGCGACTTGCGGCTTTCACGTGGGTGCCGCCCCCACTTGGGCGTTTCCGCCCTGTCTTTCGTCTTGTTCTCGTTCATATTACAATGGATTTAGTGGTGTCACGGCATAAGCGCAGCTTCGGCATACGCACCGCAGGTGGAAACAGGCTTCCCGACTTCGGAGAGGAAGCCCCTTCCCGCATGGGGCAAGGCCGTTTCGGGAGTAACCCGAAACCCTTTGAGTAACTCAAAGGACACCTTGCTGTGTCTTTGAGGACACAAAAATCCGTGGCAGACGGATTGGGATTATATCTGTCGTTACCGACCCAGCAAGGCATCGGTTGCCCGATACCTTTCGGCTGCCCAAAAGAAGGACGGAGCCGGGGCCTGCGGTACGCGCTTTCGGTTTTGCCCTGCCGCTTGGATGCAAAGGTAAGGCGTTTAAGCCTTTGAAAACGTGATAAGAACGAAGCCACTCCCTACCACTTACTGCCACAAGCTGCCACCAAGACCGAAAACGATACGGATATGGGAAAATGCCCTTTACTTTGCAGGCAGAAAGGTCGGCTGACCGGCTTGCCGTCCGGTGGGCGAACCGTCCGACCGACCCGCCCGCCGGATTGCCGGATGGCCATCCTGCCGGACAGCCGGGGGACAGGCAGATTGGTTGGTCAGAAGGAGAAAGGCTCCTTGGAAGCATCCGCGAATGAAGCCACTCCCTGCCACTTGCTGCCACAAGCTGCCACCAACGGGAGAAACGATACGGACTTGGAAAAATACCGTTTCCTTTGCAGGCGGAAAGGTCGTCCGACCAGCCTGCCGTCTAACAGGAAAGCCGTCCGACCGACCCGTTTGCCGGATTCCCGGCTGTCCAGTCTGCCGGACAGCCGGAGGACAGGCAGACCGACAAGCAGGCACAACGGACGGACAGCGGACGTGACGGCAAGGCGACAGGCAAGGCGGTACGCCGACCGGACAGAAAACCAGTTATTAACAATTAAAAGAAGAAAGCATGAAAAAAGAACCTTTGTTCATCGCCTTCTCCACCCAGAAGGGAGGGGCAGGCAAAACGACACTCACCGTGCTGATGGCGAGTTACCTGTATTACGTGAAGGGGTACGACGTGGCGGTCGTGGACTGCGACTACCCCCAGTTCAGCATCAAGGACATGCGCGAGCGTGACCTGAAGAATATCGAACGCAACCCGTACCTGCGCAAGCTGGCATACGACCAGTTCAAGCGCATAGGCAAACGCGCCTACCCGATAGTGGGCAGCCGTCCCGACAATGCGATAGAGACGGCCAAGCCTTTCATCGAGTCGGCGACGCCGCCCGACTTCATCTTCTTCGACCTGACGGGTACAGTGAACAACCTCGACCTGATAAGGACGGTAGCGACGATGGACTACATCTTCTGCCCGATAGCGGCGGACCGTTTCATCATGGAAAGCTCGTTGAAGTACGCAAGCATCATCAACGACACACTGATCACTACAGGCAAGTCGAACATCAAGGGCATCCGCCTCTTGTGGAACATGGTGGACAAGCGCGAGAAGACCGACCTGTACGACATCTATGACAAGGTGATAGCCGGGATGGGGCTTGAAGTGCTCAATACCTGCCTGCCCGACAGCAAGCGTTTCCGCAAGGAAGGCTCGGAGGAAGGGGACCGCCCGTTCTTCCGCTCCACGTTACTTCCGCCGGACAAGGCGTTGGCAAAAGGGAGCGGCATCGACGCCCTCGCGGAAGAAATACTCGGCATCGTAAAGCGTTGAACACATGGCGAAGAAACTTGATGTCGATATTGACCCCGGCAAATTCCTGGACTCGTTCCGTCCGGAAATGCCCGCGCCCGCCGCCCAAGACAGTGCATACGCGAAAGGAAACGGCGAGGAAAGCCCTGCCCGGTCACAGGAACAGGACACGCTGCCAAAGGAAAGCGATGATGCCGGAATGCAGGAGGCGGAATACATGGAAAAATTCCTCCAACCGATAAAAGGCCCGGTCAAGTCGGCGAAATCCGCCTATATATACCCGGAACTCCATGAACGCATCCGGGGCATCGTCAGGGTTATCGGAAAGGACAGCCTTTCACTCTCGGTTTATGTGAACCATGTGCTTGAACATCACTTCAAGGAAAACGAGGAAGTGATACGCAGGCTTTACAAGAAGAATTATAAAGACATTTATTAACATTAAGACAAGAACAACAATGGAAAAAGCAAGAACAAACAAGAAGAAAAGCCCGAAAACGTCCGTCGGACAGGACAGTAACAAGAAACAAGGACTGGAATACTATGTTTCCACATTCCTGAAAGAAGCGGACAGAACCGTCCGTAAGGACAAGCCGGTACACATCAGTGACGAACACTGCGAGCGGATACGGAGCATTATCCGTGCAGCGGGCAAGGACAAGATTACCTTGTCAGACTATATAGACAACGTGCTGGAGCGGTATTTCGAGGAACATCAGAACGAAATCACGGACTTGCTGGAACAGGCAGTCCCATTTACCAACCCTAAAACGGAACAGCAGGAATCATGAAACTGAGCATCAACATTTTCAGACGGAAGAGAAAGGATGAAGCCCACATCGGCAAGTACCTTAACAGCCGCAAGCCGGAAGGGACGGCACAGAAGGCGGTGTACATCAGCCGTGAGAACCATGAAGCCGTCAAGCGGATTGTGGGCATGGCAGGAGGGCAAGGGACGACCATATCCGGCTACATAGACAACATCGTCACCGAACACCTTGAACGCCACAGGGCGGAACTGGAAAGCCTGCACGGACGGAAAAGCCACGGGAGTGTCGAACCGATAACAATCCGCCTATGGTGACGCTGCTGATAGTCCTGATGATGATGTGCAACCTGTGGGTGCTGTTCTACTTGACATGGGAACACCGGGAAACGCGGAAGGCCGACCATCACGATAGCGCGGAACAGGCACGGCAGGAGCCGCTGCCCGACATCATGGGCAAGAGCAAGTTCAGGATGCCGGAACGGACGAGGACAGAAAAGGACACCACGGTGTCAGAAGCTGCCACTTCCGTGAAAGCCGAGGCGGTGGACGAAAAGGACGTTACCTTTGCCGACGAAACGCTGGGACGACATCCGCGCCAAGTGCCCGATGAGGAACTGGATGACGTGTTTGCCGACAAGCGTGTTTCCGACATCGGAGCGGAATATGACGAAGACGGGGATTACGACGGCGAACCCCATGAAGCGGGCGGATTGACCTTCGAGGACATCGACCTTGCCATGCGGACAGCGAAGAAACCGAAAGCCACGAAAGAGGAACGCCGACACGCCGGAATGGTGTTCTGCGACATGAAAGGAAACGAACTGTTCGCGATGATAGAAAAGAGTTCGGAGGCGACCCGCAAGAAGCTGGACGAGCTGATGGACTACTATCTGGACTCCGTGTCGGCGGCTCAGGCAAAACCGGCACCGGCGGTAATGCCCAAGAAAGCGCCCGCAGTTCCGGATAATATTGAGGATTTCAACATCCGTGATTTTGTATAACAAGTAAAACGTAACAATGATGCGAAAAAAGAAAATCGACTACGGCTAAACCACGGCTTGCCACCGAACCACTAAATCCACAAGCCGGCTTCATCCAAAGCCGCAAGAAGTAAAAAACAAGTATCAACCGCCAAAGGGACTATCCAACCCGGAGGCACAAAAAAAGAAACGATTATGACAAAGACATTGAAGAAAAAACAAATCATTCTCGCAGCCCTTCTGCTGGCTGCAAACATCTCAGCGTCCGCACAAGGCAACGGCATGGCGGGCATCAATGAGGCTACCAACCTCGTGACCAGCTATTTCGACCCCGGCACGAAACTCATCTACGCCATCGGAGCGGTCGTCGGGCTTATCGGGGGCATCAAGGTGTATGGCAAGTTCTCATCGGGCGACCCCGACACCTCGAAGACCGCCGCGAGCTGGTTCGGGGCGTGCATCTTCCTGATTGTGAGCGCGACGATTCTCCGTTCGTTCTTCCTTTAATAAACGTACATTCCCATACATATATAATAAGGTGTAAGGACAATGGCTGAATACCCCGTCAACAAGGGCATCGGCCGTCCGGTGGAGTTCAAGGGACTGAAGGCGCAATACCTCTTCCTGTTCGCAGGCGGGCTGCTTGCCGCCTTCGTCCTCTTCATCATCCTGTACATGGCAGGCGCGGGCCAGTGGCTCTGCATCGGCTTCGGTGTGGTGTCCGCTTCCTCGCTCGTGTGGCTTACGTTCCGCCTGAATGCCAAATACGGCGAACACGGGCTGATGAAGCTGGGCGCAGCACGGATGCGCCCCCGCCATGTACTCCACCGCCGACGGGTGTCCAGACTGTTAAGACAAAAAAAGAAGAAAGGAAGAAACGTATGAGAAATGTAATGAAAGCCACCACGCTGGAAAGCCGCTTCCCCCTGCTATCGGTGGAACACGGCTGCATCGTCTCGAAGGACGCGGACATCACCGCCGCCTTCGAGGTGGAGCTGCCGGAGGTCTATACCGTCACGGCGGAGGAATACGAGAACATCCACGCCGCGTGGTGCAAGGCGATAAAGGTGCTGCCCGACCATTCGGTGCTGCACAAGCAGGACTGGTACGTGAAGGAGCGGTACCGCCCCGACCTCGGCCGGGAGGACATGGGCTTCCTCGCCCGCAGCTACGAGATGCACTTCAACGAGCGTCCGTTCCTGCACCACAAGTGCTACCTGTTCCTGACGAAGACTACGAAGGAACGGCTGCGCCAGCAGAGCAACTGGAACACGCTGTGCCGGGGGCACATCGTGCCGAAGGAGATACAGGACAAGGAAACGGCGGTGAAGTTCATCGAGGCGGTGGAGCAGTTCGCGCGTATCCTGAACGATTCGGGGCATATCAAACTGCGCCGGCTCTCCGATGACGAGCTTGTCGGAACTGATAAGGAAACGGGCATCATCGGGAGGTACTTCGCCCTGTCGCTGGGTAACGTGGACTGTCTGGAGGACATCGAGATGACGGCGAGGAAGATGCGCGTCGGCGACAACCGGCTGTGCCTGCACACCCTGTCGGACACGGAAGACCTGCCCGCTGCGGTGGCGACGGACTGCCGTTACGAGCGGCTCTCCACCGACCGCTCGGACTGCCGCCTGTCGTTCGCCGCACCGCTGGGCCTGCTGCTGCCCTGCAACCACATCTACAACCAGTACGTGTTCATCGGCAACAGCGACGAGGAGCTGCGCCGCTTCGAGAAGGCTGCACGCAACATGCAGTCGCTCTCCCGGTACAGCCGCCAGAACGCCATCAACCGCGAATGGGTGGAGGAATACCTGAACGAGGCGCACTCGCAGGGGCTGAAGTCCGTCTGCGCCCACTTCAACGTGATGGCGTGGAGCGACGACACGGAGGAACTGAAACGCATCAAAAATGATGTGGGCAGCCAGCTGGCAAGCATGGGCTGCGTGCCGCGCCACAACACGACGGACTGCCCGACACTGTTCTGGGCAGGCATCCCCGGCAATGCGGCGGACTTTCCGGCAGAAGAGTCGTTCCACACGTTCATCGGACAGGCGGTATGCCTCTTCGCGGGCGAGACCAACTACAAGGACTCTCCGTCGGCCTTCGGCATTCGCATGGCGGACCGCATCAGCGGCAAGCCCCTGCACATCGACATCTCCGACCTGCCGATGAAGCGCGGCGTGACGACCAATAGAAACAAGTTCGTGCTGGGGCCTTCGGGCAGCGGCAAGTCGTTCTTCATGAACCATCTGGTCCGCCAATACTTTGAGCAAGGCTCCCACGTGGTACTGGTGGACACGGGCAACTCCTACCAGGGGCTGTGCGAGATGATACACCGCAAAACGAAGGGCAGGGACGGCATCTACTTCACCTACACGGAGGAGAAGCCCATCTCGTTCAACCCGTTCTACACGGACGACGGGGTGTTCGACGTGGAGAAGAAGGACAGCATCAAGACGCTGCTGCTCACCCTATGGAAAAGCGAGAACGAACCCGCCACGAAAACGGAGTCGGCGGAGCTGGGCAGCGCGGTGAACGCCTACATCCTCCTGCTCGGTCAGGACAAGAACATCGTGCCGTCGTTCAACTCGTTCTACGAATACATGAGGGACGTGTACCGCAAGGAGATGGAGGAACGCTACATCAAGGTGGCGAAGTCGGACTTCAACATCGACAACTTCCTGACCACGCTCCGGCAGTATTACAGGGGCGGCCGCTACGACTTCCTGCTCAACTCCACGGAGAACATCGACCTGCTGCACAAGCGGTTCGTGGTCTTCGAAATTGATGCCGTGAAGGATAATGCCGAGCTTTTCCCGGTGGTGACAATAATCATCATGGAGGCATTCATCAACAAGATGCGGCGGCTCAAAGGCGTCAGAAAGCTCCTGATTGTGGAAGAGGCTTGGAAGGCCCTTTCCTCGGCGAACATGGCTGATTATCTGAGGTATATGTACAAGACGGTCAGAAAATACTTCGGGGAGGCGATTGTGGTGACGCAGGAGGTGGACGACATCATTTCGTCGCCGATTGTGAAGGAAAGCATCATCAACAACTCGGACTGCAAGATACTGCTTGACCAGCGGAAGTTCATGAACCGCTTTGACCAGATACAGTCCCTCCTGGGGCTGACGGAAAAGGAGAAGTCACAGATACTCTCCATCAACCAATCCAACGACCCGTCACGACGGTACAAAGAAGTGTGGATAGGACTTGGCGGCACGCAGTCGGCGGTGTACGCCACGGAGGTGTCCATGCAGGAATATCTGGCCTACACGACGGAGGAAACGGAGAAGATGGAAGTGCGCGAACTGGCGGAAAAACTGGGCGGCGACATGGAAGCCGCCATCCGGCAGATTGCGGAGAAACGGCTGGACGAGAAGTGACCGATGGAAACATCACCGACCACATACGGCGTTTGAGACCACCACATACGGCGTATAAGGGTATCTCTAACGGCGTATGAGGTCAAGAGACATTTTTAATCAACTAAAAAAAAACAAGAATTGAAGAATTATGAACATTGAACTGACAAAGACACAACGGCTGTTGCTTTGCGGCGGTCTGATTGGCTTGGCATCGCTGATGCTGCAAGCCTGCGAAACGGTAATGAAGGAAAACGAAGACGTCCGCGAGAAGATTTGCGGCAACTGGCAGAGTGCGGAGGCGGGACCCGATGTGCTGGTGTACAAGGAGGGTGAACACTACAAGGTGACGCTGTTTCGGCGGTCGGGCGTGCGCCGCAGGCTGAAGCCGGAAACCTACCTGCTCCAGCGGGAGGAGAACGGCAACCTCTACATGAACACGGGCTTCCGCATCGACGTGGCGTACAACGAGGAAACGGACGTGCTGACCTTCTCGCCGAACGGCGACTACATCCGGGTAAATATGGAGGACGCTTCGGACGGCGAAAAGAAGGAAGGACAATAAAAAACTAATGTACCACTAAATCCAACGTGAATGAGAATGAGACAGAAACTGAAAATGCCGCTGATAGCGGTCTGCCTGTGCCTCACGGGTGCGGGCACGGCAAACGCCCAGTGGGTGGTGTCCGACCCCGGCAACCTCGCCCAGAGCATCATCAACTCCGCCAAGGAGATGGTGGAAACGGCGGGCACGAAGGCGAACACCCTGAACGGCTTTCTGGAAACCAAGAAAGTGTTCGAGCAGGGCAAGAAGTATTACGACGCCCTCCAAGCCGTGCATGACGTGGTAAGAGGCGGCGTGAAGGTGACGAAGAGCATCGGGCTGGTCATGGAAATCTCCGAAATCTATGTGGAAAACTACCAGAAGATGCTCTCGGACGAGAACTATACACCCGATGAGCTTGCCGCCATCTCGTCGGGCTACGCCATGCTGATAGACGAAAGCTCGGACGTGCTGCAAGATTTGAAGAACGTGGTGAACGTCACGGGGATGTCGCTCTCGGACGCGGAACGGCTGGCAATTATCGACAACGCCTACCGCAGCCTGATGAACTACCGCAACCTCGTGCGCTACTACACGGGCAAGACCATCTCGGTGAGCTACCTGCGGGCAAGGAAGAAGAACGACATGGACCGGGTGATGTCGCTGTACGGAACGGCTAACGAAAGGTACTGGTAGCCTATGGGAGAGTTCGACAACCTTCACCAGATACTCCTTTCGCTCTACGACGAGATGATGCCGCTCTGCGCGGACATGACGGGCGTGGCGAAGGGGCTTGCCGGGCTGGGCGCACTGTTCTACGTGGCGATGCGCGTATGGCAGTCGTTGGCACGAGCCGAAGCGATAGACGTGTACCCGCTGCTGAGACCTTTTGCATTAGGTCTGTGCATCCTGTTCTTCCCGACCATCGTATTGGGCACGATGAACAGCGTGCTGAGTCCCATCGTGCAGGGTGTACACGGGATTCTCGAAGAACAGACCTTCGACATGAACGAGTACCGGGAGCAGAAGGACAAACTGGAGTACGAGGCGCTGATGCGCAACCCGGAAACCGCCTACCTCGCCTCAGACGAGGAGTTTGACCGGCAGCTGGACGAGCTGGGCTGGTCGCCCTCGGATCTCGTGACGATGACGGGGATGTACATGGACCGGGCGGCGTACAACATCAAGAAAAGCGTGCGTGACTGGTTCCGCGAACTGCTTGAACTGATGTTCGCCGCAGCCGCACTCATCATCGACACGCTACGGACGTTCTTCCTCGTGGTGCTGTCCATACTGGGACCGATAGCCTTCGCCTTCTCCGTGTGGGACGGCTTCCACTCAACGCTCTCGGCGTGGTTCAGCCGCTACATACAGATTTACCTGTGGCTTCCCGTGTCGGATTTGTTCAGCACCATACTGGCGAAAATCCAGATACTGATGCTCCAGCAGGACATCGAGCGTATGCAGACCGACCCGAACTTTTCGCTGGATGCAAGCGACGGGGTGTACATCGTGTTCCTTATCATCGGCATCGTGGGTTATTTCACCATACCGACGGTGGCGGGCTGGATTATCCAAGCCGGAGGCGGCATCGGCAGCTACAACAAGAACATCGGGACCGCCGGGGCTTTGGGCGGCAGCGTGGCAGGTGCAGCCGCAGGAAACGTGGCGGGGCGTGCCGGGAAGCTCATCAAGGGAACGGCTGGAAAGGTGTTCAAGAGGTAACAGCCGGAACGGTCGAAGTGGCACATTGGGGTTGCCTATGTGCCACTCTGACCTCCCCGAAGTGCCACTTCGGAAAAAGGATACTGAATGATGATTTTACAAACAGAAAAAGAAAGACGAAAAGAAAATGGAATTCAAATCATTAAAGAACATCGAGACGAGTTTCCGGCAGATACGTCTGTTCGGCATCGTCTATACGGCGGCCTGCGCCCTCGTGGTGGTCTGCTCGGTGGTATGCGCCTTCCGCTTCGCCGAAGCGCAACGGCAGAAGATATACGTCCTCGACGGGGGCAAGAGCCTGATGCTCGCGCTCTCGCAGGACCTGTCGCAGAACCGTCCGGCGGAAGCGAGGGAACACGTGCGCCGTTTTCATGAACTGTTTTTCACGCTCTCGCCGGAGAAAAGCGCGATAGAACACAACGTGAAGCGTGCCCTGCTCTTGGCGGACAAGAGCGCGTACAACTACTACGCCGACTTTGCCGAAAAGGGCTTCTACAACCGAATCATCGCCGGCAACATCAACCAGGTGCTTCAGGTGGACAGCGTGGTGTGCAACTTTGACCGCTACCCCTACGAGGCGCGGACATACGCCCGTCAGATGATTATCCGCGAGAGCAACGTGACGGAACGCACGCTTGTGACCGCCTGCCGCCTGCTCAACGCAAGCCGCTCGGACGACAACCCGAACGGTTTTACCATCGAGGGCTTCACGGTGCTGGAGAACAAGGACATCCGGACCATAGAAAGATGATGCGCGTATGGGAAAGATGAAAACTCTGATTGAAGGCTTGAAAGGCAGGGTGCGCAGGAAACTGGAAGCCCTGCCGCCGAAGGCGCGTCTGGGGATAGTCCTCACGGCATTTGCCGCTTTCGCCTCGCTCTGCCTGTACATGACCGTCACCGCCATCGCCGGTTTCGGCAAGGGGAACGGGGCAATGGAGATACGGCACATCGAGAAATTGGACCTGCCGATGCAGGAGAATATGAACCTATATAATAATGTATATGGAAAAGGAACAGAAGAAAAATGAAACGAAAGAGAAGAAGCCGCTGACCGAACAGCAGCGGCAGCAACGCAAGAAGATGCTGGTCTATCCGCTGATGGGACTGTTGTTCTTGGGCTGCCTATGGCTCATCTTCGCACCGTCCTCCGAGGACAGGGAGAAGGCAAAGCAGGGTCAGGGATTCAACACGGACATGCCCCTGCCCGAAGACTCGAAAATCATCGGTGACAAGGCGAAAGCCTACGAGCAGTTGCAGTTGGAGAACCGGCAGAAAGAACGCCGGGGCATGGTGGGCGACCTGTCCTCGTTCTGGCACGACGGCGCGGAAAAGCCGGACACGGCGGCTGCATCGGACGACTACCGCCTGACACAGACGGAACCGTCCGAAAATGAGCGTGCCGATAAGCAACAGGCGGGCATACGCACCTCCGCTGCCGCCTATGAGCGGCTGAGCACTTCGCTGGGCACGTTCTACGAGCCGCCGAAGGAGGACCGGGAAAAGGAGGAGCTTCGGGAACGCATCGACGAACTGGAAGCCATGCTGATGGCGCAGGAGGGCAAGCCGTCCTCGATGGAGGAACAGGTCACACTCTTGGAAAAGTCCTACGAACTGGCAGCGAAGTACCAGAACGGGAAGGGCAATGCCGGACAGACCGCACAGCCCGAAGAAATGGAAACATCCGCCAAGGCGGACGGAAAGAGCATGAAGGCTGAACCGGTAAGCGGGGTGCGTCCGGCGGTGGTATCCGCCTTGCCGCAGCCCATGACGGACTCGGCTTTCATCGCTGACTACGCGGGTGAACGGAACTACGGTTTCCATACCGCCATCGGCACGGCGGAAGCCTCGGAAAAGAACACCATCGCCGCCTGCGTGCAGGGCGACCAGACCCTCACGGACGGGCAGACGGTGAAGCTCCGGCTGCTGGAGCCGATGCGCGTGTCGGGGCGCGTCATCCCCCGGAACACGCTCCTTGTGGGCGCGGCACGGTTGCAGGGCGAAAGGCTCGGCATCGGCATCACCTCGCTGGAACACGGGGGAAGCATCATCCCGGTAGAACTGGAGGTGTACGACAGCGACGGGCAGGCGGGCATCTTCATACCCGGCTCGATGGAGATAGACGCGGCAAAGGAAATCGGGGCGAACATGGGCAGCTCGCTCGGCAGCAGCATCAACATATCGACCGACGCGGGGGCGCAGCTCGCCTCCGACTTGGGGCGAGGGGCGATACAGGGCATCTCGCAGTACATCTCGAAAAGGATGCGCATGGTCAAGGTGCATCTGAAATCGGGGTACAGGGTATTGCTCTACCAAGAAAAGGAATGAATAGTCCAAAAACATAAAGGCGAAAAAAGAAAAAATAATCAACAAACCAATTTTTACTTACCACTAAATCCAACGTAAAATGAGTATCAAAAAAGTAATGACAATGTTTGCCCTGCTGATGGGCATCGCCTGTGCGACCTACGCGCAGGGAGTGACGAACGACAGCACCGCCACCGCCAAGGAGGACGGGCTGGAGCTGGTGAAGGACGTCTATCCGCAGACGGAAGAGGACGGCGACCTGTACCACGGTCTGACGAAGAAGCTGATGTTCGACCGCATGATACCGCCGCACGGCTTGGAAGTCACGTATGACAAGACCGTCCACATCCTGTTTCCGGCGGCGGTGCGCTACGTGGACTTGGGTTCGCCCAACCTGATAGCGGGCAAGGCGGACGGCGCGGAGAACGTCATCCGTGTGAAGGCGACGGTCAGGGACTTCCGCAGCGAGACGAACATGAGCGTCATCACGGAGGATGGCAGCTTTTATACCTTTAACGTGAAATACGCCGACGAGCCGCTTATCCTGAACGTGGAGATGAAGGACTTTATCCACGACGGCAGCACGGTGAACCGACCGAACAACGCGCAGGAAATCTACCTGAAGGAACTGGGCAGCGAAAGCCCGATGCTGGTACACCTCATCATGAAGTCGCTACACAAGGAGGACAAGCGCAAGGTGAAGCACATCGGCTGCAAGCGCTTCGGCATCCAGTACATTCTGAAAGGAATTTATGTCCACAACGGCCTGCTGTATTTCCACACGGAGATAAAGAACCAGAGCAACGTGCCTTTCGATGTGGACTACATCACGTTCAAGATTGTGGACAAGAAAGTGGCGAAGCGCACCGCCATGCAGGAGCAGGTGCTGTTCCCGCTCCGCGCCTACAACTACGCCGTCCGTGTAGCCGGGAAGCAGTCCGAACGCACGGTGTTCTGCCTCCCGAAGTTCACCATCCCCGACGGCAAGAGACTCGTGGTGGAGATGAACGAGAAGGACGGCGGGCGTCACCAGACGTTTACCGTGGAGAACGAGGACCTGGTACAGGCTGAAACCATCAACGAACTGCGTGTGCGATGAAAGGAAAGGTATTGTTTATTGTAACGCTTCTGTCCGTCCTTTTCATGGGACGGGCGGAAGCCCAGCGGTGCCTGCCGAAGATGCGGGGCATCGAGTTGAAAGCCGGGCTGAACGAGGCAGACGGCTATGTGCTGGGAGCCACGCTGTCAAGCTATGCGAAAGGCGGCAACAAATGGGTGTACGGGGTGGAGTACCTGAAAACGAGCCATCCCTACCGGACGAAGAGCATTCCTGCGGCGCAGTTTACGGCGGAAGGAGGCTACTATTACAACTTCCTCTCGGACGCGAAAAAGGTAGTGTTCTTCTATGCGGGCGTGTCAGCCCTTGCCGGGTACGAGACGGTGAACTGGGGCGAAAAGACGCTGTACGACGGGGCGAGGCTGAACAACAAGGACGCCTTTGTCTATGGCTGCGCCGCCACGCTGGACGTGGAAGTGTATCTCGCAGACTTCATCGCGCTGACGGCTTCGCTCAGGGAGCGTTTCCTCTGGGGCGGCAGCATGGGCGTGTGCCACACGGAGTACGGGATTGGCGTGAAATTCATCATCAACTGACGGATGCCTATGGACATAGAAGCGATGAAAGTCAGTGCAAATGAGCGCAATGCAAACTCGTTTGCAAATTGCCGAGTGCAGCCTGACTTATTAAAACGGTTCCCGATTGAGGACTTCCTCGCACGGCTGGGTCATCATCCCGTCCAAAGGCGTGCCAATGCCATTTGGTATAAGTCACCGTATAGGGAGGAAAAGACGCCGTCCTTCAAGGTAAACCCGGATAAAAACCTCTGGTTCGATTTTGGTGAGGGGAAAGGCGGCAACATCTTCGCCCTTGCGGGGGAGTTCATCAAGAGCGGCGACTTCCTCACGCAAGTGAGATATGTGGCGGAAGTGACCAATATGTCGGTGCAGGACTATGAGCCATACCATCATCCTGAAGTGCGGCAACCTGCCGGGCACAGCTTCGAGAATGTGGAAGTGCAGCCCTTGCAGAGCCGGGCGTTGCTCCATTACCTACAAGAACGGGGCATACCGTCCGCCGTCGCCATTGCGAACTGCAAGGAGATACACTACACCACGCACGGCAAGCGGTACTTTGCCGTGGCTTTCGGCAACGAAGGCGGAGGCTACGAGATGCGCAACCCGTTCTTCAAGGGCTGTGTGCCGCCGAAGGACGTCACCCTGCTGTCGGTCGGCTCGGATGCCTGCAACGTGTACGAGGGCTTCATGGACTACCTTTCCGCCCGTGCGCTGGGCATCGGCGGCAGTGAGGACCACCTTGTGCTCAATTCGGTGTCCAACGTGGCGAGGGCATACAAGTATTTGGACGACTACGGAAGGGTGCAATGCTATCTTGACAACGACGAAGCCGGGCGGCGGACATTGGAAACCCTGCGCACACGCTACGGCGAAAGGGTGTCGGACTGCTCCGGCATCTACGGCGGATGCAAGGACTTGAACGAGTACCTGCAAAGCCGCCTGAAACAAAACGAGAAAAATAACAGGAACATCAGACTTAAAATGTAACGATTATGAACATGAATAAATTGGACAACAGACAAAAAGTGAGAAGAAACATAGTGAGAACCTTTGCTGCCCTCTGTGTGGGACTGCTCTCCATAGGCTTCACCGCCTGCGATGACGACCTAGACGTGACGCAAGCCTACCCGTTTACGGTGGAGACCATGCCCGTGCCGAAAGAACTGGCGCAGGGCGAGACGGCGGAGATACGCTGCGAGCTGGTACGTGAGGGCGAGTTTGACGGGGCGGTCTATACCATCCGATATTTCCAGTACGACGGGGAGGGCACGTTGAAGCTCGACAACGGCTTGGTGTTGCAGCCCAACGACCGCTACTTGTTGGAGAACGAGAAGTTCCGCCTGTATTACACCTCGGAGTGCGACGAGTCGCAGAGCCTGACCATCACGGTGGAGGACAATTTCGGCAATGCCTTCGAGTGGGAAGTCGAGTTCAACAACGGTTCGGATGCGGATGTGGCGGTGTCGGACACTTTGAACGTCAGCCGATGATGCGCAAGGCGTTGCTTCTGCTGCTGGCGGCTGCCCTCTGTGGCAGCCTGCCGGCACAGGATACGGAGGAAACGGCACGGCTGCTGGCACTGTTCAACAGCCACCCGAAAGCGGACATAGCCGTCGAACTGGTGAAAAAATACGAAGGACTACATGACCGCTCCGACTACCCGTATTACGGCTACGGACACCGCAGGTTGCCAAACGAGAACCTGTCCTACGGCATGACGGAGGCGGAAGCCGAAGCCCTGCTCCGCAAGGATTTGGCGGTGCGTTACAGGCTGTTCCGCAAGTATGGAAAAGACGCGCTCCTGCTTACGGTTCTCAGCTACAACGTGGGGCAAGGGGTGCTGCTCGGTCATGGCGGGCATCCGAAAAGCGGGCTTGTCCGCAAGCTGGAAGCCGGAAACAGGGACATTTTCCGTGAATACACAGCCTACTGCCGGTACAAGGGCAAGCCCGTCCGCTCGATAGAGCGGCGGCGCAAAATGGAGTTCCTGCTGCTGTATGAGCCGTGAGTCATGGCTGGCTGTAAAACAAACAAAATCCGATGGAGCCTTCTGTGGCTTCACCGGATTTTTCCGTATTATCGAAGATGGAAAACAACGGTTTCTTTGCTACTTTCTTACCCGCCTGTCCTGCTCATGAAAGAAAGTAGCGGGCGGCAATTCCTGCCACCCGCCAAAGGGTCATCCTGCCACCATCCGCTTCTGTATGCGTTCAAGGGTACGCTCGGCAATGAGGCGTGTGTCCTTTGTCCAAAGGTCATAGTCATGCACGGATATTCCCACGCTCCGCAGGTCACGGATATAGCCGGACACATAGTCTCCCGAAGGGAGGTAAACGAACTGCATCCATGCGTCCTTGCCGTCTGTCAGTATAAAATAGTATTTCATTTCGCTTGTTTTTTAATGGTTACAAATAAAGTGTGGGCGGTGGAAGCCACCGCCACGCACTCAAAATTCCCTCATATCAGCGATAGGCGTACAGTGTGTGAGCCATTCCTTTACGCAGGGCATGTTGTATTCGGAAGTGATGACTGCCGTATGCTCGTTTATCTGTGTAAACCTCGTACTTTCATAGTCCTCCACCCATCCTTTGAGGGTGTCAGTCCCCCATGCGTCCGCATCGGAAAACATATTGTCCAATACCTTGATTGGGTCGCTGAACGTAACTATCAGCGTATCATAGCCTGCTGTCATAGCCTGTCCTCCTTCGCTTTAATCCATTCGTCACGTAACCGCCTGCACTCGTCCAGCGTGGGCTTCACGCAGGAAAACAACTCTCCGTCCGTATGGCGGTAGTCGTATTGCACGAAAGTGCGCCTTTTCCTGCCGATACTCATTTGGAAACTCTCGTATTTCTCCGTTCCTGCCGCTTGGCAGGTGCTTACTCCGTTAATGGTCATTCTCGTTGTCATAGCCTTATCAATTAAAATTCAACAATCAGTAGTCTGTTCTCCAAACATTGGTCGGGGTCGGATGCCTTCTTCTGCGTCACCCATAAATGGTGTGCGCCATACCCAAAGGCGAAAAGGACATTGAAAAGTTCCTTTCGGGCGAACACCTCCATTACACCCCTTACATCCTGCTCGTTCTTTGTCAGCACAAGCGTGTTCAACAGTTCGATGAACATTTCGGGCAGCTCCTCGTGCCATCCGAAAACCATATTTTCTATTTTCACTTCCATATCATTAACTATTAGTTTGTTATACGATTATGCCACCTGCTTCATCCGCTGCCGTATCTGCTCGGCATTGTCCTCCACCAACTTGATGATGCGGTCGTGGTATTCGGTGTTGGAGTTGCATACGCCACGGCTCTGCACCACTTTCAACGTCTGTAAGTCCACCTCCACCGTTTCGATGCGCTCTCCGTCAATCCGTGCGGACAGTATCAGAGAGTTTTCATCATTGTAATAAGCATTGGTATAGACGCAATGGTGCATGGCTTTCCCTTCTTCGTAAAACTCATCCACGCTTTGCAATACCTTTACAATGATTAGTCCGTCCGTCAGTACAAGGTTGAGGAAAGCGGCTTTCTTTCGGATATACTCGTCTTTCTCTTTCGCCATATCCTCCAAACGCTTCCGCTCACGTTCCAACCGCTCAGCTTCCATTGCAATGCGCTGTTGCTCCCGTTCACGCTTCAATTGGGCTTGTCTTTTCTCCATATATAGGTCGTGGGTTGCCTTGAGGTCGGTCGGGCAAATGAAATGGGGGTTGCGCAAGTCTTTTCCCAATTTCTCCAACAGATATAGAAGGTCGCACCATAATGAAATGTCGGTTATGGCATATTTGTTCCGCATAGCTATCTTGTACGAGTGCCAACACCTGTCAAGTGCTTGCGGCTTGGAGAGGAAATAGCGCAAATGCTCGATGTTGCCCGACTTCATCAGGGTTTCCGCACGGCTGTCTGAAAGAATAGCCGTGAATAAGCTGTAAGGCGGTATGCCGTGCAGATTACCGTCAAATCCGTTACGCTTGATTTCGGGGATAATCCGCTGACGTGGGTAGGTGCATATCGGGTCTATGTCGTACACCCTATGTTGGTTGTTCTTGCGGATTTCCATCGGGCTGTCCTCAACCCACAAGTCATAGTAAAGGGGCGACATGCCACGCAGCCGTGCCACCGTCTCGGACTTGCCGTCGGGGGCTATCCACCGTTGTACCACCTCACAGATAGAATACTCCGCCTTTTGCCCGACTTTCTGACGGCTTCTGACGAAAAAGAAACGTATCACTTGGTAGCCTTTGCAGGTGGCGAGGATAGAGAAATACTCATTATCCGTGAACACCCTCTTTCGGGTGTCCACGATTTCCAATGCCGTTCCGCAGTTCGGGCAGGAGCATCCGCAAAGGGTGTCGGCAAGGCTGTGTCCGCTTTTCCATGCGTGTCCGCACTCCGTGCAGGTGATGATACCTTTTGCCGTTCGTCTGCCGTAGTGCTTGAAGCAATGTTGGAAAGCGTAGGTTCTCTGTGCGTCTGTCAGTTCGGGCAGGTTTGCGCTCAAACGGATGATTTCTTTCTGTATGGATGTCTTTGGTTTCATAAGTTCAGAATAATGAGAGTTCAACTTGTTGTACATTTGTCTTTTGGCTCGCCTTAGCCTTGTTGCGGTTCTGCAACTTGCGCAGTTCCTCGGCTTGGTATTGGCGGATGGCTTGCTGCCGTGCTTCCGCCTTTTCCTCGTCAGTCAGTTCTACCGTATGGTTCACGGCTACTTGGCATTGCAGTGGCTTGCCCACTTCAATGTCGTTCTCGTCATAGTAGTGGACGGCTTGGGAATAGATTTCACCGTCCGTAAAGCCGTTGCAGCCGCTTTTCTGTACCCAATTGAGGATATAGGTCACGCAATCGTCAATGTTCTTGTTCGGCTTGTTGTAATTTGCTGCAAACAGTTTGTCCTCCGCTGCACGGTTGTCCAGATAGGCTTGGATTGTACGCTTGAAATGGTCTGTTGTCTTGTTCATATCGTCAGATTTTAGATGTTGTCATCCGTGTAAAGTATGTCGCAGTCCTCCACTTCGGCTGGAAGTCCGAAAAGGGGATAACGTGAGAAATAGGGCTGTGCGTTGTCTTCTTCATCCGTAAGGGGTGAGACAACCTGCACGTTCCACTTGCTCTGCCACTCGTCAATCATGCGGATTTCCTCGTCCGTCAGTCCCGTCATGTCACCGTTGATGATGTACCCCAAACTCCATGTGGGTATCTTTTCCGTTGTCTTGTTCATAAGGCTCTCTTTTGATGGGTTGTCAAATGGTTTCTTTCAAAATCTCTCTCCAATAGATAGGCTCTGCCTCGCTCAACAGAAAGTCAATGAAGTCCTTTCTCGCTTCTTTGTTCAGTTCATGGTACAATCTTCTGAATGAGGAAAAGTTACCGTTGATGTACGTTCCCACCATATACTCAAAGATGTTGTCCACCTCGTAAAACCTGCATTGCTGCGCTGCCGTCTTGCTGTTTCTTTTCGCCATATCCTTGTGAATTAAAGGGTTAATAACCAAATGAATGTCCAAATAATTGCCACTATTGAAAGTAGTGCGGTGAGGATGCCGAACATAAAGTTCAACACGCCCAATAGGATTTCCCCTGCGATGCCTACCGCCAAACCTCCTGCGCAAAGGGTAATGCCCCATGCCGCTCTCGCTACTGCGGACAATACTTTCCGCAAAGCCTTTCCGATGTCGTTCAATGTCATTCTCATATCTTCCAATTTTTAAGTTGTTCTTACTTGTCTTACTCGGATGGGGAGGTCGAGTCCTTTTTCTTTTCGCCTCTCCGTATGTCCGATGTTTCCTTGTGACGTCTTCCGACCGCGCATCGGTCGTTTTCGTTTCGGGGGCCATGCAAAGGTTAGGGAGTAGGTTCAGCAAATTTTTTCGACAGAATACTACCTGAGCCTGCGAAGTGTGGAGATTGTGGCTAAAAAATTTGTGTTCCTAATCCCGTCTTTACCTTTGCCCCTGCAACGAAAATGACCCACTGATGCCGTCTGGAATGGCGGCATGGGAATATCGGCATACTTGCTGGAGAGGCGGGAAGGAAAAGGGGAAGCATAGAGGATGGCGCAATGCGCCACGGGGAAGTTCAAAGGGCGGCGCAACGGACAAGGGGAAAGCCCCGCTTTCCTGCCGCCGTGACAGAAGTCCTGCAACCGTCATTGTCATGCGTGCATGGCTTGCGGTTGCAAGTTTTCTGCCGACGGCACATGTCTTCAAACGGTCTTGTCTGCCATGCCCGGTTTGGCAAAAGCATGGCAAGACGGTTTGAGGACAGGGAAGACATGACAGCCGGAAATAGTCGCAGGTGCAGATTCACGCTTGCCGTGCCCTGCATCCGGCGGCATTTCGGCTGCCAAAAGAAGACGAGAAAAAGAAAATGGATAAAACGGACTTGTCCGTTCTGCACAAGCATATAAAAGAAGTGCCCACGACGATGGCGGTGTCACTTGTGACATTGTGGTCGTCGTGGGCTTTTCTTTGCTTGTGCCATTTCTGAAATGGGCTTACGCACATCAAGCCGGAAGCCGTTTTCAGAACGAGGTAACGGCAATATCCCTAAAAAATAGGTAATGATTTGGTGCTATGGGATAAAAAATGTATCTTTGCAAATACGAAAGAGCTGTTTGAATCTATGAGGTAAACCGCAGCAAGTCAGAGCGTTCTGAATGTCGCTAAATCGTTACCTAAAATCTCACACTCTTCAATTCTATTCTGTGTATCAATCAGATACAGCTTTTTTAATTATCCTTTACAAAGATAAGATTATTTTTCGAAATACACGATCATGGTATTACCCATAGTCGTACATCCGCTATTTGAGTCTTCAAGTATTTTCTTTATTATATAAAGATTCTTTGGGCGATAGAATCTGTTTGCTTATAAGCAGCAATAAGAGATTCTGGATTGAAATGCTGTAACAGAGCCGAAAATAATGGCTTAGTGTGATCGACGATTGCTTGTATAATCAGATGAGGAGGTGAATATGGCTGCTGGCTTGCATGGAAATAGGAAGATGAATATTCTTGTGATAAGCATAAAGCCGGAGTGTAGTGGCTCCGGCTTTATGACTATTGATGCTTACTTGTTACAAATGTGCTTTTAAATTATCCAGTGCATTATTTAGCAGTCGGATTATATCATCAATTTTTCCTGAATTTAATACCTCTCGAGAATCATTTATATAATCACGAGTCTTGACATATATGCTCCAAGTATTTTCTTTTTCCAGATATGCTCCCAAACATACATCATCTTTTGTCCTATATTCACATTCCGTGTAGTTTTCAGGTGTTGATGTCATGATATTGTTCTTCATGTATGTTAAAGACTTTATACATCCTGAGAGTTCATCAAAATCAAGGGTTCCTATATATGTATCGGTTCCTAAAGAAGAATAATGAAAGGTCTTGAGGCGTAATGCTCCGCTTTTTTCCCCTGTCGAGATGTCTGTGATGATGATATTCTCGAATGTTACACCGTCTACTTTTCCTATATCGTAAAAATCTTTTCGTAAAAGAACTCCGTCTTTTTGTAATAACTTAACCACCGTACTTTTTGATTCTTCTTGTTTACTGTCTTGCGCATTTGCCGAAATGCCTAAGAACAAAACAGCCATCATAAATAGTAATTTTTTCATAACTGAATATTTTTATCTTGATTAAAAACTCTCAATCGTAATAACTCCCTAAAATCATCAAAAAATAAGTTCCATGCACGTTTAGGAGCTCTTTTCACTTTTATATAAAATAGCCAGACTTTGGAATCTTTTCTATCATTTAGCTGGCTTATTTCCTTCGTTCTGTCATCATGAGGTAACAACAGAATTATAGGTTGCAAAAGTAACAGCTTTTAATTAACATAGGATAATATGATTCGTTAAATATGAGCTGTATAATTCACTTTTTATTCAGCAAGAGTCAATAAAATGATTTATGCAGTCAATAGGAGATTAAAATTTTTAGGATAAGTAAAAGATAAGTGCAAAACCTCAAAAGTGAGGTTTATATCCTTTTTTTTAATCTATAAATCAGAGAAATTAGCTTGTGAAATAATGGATAAAATACGCTAATTATCAGTATATTAGCCTTTAACTAAAGAAGAGCGGTAAGCGGGATTCGAACCCGTGACCCTTAGCTTGGGAAGCTAATGCTCTACCAACTGAGCTACTACCGCAGGCGAAAGTGACACAAAAGTAGGTTTTATTACGCAAATAAGCAATAATAGAACCTACTTTTTTTATTAATAATCTATTTTATCCAATATTCCTGTTAAGTAGGCAATCGTTACTCCGTAATTTGTCATCGGGATGTGCTGATTGCGTGCTTGCGCTACACGGTTCAATACGTACTTTCGGTTGAACATACAGGCTCCGCAGTGAATAACAAGATCGTATTTGCTCAAGTCCTCTGGAAAGTCTGTTCCCGAAACGTGGTCAATCTGCAATCCGGCTCCAAACTTTTTACGAAGCATGTTCGGTATTTTTACACGTCCGATATCTTCGGCAAGTGGGGCATGGGTACATGCTTCCGCAATTAGAACGTGCGAATTTTCTGTCAGACATCCGATGGCATTTGCCCCTTCGATAAAATAATTTATATCGCCTTTGTATTGGGCAAACAATACCGAGAAGGAGGTCAGACGACTCGTTGTCGGTTTCTTTTCGTAAACGGTTTTGAATACTTGCGAGTCTGTAATGATAAGCGATGGGGGTTGCACCAATGTTTGAAGCATCTGATCTATTTTATCTGTTGTACAACTCATTACAAGACATTTTCTGTCGAGTAATTCGCGGATTGTCTGGACTTGTGGAAGAATAAGACGACCCTTTGGCGCCTGAATATCTTGTGGCATGACGAGCATAACCGTATCGCCTTCTTTTACCAATCTTCCCACAATTCCCTGTGACATGGTTTCATCGGGTAACTTAGCTATCAGGCTGCGACGTATGTCTTCCATTCCTTGTTTGGTTCGGGCACTGACAGCAAGAGGAACTTGTCCGCATTTTTTCTCTATGGAGCGAACGGTTGCAGTCGCATCAGCCAACAGGTCCGCTTTATTCAATATCCATATTACCGGAATATTTTTCTCTTTTAGCAGACGATTCCATTCAAGCTCTTTTTCGATATCATCTCCGGTACAAACCAGCAAGGCAACGTCGGTACGTTCCATGGCACGCATGGTCTGTCGGATACGGAGTGCTCCCAGTTCGCCTTCATCATCAAGTCCTGCTGTATCGATGAAGACACACGGGCCTATGCCATGTATCTCCATTGCCTTATATACAGGGTCGGTCGTGGTTCCTGCCACATCGGAAACAAGAGCTGTTTCCTGATTGGTCAGCGCATTGATCAGCGATGACTTACCACTGTTACGTTTGCCAAACAGCCCGATGTGCAGGCGGTTGGCACGAGGTGTATCTTGCATAAACTTTCAATCTTATGAGTTAGAATCTGAAATCTCGTTTCCCTTCGGAAATGCGTTCCAGATTTTCCAATGCACGGCGACGGATAGCCGGGTTAGGAATCTGTTCCATCTGTTCACGAATCATCTTTACACCCAGCTCACGTGTTTCGGGAGAGGCATAATCTTCCAGATACTCTTGCAGGGTCATCAGTGCATTCGGAGCGCAACAGTTAGCTATCTGTCCGGTCTTAACTAAAGACATGAAGCGGTCGCCCGTACGGCCCTCACGATAACATGCAGTACAGAAGCTGGGGATATATCCCAAACGCAACAGCCAGGCCACGATTTCATCGAGTGTACGGCGGTCGCTTACATCAAACTGTGCCGAGTTCTCTTCGGGCGTTTCTTCGTGCACATATCCACCTACGCTGGTACGTGAGCCACCGCTTAACTGAGAAACTCCCAGTGCCAGCACTTTTTCGCGTGAGCGTTGTGATTCGCGGGTAGAAACAATCATTCCGGTGTAAGGTACGCTGATACGAATCACTGCTACGATTTTCTGGAAAATATCGTCCGAAATAGCATTTTCAAAATCGGATGCATTGATATCATCGGCCGAACAGATACGAGGCACGCTGATGGTGTGCGGTCCTACGCCATACGTCGCTTCCAAGTGTTCGGCATGCATCAGCATACCCACGAAGTCATAACGGTAAGTATTCAGACCGAACAATACGCCGATACCTACATCGTCGATACCTCCCTGCATGGCACGGTCCATGGCTTCCGTATGATATGCATAGTTGCTTTTCGGGCCCCGCGGATGCAGTTTCTCATAATTCTCCTTATGATAGGTTTCCTGAAACAGAATATACGTTCCAATACCGGCATCATGCAGACGGCGGTAGTTCTCTACCGTCGTTGCTGCGATGTTTACATTTACGCGGCGGATGGCACCATTCTTGTGCTTGATGCTGTAGATGGTCTTGATTGATTCCAGAATATATTCTATCGGATTGTGCAACGGATCTTCTCCGGCCTCAATAGCCAGACGTTTGTGTCCCATATCCTGCAAGGCAATTACTTCCTGACGAATCTCATCTTGTGTCAGTTTTTTGCGGGCTATCGATTTATTCTTGATGTGGTACGGGCAGTACACACAACTGTTCACACAATAATTGGAAAGATAGAGTGGGGCAAACATCACGATACGGTTGCCATAGAAACGTTGTTTGATTTCACGTGCCAGAGCATATATTTCTTCCAGCAGGCTGGAATCTTCGCATTCCAGCAACACAGCAGCCTCGCGATGAGTCAGTCCCTTGCAGGAGCGAGCCTTCTCAATAATAGAACGAATCAACTCACGATTGCCTTTGTTGGCTTGCGCATAGTCCAGCGTAGCCAAGATTTCATCGTGGTTGATGAACTCTTCTGCATGAGGTGAATCTATTTTATACATAATTGATTTTATATTTTAAACGATAATAAACAATGTTCTAATGTGCGCTATAATCTCCTCTTCCTTTATCGATGACATATCCGATTGCTTCCAGCCGTTTTTCCAGCAAAAGAAGTCCTTCGGCGGCCTCGGCTCCCAAAGAAGCTTTATTATCGTATAGAGAATATTTGCTTCGCTGTACGACAGGGGATAGGTTGGGCATCACGACATTCGCACCTGCCAGTATGCCTTTTTCTCTTCCTTCTGGAGCAAGGGTTGCAAGGGCTGTAGTCGATGGTATCAGAGCATGTGGATGCATCAGACGGAAAATGGAAAGCAACAGCAGTGTCAGCTTCATACTGCCCGACGGCATCTTGGCAAAAGGAGTGTCATGGTGTGGAAGAAACGGTCCGATACCAATCATTTCGGGCTGGAGTTTCTCGATGTAAAGGATATCTTCCACCAGGTTGTCGATGGTTTGATACGGACTTCCTACCATAATACCGGTACCCGTCTGAAAGCCGATTCGCTTCAAGTCATTCAGGCACCTCAGGCGATTGGGCAATGACATGTCTTCAGGATGTAGCTTGCTGTAATGTGATTGATTGTGCGTTTCGTGACGAAGCAGGTAACGGTTGGCTCCTGCCTGAAAGAAACGTTCATACACCGACGCTTCTTTTTCTCCCAATGAAAGCGTAATGGCCACATCCGGGAACTCTTTTCGGATAGAAGTCACGGTACGGACAATCATTTCATCGTCATTGATTTCTCCTCCCTGGAGGACAAACGTCCGGAATCCCAGTTCATAACCATGCCGACAGCATGCCAAAACAGTTTCTTCATCCAGGTGATAGCGTTCTACCTGATGGTTACTTCGGCGGATACCGCAATAATAACAATCGTTCTTGCAGCGGTTGCCTACCTCAATCAGTCCTCGTATGAAAATCTTGTTTCCGAAATTCTGCTGCGCAACCTCACGCGCAAGAGTATTGATAAAGGAGAGATCTTCTTCCTCACATTGACTGAGTAACACACGAAATTCATCGGGAGAGAGTGTTCGCTCCCGATGAAGACGTTCTATCAAACTTCTCATGTAATGCGGAGAAGATATTATTGTTCCTTATAATTTTCGTATTTCAGCGTACGTTTCAGCAAGTCCTGATTCAACTGACGCTTTCCTGATACTGAATCATTGTAAGCGCTCGGTCCGGTTACACAACCACCTTCGCAAGCCATCATTTCAATGAACTGAGCATCTACCTTTCCAGTCTTTGCCCATGCACGCATTTGTCCGATACTCTTCTTGTTGAAGTCGGAGAATTGCAACATCTTGATACCGTCAGCTTTCGGTCCCAGATAAGCCTTGACAGCTCCAGCAACACCTCCTGCCTGAGCGAAACCGTGTGCTTCGCATACAGATTCGTATGCCACCTTGTACGGATTAGCCTGAGCCAGTTCGATACCAAATCCACGGAAGATAGAATGTAATTCTTCGAATGTTATTACATAGTCGACGCATTCGTCGCGTTGTGCTTCTTTACGCTTGGCAATACATGGACCGATAAAGACCACTTTTGCATTCGGATATTTCTTTTTTGCAATACGTGACGCATAGTACATCGGTGAGCCTGTGCCCGAAACATAAGGTTTCATGGCTGGAATATGCTTGTTTACCAGTTCGATGTACGACGGACAACAAGATGTTGTCATAAACTTCTGTCCTTCTTCCAGTTTTTCCAGCAATTCGTGTGCTTCGTTGCTGGTCGTTTCCATAGCACCTTCTGCTACTTCAATGATATCGGCGAAGCCTACTTCCTTCAGAGCACCATACACTTGGTCGATGGTTGCATTGAACTGTCCCAATACAGAAGGAGCGGGGATAGCCACTACCTGTTCGCCACGACGGATTGCTTCCAGTACGTCAAATACCTGAGATATTTCGAAAATGGCACCAAAAGGGCACGCATTCAGGCATTTTCCACAATAGATACACTTGCTCTCGTCGATGTGCTCAATGTTATGTTCGTCCTTGCTGATGGCCTTTACTGGACATGCTTCTTCACATGGAACCGGGATGTATACAATTGCATGATACGGACAGCTCTTATGGCAAATACCGCAACTGATACAAGTATCGTGATCGATGTGTGCCTGACCGGTCTTCTTATCAAAATGTACGGCTCCTTTCGGACAGTTCATGTAACAGCTTCTTGCTACACAACCGCGGCACAAGTTACTTACTTCGTAGTTTACCTGTACGCACGAAGAACATGCTTCATCGATAACGCAAAGAATGTTTTCTTTCAGTTTGTTCCGTCTGCCAAGTGCCTGACGGGCATATTCAGAAAGCGGGGTCAGTTCGTCTGTTTCATCAGACATATCCCAGCCCAGCAACGGGAGCGACTTGTATTTCGTTACGGCGCGTTCTTTATGGATACAGCAGCGTCCTACCGGTTGCGAACGACGCGGGCTGAATTCTAATGGAACACGGTCAATTTTTTCAATAAGTTGGTCTTCTTTCCACAAAGCCACGAGTTTTTCCAGCAGTTTGTGGCGTACGATCATTACGTTGTTTGATGCCATAACACAAAAGTTAGGTTTATTAGTTTAGTTATCCTTAAATAAATAAAAGTTACTTTTCTTCTGCCGCCCGCAAAATAAGTGTGGTGGCTCCTAGAGTAAAGATCGCTCCGTCTTCTATACGGACACGGTCTTTGGGTCCTAAAAGTTCATTCATCAGGAATGTACCAGTAATACTATCGTTATCGCGCAGCGTATATATGATATTTCCCTGCTTGTTCACCTTCACATTCAGTATGCAGTGACGGCGGTCCATGCTAGGGTCATTTGTCTCTACGGGAATATCTATTTCGGTTCCCTTGCAACGGCGTCCTATGATATTGTCACCTTCGTGCAAAGGGAGTACTTGCTTGTAGCCGAAAACATTCTCTATGGCCACTACATTTCCGAAATCTTGTGTTCCTTCTTTTTCGTCTACTATCTCTTCACGGCGTGAGCCGGCATTTAATTTAGATTTTCCAATACGAATGCCAAACTGCTTTTTGCAATTGTCGCACACAAAAACCAGTGACTGACCTTCTTCGTATTTTGTTTCATCGAATTGTATATAGTTGTCACACTTCGGACATCTGACTCTTTTCATAATGTGGTTTATTCAGTTTTATTTAGAAGTGAATACCCATGCCGATGCATATTTCGCATCACCTTTCAAGGCTTTTACCTGCCTATAGGCATCAGCCTGCTTGTCGTACTGGTCGATAGCAACGCGAAATCTGCCGTTCGATTCAAGCACTTGTGCGTTTTTATATCCTTTCTGCTTCAATTGCTTTACTTCCTGCTGTGCGTCGCTCATTGTTGTCAGACTGGCTACGATAACATAATAACCTGTCTGCTTCTTGGCTGGAGCCTTTTCCGGCATTGGGGCGGGAGCAGGAGTTTGTTTCTTTTCCACTTCCCGTTTCTCAGCCAATTTGACGGTTGCTTTTTGAGCTGGTTTCGCACTAGGAGCTGCCTCAACCTTTTCAGTCTTGACAACGACCGGTTTCAGCGTGTTGATATTATTTTTGATATATTGTCTTTTTACGGTCTTTTGCTCTTGTTTCTGGCTTTTGGCCTGAGTCTTCGAAGCCGGTGATGTAATGATACTCGAAGCCATCGACTGGTTTCTGATAGCATCGAACAATCCGGCCGAACCTAATGAAGCATATTCCGCATCATCCATATAAGTATTTTCTACAGGTACGGAAAACAGGAAGAACAGCAATATAGCCGCAGCAACAGCCACAATGTTCTTTGCCCATTTGCGGTAATGAGGACGGAAACGGCGGGTGCTGATCTTGACTGTACGGCGCATGACCGGTTCGAATGCAGAAGGTTGAACGGACGGCTTCTCCTGAGCCAGTTTCGGGAAGGTAAAAGCCTGAAGTCCGTACAGTGACGGCGTAAAGAAACCGTTTACTTCCGGCTCAAATTCATACACACCATTCATGTTATAGTACAATGTACCCACGTTGTTCAGGTGAATATGTCCTTGCCGGTAAATATCTTCTTTCAGTTGTGAAACTATTTTCTCTATTCTGCGAGTTGCGTCAGGGAAATCTGTGTTATACGCTTGCATATACGACTGCACCAACAGACCATCGTTCATGACAAGTTGCGGATTAAATCCGATGGTACGAGCAGGCGGACAAAACTCTCCCGTATCTTCGTTGAATACAGACGAACGATAGTGGGCTATAAAGCCTCCTAACCCCGGGACGATTACACAATCATTCTCCAGGAGTAATACTTCTATATGTTTTGCCAATTCAATCATAATGCAAATATAGGATTTTTTTCTTTTACATCGTGCGTCTTTTGAGCATTTTGTTCGAAAAGATGGATACACTTTTTGTAAAGGTGCAGCGAACGGCAACTTTACGTGTGTCCGACAAGATGATATACGGTAGAACTTCTCTTTATTCGTCTGGTTGTCTTTGTCTAAATATTTTTCTGCCAAAAGGAGGGGAAAGCCGGAGAGTTTGTTTCTGTCGGAACCTTTTTCCACAAGTCGAGCATATCCATTTCTCCCCAGTACCAGCGGACAAGACCTGCAAAAACATTCTTGTACCGGAAGAGCGGGACAGAGGTACTGTTGCCGCGCATGGTATAGACGGGTGTAGCAGTGAACAAATTTCCGTCCGGATTTGCTGTTTCGGTGTAGTGAGATTCATAACCGCGTAATGCCAATCCGTGATATTCCGCCTGGCGATAGCCCGCATTTGTTCGCGTTGTCATCGTAAAGTCGAAAGGAAATATGTTTGCCATTTCGTAAGCCGTTCCTCCCTGACGGACTGTAAGCGAATGGGAGAGCAGTACCATTCCTCCACATTCGGCAAGCAATTTGCCACCTTCTTCAATATAATCGCGAAGTTGACTAAAAAGTCTTTTCCGACGATATAACTGACGTGCAAACAACTCCGGATAACCTCCGGGAAGATATACCAGATCAGCACTCGGAAGATCACTTCCATACAGCGGACTGAAATAGGAAATCTGACCATATTGTGCCAGTGAATCTATGTTTTCCTGCGATAAAAGACAGAATGCGGGGTCTCGGGCGATGGCTATTTGTAGTTTTTTTCGACCTACAAGATGCCTGACATCTGGTTCCGACTCGGACGTATAGGGCAGGATGTGCTGACATGGAAAAATACGCTCGCATAAATTTAGCAGCTTATCCACGTTTACATACTTTTCGATAAGAGAAGCTATCCGGTCAATCTGTTCGTTCATGGTACGTCGGACAGACAAAACCAGTCCCGAATGCCGTGGAGGTAATTTAAAATCATCCACAACAGGCAGATAGCCCAGACATTCTACTCCGGCATCTGCACATGCCTCTTGCAATAAAGTCAGGTGAGCAGGCGAAGCAACCTGATTGAACACAACTCCCACGACCTGCACATAGTTTTTGAAATGTTTGAATCCGTACAGAATAGGAGCAACAGAATATGCCGTAGCACGAGCATTGACAACCAGAACGACGGGTATTTTCAGCAATCGGGCAATATGTGCATTGCTCCCTTGCAGGCGATTATATCCGTCGAAAAGTCCTGCCGTTCCTTCCGTCACGCAGACATCTGCCTGCTCGGCATACTTATTATATATAGTCTGGATATGTCCGTCCGAAGCCAGCCAGGCATCCAGATTTACTGAATCGCAGTCGGCCGCCAGTGTATGATACTGCGTGTCGATGCAATCAGCTCCACATTTGAAAGGCTGTGGTCGCAATCCTTTTCGCCGAAGCACACGCAGCAATCCCAGCGTAAAGGTCGTCTTTCCGCTACCAGATATGGGAGATGCTATCAGTAATTGTGGTTTCATGCCTGCTTCGATTATTAAAATCGGGGGCAAAGATAGGGAGAACTCGTGAAATTTCGATATAAAACCGATAAATATGTGGTAAGTATTCGCTGACAGCCAGTAAATTTATTTTCCTAGCCAGACTTATAAATTCTTGACATAACTACTGCTTTATATTCCGAAAGCATTTTATTTATCGTGCGATTTTCAGTACTTTTGCAGGCAATAAAATAAAAATCAATGAAAACAATCGTTATAACCGGCGGAGCCAAGGGTATAGGGCGCTGCTTGGTAGAGTATTTTGCATCGCAGGGCAATACGGTCTTTTTTATCGATATGGACGCTGATGCTGTTGCGACTGTAACGGAAAAGTTATGTGCCAGGCAGATGGACGTGCATGGCTTTACAGGGGATATTGCCGACGAGCAGGTATTACAGAAGTTTGCGGAGAGAGTGATAGAAGAAACTCCGCAAGGCATACACTGCCTGATAAACAATGCTTGCCTGATGAAAGGAGGAATCCTGAGTGGATGTAGTTACGAGGATTTTCTTTATGTGCAGCGTGTAGGTGTTGCCGCACCTTATCTACTCAGTAAGCTTTTCATGCATCATTTTGCCGGTGTCGGTTCCATCGTAAACCTTTCGTCAACTCGTGCGTTTCAGTCGCAGCCCGATACTGAAGCGTATACGGCAGCCAAGGGAGGCATTACCGCACTGACTCATGCGCTTGCCGTAAGTCTTTCGGGAATAGCCCGCGTCAATGCCATTGCGCCGGGATGGATTGATACCGGTAAGTTCCACGACGAAAGTTATGTTCCCGACTACACGGAAGGAGATATCATGCAGCATCCGTCACAGCGGGTGGGAGAGCCCGAAGATATTGCCCGCGCCGTTGAGTTCCTGTGCGACGAACGTAACTCTTTCATCAACGGGCAATGCATCACTATCGACGGCGGGATGAGTAAGCTGATGGTTTATCATAACGATTGCGGATGGAAAAAAGAATAAAACAGTTATTAATTATTTTATAAAGATCCTTTATGTTATTACAATTATTATTTGTCCTTGTTGCGATAATTGTCGGTGCAAGAGTAGGCGGTATCGGACTGGGAATACTGGGCGGACTTGGTCTTGCCGTGCTGACTTTTGTGTTCGGGCTTCAGCCCACTGCTCCTCCGATAGATGTGATGCTTATGATTGTAGCCGTTATTGCGGCAGCAAGCTGTATGCAGGCAGCAGGAGGACTGGACCTGATGGTGAAGTGGGCAGAGAAGATTTTGCGGAAAAATCCGCATCACATTACGCTGCTTAGCCCGTTTGTGACATACTTTTTTACCTTTTTCGCTGGTACGGGACATGTAGCTTATTCCGTTCTTCCCGTCATTGCCGAGGTTGCCAAAGATACAGGTATCCGTCCGGAACGTCCGCTGGGTATCGCAGTCATCGCCTCGCAACAGGCTATCACGGCCAGTCCGATATCGGCAGCAACGGTTGCCATGCTCAGCATGCTTGCCGGATACAATATTTCGTTGTTCGATATCCTGAAGATTTCCATTCCCTGCACGCTGATAGGAGTTCTCTTAGGAGCCTTGTACTCTATGAAAGTCGGCAAGGAACTGAAAGATGATCCTGAATATCAAAGACGACTGGCTGCTGGTGAAATTTCCGGCGACGGTTATCATACGGCAGAGGTGGCAAGCTATGGCAAGGCATTAACTTCCGTCATTCTCTTTCTGGCTGCCACGATAGGCATCGTTTTGTTCGGATCGATCGACGGACTTCGCCCGACATTTGCAACGGCTCAGGGAGAAGTACAGATGGAGATGTCGCACATTATTGAAATATTGATGCTTTCTGCCGCATCACTCATCCTGCTGCTGACTAAAACAGACGGTATAAAGGCGGCTAAATGTTCCGTATTCAATGCCGGAATGCAGGCTGTAGTTGCCATCTTTGGTATTGCATGGATGGGAGATACCTTCATTGCCGGAAACATGGAAGTGATGAAAGAGAACATCTTCGGTCTTGTAACCGATATGCCTTGGCTGTTTGGTGTAGCCTTGTTCCTGATGTCCATTCTGTTGTTCAGTCAGGCAGCTACCGTTCGTTCCCTGTTACCACTCGGCATAGCACTGGGCATCTCTCCTTACATGCTTATCGCACTTTTCCCGGCAGTGAACGGCTATTTTTTCCTGCCCAACTACCCGACGGTGATAGCTGCCATAAACTTTGATACTACCGGAACGACACGAATAGGCAAATACCTGCTGAACCATTCGTTTATGATGCCCGGACTGATAGCGACGATTGTATCGGTTGTACTGGGTATTGTGTGGGTTTCAATGATGTAATAATTAAACCATTTAAATCTGAATATATGAAAAAAATCACTCAATTTTCCGTTTTATATCTTTTGCCCTTATTTTTGGGTAGCTGTGCTCCTAAAGTCCTGACAGAAATAAATAACCCTCATACTCCTGTCGTAACGGCAAATGAAGTCCGCTTGTATGAAGTAGGCGATTCCGTCCCGCAGTCAGCTGAACTGATTGGTCGGGTAAAAGTTTTGGATTCCGGTCTGAGTACTCATTGCCAGTACGATCAGGTAGTAGCACTGGCAAAAGAAAAAACGGCACAAAGTGGAGGAAACGCACTTGCACTGACGGATCATCGTAAACCGTCTATATGGAGCAGTTGTCACCAGATTGCCGGAAATATGCTATTGATTGATGAAACCAAGAGACATGAAACTTATACAAGAGCTACAACTCCTGTCGAGGATTCAAAGGAATGCAACTGCGAGGAGCAATCCCGTTTCAGACATAATACATTCTATGCCAATATCGGCTATTCCTGCATTGTCAGTAAATTTTATATGCCATTAGAGGCTACGGGGCATCCCAAACGAGGAATGGATTGGATGGCTGGTTACGATTGGGTGTCAACAAGCGGTTTTGGGGCCGGAGTGATGTATTCCGGTTATAAGTCATCGTATTTACTATCCGATATAGATTTTGCAATCAAACTGACATACATAGCTCCGCAGTTCGTGATGAAACAACAGTTCCGCCAATGGTCGATAGAAGAGAAATTGGGTATCGGATATTTCAACTATCGGGAGTCAGTAAAAGGCAGTGGAAGTGTTTCCGCATCAGGTGTAGGATATAACTTCTTGCTCGGCACAGAATATCATGTGTCCGACCTTGTTGGGATAGGAGCTAACATTGGTTATATATCGGGTTCACTTCCTGAAGATAAATTTGGTAATCCAAATGAAGAAGACGGAAGTACCGGTATCTTCCGCCTTCACTTCAATGTCGGAGTGAGATTCCACTTTTAAGTATCTCACTGAATAATTCCCGTATCGCTGTCTTTCAGCTGAATGGATTTGTTGACCGCCCGATATTTACGTCCTTTGTGCAATCGCCAGGTTATAGTCAGACTGACGAGGTTGCAGATGTCCGTGCTGTAAAGAGCTGTCGACTTCTGAAGATTTCGGTTCAAGATATCTGTTTCGAACATCTTATACCGCTGTATCAAAGGCAACTGCCAGGCAAGGGCAAACTGGCAGGATTTGTACTGATAGGAACCTTTCAGCACGATGCTGCTTCCGTTGTATCCCTTGGTTTCTCCTTCCAGAAAGCGCCATCCGTTGTCGGCATACGCCTGAAGCGAAAAGTTCCCCAAATAGGCCTGAACATTTCCCGTCAGGAAATAAGATGTATAGCAGTGAGTATAGTCATACCCGAAATTGAAGCAGCGGAACAGTCCGCCGTATAAGGCTACGGAAAGTTTCTCGGGCAGTAGCCAGTAATTGGCATATCCTGACGTCTGCAAGACATCGATTTCTTTTTGGTTACGCTGGGTATAGATAAACCGATCGTCTGCTGTCCGTTCATACACCGCCATGTTCGGGCGATGACATAGCTTATAAAAGCTTTCGATGTATGCTTGCAGGCGACTATCGGAGTATGTTAATCTGAGAGTGTGATATGTCTCTCTGTTAGGCTTGAGGTCAGGACTTCCGGCAGTCCATTCCATTCTGTTGGTACGAATCATGGCATCGCTGATCATGGCTATGCGGGAAGTACGCTCGTTCGACTGGAAATTATAGCTTACTTGCAGGGCATTGGTGAAATCGTAGCTCAGTGCCGCCTTCGGACAAAACGTCCAGTAGTCGTACGTATGCTCCTGTTGGCGGTAGTGCAGGTAGCTTACTCCTACGCCTGCCGAATAGCGCAACTTGCCCCAATAGCCTTTTATCTCGGAAAACAGATAGAGGCGGTTGTTGTGCATCAGGGTGAGTGAAGAAACATCTCCCGTATATGCATTGTTCGTGTACTTCTGGCTGTAATTAATACCGGCGGTAAGGGTAAAAGGCTTCAACTTGTTCTCGTAAATTGCTTCGCTCAACAGCGAATAAGTCTTACCATCTACATTGTACCGGTAAGGAGAGCCTTCATCGTAACTGGTAAAAGAATTTGTATCGATATAGGTACCTACGGCATTCAACGTGACCGACTGCCGGGGAGTGAATTGCTGGAAATAATAAAGGTCGAGTACCGGACTTCCCGTCTGGCTGTTGTCTTGTTGGGTAGCGACGTACTCATTCGTTCCGTCCACTACATTTTTCCGGTTGAAGTCGCCCGGCACGTGATTGAAATCGCCGCTTAGCGATGCCTGAAACACATAACGTGTAGAATCAGCCAGATTGTAAGTCAACTTCACACTATTATTAAAATATCGGCTGCGTGAAGCGATATCGTTACGCTGAATAGTATAAACCGAACCATCATTCAAGTGATAATAAGCCGTTTCCTCCATCCGGTCTCCCTCGAAATCCTTATATCCAAAGTCGTAGTTCAACGAAATTTCGCTTTTCCCCGTATTCCACTTACCATAAACCGTATAGTTTCCGTTTTTGGCATTCAGCGACTGGCTTAGGGATGTACCAACCGTATATCCACTGCTTGCACGCCGTGTCGTGATATCGATAACGTAAGCGATTCCCTCACCGTAACGCACGCCGGGATTGTCGACGAAATCAATCTTGAGAATACTTTTCGGATCGAGTGACAACATTTCCGCCTGATCTACAATAATGCCGTTGATGCGTAATTGCACGCTTCCTTTATTGTCGATAGCAGATATACTACGGGCATCTTCATCGATGCGGATATTGGGCAGACTAAGCTTTTGCAAGACACTATATCCCGAGTTGGATGCTTCTTTCTGAGCATCGGAAGGGTAGAGCAACAAGCCGTCTGTTTTATGCACAATCCGTGCAGCTTTTACTTCTACTTCTCCTAGTTCGATACTCTGATCAGTAGTCTGTGCGGATGCTGCAAGTGAAAAAAGTATAAATGTGATGCCGATACAGCCTTTCCGGGCAATCTGACTGATACCATATACCAAGGAATGCTCCGCAGAGACATTATCTTGAAACTGATTTGTTAACCATTCCATTTGTTTCTGTTTTGATATTTCGGAAACAAATGTAAAGGGTTGAGTCAGACTACTGCCAGAACAAACACTGACATTTGCCTGACATTTCGATGTCAGTTTTCTACCTTATTGATTTCCAGTGAATAATTTCTGCCTCTGTCTGCCACGATTTTCAGATCTGTATGCTCTTCTACTATTGGTCTCAGCCTGCGAATAAGCGTGTAAAGCGTATCATTGGCATCCTCTTTCTTGGGCCAGAGTGCCGTACAGATGGCTTCTTTAGTCAATGAGTGTGACGGCGCATTCCAGAATAACAGCATGAGCTGCTGTTGCATGGGAGTAAAGCGAATAGGAGTATGTGCCGCTGTATAAAACCGCCGGTCCGCTTCCGAATAAACCAGTCCCCCGAAATCGGTAATAACTTCCGGCTCTTCCTGTTTCTTTCTCAGATAGAACCACGACAGCATTGCCCAAAGGAAGGCCGAAATCATGCAGACTGCCGGAATACGCTGATCCGACATGCTGAATACGCTGGCGGCCGACAAGCGGGCATATCCCTTCAGTGCAAGTATTTCTCCCGCATGCTTGTCACGCACCATCAGTGTGTCGCTGCAAATAACATGCTCATCCGGCAATTGGTTCCGATAACGATTGTCTACCACATCGAAAGTAATAAATGCCGTTTTCTGCAACCGTTTATTCTTCAGGTGGTGGCAAAAGCGTTCGTCGGAAACTGCAATCAGTACCTGTCCGCCCGAAGTCTGACGAAGGTGTTTGTAAGTCTTTATCGTATCTTGTGTAATAATATAATCCCTATTCTCTTTAAGTGTCTGAGCCAGCGCCTGATTCAAATCGGCTGTTAGTTCATTTCTGGCAGTACAATAGTTATGATGTCCAGCCAACAAAGAAGTCAGCATGAGCGTCAGAAAGACGCCAACGGATAGTAATCTGCGGTTCATAAGATCAGAATTTGATTACTGCAAATGTAATGAATTCTGTGTTTTCTTTTTCAGAAATGCGGGCTAAAATCTTTTTCCGTCTTAACACCCCATTCTTTACTCCGGCTGTTTCCGATACTCATGAGGTGTCATTCCGGTAGCCTTCTTAAAAACACGAGTAAAATGTTGCGGATACTGAAAGCCAAGTTGATAGGCTACTTCGCTGATAGAGTGATCGGGAAGGAGCAGTCGTTCTTTGGCAATGTCGATTATTTTGTCTTGTATATATTCTAAAGCCGTTTTACCCGTTTCCTTTTTAATTAAATCACCAAAATAATTAGGTGAAAGGCAAAGTTCGGCAGCGCAATATTTCACCGTAGGCAACCCTTTCTGCATAGCATTCTCATCGGCAAAATATAGATTCAGAAATCTTTCGAAACGAGTCAGAATATCACGATTGGCATTCTGGCGGGTAATGAACTGCCGTTCGTAGAAGCGCAGACAGTAATTAAGCAACAGTTCAATATGGTTGGCAATCAGCCTTTTGCTTAAACGGTCTATGGAATGTTGCAGTTCTTCCTGAATATTCATGAGACAGTCGATGAAAGTATGGCGTTCTCGTTCAGAAAGATGGAGAGCCTCGTTCACTTCATACGAGAAAAAAGTGTATTCCTTGATGCTACGGCCAAGATTGGTGCCACGAATCAAATCCGGATGAAAACACAAGGCATAACCTTGAGGTTGAAATTCTTCGCCCGTATCTTCTATGCCGATGACTTGTCCTGGAGCAAGACAGATTACCGATCCTTTTTGGTAATCGTACCGCTGGCGGCCATAAATCAAATCGCAATTTTTTTCGTCTTTCAGGAATATTACATAAAAACTGAAGGTATGCCGTAAATGGTGCATGGGTTTCGCTTTCGAAAGATCGATTACACTTACTTGTGGATGCAAGGTTTCTACACCGAGCATATCATCGTATTCCGTTATGGTTTCAATATTCAATAAGTCTGTTTTCATCGGGATTTATTTATATTACAAAGGTAAGAAGGATTCTTGTTCCATCGTTGTGCTATAAAAGAAAAACGGTGTTTTTATGCAGTAATTCTGTGTTTTGTATAACAATAGATAGAATAGCAAGGGATAACTTTGCACTAGAAATCAATAAAATAAATTGTATACGATATGCAAAAAGAAGTGATGTTGCTTACAGGTGCCGGACAGATCGGCATGGCAATAGCCCGGCGAATGGGATATGGAATGAAAATTGTAGTCGGCGACAAGCGGATTGAAAATGCGCAAGCCGTGGCCGATACGATGAATCGCGCCGGATTTGATGTACTTCCGGTAGAAATGGATCTGTCATCCCGAACCTCTATCCTAAAATTGATTGATACGGCGCAGCAATATGGAGAAATCGCTATGCTGGTCAATGCAGCGGGAGTTTCTCCTTCGCAGGCATCGGTAGAAACCATTCTGAAAGTTGATTTATATGGTACCGCAGTCTTGTTGGAAGAGGTAGGGAAAGTCATCAGGCAAGGAGGAACAGGTGTTACTGTATCCAGCCAGTCCGGACATCGTCTGCCTGCACTCGGTGCGGAAACCGATGAACTGCTGGCTTGTACACCGACAGAAAGACTATTGGAGCTTGATGTCTTGCAGCCACAACAGATCCGCGATACACTCCATGCCTACCAGTTGGCTAAACGCTGCAATGTAAAACGTGTCATGTCGGAGGCTGTAAAATGGGGTAGAAGAGGAGCGCGTATTAACTCCATTTCTCCTGGTATTATTGTTACCCCACTGGCTCTTGACGAATTTAATGGCGTGCGTGGTGAATTTTATAAGAAGATGTTTGCGCAATGTCCAGCACACCGTCCGGGAACCGCAGACGAAGTAGCGAATGTAGCAGAATTGTTGATGAGCAATCGAGGAGCATTCATCACAGGATCAGACTTTCTTGTAGATGGAGGAGCTACGGCGGCTTATTTTTATGGTAAGGAATGAACCTTCCAGCAAAATAGATAAGAAGAGAATGTATTATCTTTGCCGGAAGACAAAAGAAAACTATGGAAAGATTAGATGTATTCAATTGCTCGAATATTCTGATAGCCAGTTATTTTACGGATGAAAAGGAATGTGCGCACGAGAATCGTGAACATACACTGATTTATCTCTGCTCTGGCAAACTGGAAATAACAGAAGAACAAGGTCGTAAAACCATTCTTCGGCAAGGAGACTGTGCGTTTATGCGCCGCGATCATCGCATGTGGCTGCAAAAGCATATTGAAAACAAAACTCCCTATCGTTCCATTGTATTGAAGTTTTCACGACAATTCCTGCGTGAGGCTTATCAGATGTTTGATAAGAAAGAATTTCCTGATGTTCAAAGAAATAAGAAAAGCTTGTATGTATTTCCTCACGAACGTCCGGATGTCCGCAGTCTGTTCGAATCCGTCATTCCTTATTTTGAAGCAGGAGTCCAGCCATCGGATGAAATTCTGAAATTGAAGATGATGGAAGGACTGTACCTGCTACTGCATACTGACAAGAGTTTGTATGCGTCTTTATTCGATTTTGTCGATCCGTGGAAAATAGATATTCTCGACTTTCTAAATAAGAATTACATGTGCGATCTTACCCTGGAGGAAATTGCGAAATATACGGGGCGCAGCCTTGCCACATTCAAGCGTGATTTTAAAAAGATAAGTGATTTGCCTCCGCAGAAATGGCTGATTCGTCGCCGACTGGAAGCTGCCCATGCACTAATGCGGTCGGGTAAACGGAAAGTAACGGAAGTTTGTTTCGATGTCGGTTTCAAGAACCTATCCCACTTTTCGAAAGTCTACAAAGAAATGTATGGTTGCTCTCCAATAAACAGCATATAAACATCTAAAGCTGCTATTAAAGGGTTGTCACAATTGCTCCCGAAATCTTTTTCGAAGTGAGCTTTAAAACAAATGCCTTTGAGCCGATAAGCAAAAGTTTTCTTTCCGATACCTGCTACTTTTACGTCATGAATGATGAACATTAAAAATTAGAAAGATGGAAACAACTGTAGCAAACGGAAAGGTAGCTTTGGTTACCGGTTCCGCAATGGGTATCGGCCTTGCCTGTGCCGAAGCATTTGCCAAAGCTGGCTATATAACTGTACTGGCAGATATTAAAGAGCCGACAGTGCAAGCTGCCAAACTGGTGGAAGAAGGCTATCAGGCTGTAGCCTACCGGTGTGACGTTTCGGATACGCAGGCTGTAGAAAAGATGATTGCCTGGATTGTTGCGACGTATGGACGACTGGACGCTGCTCACAACAATGCGGGTATTCAGACTCCCCAGCGGCCAATAGCTGAAATCACCGATGAGGAGTTCGACCGTACCGTAGCTGTCGACTTGAAAGGGGTATGGAACTGCATGCGATACGAGATTCGCCAGATGCTGGCGCAAGGTGGAGGAGCTATCGTCAATACATCTTCTCAAGGTGGAGTGACAGGTTTCCCCGGACAGGCTGCCTACATTGCTTGCAAGCATGCGGTAATCGGGCTAACACGGACAGCTGCCATTGATTACGCCGCAAAGGGTATTCGTATCAATGCGGTGTGTCCGGGAGCGATTTGCACGCCGATGGCAGAAGAACTGATGCGTCGGAATCCCTCTTTGAAAACAGAACTGGTACGCGACATTCCTGCCGGTCGACTGGGTAATCCGGAGGAAATAGCCAATGCGGTATTATGGTTGTGTAGTTCTCAAGCAAGTTTTGTCGACGGACATGCACTGCTGGTTGATGGAGCTTTCTCTATTCATTGATTAAACGAATCAGATATGGAAGAGATGAATACGCAGAAAGGTTGCAGTCGTCGCGAATTTTTAAAAACAGCGACGGCTGTGGGAGCGGCATTGACCGTTTCGCCAGCTTTGGATAAAGTGCAGGCTGCTACTTCCTTGACAACAGGAGAAAAGATGAAGGAAGCGGAAAAAGTACAAGCTGCCCGTATGACTACACATCGCATATTAGGTACGGGAGAAGCTGCCTTCGAGGTTTCTACCTTGGGATTCGGAGTTATGGGAATGACCTACAACCGGAGTTATCATCCCGATAAGCAGCAGTGCATCCGTTTGTTACACGAAGCAATGGATCGTGGGGTGACTCTCTTCGATACTGCCATCATCTACGGACCATTGAATAACGAAGAGCTGGCAGGGGAGGCCTTGGGGAGTTTTCATGGGAAGGTGAATGTTACGACCAAGTTCGGTCACGAAGTTATTGAGGGTAAGGCTACGGGGCGGCAAGACAGTCGTCCTGCAACCATCCGTCGTTATTGTGAAGAATCACTGAAACGTTTGCGTACCGATGTGATACCTTTATTTTACCAGCATCGCTTTGATCCGAATACTCCAATAGAGGAAGTGGCAGGTACCATTCAGGATTTGATGAAAGAGGGAAAAGTCTTACACTGGGGCATGTGCGAAGTCAGTGCCGATACGATTCGGAAGGCACATGCTGTCTGTTCGCTCACCGCCATTCAGAGCGAATACCACCTGATGCATCGGGAAGTGGAGAGAAACGGCGTACTGGATGTCTGTCGTGAATTAGGTATCGGCTTTGTACCTTATAGTCCGATGAACCGCGGTTTCCTTGGGGGCGATCTGAATGAATATACCGAATTCGATCCGACCAATGATAACCGACAGACTCTTCCTCGTTTTACTCCGGAGGCAATGCGTGCTAATTATCGTATTGTAAATGTACTTCAGCGCTTCGGACGGGAACGGGGCATGACATCGGCGCAACTGGCGCTGGGATGGCTTTTGCAAAAGGCGCCGTGGATTGTCCCCATTCCGGGTACGACAAAACTTTCGCATCTGGAAGAGAACTTACGCACACTGGATTTTACACTTGCAGCTGAAGAATGGAAAAAACTGGAAGATGCAGTAGCAGCAATTCCCGTAACAGGTGACCGATATAATGCTGAACAGCAAAAGCAAGTCGGATTCTGATAGCGATAGCATGCTGATAAGAGAAGAAAATTTGTATCTTTGAGAAAAACGTTAAACAGATATGTGATATGAAAAAAATTTTATTATCTCTGGCAGCCTTTCTTATGATATGCTGTACCGTATGTGCCCAAAAGAAAGAAAAACAAACAACAAATGAACTGTCATCGAAAACGCTTGTTGCGTATTTTTCTGCGACTGGGACAACAGCCAAGGTTGCCCGAAGTATTGCAAACATTACCGGGGAAGAGTTGTTTGCCATAGAGCCTAAAAGTCCGTATACTCGTGCTGATCTCGACTGGCATGATGAACAGTCGCGTAGTTCGATCGAAATGAACAACGTCAAGTCACGTCCGGCACTGAAAGGGCTGAAGGCAAACATGGCAGATTACGATGTTGTCTTCCTGGGTTATCCAATCTGGTGGAATTGCGCACCACGGATAATCAATACATTTATCGAGAGTCATAACCTGAAAGGAAAAACAATCATCCCTTTTGCTACGTCCGGTAGTAGCAGTATAAGCAACAGTGTAACTGAACTGAAGAAAGCGTATCCGGACTTGGACTGGCAAACGGGCAAATTACTGAATAGAGTAAATAATAATGACTTGCAGAGTTGGATTAAAAGCGTTGTCCGTTGATGAAGTATAGGGCAGAATTAGATTTTAGTAAAGTTAAATGCAGGTTCTGAAATTTTTGAATATCCTTAAAGAACAAAAGGCAGAGTCGTATTATTACTTTAAAAAAAAGTTTGATACGACTTTTACATCTAAAGATAAAAAATAGTTGATTATCAATACTTTATATTGATCTGTTTCCTAATAATATATAATAAATCGAAGTAAGCATTCGTTAAACTACAGGTATTGAACTTTATATACAACAATAGCGACTGTCACTATAAACCTAATAGTTGCAGTCGCTATTATTTTGTTGAACCTATATGTTGCAGTCAGCACCGGTTGCCG